>TARA_R110002111_G_scaffold227346_2_pt1 | contig 109827 bp, 87 predicted proteins | sample TARA_R110002111 | Tara Oceans TARA_R110002111 (sample SAMEA4397363) | marine metagenome | biome: Polar Biome; feature: [ZZZ] marine water layer (ENVO:01000295); material: water (ENVO:00002006), including particulate matter (ENVO:01000060) such as... | depth 199 m
GCAATGCAACTGCTCGTATCAGATGCAGGCCTGGTTTGCTCTGGAAGGGAGTGAATGATCGGCGGCCCGTTCGATTTCCACTGGCAAGTCCTGATCATACAGGAATCACCATTCAACCATTTTCTGCAACATTTCATAAATATCCGGTAGTCATCTCGCAACTAGCCCGTTACGTAGCCTGACGGGTCATTTTTCATGAAAACACCGGAAAGGGCAGAATTCATGGAACCGTGATTAATAGGCCCTCAGGTATTCTCAATGGGAGATCAAAACGGATGAAAAAGTGGATCGCGTTCATAGCTGTTGCCGGGATCATCACAACCGTCGGGTTCATCACCACTAGTGTTTCCTCGCAACAACCGCGGGGTGAGCGGGATCAACGCCGACCAGGTCCACCACCGCCAGATCCGATCCTGATACTGTTTGACACCGACCGGGATGGCTCACTTTCGGAACAGGAAATCGAACAGGCAACCGCGGTTCTGAAAAAGCTGGATCGCGACCAGAATGGCAAACTGACCCGCGAAGAACTGCCGCGACCCCCTCGACCGGGAGACGTGCGTCACGACCGGTCAGGTGAACATCGTCCGCCTCGCCCGGGAAAGGAACCAATGAGAGATAAAGAACCACAGACACCCGTTTCACAGAACGCGCCTGCAGGCAGCGTGATTTTCACGGGGGGATACGAAACCGATCCGCGCGATCATGGGCGGCCGGTTTCGCTGATCGCCGCAGCGCTCGACGTCGAGTCTCAAGTCTTTCGTGACGCCTTCAGCAATGTCAATCCCGCGCGGAACGGAGCCCCCACTGAAGCCAGAGTCCATGCCAATAAAAAAGTTCTGCTGGATGCACTCGGCAAACATGGCGTCACCAATGATCGCCTGGATGAAGTCTCGAATTATTACCGCTATCAGCCAGGCAGAGGAGAACTCTGGAAATATACTCCCACCAGCGCAACGGCGATAATCAAAAACGGGAAAGTCACCGGCTTCAAGATTTCCAACCCGGGCTCTGGGTACACGACGCCTCCCATGGTGACCGTCGCCGGACATGAACAGGTGCAGGTGAAAGCCATACTGGAATTCAGTAAGAATTTTCGTAACAACGGCAGTATTAAATCACTGACCATCGTGGAATGAAGATTTCCGACGGTGATCGCATGTAAAAAAGCTAACATGCGATAACCGTAAAACCAGGAGTCGAGAATCGTACTTACGAACCGGCAGACAGAGCCGCTGCCTTTTGCTTCAGTACCTCCAGTTGTGCCTGAATTTTGTCTTTGGGTGCCCCGCTCTGATAGAGTGACTGCAGTTCTTTCGCAGCATCTCTTAATTCGGTGTAAGCCCCTTGATACTCAGTGGCATACGCTTCCAGAGACTCCATTAGAATGGAGAGCTCCTGGGCCGCTCCTTTGGGGTTTTTAGTCGCCGAAGCGATAAAATCGTCAATGGATTTTTGTGCCACTTCGCTTTTCTGCGCCTCAGATGGTGGCAGCGCGGAAGGACTGCCACAACCTGCCAGAGCGATTGTCAACAACATTAATGCCGCACAGCAAACCAGCTGCTGGGCAGACGCGATTCTACTTTTCATTTCTTCATGCCTCTGTACCTGGGAGTAAAAAAGCAGCTCCAATTTATAGACTGGAGCTGCCAATTCTTAAGAACGAAATGCAATCATTTTCAGCTTAAAATTCGCCAATCACGTTACCGTCTGAAATCGACATCAGATTCAGGTAGGTCGTCTGATCGACGTTTTCCGAGATGAAACGCACAGCACCATCGGTCAGCGCCACATGCACGCCACCGACATGAAAACTGCGTGCTGCCTGCCCTGATCCAGCACCTGTAATATCAGGATTATTACGCCTGTTGAAATCCTTGTTTGAAGTATCGTTGGAAGCGTAAGGTGTGCGGTCGTAATTCTGAGTTGTATTGGGGGTCAATACACCCGTTCCATTTATCCCGCTGAATAACGCCCCCGTGCACCAGCCCCAGGCGCCTTTGTCATCAGAAGTAACAGTACCGGTAACGATCTCACCCAGCATAATGGTATTGGAAGTCCCATCGGTAATATCTCGTATCTTGGCACCATTCTGAGCGATCGCACTGAAGATCCCTCTCCGCGCGTTATTATTGAAATCAGCAATCGTCAATGTCGAACCCGCCCCCACAGATCCCGCATAGGTAATTTTTGAAAACCCGGTAAAATCCTGAGTCAGTAAAGATTGATCAATTCCCGGTTGAGACGGACAGCGTAAAATTGCAATTTTGGCCTGCAAAGGACTATTTCCGGTACTGGCATTCGTACTGCGGGCAGGTAACGACATGTTGTAGTTGTTGTACAACGGCGCCTGATCCATAAAGGGCAGAACTTGAACCACCCAGGTCGTTCCCCAGTTTGCATCACGGCCATTCGCAGGTGCAGAACCGACTCCGTACCAGACAGCTCCCGGAGGAAATGTGCGATGCGTATCATGATAATTATGTAAGGCCAACCCGATTTGTTTGAGGCTGTTTTTACAGGTGCTGCGACGGGCTGCTTCACGCGCCTGTTGCACGGCCGGCAGTAACAATGCGATCAAAATTGCAATGATGGCAATCACCACCAGCAATTCGATCAGCGTGAAACCTCGATTTTTGTGGATGTTCTTTGTTCGCATGAATAAATTCCTTTGTAAATGCGTATGAAATAAAAGTATTAATGTGCATAAACTGAAAGCGGCCCTAAAACACACTTGGTCATGAAAAACATGACCGGATAAATTGCTTCTCAAAGAAAAAAGCAGGGCCCGAAGAACGGCTTAGAAATTTGATGGGGCAAACCAACACGCTCGTGTTGATGGCAAGTAAAGTAAAACAGTGTGCTTATATTTAAGATCGTATGAATTCTAGAAGCTTCTTGAGGTCCGGCAAGAAGAAGAACAAAAATTTCACTTCCCAAAACCAAAAAACCGGGAATTGTTCAGTAAGTCGCCCACAAAAGTGGAATATAAAACATACTTAAAAAACAGACATCAACACACTTCTGCACAAAACCATCGTGCACATTCCACTATACTGTGGAGTAATCAATGCTGACTTGTTTTCGTAAGAAATCGCGTCAGCGCACCGCCGACCAAAATTATCAACAAGCTCCCGACAGAGCTGCATTCGCATCAAGTAAAAAGCGCAGCGGAAACAGCAATCAAAACATTGCCGCGTGATCACATTGGACCTGGAACAGATGCGCGGAACCAATCTCTGGCTCACTCTGATTTTATTCTGACAGGTTGGCCGGAGTGAAACTGAAATTTCCTGCAGCTGTATCGGATTCCCACTTTTTAAAAACTCATACAACGGGGAGAAACGTGTTTCACGGGATCATCATGTATGATGTTTGACTTCCATTACAAAAACGAAGAAAAAAGTCTCAATGAAATCGGCAGCGCAATCCGGTTCATTCCCCCCCACGAAGAGATTCACCCCGCTTTTCACATGGATAAACCCCTCCCGGACGGATTCAGATTTATAAAAATCCGTCTGCACCATTCACTGAAATCATACTTTTGATTCCTTCTGAAGCCCTACCCGCACAATCGATACGTATGGAGGTCTTTATCTCTTTCAGAAAAAGAGTCCACTATGCTAAAGAGTCCCCTTCAGGCACATCTTATTCGTAATCTTGTAAAATCTATCAATCAAAAATCATTTTCCGTCGTATTTCAAAATGAAAGTTGATAAATACAATTTCTCAAAATAATGACCATTTTTTAAAGCAGAACCTCACTTGAATTCCGTTATATCAATCACGTGATCCAGCAAGTGATCCAGAGTCTGGTTTTTAAATTCATTTGGGATGCAGATAGTGTCTGATACAAGCAACAATGATGCGGGAAATTTGCGGAGTATGACCAGATCAAAAAAAGCGATTTTAAGGTTGGATCAGTTGATCCGGCGGCTCGAACAGTCGATTGTCTCGAAATTGCATCAAGGCCTGTCTGAAGTGAGTGCGCAACTGAACCAGACATACCGCAGAGAAGATGGATCTCTCCCTCCAATTGATGTCATATCGAATTCCACAATTGCGTTGAGTCAGCTGGAGTTAACGATTTCCGATATCAAAGAGACTTTGGATCAGGTTCGCAGTCAATTTGACCAGACCGAACAAAAAAGTCGCGAATTGAAGCATGCGCAATCGAATGCCATCGTACATTCAGCACATATCATTAATGAACTGGAGGAAACCAGACAAACCCTGAAGGAGGCCCATGCCGCAGCAGAGGCTGCCGCTCAGGCCAAGAGTGACTTTCTGGCAAACATGAGCCACGAAATTCGTACCCCGATGACTGCTATTTTGGGTTTCAGCGAGCTGCTCCAAAACGGGGAAATTCCCGAACCGGAGCGATCGAAAGCGGTCCAGACGATCCAGCGTAACGGACGGTATTTACTGGAAGTCATCAGTGACATCCTGGACCTTTCAAAAGCCGAAGCGGGGCAACTCGAAATTGAAAAACGACTACTCAACCCGGCGAATCTGCTCTTCGACGTACAAAACCTTCTGAATGATCGTTCCCAGGCCAAAAACAATACACTGCAACTGGAAATCCGGGGAGAGATTCCCACAGTCATTCAGACCGATCCCACCCGATTGAAACAGGCACTCGTCAACCTTGTCGGAAATGCCATCAAGTTCACCGAGCAGGGAACCATTCGCATTCTGATGGAGTGTGATCACCAGAATGAGCTGCTCAGCTATCACGTCATTGACACCGGCGCGGGCATTCCTTCCAACCAGTTAGAATACATCTTTCAACCCTTTGGCCAGGCCGACTCATCGACAACCCGCAAGCATGCTGGAACCGGTCTGGGACTGGCGATCACCAGGCGGATCGCGGAAATGCTCGGCGGGGATGTGAGCGTGCGCAGCGAACCCGGCAAAGGCAGCGAGTTCACATTTCGCATTGCTACGGGTACTCTGGTCGACGTACCCATGATCACTTCGCTTGATGACGCGACGACAACCAGATCGACGCCTCTGGAATATTCCAGCAATAGCCAAATTCATGGTCGGATCCTGCTGGTTGAAGATAGTCCCGATAATCAGCGTTTGATCAGATTTATATTGAACAGAGCCGGTGCCGACGTCACGATTGCCAAAAATGGCGAAGAGGGAATCAAACTCACACTGGCGGCTATGCAGGCAGGCGACTCTTTTCATCTGATATTAATGGATATGCAGATGCCTGTCATGGACGGCTATCAGGCAACGCGGTCGCTGCGCGCAACCGGTTATACCGGCCAGATTGTGGCGCTCACCGCGCATGCGATGCCAGGGGACAACGAGAAATGTCTGGCTGCAGGCTGTGATGGTTACTTATCAAAACCAATTGAACGCAGTACTTTTATTCCTGAAGTCGCTGCCCGAATTGGCCAGATATCAAACGTCGGAAAATCCATTCACAAGCAAATGGTTTAACAGACCAGCGCCTGCCTGATCATTCTTTCGAGTGCTCTCCCCGCTGCCCATTCCGCACCGATGAAGCGAACGCCCGCAGCATCGCGCCAGCACACCTGCGCTCAAAGTCGGGAATCCGGGATTCCCTCCCCCTGAAAGTGCAATCAAACTTGCTATTTCACTTTTGTAAACTTACATTAGAAATCATAGCTGCATTGATTCCCCTTGGCTGATTTCGTCGTACCTGCCAGAGTCCCTTAAAGCTGGAATCACGTTTTCGTAGTCAGCTGATCGGCTCCTTATTCAATACAAAAGGAAAAACACACCATGAAGTGGGTTCTGAAAACTGATTTTTTCGCCAGCAAGTCTCAGCGGCATTTCTGGCAGCTCTGTCTGCTCGCCGTCAGTCTTTGCGGACTCACGCCTGCCGAAGTTTGCGCCGCCGACAGCTGGAAAGCGGGCATTGCCAAAACGGTAATTACTCAGGAAACAGATGTCTGGCTCGCGGGTTACGGATCGAAACGTGCCCCCGACGGAAAGCTGCACGACATCTGGATGAAAGCTCTGGCGCTGGAAGACAACACAGGACAGCGTGCTGTCCTGATTACCAGCGACTTTCAAGGCGTTCCCAAAAGTATGAGTGACCGTGTCTTCGAGCAGATCAAAAATAAATACGGACTCGAACGTCGACAGATCATGTTTACCTTCTCACACAACCACTGCGGTCCGCGACTCGGCGATGATCTGTACGACTACTATGACACGACGCCACAGCAGGACAAACTCGTCGAAGACTACACGGACCTCATGGTCGTAAAAACTGTCGAAATGATTGGACAGGCTCTAACAAACCTTGCCCCCGCCAGTCTGCAGATGGGAACCGGCCAGGCCACCTTCGCCGTCAATCGTCGCAACAACCGGGAAGCAGACATTACCTCACTCTTAAAATCAGGTAAAGCGCTGGTGGGTCCCGTGGATCACGCGGTCCCCGTGATGACGGTCACACGCCCTGATGGAAAACTGGACGCGGTCCTTTTCGGTTATGCCTGCCACCCCACGACACTCAGCTTCACCAAAGTCTGTGGCGATTATCCCGGTTTCGCGCAACTGGAAATCGAAAAAAATCATCCGGGCGTCACGGCCATGTTTGTCAACACCTGCGGCGGCGATCAGAACCCGCTCCCCCGCAGAACCGTCGAACTCTGCGAAAAATACGGTCATCTCCTGGCAGTGGGCGTCGAAGAAGTTCTGCAGAAACCACTCAAACCGATTTCTCCCGGCTTGAAGACCGCATTTGAATATGTCGAACTGCCTTACCTCAAAGTCGTCACCCGCGAAGATCTGGAAGCGGATACCAAAAGCAGTAATGCCATCAAAAAACGCTGGGCCGAACGCCTGCTGAAAAAACTGGATCAAGGCGAAACGTTTCCGGCTTCGTATCCGTATCCGATTCATGCCTGGCGCCTGGGTACAGAAACACTGATGATCGGAATGGGCGCGGAAACCGTCGTCGATTACTCGCTCCGTTTCAAACAGGAATTCGGACCGGGCACCTGGGTCTGTGGTTATGCAGACGACATGATCTCCTACATCCCCTCCAAACGCGTCTGGCTTGAAGGAGGCTATGAAGGGGGTGCAAACCTTTACGAATACGGTCGCCCTGCTTACCGCTGGGGACCTGATACGGAAGACATCATCTCCGCATCAGTTCACAAGCTGGTAAAGCAGGTTGATTCGAAAACAGACTGAAGCGGTCAACCGGCAGCAGCCCTGCTCAGACTTCGACAGACGAAACGGATTTATCGGCGAAGATTTTCTGAATGAGCGGAAATTCTAAAAGCTGCACACGCTCCTCAGCCGTTAAAGGACGTATCGGCCGGGGAGCAAAGTTGCCGGGAATGCCTCGCATGTTTAACAGCACGGTCACAGACGCAAACAGCGGCGCGGAAAACGAGATCAGAATTCGCAAGAGTTCAGACAGATCCCGCTGAACCAGCGCCAGTTCTTCCCAGTTCTCAGATTCAGTGGTGGCGACCATTTTTTCAATCCACTCGGGCACCAGACCATAAATTCCGTCCAGATGCTCATACACTCCGGATCGCAACAGCACGTCCATTAAATTAGGCTGCGCCACAATCACTCGAAACTCATCACCAATCGCATCGATCACCGGGCGAATCGTCACAAACTGATCCGAACATTTAATCCCATGAATATTGGGGTGTTCGGCCAGCCTCAGTACGGTTCCCACTTCCAGCTTCGTCCCCGTTGTCTGAGGCAGGTCGTATAGATACAGCGGCCGGGAACTCAAGTCTGCCAGCGAAAGGTAATAATCGATCAAATCTTCCTGACTGAATTTGATAAAATAAGGAGCCACCACAACAACACCATCGATATCAAAATCCTCGACCATGCGAATGCGATCGCGGGTCCGCACAAAACTGGTATCCCCCACTCCCACCAGCAATTCCGCTTTGCCGGCATTGAAGAGCACACTCTGCTCGACCAGTTGCCGATAGGTGGATTCCTTCAGCAACTGCATCAACCCCATCGTTCCGGCCACTAAAAACCCGTTGATGCTATGCGCCAGTTGATCCTGAATATGCGCTTCCAGCCCCGGTAGATGTAAATCTTCGTCTGCCGTCAGCGGAGTGCCCAGCGCGGTAATCATCTTGATTGGTTTGGCCATGTGTTATGACTTTCTTTATTGAAAATGACAGGAGATTAAGATGTTTGCTGAATGAACTCTGCTAAGGTAATGGCCGGACAGGTTCGGGAAGCCAGCATCCGATCAATCGAGGGCTGGTCTTTGAATCCGGTGCCTGTGATAAGACAGACCACTGTTTCCTCACGTTGTATTTTGCCTTCGCGGGCGGCCTGCAGGACTCCCGCCAGTGAAACCGCAGCAGCAGGTTCGCAAAATATTCCTTCCTGCCGCGCGAGTTGCGCCTGCACCTCATACACCGTTTCATCTTCGACGAGGTAACCGGAACCTCCGGTCTTTCTGCAGGCGGAAATCACTTCGTTCCCGTCGAGCGTGCTGGCAACCTGCAGCCCGCTAATTTCGGTCGTGCTCTGACAGGGCTGCGCGCGATCAGCGCCCGCTCTTAACGGACCGGCGATCGTATTATTGCCAGCCGGTTGCACACAGTGCATGGCCGGCAGACGGGCGATTTTTTTCTGCTGCAAAGCCGTCTCAAGACCCCGCGTGACGGCCAGCAGCAACCCCCCGCCCCCCGCACAACTGAAGACGTGATCAAGGGGACGCTGCAACAAATCGGACTGATCCACGAGTTCGCGACCAATGGCTTCCACCCCCGCCATACTGACAGGACTAAATTGGTAACTGCTGATTTGCAGCTGCGCATCAGACGCCGAACCGATCTGTTTCAGATATCTAAAAGTGTCTCTGGTAATTTCCGGGTCGGCTCCGAAATCCTGAATCTTCCAGATTTCCGCACCGTAGGCCAGCATCTGCTTCAGTTTGTTTTCCGGCGCGCCACTAAACACGGCGACCTGACATAACATACCCGCGGCGGCGCTGTAGGCGGCGAGCGCGGAACCGGCATTTCCGCTCGAACAGGTCACCACACGGTTTTTGCCCTTCGCCAGCATATCCGTAATCGCGGCAGCCGCAAAACGATCTTTGTAAGAGCCCGTCGGATTCACGGTCTCCAGCTTAAAATACAAATGATCGAGCCCTGCGCCCGGACCAATGTGTCGGGACCGTAAGAGTGGCGTCTGCCCTTCGCCTAAAGTGAATTTTTCAAAATCCATCTACCAGTCCCTGGTAAGAAATCATCAATTCATTGATGCCGACAACAGAACATCAAACCAAAACAAACGATATCAGAGCCGTTTTCAAAACATCAGCATTCTTGAGCAAAACACCACTAATTGTCTTGACGCCCTCATCCCCGGTTATATGATAATACTTCAGATTGTCATACAATCTACATATTTATAATACAAGATCACATCACAGGCAATGAATCAATCCCACCGTTTGGGAAGCAGATTCAAGAAAATGTCATTCACGATAACTCGTCCAGGAAGGCAGTTTTACGATGAAAACATTACAGGATGTTCGCCCCTTTGATTCAGCCAAAACGATGAGCGCTGAACTGGCCGACCAGCTCTGTGAAAGAATTCGTAACAACCGCCTCGCTCCCGGCGACCGACTGGGAACCGAAGCCGATCTGGCCGATCAGTTCGGCGTCTCGCGGACCGTCGTTCGTGAAGCCATCGGATCACTTAGAGGTCTGGGCGTAGTCACCGGTCGCCAAGGACTGGGGCTCTGCGTTGGTGAAGGGGATAACTTTTCCTCCGTTTTGAGAAAAGCACTTGTTCCTCAAGTCGCCAGTCCAGAGGGCTGGCGTGAATTACAGCAACTGCGGGCCGTGATTGAAATCGGTTCCATAGCGCTGGCCGTGGAATTAATCTCCGCCGAAGAAATCGTGCGGCTGCAGACCATCGTCGTCGAGATGAAACGGGTGATGAAAAATATCAAACAGGACCCGGCAGGCACCAGCAAAACCTACAAAGAGCTGGACTGCCTGTTCCACCAGACTATCCTGGCCGCCTCGCATGGCAATTTTGTAAAACAGTTTCATGGAGTTCTGCTGGATTACTTCCATGCAGGCGACTTATACGGTCACCCCCCCACCAGCAAGGGACTCCGGGATCATGAAATCATCGCCAATGCGATTGCGGACCGGGATATCGATCAAGCAACCAGATTCCTGACAGACCATCTCAAACCACAATTGAAAGCGCCCTGTAAGTGACACGAAGAAAAACTAACTGATGACTCCTGAAGATTAAATACTTTTGTAATTATCGAGCTGCTTCAGCCTCTGATATTGAAAATAAAACAACTGATTTAAGTCTCGTTTTAAACCGCAGATCACTGCATGATCACTCTGGCTTGTCTCCTGCAACAGCATTACAAGATGTTGTCTACCAGGAAAAGGCGGTTTAATGACGGAAATCGACGCTCTCCTGAAAGCTTGAGTCACACCTGTGCCTCAGGCTGTTTTCATCGTTTTGTTTTCTTTGCTGTTTTTATTGGAGACGGTTCAATGTTGCAAATTAATTCCAAGAGAAAAAAACGTGGGTTTACGCTGATTGAATTGCTGGTGGTGATTGCCATTATTGCCATTTTAATTGCCCTGCTGCTGCCTGCCGTCCAACAGGCCCGCGAAGCGGCACGACGTTCTTCGTGTAAAAATAACTTTAAACAGATTGCCCTGGCACTGCATAATTATCACGACACCCACCGGGCGTTCCCGATCGGCGCCGCGATCAGTGGAGGCTGTAGCGGGTTTTCGGGCAGCCATATGTTTTCCTGGGGTGTGCATGTTTTGCCGTATATGGATCAGGCAAATGTTTACAATAATCTCAATTTTTCGGGATCAACACCTTTCGTACCGGCAAACTTTACTTCAAGCGGTGCTCTGGCGCCCGTGCAACCTTACCTCTGCCCCAGTAATCCGCAACCGGATATCATCGTCAATAAGGCAGGTGCATTTGCCGGCGCACTTCCGAATGGAATGGCCAGGACCGATATCGGAGGCGTCGCTGATTCCGTGAGCTGGAAATGCAATTCCGGCTCGGGCGTTCGCCCCACCTCTGTCGGCAATGGAGTGCTCTATGCCATTTCCAGCGTGAAAATGCGTGATATTATCGATGGCACGAGCAATACACTGCTCGTCGGCGAAATCACCGGGTCGCTCTCCCAGACGGGATTGAATGGCAACTCTTACACAGGCTACGATGTCTTCGACACCAGCAGTGGCATCAACAGTATCGACACGGTTCCCGGCGGAGGCACTTTCGCATTCAGACCCCAGGGATTTTCCAGCTATCATGTCGGCGGCTGCCATTTTACATTATGCGACGGCTCCGTCCGCTTTCTCTCCGAAAATATCGATCAGGGAACACTCTCCGCCATCACCACCCGCGCCGGTGGAGAAGTTGTCGGCGAATTTTAATTTCGCCCGATTCATCTGTGTGGCCTCAACAATCAAATCACATTTCACATAGACCGTGATCGGCACGGGGCAGCGTTTTAAAAGGAGGCGGTTATGCCTGGAATACGACTCATTTTCTGGGGAGTTCTCGTACTGGCTGTCGGCTGTGGAGGCGTCAGCGATGCCCCTGATCGCCGCGTGGTCAAAGGCAGTGTCACCTTGAACGGCAAACCGCTGGAAGGGGCTGTGATTCGATTTCGGCCCCTTCCAGAGGGACCGATTGCCGCAGGCAAGGTCATCAATGGTACGTATGAAATCACAAACAAAGGAGGTGTCCCGCTCGGAAAACATCGCGTGGAAATCAAAGGCACGCCGATTCTTCCCGATGATATAGAGGGAAAATCATTAGGAGAAATCGACGCAGCCACCAAACCCGCAATCCCCATACCGGAAAAATATCATTCAAAATCAGAGCTGGAAGCAACCGTGGAAGCCGGAAAGCAACCCTTGATTGTCGACTTTGAATTGAACGAGTAACACACGCAACCTGAAGACGAACAGACTCCACTTAAGAATCCACACTTTCAGATAGCAAGGTAGAGAGAAATGAAGCAGCACGTTCTGATCACCGGTGTCATCGCCTCGATACTCTGTTCCACCATCGTCACTCAGGCAGAGTGGAATCACCCGCAGACGCAAAAACTTCCCCACCCGCACCTCGGCCCCTTTCTCAAACTTTCGGACGAAAGTCTGCTCGCCCCGGATGCCAAACAGGTTTTGATCAGCCAGGACGCAGGTAAAACGTGGGCTGCGAAACCGCTGTACGCGAAGCCCGAGAATTTCCAGACCAGCCAGGAACGCGCGATCATCAAAACGCGCAAAGGGACCATCATTCTCGCGTTTATGAATCTGGCAGAGAAAAAATTCCACTGGGATGACAAACAAGGAGGCCCGCAAACCGACTGTTATCTCCCCGCTTATATTGTGCGCAGCACCGATGAGGGACAAACCTGGCTCCCTCCCCAGATCATTCAGGATCAGAGCTGGTGCGGTGCGATTCGTAGTATGATTCAAACCAAATCGGGACGCATCATCGTCGCCGTTTCCAAAGCCATCGCCGATCCGGGGCGACATGTGATGCTGACCTATTATTCAGACGATGAAGGCGCCACCTGGAACCACAGCAACATGATCGACCTGGGAGGTTCCGGCGATCACGACGGGGCGATGGAAGGTACGATTGTTGAATTGAAAGACGGCCAGATTTACGCGCTGATTCGCACCAAGTTCGGACGCTTCTGGGAAGCCTTCTCCACCGACGAAGGCGCTTCGTGGCGCATCATCCGTCCCTCCCAGATTCCCGCCAGTAGCTCGCCAGCGATTCTGCAGCGACTCGAAAGCGGCCGCATCGTGATGCTCTGGAATCGCTTCCGTGATCCCGAACACAAAACAGGACGACGCGAAGAATTGTCCCTCGCGTTTTCCGACGATGAATGCCAAACCTGGAGCGAACCCGTCGTCATCGCCCGCGACCTGACTCCCGTCGGACAGAAACGCGAAAACCGGGTCTCCTATCCGTATGTAACAGAAGTCAAACCAGGAGAACTCTGGATTACGACCATGCAGGGCCCCGTTCGTCTGTCACTGAAGGAAGCTGATTTCATCGCAAAATAAATAACCTGTGCCATCAAATTTAGTTCTCCCGATTCCATAGAATCAATGACGAGCAGGATCAGAAGTAAACATGGATTTATTCAGAATGTCTGTCGATAGCGTAAAAAGCGAACCATCGAGCGCATCAGGCAATATCTCTTGTTTTTTCAGCCCTCTGATTCTTCTCTGCTGTCAAATTCATTCGCAGCCGAGATCTCTTCGCCCCCCTTTCCCGAGGATGTTTTCCAACCGGAGAAATGATGCGATGCGAGAACCCCAAAAATAATGAGGGAAGTGAGAGTCGCCAGCAGATACATCCCAAAACCGACCGCAGTCCCCACGGCGGCAGTCGACCAAATGGTCGCCGCAGTCGTCAGTCCCACCGTCCGGCCACGCTCCCGCAGGATAATGCCAGCCCCCAAAAAACCGACGCCGGTCACAATGTTTGCAGCGAGTCGTGACGGCTCAGCGCCAGGAATATGCGACGAAATCAGGGCAAAAACGCACGACCCCAGCGCGACCGAGGCGTAAGTTCGCACACCGGCTTCGCGTCCATGCCATTGACGTTCCCAGCCAATAAAACCACCCAATACCGCAGCGACGACAACACGTACTGCGAACATTAATTCCAATTTCCAATCCATAGTCCATCCCTAACGATTCATGTTCATGATTCGTAACTGTCTTACTTCCCTCGCACGGCGATCCGTATTGATTCCCGATGCCTGGCAGCATATCACTCAAACAGGGAGACTGTTCAAGAGGCAAATGCCCCTGAATATCAAGCGGTAACATTCAGATGCGAATTACTGTTTCAATTATATGATCAAATGCAAATAAAGAGAATTGCACACTCTGGAGTAACACAATACAAAGTCCCGTTCAACCTGGGGTAGGGTTTATTTAAAAAGCAATGTGTCGCCTGGAAGAACAGCCGCCGCATGACCTTTACCAGATTTACATGAACCGCGACTAACGCCGTGCGGCTGATCCTGTTTGCGGTAATTCGTCAGTCGGCGTTCATAATTAGCCGAAGGGCGTTAACCCCGGTTCCTACCCAATCCGTATTTAACTACGCATCTTGAGATTTTTTTTAACAAAAATTCATTCGAATTAAGCAACACTACCTTGCACTAAAGAGAACGTCTTTCTTTCGAAATAACTCTCGCCTGCAGACGCGACGACACATCCAAAACACGCGACAAAAACGTCCTTTAATCAATCATCCCATCAATCATCGTACGCAAATAAACACTCTTAGCGTAAGGTGATTCTTAGTTCTCTCCGCTCTCGATTTTATCAATCTTAGTACATATCATCTAATTCCGCTTTACATCTTTCAGTCGATCGTTTATCAACAAGAGCAAAGCGAGCATACAACATCATTCAATACACCAACGAGGCCCTCCGTGAGTGAAATCGTTGACCTCGTCACAGTAAAAACCGTCGTCAAAGCAGCCGACTGTGCAGTGAGTACGGTGAGCCGCGAATTACGAGACGCCCCTGTTTAGGAAAACCAGAAATGTATCCGCTCACAAGACGCCAGTTTCTGTATTCCACCACAGCCGTCGCCACCAGCCTGGCAGGTATCAACTGGTCAGAGGCAGGCAAGTCCGCGAAACCCGAACTCACCTTGGGCTTCAGCCTCTACGGCATGCCTCATATGAAAACCGAACAGGCACTCCAGGTTGTGGCTGACATCGGCTACGATTCCGTCGAACTCTGTCTGAACGATGACTGGGACGCGACGCCGTCAAAACTCAACCCCCAGCGACGTACCGAGATTGCAAAAAAACTCAATGCGACCGGTTTAAAACTGACCTCACTCATGGAGCACTGCGACCTGACCGGTTCAAAAGCCAGCCAGCAGAAGGTCCTCGAACGCCTCAAACGGGCCGCCGAACTGGGACACACTTTGAAACCGGAACAACCACCGCTGATTGAAACCACAGCCGGCAGCGGCAAATGGGATGATCGAAAGAATGAAATGCGCGACAACCTGAAAGAATGGGCCAAGGTCGCCGAGAGTACCAAAACGATCATCACCGTCAAACCGCATCGGGGTGGCGTCGTTGATCGACCGGAGCAAGGAGTCTGGCTGGTACAGCAGATCGACAGCCCCTGGATTCGCCTGAACTATGATTACAGTCACTTCACCCATCGGGATATCTCGCTGGAAGATTCAATGCGGATCATGATGCCTTTTACCAGTTTCATTCAGATCAAAGACACGGTCCAGAAAGACAGCAAAGTCAGCTTCGTCCTGCCCGGCGAAAGCGGCGACATCGATTATGTCCAGCTGCTTAAACTGGCCGTCAAAGACGGTTACCGGGGAGATATCTGCTGCGAAGTCAGCGGCATGGTATTCAAACAGAAAGGCTACGATCCCGTCGCAGCCGCGAAAACCTGTTATCAGAATATCGCCCCCGCCTTTCAGCAGGCAGGAATTATGCGCGGTTAAGCAGTGACGTTTTTTTCGACAGCACTGACGAATTAATCAACCACCATTTCCAGGATCTACTTCAGGCAGTTTCGGAATCTGCTTCAAACCAGCGATTTTCAATCCGTAAAGAAAGTGGAACATATTTTGCGGCTCCTGAAGCCAAGATTTCCCCTCAACTTAAGGAGCGTCATACGATGTGCTGGTTTCTGCGTCTCATCTTACTCGGATTTCTCTGCTGGAATGCGACTGTCGTCTTTGCCGCAGGTCCTGAACCGGCGAAGTTCAACACATCACGCGCAAAAGCGATCACGTTTCTTAAAAACTCACAAAACGAAGATGGCACCTGGACGTTCAATGAAGCTGCCGGTATCTCGGCGCTGGTAACCTCGGCGTTAATCGAGTCGGGGGTTCCCGTCACCGATCCGATCGTCGAAAAGGCTTTAACGAAACTTCTCTCCTTCTGCCAGGAAGATGGCCGCATCTGTTCGGCCCGCAGTCAACACTCGGGTTATGAAACAGCAGTCGCCTTGATGGCATTGAACGATGCGAATCAGTCAGGTAAATACACGCCGCAAATCAAAAAAGCAGAACAGTTCCTGCGCGGGCTGCAGTTCGATGAATCCAAAGACATCAAACCCGGTGACCTCGAATACGGCGGCGCCGGTTATGGCCCCGATGGAGGTCGCCCCGATCTTTCCAATACCGTGTTTATGATCGAAGCCTTGAAAGCCGCTGGTGCCAAACCAGACGATCCCGCGATCCAAAAAGCACTCACGTTCGTCTCCCGCTGTCAAAATCTGGAAAGTGAATTTAACACATCGCCTGCAGCCGCAAAGGTAAACGACGGCGGCTTCTATTACAATGTCTCAGCCGGCGGTGCTTCGCCCGCTGGAAAAACGAAAGAGGAAGGTCTGCGTTCCTATGGCAGTATGACTTACGCCGGACTCAAAAGCATGATCTATGCGGGACTCACGCCGAAAGATCCCCGCGTCAAAGCCGCCATCGACTGGATTCAGAAAAACTACACCGTCGAGAACAATCCCGGCATGGGAGACAACGGCTTATTCTATTATTACCAGCTGTTCGCCAAAGCATTAGCGACTCTGGATCAGGAACAAGTCAAAGACAAGCAGGGCAAAGAACACGACTGGCGCAAGGAACTCGCCGACCATCTCTTTTCACTGCAGCAGGAAAACGGCAGCTGGGTGAATTCCAAATCCAACCGCTGGTTTGAAGGTGATCCGAACCTGGTTACCGCGTATACGTTGCTGGCACTCAAAAATTGCGAACCAGCCAAACCTGCCGCAGATTGATCATTTCTCCGACGAAATCAACGACCGCTGACGCAGCCAGTCTTCCGCGCGATCGGTCCACGTATCAACGTTAGAATTTTCGACCGGTCGCATACCGTAGCCATGTCCGCCCGTTTCATAGATGTGTAATTCACTGCCGACGCCGTTTTTCTTGAGCGCCGTATAAAACAGAATACTGCTTAAGGGTGTGACACCATCGTTATGAGCATGTGCGAGAAACGTCGGTGGTGTTAACTTTGAAACCGTGAAGACTTCGTTCAAAGCTCCTGTTTTGTCATCGATCAGACGCCAGGGATAAACCAGCAAACTGAAATCGGGACGACAGGAGACTTCGTCCGTCGCGTCGATGGATTGATAGGAACGTTCGTCAAATCGGGTGGTCACCAAAGCGGCTGTCTGCCCTCCTGCCGAAAACCCGATCACGCCAATCTGATCGGGTTTGATTCCCCACTCAGCAGCCCGTTTGCGGACCAGGCTTAAGGCCCGCTGCCCGTCCTGCAACGGTCGCTCTGAAAGGGCGGGTAACGTAATATCTGTCTGCACAGATGGTGTTTTCTGCTTCGTACGATAATGCACAACAAACGCGGTTATACCCAACTCATTCAACCATTCCGCGGCTTCAGAACCTTCCTTATCCGTCACAACGTAGTTGTAGCCGCCGCCGGGAAAAATCAGAACCGCCGCACCATTGCGTTTGTCGGCCGCCGGTTGAAATACCTGCAGCTGTGGTCGCGTGATCTCTTTCACGCGCGTCGCGGGTGGATTTTCATCAGGACGTCTGTCAAGTGTTGTGCCTGTGTCACGCGTTGTCTCGCCGGGCGCCAGATTTGGCCAGAGATCAATCACCGCATCCGGCTCGCGCGCTTCTGCGTTGCAAAACAGTCCTACGCTCATCACCGCGATTAATAATGTCATTACCGTGAACCGTCTCATGCCAGAATCTCCTTGATGATATTTGACGGTTCGACTCCCGTCAGTTTAAAGTCAAGTCCCTGATGTCGAAATGTGAATCGTTCGTGATCGATGCCCAGCAGATGCAGCACCGTCGCATGCAGGTCGCGAACGTTGACCGGGTTTTCGGCCACGTTATAACTGAACTCATCGGTGGCACCATACGTCATGCCCGACTTGACACCGCCTCCCGCCAACCAGGTCGTGAAACAACGCGGATGATGATCGCGGCCCCCTTCGGGGCTGTCCCATTTCCCCTGACCGGCGACCCCGCGGCCGAATTCGCCCCCCCAGATCACCAGCGTTTCATCCAGCAACCCCCGTTGTTTGAGGTCTTTGACCAGCGCGGCACTCGCCTGATCGGTATCGCGACAGCGGGCGACACACCACGAACTCAAGCGACTGTGATGATCCCAGTCGGGATGAAACAATTGCACGAACCGTACGCCGCGTTCAATCAGACGTCGGGCCTGCACACAGTTAGCCGCGTAACTGCCGGGCCTTCGTGAATCAGGGCCATACAGTTCGAACGTGGATTCCGGTTCGTCACTCAGATCATTCAACTCGGGAATACTGGACTGCATCCGCCAGGCCATTTCGTACTGACGAATGCGTGTTTCAATTTCCGGATCACCCGTCTGCTCCAGACGCATCTGATTGAGTTCGGCGATGCCATTCAGCATGCCGCGTCTGACATTGCGAGGCAGTCCGTCCGGGTCGCGCAGATACAACACGGGCTCTTTCGCATTCCGCAGTTTCACTCCCTGATAGCGGGACGGCAAAAAGCCGCTCCCCCAGTAATGATCGTAGAGCGGCTGATCGCTGGGCCGCTTCATCTTGGAAATCAACACCAGATAATCGGGCAGATTGCGATTTTCGCTCCCCAGTCCGTAACTCGACCAGGCACCGATCGAAGGCCGTCCCGGCAGTTGATGGCCTGTCAGATACTTGGTCATCGCCGGTGCATGATTGATCTGATCGGTGACCATCGACTTGATAAAACAGAGTTCATCGGCCACCTCGCCATGATAGGGCAACCATTCCCCCAGCGTCGCACCACTCTCGCCGTATCGTTTGAATTTCGTTCGCGACGGCATAATCAACTGCTTCTGATTGGCGGTCATCGTGGTCAGCCGCTGTCCTCCGCGCACGCTTTCCGGCAGTTCTTTGCCGGCCCACTTCATCAGACCCGGTTTGTCATCGAAGAGTTCAATCTGCGAAGGCCCGCCGGACTGCGTCAGAAAAATAACGTTTTTTGCCCGCGGCGGTTTGTGGGGTAATTCCGGCAGACCAATGGCCGGTGATTTCTCTGCCTCCGCACGGCGTGTGCCTTCCAGCAGACCCAATGCCATCGCGCCCAGACTGACGCCGGCACCGCGGCCCAGAAAATAACGGCGGGATACTTCGAAGGCACGTTGTTTGAGTTGATTATTCATGGGTGATTGCCTCATCCAGATTTAAGACCATGCTGGCGATCACCATATAAGCGGCCAGTTCATCCGGTGCCACGTTGCTTTTATTCGGCGGCTGTCCGACATCGAGCAGGCTCAATGCATCCTCTGGATGGCTCTGATAATGTGCGAGCGACATCTGAAACTCCCGTTCCAGAACGGCGCGTTCCCGTGCATCCAGTGATCGAGAGAGAATCCGGCGTGCGATCAAATTCAGTCGCTCCGGCACGGTGGTTTCCTGTTGAATCGCCGTGCGTGCTAATTCACGCGAGGCTTCCAGAATACTCACGTCGTTAAGCAGTGTCAGCGCCTGCAAAGGCGTATTGGTACGTCGTGGTTCGACTTCACACACGCGCCGCTGCGCACTGTCAAACAGGAACGCCGGTGCGCTCGAACGCCGCCAGAACGCGTACAGACTGCGTCGATACTGGGCGGCTCCCTGACTCGGTTCATAGCGGAAGCGGCCCATAAACATTTCCGCCCAGACACCCGGCGGCTGATAAGGCATCACCGGAGGGCCACCCAGGGCCGGGTTTAACAAACCGCTCGCCTGTAATGCGGCATCGCGAATCATCCAGCTTGGTAATCGGAACCTCGGGCCACGGGCCAGTAATCGGTTTTCCGGATCGCGGATCAGTAATTCTTTCGAGACTTCGCTGCGCTGCTGATACGTGCGGCTGCTGACAATCAAACGCAGCACATGCTGCAGGTCCCAGTTGTGTTCCATCAGTTCGACCGCCAGGCAGTCGACGACTTCCGGATGCGTCGGCGGTTCACCCTGCAGCCCGAAGTCGCCCGGCGTACGGACCAGCCCCTCACCAAAACAGATCTGCCACAAATGATTCACGACGACCCGCGCGGTTAACGGATTCTGATCGGAAACCAGCCAGTGTGCGAGATCGAGCCGATCTTTTGTTTTTTCTTTCGGTAATGGGAAAACCGCTTCCGGCACTGATCGTGACACTTCGGCACCATGTTTATCCCAGACACCTCGTTCCAACACAAATGTTTTACGAGGCTCTTTTCGTTCGTCCAAAACCATCACGTTCAATTCACCGGCCGCTTTTTTGACTTGAGCGAGTTGCGTATTCGCCCGGTCCAGTTCTGTCTTTTTTCTCTGATAAACACCGTGATCAACAAGAAACTGTTCCAGCAGACGCACTCTGAGATTCGGGTCCAGTTGAGAAACCTCGGTTGTCTTGACGGCCGCCAACGCTTCCAGAGGCATCGGCTCGAGTGAGCGAACCGCCTGGCCCGGCTGATCCGTGAGCATGACACGAAATCGACCGATGTTCGCGTCCCCTTCGGTTGAGCGATGCAGCATCACGAAGATCAGCTCTTCCTGATCATCGAGGACTAACGGCTCGGCTAAAGCGAAAACGGCGATATGTTTCTGCTTTGGATCATGGCCTTCTGTCGTCCAGCCGTTGCGGGGATCATCATCAAGCGTGTCTTTGATTTTCCCATAGTTGCGGCCTTTGGCTGTTTTCTCGACATCTGCCACCGCGGTCGCGAACTCGATATCCCGCAACTGTGAACTCCCCTGACGACGCACCTGAAGTTTGACGTCGGTCAGAATCAATTCCCCGCTGGCACCACGGCTTAATTTTCCTGCGGTATGAGAAGCATGCGGAAACACTTCCAGGCGGATGCCGGTCACGCGCGATAAATTGGTCGCAGCTGTCAGGCGATAATCTTCCTGTCGGGGATTCGGCCCGCTGGCCTGAACCGTGCCATCTGTTTCCTGAGTGAGAATGGTGCCTTCGACTGATTTAAGCGATCTGGTTTGCGGCAGATGCCAGGCAGTGAATCCCTGTTCGACAAAACGCATCTGCTCGGCCAGCCACGGCTCGAATTCCTGTTCGGCCTGTTTGCGGGCCTTTGCTTCAAACGGTCTGCGTTCATCGACCACCTGCTGTGCTTCCTGAATCGCGCGCTCGACCAGCGGCGATGGATATTTCAGATACGGCTTCGCGGCACCGCCGGCTTTTCCGTCTTCATCCACACTGTTAAAGAACGCGAACAGGCTGTAATAGTCGGTCTGAGAAATCGGATCGAATTTGTGAGAGTGACACTGACAGCAGCCAAGCGTTAAACCCAGCCAGACGGTTCCCGTGGTGTTGACGCGGTCGATCACGTAATCGATGCGTGATTCTTCCGGATCGCGGCCCCCTTCTCCGTTCGTCATATGGTTGCGATGAAAACAGGTCGCCAGCTTTTGTTCCGGTGTCGCATTTGGAAGCAAGTCGCCTGCGAATTGTTCGATCGTAAACTGATCGAAGGCTTGATTTTTGTTGAATGACTGAATCACCCAATCCCGCCACGGCCAGTTTGTGCGTGTGGCGTCCTGCTGAAAACCGTCCGTATCGGAATACCGGGCCAGATCCAGCCACCACATCGCCATCCGCTCGCCATAATGTTTCGACTTTAATAACCGGTCGACCAGTTTTGCATCCGCATCGGGAGACTCATCATTCACAAACGCTTCCACTTCTTGAGGAGTCGGAGGCAGTCCGGTCAGATCAAACGAGAGCCGCCGAATGAGTGTCTGTTTTGTTGTCACTGGTGAAAGGGACAAACCCTCTTCAGCCAGTCTGCGCTGTACCAGTGCATCGATCGGATTTTGATTCTGTTCTTGATCGTTCAGAGTCACTTTCACCGGTTTTTCGAATGACCAGTGCTGGCCCCACTTCGCTCCTTCGGCGATCCATTTTCGGATGAGTTCCGTCTGCTTTTTCGTCAGCGGCTTCCGATGGGAGTCAGGCGGCGGCATTAAGAGGTCGGCATCACTGCTGGTGATCCGGGCCAGAAACTCGCTCGCTTCCGGTTTTCCCGGAACAATGACCGTTGTTCCATCCCGGTCGGCAGTCGCCGCCTCGCGTAAATCCAGACGCAGGTCGGCTTCGCGATGCGTGGGCTCAGGGCCGTGGCAGTGAAAGCAGCGGTCGGAAAGCAGCGGCAGGATATCACGGCTGAAGTTGACCTCATCCGCAGCGCAGATCTTACTGTAAATCAATAAGACGACAACGAGCATTACCAGCTTGGAGAGGCAGGACATCAAATTCAAAGGATCACTTTGTCTATTCGGTATGAAAACAGAAGGAAGGTAAAATATCGCATGAGACCAGTTTCAATGGTACTTACGCCTTACACTCAGGTCCAGAGAAACCCGTTAAGTCTCCCGTACAGCATCCCCTGAAATCTTCCCTCTTTTCGATTACCTGCAGGAATTTCTGTCCTCGCTCAATAAGTAAACAATATTTTTTGAGCAAATCCAGGAAAAAAGATTGACATACAAATTTACACAGATACGATTTATAAATCATCTTTAATTAACAATTATACTTAAGTCTCACGACTTTTTAAGACGCTCACTAATTTCATATTTCCATATATTGAGTTTATTCAAGGAAATGTACCATGAGCACTTATTACAAACGAAGCGCATTTACGTTAATTGAGTTGTTAGTTGTCATCGCCATCATCGCGATTTTGATTGCCCTGCTTTTACCGGCAGTCCAACAAGCCAGGGAAGCAGCCCGGCGTTCTCAGTGCAAGAATAATCTCAAACAACTGGGACTTGCATTCCACAACTACCACGACACCTTCGGATGCCTGCCGAATGGCAGTCACCCCACTCCCGGTTATCCAGGCGGTGGTTACCATATGGGATGGGCTCCCAAAATTTTCCCTTACATTGATGAAACAAACCGGCTTCAGGCGATGGAAGGATTTTCAAAGAACCCGATCACGGAACTCGGCCCCTGGAGAGTCGATACCGCACCACACAATGGGACGAGTCAGATCTGGGGCCCGATCCCCGTTCTTGCCTGCCCTTCATCGGCTTTGGGTGACCGATCTCCCGATATCGTCAACTCGACACTTCCCTGGATTATTTCACAAGGGGCACTACATTATCGGGCATGCGCAGGACGCATTGAAGATGTCGTCAATCCTACGGACAGTAATAACTACCGGTGGGCCAATACCGGCTTGATTTACCCTCTCTGCAATACGAAGTTCCGCGATGTCATAGACGGGCTCACAAACACAATTCTGCTAGGCGAGTCATCTTCTTCCTTCGGATGGTCGTCGTCAATGAAGACTGGTTGGGGCGGTATCCAACCCTGGACGTGGGGAATCTACTGGTATACGGATACGCGACGGCTGACTCTCGACAGCAAGAATATCCAGTTCCCCATTAATTATCGTGGAGATTTCGGAACCAACCATACTCCCTTCACAAGTTATCATATCGGGGGTGCTCATTTTATGATGGCCGATGGTTCGGTGCACTTCATCAGTGAGAATATCGATCTCGGTCTGCTCAAATCACTGGGAACGCGTGCCAATGGAGAAGTCCTGGGTGAGTGGCACTAAACACGCTCTAATTCTTGCGATCTGATTGTGCGCAGAAGAGAGCTCGAGCAGGAAATCACTCGTCTCTCTTCGCGGCACGACATGATCGATTCGAGTTGTAAGCGTTTTTTTGTCTCTTCTTATCTTCACAACGTAAGGTATCTGCGATGATCTTCAAATTATCACATGGATTTGTTCGATTGTTAAACCGACCTGAAATGATCACAGTCCTGCTCGGTTTCCTGTTGCTGACAACAGCAGGCTGCGGCGACAACCGTCCCAAACGGTCAATCGTAACTGGCACTGTGAGCTATAACGGTAAACCCTTGAGTATCGGCTCACTTGTATTTGTACCTGTCGGCGGCGGTCCTTCAGCACAGGGAAAAATCAGCCGCGATGGTTCGTATGAAATGGGAACCTTCGAATTAGATGATGGTGTGATTCCCGGTGATTATAAAATCATGATTGTCGCTTTAACCAGTTCCGGAGGATCGGGATTGCCGGAAGACACAGTCAAAGCGAATGCTGAACCGGTCTCGGTGATTCCGGAATGGTATGGCGATCTGGAAAAATCCGGACTGCTGGTAACTGTCGCCGCAGATAAGGCTAATACAATTGATTTCCCGTTGACCGATGATAAACCCAAAGAATCAGTCACAAAGAATTAAAACCAGCGCCCCTGTAGCACAGAATGAAGTTTCCGGGTGTTGCAGGGGTTTTGTTTTTTCGTCTCTTCACCAGATCCTCGCGACAATCCCTGCCTCTTTGTAAAAATGTTTTACTTCAAACTGTCTCATCGAGTCCTAAGTAACTTAACTGTAATAAACACCCTGAAACGCGACATAATGAGCACTGTGATTCTCTTCCAGTCGCATTATTCAGTGCACTCGGATATACTTAAAAAGGGACTTGTTACCGGCGGACATCCTCTATAATAGAGAGAAGCCCCTTTCAACACATAATCCTTTCCTGAAACGGTATCCGGTTCAAAATATCGGTAATAATAAAGATCATCCATGAGTACGAATTCGCTCTCCAGTCGCAAACAATTCGAAGAGTACAAAACCGAATTTCGTGAAAAACACGGTCCTGCGCAAGGCAAGAAATCTTCGAAACGCGATCGTTCTTCCTGGGAACTCGTGCGCAGTTTTCTGAGATTGCTGAAAATTCATCGCGGACCGATGATTCTGTCGCTGTTGACGTTAACCGTCGCCACCCTGCTGGCACTCATCCCGCCGGCTGCGACCAAATTTGTCGTCGATTATGTACTCGATAAAAAACCGCTGCCGGTTTCGATGCCCGAGTGGGTTCCCCACGAACCCTGGCCGCTGCTGGTATCGATTACCATCACTGTGATTTTGATTTCATTAATTCGCATCGCATTGCAGATCTGGGGACGCTGGCACGCCACTCGCGTGACAAAAATGATTCAGATGAAAGTCCGCAAGGATGTCTTTGCGCAGGCGGTACGCCTGCCTTTGCATCGGGTACAGGAACTGAAATCAGGGGGCGCTGCAAGTATCCTGCGGGAAGACGCGGGCAGTGTTGGTGAGCTGGTTTTTGGAATGTTATACAACCCCTGTCGCGCCATCATTCAATTGCTTGGCAGTCTGATCATTCTGGCTTGGGTCGACTGGCGGCTACTGCTGGGTGCGATTTTCCTGGGGCCAATGGTTTATCTGACACACCGCACCTGGATCAGTCGCATTCGCCCCCAACATCGAAAAATCCGCGCCCAGCGCGCGGATGTCGACGCGCTGGCAACGGAATCGTTTGGTGGCATGCGTGTGGTCCGCGCGTTCGGCAGACAGCGTTCTGAAACCAGTCGTGTGATGCGCGGCAACCACCTCATGGCACGCCAGGAACTGTATGCCTGGTGGTGGGCTCGGTTCATTGAAATTGTCTGGGAGACGTTGATCCCCGTCGCCGCCGCCTGTCTGCTGTTATATGGCGGCTGGCAGGTTCTGCAGGGTGAACTGACATTAGGCGACCTGGTGATGTTTCTGGCTTACCTGTTGATGCTGCTCGGCCCCCTGGCGATGCTGGCCCAGAGTGCCGCCCAGTTCCAGAACAGTCTGTCAGGCTTTGATCGCGTGCTCGATTTAATGGAAGAACCGCGCGAGATGGTTTCCTCCACGGCGAAAACCATCAGCAAGTCTGAGATCTCCGGCCGGATTACTTTTGAGAATGTCAGTTTCCAATATCCCAACACTCAACAATATGCGCTGCAGGAAATCTCTCTGGAAGTCGAACCGGGCGAAACGATTGCCCTCGTTGGCCCCAGTGGTGCGGGAAAAACAACCTTCTGCAATCTGGTCGCGCGATTCTACGATCCGACCGAAGGACGATTACTGCTCGATGGTCGCGATTTGCGAGAGCTCGATGTGGAAAGTTATCGCAACCATATCGGCGTGGTAGAACAGGATGTTTTTCTGTTTGATGGTTCCATAGCTGAGAACGTCGGTTATGGAAATCGCAGGGCCACGCTTGAGGAAATTCAACGCGCAGCGGAAATCGCCAATGCAGATGAATTTATCAAAACGCTCCCCAATGGTTATCTGACATTGATTGGCGAGCGTGGCGTAAAGTTGAGCGGCGGACAAAGACAGAGGCTGGCCATTGCACGTGCGATTCTGGCCGATCCGCGAATATTAATTCTTGATGAAGCGACCAGTAATCTGGATACAGAAAGTGAACGACTGATTCAGGACAGCCTGACGCGATTAATGCAGAACCGCACCTGTTTTGTCATCGCGCACAGACTAAGCACGATCAGCCACGCCAACCGAATCGTCGTCTTCGAAGACGGACGTATTACGGAAACAGGTACGCATGATGCGCTGATGGAAGCAGGTGGCAAATATCACGAGATGGTTCTGCTACAGACAAGTCCCGCAGCCGTCACCTAAAAAATCCATGCCACATCATATCCAAGTGCACATTCGTTTTTTGAATTCCCGACCCCTCTGATTCACATTTCTAAATTGAAAAGCCTTCCTTATATGTTTACAATTTTATATATATCAGTCCTTCCTCAAAGAAACACTCAACAGTTCGTGTGTAGCAAAAATCTGTTGAATCTCGCCTGGTTCTGAAAACTCAGAACGCATGCCCCAGAACACATGTAAGATCAAAATTTCGTTTTATCCTGAAAAGAGAAAACCGGGTACTTCCCGGAAAGGGAAACAGTCGTATGAATTTATTAAAACGTAGTCGGAATTCCCTGCTGCTGAAGCTTGGCATCGTGTGTGGCATTGTTTTCGTGAATGCCTCGTTTGGAGGGGTTGCTCATGCGGGAGACAAGAACACAGCCTCTGCAAAGAAATCCAACAAAGTGCTGTTAGGCACGCCGGAACTGACCTCCGGCATTTCCGGTAAAGGTCCGCTCTCGGAAAAAGAAATCAAAGCCTGGCTCAATAATCCCGAAAACCATGAAGTTCTGGAAATCACTCTGCCTCTTGGCTTAAGTGCGGGAGCCGCCCAGATGGTCGGGCTCAAAGAGAACCCGCTGACCAGAGCCAAGGTGGAACTCGGACGACAGTTATATTTTGATACGCGACTCTCGTCAGACAATAGCATCAGTTGTGCCAGTTGCCACCATCCCGATGAAGGATTCGGTCGGCACACGCGTTTTGGCGTCGGCGTGCGAGATCAGGAAGGCGCACGTAATTCTCCCGTAAGTTACAACCGTATCCTGAGCGGTCCTCAATTCTGGGATGGTCGTGCAGCCACTCTGGAAGATCAGGCAGTCGGCCCCATCGCCAACCCGATTGAAATGGGACATACCCATGAAGCGGTCGTCAAATCCATTAAAGACCTTCCCGGTTATCGGCTGCAATTCCATAAAATTTTTAACGACGGCGTCAACATCGATAACATCGGCAAGGCCATTGCCGCGTTCGAACGCACACTCGTATCAGGACCTTCTCCCTTTGATTATCAGGAACAACTGAAACCGTTCCTGAAAATGGATAAAGAAGACCTTGAAGATCTGCAGGAAGAATATCAGGCGGCTCTGACCCCAGCCAAAGCGCACCCCATGTCGAAAAGTGCCAAGCGGGGAATGGACCTGTTTTTCAGCGAAAAAGTCAACTGTGCGGCCTGCCACTTAGGGCCGAATCTGGCTGATGAAAAATATCATAACCTCGGCGTGGGCATGGATGCTGAAAACCCGGACCTGGGACGTTATGAAGTTACGAAACAGGAAAAGGATAAGGGCGCGTTCAAGACCCCGACCATCCGCAACGTGGAATTCAGTGCCCCTTATATGCACGACGGTTCTTTGAACACTCTGGAAGAAGTCGTGGAACACTACAACAAGGGAGGCACTCCGAACCCCACCCTGAGTGACAAAGTGAAAAAACTCAATCTTTCCGATCAGGATAAGCAGGATCTGGTGGCATTCATGAAAGCCTGCTCCGGCCCCTTTACGAAAGTGGAACCAGGACGGCTGCCTGAATAGGCTCACACATTTTAACTTGTGAATTCAAATAGCCCGGTTTCAATGCCGGGCTATTTTTATTCCGGAATCGAAATCAAGCGGGATATCGCCTGTGCTCAATCAGCAATACTGGTATCCTGTGAAAAAAGGAACCGCTTGAAGCCATTCGCATCCACGCTGATGACTCTCTTTTAGATTAAGGGAAAAAATTGACGGGCATACTGGAAGTCCTTGTGCTGACGACTCTGGCGGGAAGCACCATTCCCATCGGTGGCTTTCTGGCGAAAATGGAACGGATTCACCCTCAATGGCTCGAAGATGAATTTCGGCATTCGGTCATCGCCTTTGGCGGGGGGGTGCTGCTTGCCGCTGTGGCTCTGGTTCTGGTCCCGGTCGGCATAACAGAGATGCATCCCCTGACAGCAGCCGGCGGCATTCTGACTGGCGGCATCTGTTTTATGTTTTTTGACCGGATGCTGGCAAGACATCAGAATTCCGCTTCGCAGATGATCGCCATGCTGCTGGATTTTGTACCGGAATCGCTGGCGCTGGGAGCCACGTTTGCCAATGGCGGTTCAGTGGGAATGCTGCTCGCCATATTAATCGGTCTCCAGAATTTGCCCGAAGGTTTTAATGCCTACCGGGAATTGAGGACTTCCGAAACGATGAAGCATCATATGATCCTGCCCGGTTTTTGCCTGCTGGTTCTGCTGGGCCCTCTTTCCGGGCTCATTGGTTATTATTTATTATCACAGGTTCCGCAACTGGTCGGTATGACAATGCTGTTCGCGGCAGGCGGGATTCTTTATCTGACCTTTCAGGACATCGCGCCTCAGGCAAAACTGGAACGCCGCTGGGCTCCCGCATTGGGAGCGGTACTCGGTTTTGTCTTCGGGCTGATTGCGCAAATGGTGGTCGCATAATTCTCATTTACTGAGCAGGCCACTAATTTTTGATTCGTGCTCCCCTTCCATCTTAAAACCGTTATAATGGATGCGTCTCACCAACATCCTTTATCAGTAACTCAGATCCGTTTCCGTATCACATTCGCCGGGTGATTCAGGCAACATGCTCCCGTCAAATTCAAAAGGAATCAGCGTGTCGAACTCCAATCCGCCGAAAACGGGTTCACCTGTCTGGAAATCTCTCGAAACATTGATCGCCGTATTTACGATTGTCATGATCGCCGCGCATCTGATCCTGCGTTTTGGAGTCGATAGTTCAGAAACCGTGCAGAATCTTCCGCTCTGGGCCGTGCTGGCCTTCGGTGGTACGCCGCTGGTCTGGGGGCTGCTGGTCAAAATGTTACACCGGGAGTTTGGTTCCGATCTGCTGGCCGGGATCTCCATCGTGGTCTCCATTTTACTCGATGAATACCTGGCAGGATCGTTGGTGGTCCTGATGCTTTCCGGCGGGGAAGCTTTGGAAGCGTACGCCGTCCGCAGTGCTTCATCTGTGCTGCAGGCGCTCAGCAAACGCATGCCTTCGATCGCACATCGTAAGATCGATTCCCGCATCAATGATGTTTCTCTGGATCAGATTGCCATCAACGACACGCTCGTCATTTTCCCGCACGAAATCTGCCCCATCGACGGAACGGTGCTGGAAGGACATGGCGTGATGGATGAATCGTACCTCACCGGTGAGCCCTATATGATGTCCAAAACACCGGGTTCTCAGGTGCTGTCGGGTGCGATTAACGGCGAAGCGGCATTGACGATCCGCGCAGAAAAACTGGCCGTTGATTCGCGTTATGCCAAAATCATGGAAGTCATGCAGACATCGGAACAACACCGACCACACATGCGACGCATGGCCGACAAACTGGGTGCCTGGTACACGCCGCTTGCGGTGCTGATTGGCCTCGTCGCTTGGATCATTTCTGGTGATCCTGTCCGATTTCTGGCGGTGATGGTGGTCGCCACCCCCTGCCCACTGTTAATTGCGATTCCGGTTGCCATTATTGGTTCCATCTCATTAGCGGCCCGCAGAGCGATTATTGTCCGCGATCCGACTGCACTGGAAACCGCCGACACCTGTCGTACGGTCATTTTCGATAAAACGGGCACGCTGACTTACGGAGAACCCCATCTCACAGAACAGATCTGCGCCGCCGGTTTTGATCCGGATGAAGTGCTCTCCCTCGTCGGCAGTATGGAACGCTTTTCCAAGCACCCGCTGGCACAGGCCATTCAAACGGCGATGCAGGAAGCGAAAACGGTCATCCACGAAGCGACGGAAATCAGCGAACCCCCGGGACAGGGATTACAGGGAACCGTCGCCGGACGTAAGATCCAGATCACCAGTCGCAAGAAACTGCTCCAACAGCAGCCTGAAGTCGCAGATCAGTTACCGCCACAGGCGGGCGGCCTGGAATGCCTGATTCTGATCGACGATTTATATGCGGGCACATACCATTTTCGGGATACGCCGCGCACGGATGGGCTGTCCTTTATCAATCATCTCTCGCCGCGACATCATATCCAGCGCACGATGCTGGTTTCCGGCGATCGGGAATCGGAAGTGCGTTATCTTGCCGAGCAGGTGGGCATCGATAACGTCTTCTTCAGTCAGAGCCCCGAGCAAAAACTGGCAATCGTCAATGACGAAACAACACGCGCCAATACGATTTTTGTCGGCGATGGAATCAACGATGCCCCCGCGCTGGTTGCCGCAACGATTGGCATCGCCTTCGGTCAAAACAGTGATGTCACCACAGAAGCAGCCGACGTGATCATCATGGACAGCTCGCTGCAGAAAATTGACGAGTTCCTGCACATCAGCCGCCGCATGCGGCACATCGCTTTGCAGAGCGCGATCGGAGGCATGGGCTTGAGCATACTGGGCATGCTGCTCGCGTCAGCCGGATATCTGCCCCCCGTCGCCGGGGCACTGACTCAGGAGGTGATCGATGTCCTGGCAGTGCTCAACGCGTTACGGGTCGCCATCCCGCCCAAAGCGCTGATTGACTTCACTCCTGGCAAGCCGGCGTGAATCATTTTCAAGAGCCTCTATTTCTGATCTGATCCCTTTGGTTCAAAGCGAATAGCAGGCACGCCGTCCGTATAAGAGATTATATAACGTCCGTCGGAAGTGGGGTAAATCACGTCCTGTTTTAATTCGAAATCGGTGGGAGAGGTACGCAGGCGAAACTTCTCGCGTCCCGGAATGATATAATCACTGCCATATTTGATCATCATTTTCGTGCGATCCCCCAACGAATGCCCCGTTGATTTAAAAACAACGTTATCAATGTCGGCGGGCGTTACAAATTTCGCTTCCACATCCAGTTGGGCGGCTTCCATATTTTGATACATCTGCTGCGCGTCGGCAAAGGGACAGGCTGTGTCTCCCGTTCCATGAATGATGATCACTTTTGCGGCGTGCCCTCTGTCTTTCATCAATTTCAAATGTGCGGGATTGCCGATATAACGGATCTCCTCTGCGCCCGGTGTCAGATAATTGTCTGATTTCTGATCCTGACTGTAGCGGGCATTCAGACTGCTGCCTCCTGGTAAATGAAACGCGATATCATCTGAAAGACGAGGCATACCGCAAATATCAATCACACACGTAAAAGTATTTGGCGCGAATTTGTTGCACATCAACGTCACATTCCCGCCGCCGGAACCGCCGGTCGAATAAATCCGCTTTGAATTGAACGGAATGTTTTTCTCGTTTAACGCGTGATACACAAACGACAGCGCCCGCAGTGCATCAATGGCCTGCAGATATCCAAAATCGTAGGGGGCTCCTGTCGCTGATTCTTCTTTCCACGGACCACTCTGCAGATAATCAACCGAAATCGCAATCACATTCAGTTCTTTGGTGAGCACTGCCGGATTGCCGGCTCCCGATGTATTCGTGCCACCCCAGTTATGCAGATTGAGCATCAAACCCGTCTCTGCATTCACATTTGCCAGCTTGTTGCCCGGATAATAGATGTAAACTTTGACCGAACGGGAGCCCGGCTGAAACGGCCATTCCTGAGTTTCAATCGAAACGCTTCCATCCCGGTCAGGTAACTCCGCAGCGCGTAATTCCGTGATCCCCAATCCCAGACAAAAAACCGTCAAAATAGTTATCGATTTTTTCAGCATGAATTCGACCTTGTCTTGTTTGAATGAATCTCATCAACTCTGGATACAGACGCCCGATCGCTTGACGAACGCCTTCCTATCGATCATGGTGAATCGATTCACCCGAGTCAACTCCGGCTGTCTATTTAGAGGAACTCTCAGATGACTTCGCTGCCCCTTGCCAAACCACAGGAGATCGACCTCGACGGAGAACGGCTGCAGCAGGCAGGACGATTATTGAAAGAATGGACGGATGCCGGCATCGTGCCCGGAGCCGCCATCGTCGTCGGCCGGCATGGAAAAATGGTAGAACCTCAGTTTTTCGGTAAACAGGGACCGGAAAAAAATGCGGCAGCGGTACGGCAGGACGGCATGTTTCTACTCGCTTCCATCACCAAACCGATTGTGTATATGAGCGCTTTGCGTCTGGTGGAACGCGGCGATCTGGTACTGACTGAGCCGGTCACACATTACATTCCCGACTTCGCAGCGCACCATAAAGAATCGATCCTGGTGCATCACCTGTTTACACACACGTCGGGACTGCCCGATATGCTGGAGAATAATGTCGCGCTACGTCAATCGCTGGCACCCCTCGATCAGTTCATTCACGGCGCCATCTATGACACGGTCCCGCTCTTCCAGCCTGCGGGGACCGGCCTCAGTTATCAGAGTATGGGCACGTTGATCGTCGCGGAGATCGTACAACGTATTACCAGAAAAACGATTGCCCAGCATGTGCGAGATGAAATCATCAAACCGCTCGGACTGGAAAGCACCTGGCTGGGGCGTGGCGACTTTCCGCGCGAACGACTGGTGCGCGTCGAAACCCCGGAATACCAGATCGGTTCGAATTTCGGCTGGAACAGCAACTACTGGCAGGATCTGGGGGTTCCCTGGGGAGGCATGTTTAGTTCTCCCGCAGATATGGCCGTTATCTGTCAGTGTATGCTCAACTATGGCGAACAAAACGGAGTCCGTCTGCTTTCCCGGTCGATGATGGAAATGGCGACCACGAATCGGCTCAATGATTATCCGGATCTGCCCGAACCGATCCGCCGTTCTCAACCCTGGGGACTGGGCTGGCGGTTGCATCATCCCGGCCAGACCGGCAGCTGGGGGAATTTACTCGACCGGAGTGTGTTCGGCCATACGGGTGCGACCGGCACGATGGTCTGGATGGACCGCCGTCGTGAGGGCTTTGCCATTCTACTCACAACGGCAATGCGCGCGAAAGCACCCTGGCGTCTTGTTAAACTGTCGAATATTATTGCATCGTCCTTTCTATAGGCGACCATCGGAATGCGCGCTGGTGAAACTGTTCAATGAACCTCCGGTTATGTTAAAGTCTGTCCGATCATCGAAACGATGGAATTAAAGACTCAGATGACTGCGTTCTGCATTTCACATCACTTGGGTAAGATAGTTTATCTGGGTTCTATCCGTTGATTTGTTTTGTATTCATGTCCGATTTTTTTCGTGATAGAAATTGATCAATTCATATTCATTAATCAGACTAATGCACTATACTACTTAACCAGTCAGATACAGCCGCTCTCTCAGCGCAAAGCAGACATCTTTGAATCACAAATTCCAGGCATTGATTATGAACTCTGTAATTCCTGTTCTTGACCCCGCGTCTCCACAGGCAGAGGCCATTCACGATTTATTCCTGCTTGTGCTTCTCATCAGCGCTGTCATCTTTGCGATTGTGGCAGGTTTGATCCTGCTCGCCATTTCTCGTGGTCGACAGAGACAGACATTGCCTGAGCAGGACTTTGGCAGTGAGAAATCCGAAATTTTCTGGATGATCGGGCCAGTGATCATTGTGATCTGGCTGGTGGCCATCAGCGCCAATCTGATCATCACACTGAATGCGATTCCCCAGGCCGACCCTGACGGGAAGACGGATATAAATGATATCGATCTGATTGTGATCGGCCATCAATGGTGGTGGGAAGTCAAATATCCGAAATCGGGGGTGATCACGGCGAACGAAATCTACATCCCCGCAGACAAAAAAAAGAAATTCCGCGTCAAAGTTTCTTCAGCCGACGTGATCCACTGTTTCTGGGTCCCGCAACTCGGTCGAAAGATAGACGCGATTCCCGGCCGCGACAACTATATCTGGCTGCAAGCCAGCGAACCGGGTTCGTATCAGGGGCGCTGTTCCGAATATTGTGGGGCACAACACGCCTGGATGAATTTCAAAGTGTATGCCGTCACCGATGCCGAATTTGACCAATGGGTGGCGAGTGAACAACTCGCAAGCAAACAACCGAAACTGCTGTCCCCTCTGGCCAATTCCGGCAAACAGTTCTTTTTCCAGGCCACCTGTCCGCAATGCCATACGATTTACGGCACCCCTGCTGAAGCGACCATTGGTCCTGATTTAACGCACTTTGCCCGCCGCAAGGAAATTGGTGCGGGGGTCATCGAGAATACTTCGAAAAACCTGGCTCTGTGGTTAAAAGATCCGCAAGCACTCAAACCAGGATGTAAAATGCCAGACTTTAAACTGAGTGATGAGCATCTCAAACAACTCGTAGCCTACCTGGAGACACTCAAGTGACGACAGGATCCATCGAACAATCTGAACGGACTTCGCTTGAGCCCCCGGTCACTTCGACTCTACTGCTCGACTGGGTCAGCACGCTCGATCATAAGCGTATCGGCATTATGTATATTCTGACCGCCATGTTTTATCTGGCGATCGGCGGTTTTGAAGCGCTGCTGATGCGCATCCAGCTCTCAATGCCTAACAATACATTTCTATCGCCGGAAATGTTCAATCAACTCTTTACGATGCATGGCACCACAATGGTCTTCCTGGTGGGCATGCCTGTCTTGACCGGTTTTGCCAATTATTTTGTACCGTTAATGGTGGGAGCCCGTGATGTCGCGTTTCCCCGTCTGAATGCATTCGGGTTCTGGATGCTGTTTTTCGGCGGACTGCTGCTGCACTTCAGCTTTTTGACCGGATCAGCGCCCAACGCCGGCTGGTTCAGTTACGTGCCACTCTCTTCCAAAGCCTACAGTTCGCTGCAGGGCGTCGACTACTGGATTATTGGCTTGCTGATTATGGGCGTCGGTTCCGTCTCCGGGGCGATCAATATTTTTGCCACGATTATCTGTCTGCGGGCGCCGGGCATGAGTTTACAGCGGGTTCCGCTGTTCGTCTGGATGATGCTGATGCAGTCGATTCTGATCATCCTGGCATTGCCGGCGCTCAACTCGGCTCTGGCGATGCTGTTAATAGACCGCTGGCTCGGCTCTGCATTTTTTGACCCGACGCGCGGCGGTTCTGTCGTCCTCTGGCAGCACTACTTCTGGATCTTTGGTCATCCCGAGGTCTATATCTTAATTCTGCCCGCTTTCGGGATGATTTCCGAAGTGATTCCCGTCTTTTCCCGCAAACCGATCTACGGCTACACATTCGTGGCTGCCTCTTCGGTCGCCATCGTGCTACTGGGTTATGGTGTCTGGGCGCATCATATGTTTGCCGTTGGTCTGGGCATGTATGCTGACATTTTCTTCGCCGTCGGTTCGCTGCTGATTGCGATTCCAACAGGCATCAAGGTATTTAACTGGACCGCCACGCTCTGGGGCGGGGAAATTAAATTCAACACCTCGATGCACTTTGCCGTCGCGTTTCTGCTGCAGTTCGTGATCGGAGGCTTAACGGGCATCATGTTCGCCGCCGTCCCGATCGACTGGCAGCTGACCGACACATATTTTGTCGTCGCTCACTTTCATTATGTGTTGATTGGCGGGACTGTCTTCGCTCTGTTCTCAGCCGCCTATTACTGGTTCCCTAAAATGTCAGGCCGCATGCTCAGCGAACGATGGGGCATCCTGCACTTCTGGTTGTGGGTACTCGGCTTTAATATGACCTTCATGGTGCAGCACTTTCTGGGCATGATGGGCATGCCCCGCCGGGTCTACACCTACGCCGATAACCCGGGCTGGGCACTGCTCAATGGAATTTCTTCACTGGGCGCCGTCTTCATGGCAATTGGCACGCTGGTCTTTCTCTGGAATATCGGAACGAGTTTACTCCGCGGTAAAATTGCCGGCGACAATCCCTGGGACGCGTTCACTCTGGAATGGGCCACGACTTCGCCACCGCCGCCTGAAAATTTCACTGTCATTCCCGAAATCAAAAGCCGTCGTCCTGTCTGGGATTTGAATCACCCGGAAAACGCAGACTGGAAAACCGAAAAAACTCCAGCAGACAGGGGAATACGTCCCAACCTGCCGAAACTCGCCGCCTGGGCCTTTATTGCATCGGAAGCGGTGTTCTTTCTGTTATTGCTGATTGCCTACGTCATATTTAACACGCGCAGCGGTGAAGGCGCCGTCACGTCTTCCGTACTGGATGTGACACGCACCGGTATTTTCAGTCTGTTTCTGATTTTCAGCAGTGTGACCTTCTGGATCGCAGAACGCTTTTTGCGAGCCGGCAAACAGTCGGCCTTTGTGTTGACGCTTGGTCTGACGATTTTGCTGGGGATCACATTCCTGGCCGGGCAGGTCTGGGAATATACGGGTCTGTTGACGAACAATATCACCATCAATACCAATCTGTTTTCCGCCACATTCTTCACGGTGACCGGATTCCACGGAATTCACGTGACCGCGGGTGTGATCGCCTTGTTCGTGATGCTGATGATGGGCATTAAAGGCAATCTGACTGCCGATAAATCACATGTATTTGGCGCGGTCGGCGTCTATTGGCACTTTGTGGATGTGGTCTGGCTGGCCGTATTTGGAATCATTTATCTGGGACTTCTGCAATGAGTTCGTATTTCGATCTGACAAGCGGATTATGGAAATGGAGTTCACCAGTCTGGCTGCTGGTTCTGTCTCTGATCGGACTCTACATTATTTTTCACCATCGTGCCCTCGGCAAACGCACGATCTTTTTTGTGCTCGCCATGCTTGCACTGGCACTGGCATATGTCTCTCCGATCGGCGTCCTGTCCGATGGTTACCTGTTTAGCGCACACGTGATTCAGCATTTAATCTTACTGCTGATCGTTCCGCTGTTTCTGCTGTTAAGTCTATCAGAATCGGCAGCCGAAACACTGTTTCGTCAGCCTTTCATGAACCGCCTGGGGCATGTGATGTCAGTCCCGTTTGTAGGCTGGCTCAGCGGACTGGGTGTGATGTGGTTCTGGCATGTCCCCTCGTTCTGTAACGCTTCCACCGTCAATTATTCCCTGGGAATCTTTCGCGACGCCACATTTTTACTCGCGGGTCTGGCGTTCTGGTGGCCTATTTTTTCGCCTTTAAAACGCTTTCATCTCTCTGCTTCACTGTCTGTGATTTACCTGTTCTCCGCCTGCCTGGGCTGTACCCTGCTCGGCATTTATATCACGTTCACCGTCATATCGGTCTGCCCGGCGTTTGCTAATCCGGTCGACCGACTGGGCATCATGCATTTTCTTTATGACCAGGGCATGACACCTGCCACCGATCAAAGACTGGGAGGGCTGCTCATGTGGGTGCCCCCCTGCTCTCTGTATGTCTGCGCCATCATGGTGGTACTCAAACGCTGGTACGCCGAGATGGAGCATCTGAATTCACCCAAAACTGCAGGGACAACAAGTTCGCTTCGGGAGGCACAGTCATGAATCATTCCGACTTACCAGACTCTCAAACAGAGCCAAAAGAAGAACCGGAAATGCGCCCCACATATGCTCCCGCCGCACTGGCGATGGGGATCACTTTCATGTTATGGGGAATCCTGACACACTGGAGTATGTCACTGATTGGAATCGCGGTGATCGTGTATGCCATCTGGTCCTGGATGAATGAGATACGCAGTGCATGGAGTGAATCACAGTGAGTAAGCAGCAATCCCCTTCAGATCAACCCTGTTGTCAGCAACAGCGCAGGACATTTCTGGCCCGTCTTTCCATCGGTTTGTCGGCAGTCATCGGATTTGTAATTGCACTGCCCGGCATCGGTTTTGTGTTGGCACCGGTTTTCAAAAAGCCAAAACAGAAGTGGCGTACCGTAGGTAAACTTGCCGACTTCAAGGTCGGCGGATTTGTGCTGGTTCAATATGAAGATCCCTCGCCGGTCGCCTGGGCCGGTGTCACTGCGACAGCGGGTGCCTGGATCCGCCGCGCGAGTGAAGCAGAGTTTATCGCCTTCTCTATTAACTGCCGTCATCTGGGCTGCCCTGTGCGGTGGGTGGAAGACCCCCGACTGTTCATGTGCCCCTGTCACGGCGGCGTTTATTACGAAGATGGAACCGTGGCCGCTGGTCCTCCACCCGAACCGCTCGAAAGACTGAATGTTCGCATTCGTGAGGGTCTGGTCGAAATTGAAACAGGCCCCACCCCGCTGACGTTGACGACGTTAACATGAAACCACTTTTGACGAAAAGCGAGTATCCGGCTGAATGAGTAACAACTCCCTGATTCGAATCTGGAACTGGATCGACAATCGAATTGGTTTTTCCGATTACATTGTTCCGCTGATGGTACACCTGGTGCCCGACAATGCACGCTGGTGGTACATCTTCGGCAGTGCGACGCTCTGCGCGTTTATCGTCCAAGTCGTCACCGGGGTCGCTCTGGCCATGTCGTATGTGCCTGGCGGCGAGGAAACTTATCAAAGTCTGCAGTACATCACCAATACGGCACCTCTGGGAAGTATTGTGCGGGGCATGCACTATTATGGTGCCTCGGCGATGGTCATGCTGGCCGTCATCCATATGGTCCAGGTTTTCATGCACGCCACTTATAAATATCCGCGCGAGATGAACTGGATGAGTGGCGTTGTGCTGTTGTTCGTGGTACTGGGGATGGCCTTTACCGGGCAGCTTCTGCGCTGGGACGCCAATGGGGTCTGGTCGGTAACGGTTGCTGCGGAAATGGCGGGAAGAACGCCTATCGTCGGGCCGACGCTCGCGCATTTCATCCTGGGCGGTGAGACGGTCGGCGGTTCTACCATCACCCGTTTTTTTGCCATGCACGTTTTCATCATGCCTGCCATGATTTTTGCCGGCATCGGCCTGCATATGCTGCTCATCATGCGACATGGCATTTCCGAAATGCCTGATGTCGACCAGCCCGTAGATCCTGACACATATAAGGAAGCCTACGAAGAACGGATTCAGAAAACGGGAGTCCCTTTCTGGCCTGTTGCGATGTGGCGGGATATGGTTTTTTCCACGATCATCGTCGGCGTGATTCTGGCCTGTGCGGTTTTTGTGGGACCTCCCGCACTCGATCCGCCTCCCAATCCCAGCAGCATCAACGCCAACCCGCTGCCAGACTGGTATTTCCTCTGGTACTTTGCCGTGCTCTCATTACTCCCCCCTCAGCTTGAAACCTGGGTCATTCTGGGCGTGCCCGTTGTGGGGTTTGTGGTCTTATTCTTTCTGCCTTTACTTTCAAACAAAGGACATCGTGCCCCCTCCAAACGCCCCTGGGCCGGAGGCACTGTCATTTTTGGTTCTGTCGCATTCATCGTGCTGACCATTTACGGATACAAAAAGCCCTGGTCACCTGATTTTGGCGTGAAAGAATTACCGGTTTCTGTTGTCGGCACCGATCACGGACCGCTGGCCGAAGGCGCCAAGCTGATGCACATCAAAGGCTGCCTCTACTGCCACGACATCGGCGGTTACGGAGGCCATCGCGGACCGGAACTGACTGTGATTGGAAAACTGCTCACGCGGGACGATCTTATTATCCGTATCAATAACGGTGGTCATAATATGCCGGCCTTTGCCAGTTCGATTTCGGACAGTGAGTTACAGCTCATCGTCGATTTCCTGTTAACGCGGGGAGTCAAACAGAAACCAGACGATCAGAAAAGCGCCACTCCGTAAGTAATCGGAGTGGTTCCAGCACGCAATCGATTCATTATCATTTTTGTTATTACCCCCTGATTGGTAAATTCAATGCGATATACGCCTTTTATCCTGATTGTCATTCTGACCCTGTTATGTTTCATACTCGGGATCGCCGTTGATAATGATTTTTTATGGCCGCTGCTGGCTCTCATTCCACTGTCACTGCTGGGTATCTGGGATTTAGTGCAGACACACCACAGTATCACGCGCAATTACCCGATTATCGCACACCTGCGTTTCATGTTTGAAATGATTCGACCGGAGATCCACCAGTACTTCGTGGAAAGTAATATCGATGGTCGCCCTTTCAATAATGATGCCCGGTCGCTGATCTATGAACGCGCGAAAAATATTGATGGACTGAAACCGTTCGGAACCGAACTCGATGTTTACGGCGAAGAATATGAATGGCTCAATCATTCCATGGCTCCGCACCCCAAAGCAGAAGAACCCTTCCGCACGACTGTCGGTGGCCCTGATTGCAAACAACCCTATTCCTGCTCTGTGTTCAATATCTCAGCCATGAGTTTTGGCGCGCTCAGTCCGAATGCCCTGCTGGCTCTGAACGCGGGAGCAAAAAAAGGGGGCTTCTACCATTGCACGGGTGAAGGTGGTGTCAGTCCTTATCATCTGAAAAACGGCGGGGATCTGGTCTGGCAGATCGGCACGGGTTATTTTGGTTGCCGAAATAACGATGGCACATTCAATCCGGACCTGTTTCGCGAACAGGCCAGCCATGAAGCGGTGAAAATGATTGAGATCAAAATCTCACAGGGGGCCAAACCTGGTCACGGCGGTGTTTTGCCGGCTGCGAAGATTACTGCTGAAATTGCTTCCACCAGAAAAATTCTGATGGGACAGGATTGTATTTCCCCTCCCGGCCATAATACGTTCAGCACCCCTATCGGCTTATGCGAATATGTTGCGCAACTGCGCGCGTTATCGGATGGCAAACCGATTGGGTTCAAGCTGTGTATCGGACATCCCAGTGAATTTCTCAGTGTTTGCAAAGCCATGTTGCAGACGGGAATCCTGCCCGATTTCATCACCGTCGATGGGGGTGAAGGAGGCACGGGTGCCGCCCCTCTCGAATTTTCCGATAACATGGGCATGCCTTTAAAAACCGGTCTGATCTTCGTACACAACGCGCTGGTGGGCTGTAACCTGCGCGACAAAATCAAAGTCGCTGCGGCGGGAAAAGTCAGTTCGGCCTTCACACTGGCACGTACCCTGGCGATTGGCGCTGACTGGTGTAATTCCGCACGCGGATTCATGATGGCTGTCGGATGTATTCAGGCCCAGTCATGTCATACCAATGAATGTCCGGTAGGCGTCGCCACCCAGGACCCGCAACGCCAGAAGGCACTGAATGTGGTAAACAAGAGCGAACGCACTTTTAATTTCCACCGTAATACAATGGAAGCGCTCGCCGAAGTCATCGCAGCAGCCGGCCTGGCTCACCCGAATGAATTACGCCCCTGGCATATCTATCTGAGATCGAAACGCACCGAGGTACTCTCTTATTACGAAGCCTTCGATTTCCTGAAACCGGGCGAACTCCTTAGCGATTGCCCCTATCCGGTTTACAAAAAACTCTGGGACCTGGCATCTGCAGACACATTTGAAACACATCACGGATAGGCGGAACATGCATCCTGCAATTAAGCAAGAAGGCTAAGATAATTTGTTCCGGACTCTCATCTCATTATGCGCAATGTCTCTTACCCGATTCCTGGTTCGCATGTCTCTACCTGTCGACTTGTTTTCCCCGATCTCTAATTCCCCCCAAACACCAAAACGCAGCCTTGTTGTGCAAGCAGGTACATCGTAAGGCGCATCCATTATGAACACCTTTGCCTTACCGTCCACAAGTTTGTCGTCTACTGGGCGCCGTGGAACCAGTGCTTCTACTCAGTCTCCTCTCTCCCGATTCACCACATTGATTTGAATATTTGAAACATCAAAAAAACAAATCACTCCAGCTAAGGTGTGAATATTCCCCAATCATCAAAGATACCTTTGAACATAAACTCACACTTACGTTTACGATAGTCATAGCATCAGTTTCACTCGTAAGCTAATTCACTTAAATTACGCTTTCTTTCAACTAAACATTTTTTTTAATCAATTCTTCATTATCCTGCGACTCAAGTCATCCTTATGAAATATGAAAAGCCATTGGAAGAATTCAAAATCCTGCTAGTCGAAGAGAATCCAGATCATGCCACATTAATTCTTGATCACTTAATTGAAGTTGACGGTCCTAAAAACATCCGGGTAATACATGTCCCATCAGTTATGAAAGCCCAGGCCTGTCTTAAAACAGAAACGTTCTCAGTGCTTCTTATTGATTTGAATTTTTCAGACATTCCTGCCATTGAATTACTTACGTTGATTCAAAAAACAACCCCCACCACACCTGTCATTGTCCTGGCAATAGAAGATGATGAAACTCTCAGTAAAGCGGTGATTGAAAACGGAGCACAGGATTTTTTAATCAAAGGAGAACTGACCGGGCCGATTCTTTCCCGCACTATTCGGCACGCTATCAAGCGTAAAAAAGAGTTAATTCTGTTAACGCTGCAAAATGAAAATTTGCAGGCATTTGCCAGAGCAGCCTCACACGACTTGAAAGCGCCCCTGGGAAATATCAAAACGATCAGTCAAATTATTCTCGAAGAAGCAGGCAACCATCTCGAATATCCCGTACTGGAAATGCTCCGCAGTCTGCCTCTGATTGCCAATCGCCTGAAAACACTGATAGATGATCTCCTGCGTTTTTCCACACTGGGTCAGAGCAGCCTGCAACTGCATCGTATTTCGCTGCACAGTTCGATCAGAACTGCCTGTGACTTTCTGGAGGCACAACTGGGCAAGCAGAATGCGACTGTTAATATCGGTAGCCTGAATGATGTTTTTGCCGATGAAGCATTGATGACAACCGTCTTCCAGAATCTGATTGGTAACGCCTGCAAGTACGTGAAAGATGTGGCGCCCGTGATTTGCATCAATACAAAAATGGAAGGGCGTTTCGTGGTCACGATGGTGCAGGACAATGGCATCGGTATCCCCCCCAAAGAACAGCAACGCATCTTTGATCCTCTGACACGCGCGGTCAACGCCAGCGACTATGAAGGAACAGGGCTCGGACTATCGATCGTCAAACGAATTATTGAAGCACATCAGGGACAGGTCTGGGTCGAATCCACGCCGGGTAAAGGCTCCACGTTTTTCTTCACTGTCCCTCAGGCCGATCTCTCCGCTTCATGATCTAAAAATCCGGCAGGCACGTTGATCCCTAATCCTGCTTCGTCGTCTGGAGATCCTGTTTTAAACGGGCCTGATTTGAACCTGAAAAACACTCTGATTGGCACAGGAATTCTTGCCAGAAACCCCAGAACTGTTCAGTAGTACGCAATAAAAATTCTGATAGCATCCCCCGCATGGGCACTAGTTTATTGGGACATATTGACGCGGACTGCTTCTACGTAAGCTGTGAGAGAGTCAGATCTTACAGCTTGCGAGGCGTCCCTTGCGGCGTACTGGGAAACCAGGGCGCGTGCGTCATTGCCAAGAGCTACGAACTCAAAGCCTACGGCGTGAAAACCGGACATCCGATCTGGGAAGCCAAAAAGCTCTGCCCGCACGCGGTCTTTGTGAAACGGGATTTTCGCTGGTACGAAGTCATCTCCCGAAAACTGCTGGACCTGCTTAAAACCGTCAGCCCGCTGGTCGAATACTACAGCATTGACGAAATGTTTTTCGATGCATCCGAGCTCGAACGTTCTTTTCAACTCCCTCTGGTGGAAGCCACTCGCGCGCTGCAGGCGCTGGTTCAGGAACAGATCGGCGTGCCCGTCTCGATTGGCATCGCCCCTTCGCGCACCCTGGCCAAGCTGGGCAGCGATGCCGCCAAGCCGTTCGGCGTACGCGTGATTGAAAAACAGTGTGAACCATTCCTGCGCTCGCAGCCGGTTGGCGAGCTGTGCGGTGTCGGCGGTCGCAGTGCGCGCAAGCTGCACGACAGAAATATCCACACCTGCTGGGACTATCGCGAAGCAGATCGGCTGATGATTCGCAAACTGCTCACGATTAAAGGGGAAGCCCTGTGGTGGGAACTGCGGGGAGACGCTGTCACTCCGATCCAGACCTCCCGGCCGCCTCACAAGGCGATTGCCCGCGGCGGTTCCTGTGGCGGGAAAACAACCGACCCCGATCGCATTCGCGCCTGGGTCGTCCGAAATATCGAACGCCTGATCGAAGCCCTCGACCATCATCGCGTTTATGCCGGCCATATCAGTTTACAGATCGATGCCAACAAAACCGCACTCTGGCTGGGGCGCACTCCACTGGCGGTCCCCTCTGCCTCGTTTCGCACGATCTACGACGCCGTCATGCCCATGCTCGCAGCAGCACCGACCAATCACCCGGTCAGCCACATGCACATCATCGCCGAAAGCCTGATCTGGCGGAACAAAATTCAAAAGTCACTCTTTTTCGAAGAGGCGCAAAGCCCCCTCGATCAACTCAAACACGACATCAATCAAAAACTGGGCCGGTTTGCGATCCGCAGTGCTGAGACACTGCCGCTGCATGAAATCTATCATGACGCGACACATAACTATGATATCTGTGATATTTCAGGAAAGATGTGCTTCTGATGTGCACCGGAATTACCATTGCCTGGCATGACGTGCCCGCTAAACTGATTCAAAAGTTTCAACTGGAAGAACGCATCATCCAGCGTTCGGCGACGGCGGAAAAAGAGATCCTGTTCCTGCAGCGGCATCGGCGCCCATTACTCCCCGTGTTTTATCAAGGCGAACTCCAGATCCTCCCCTGGGGCAATCGCCAGAGAAACTGCAACGCCCCGCTCGCCTGGTGGTGTGAAGTGGCGACGCTCGCATCGGGCGCCTGGTCGATTTATCACCCCGAACCGGCCGAAATCCAGGCGAACTTCGGACTGGAACGCGGTGTCTGGTTTCAGATCAGAGAAGGCATCCAAGGCACCATCATCCACGACCAGCACGAACAACCCTATGTCTACATGCTCCTGCAACCTTCGTCACACTACTACCAGGTCATGACCGGCTACAACCGCGAACCCATTTTTCTCGGCGAACAGATTTGAATGTACTTAATTCAATTGAAGCTTGTCAGACCTCAATTCATAATAAGACCCAAGTACATTTCAGTAATTCGATGATTTATGAGAAAACAATGACGGCTCCTGAATACGAAGAATACATGGGTTCTGATCTCGAGAATATACAATCCTGGGCCAAAAAAGACCGGGATACGGAATGGCCACACCAAGACTGGAGTATGGAACTGGCATGCTCTGAGCATGCGAATCTGATCTTATCACTGACCAGCGAAGACTGCCCTCAGAGTGATTTCTTTGTCAGTTGCCTGTATATACTCGTCGGGTGGTGCGTTGCCACCAACGGTGCCTCAATTTCACGCGCCAAAATAGATGAGTTACTGCTTGAAGGAGAAAAGAGTTCAAACAAAAACGTACTACACTGGGTGGATCGCTCGCGAGCCTTCCTGAAAAACCCGGAACAGTATGATCGATCCACCTGGATGGAAGGGGGCTGGGCGTTAGACGACGAGATCTGGTGTTTTCCGGATGAGGAAAGAGTCGCCATCATCGAAGAAATCGTAGACGCATTTCGAGGAGTCACACGTGGTGAAATCACTCTGCACGAAGCAGATGTAATTGATGATGATGGCTCAGATGAAGAAGCAGAGAACGCACGCAGTCTGGATACCGAAAACAGCTGGGAAGAAATCCCGGAAGAATGGATTGAACACTGCTCGAGCACCCTGCCTTTCTTCGACCCGCAAAGCTGGCAGTATTACATCCCGGCTTACATGATCTGGACACTGAAAAATTTCCAGGTCGGTGATTCTATAACTTCCGACTGGACGATTTGCACGTTCGACCTCTCAGAAGATGATCCTGAGTCAAAACAATACAATATGGAGCGTTTCCAGCAGCTCAATCAAAAACAGTCGGCAGCAGTCTGCCAGTTCCTGCGATACATGTCACGGGATAACGAACGCGTGGACGGACAGGTCGCCAAAAAGGCATTGCAAAAGTACTGGGGACAATTCTGCCCGGATAACGAAACCTGATCTATTGAGCACACACCCATCACGGGGTATACTTCAGCGAAACCCCGTCACTCAGGAGAAAAGACGATGAACGGATTTCGTGTCTGTATTACCACATGTCTGATGTTACTTGCTGTTCTGCTGGCCGCGTGTGAGAAACCGGCTGCCCCTCCCCAACCGCCGGTAGAAGCGAATCCGGATATCGATATCATCCCCGAACCGAATGCCGGCTCGGAAAAGCCGCAGTTGACGGTCGCCATCAGCGTCGATATCGCCCCCTATGTCATGCAAAACGGGATGAGCGGCATCGAAGTCGACATCGCCACGCAGGCGCTCCCCGGTTATCAGCTTAACTTTATTCAAATGCCCTATGAAAAGCTGCAGGCCGCGGTCGCCGAAAATCAGGCCGACGTGGCGCTCGGCGTCCAGAAATTTAAAGACGTCGAAGGAATTTTCTACTCCGACAATTTCATCGACTTCGTGAATTCCGCGATCACCAAAAAATCGGCTGGTCTGAAAATCGAAACCGTCGCCGATCTGGCAGACCACAAAGTGCTGGCCTGGCAGGACGCGTATCTCGAGCTCGGCCCCGAATTCAAAAATCTGTTCGCCCCTGATGGCCCACAGCACAAAAACTACGTGGAAGTCGCCGATCAGAGCGCACAGGTCAAACAGTTCTGGGACGCCAAAGACTCTGTAATTGTGATTGACCGCAGCATCTTCAACGCGATCAGCCAGTCAACGGGACACAAACTGAGTGACGTTGAATATCACGCCATTTTCCCTGAGACCACGTATTTCAAAGCCAACTTCGAAGAAGCCGACGTCCGCGACACCTTCAACGCCGGCCTGAAAAAACTCTGCACCAGCGGCGAATACGCGAAACTGCTCCAGAAATACAACATCGACCTGCCGACCACAATCTGTGATAAGAAACAGAAACCATGACCGGGATCACCTATCTGAAAGGCGATGCCACCCAGCCTCAAGCCAAAGGAAATAAGATCATTGCCCATATCTGCAATGACCTGGGCGGCTGGGGTAAAGGCTTCGTGCTGGCAATCAGTAACCGCTGGCCCGAACCGGAAACAGAGTACCGCCAGTGGCATCGACAACGGGCCAAAAATAATTTCAGTCTGGGTGAAGTCCAGTTTGTGAATGTCGACCAGACCATCTGGATCGCCAATATGATTGGTCAAAGAGGCATAAAAACCGGCAGCAAAGGCCCACCAGTCCGCTACCCGGCCATCGACAATGCCTGACATCCGTCGCAGAAAAAGCCGGGGAACTCTCGGCTTCCGTCCACATGCCACGCATCGGCTGCGGCCTGGCCGGCGGCAAATGGGACAAAGTCGAACCACTGATTGAACAGACGCTCCGTACTGCTGGAATCGACGTGTATGTATATGACTATGGCTCATAAACTGTCAGGACCAACGTTTCAGGATTTAACCCCATAAGCAGGCACACACAAAGGTCGGGTTTCAAATCTCACATGAGAATAAATCCCTGAACCAGACATAATTCTGAAAAAACAGGAGCGGTATTATATTTTGACGTTATAGTAAGAGGTTGAGAAAGCGGGAGTCACGTTTGTCATTTTCAGTTCGAAACCTTGGCAGGAGAGACAAAATGAAAGCCAACACGCGCCGCGAATTTCTTGCAGACATCGGACGAGGCATGTTGATCGGCAGCGTAGGATCATCGCTCGCGTTCGACCTTGGGCTTTCCCCCGCCTTCGCTGGCGAAGACTCGAACAAACTCACGTTTGGAGATCTGGAACCGCTGGTATCAGCGCTGCAGGAAACTCCTCTCAACAAATTACAAACAATGCTGGTCAAGAAATTAAATTCCGGCACCGATCTGCAAACATTAATTTCAGCGGCAGCCCTGGCGAATACCCGTTCATTTGGCGGTCAGGATTATATTGGATTCCATACGTTTATGGCGCTGGCGCCTGCCTACCAGATGACCCGGGAATTGCCGACAGAACTCAAGCCACTTCCCGTCTTGAAGGTGCTCTATCGAAACACGGCGCAAATCCAGGATACGGACAGCCAACACAATGAAGTACTCCACCCGGTGAAGCCATTCACACTACCAAAAGGCAGCCTGGGAGGACCACTTCTGCAGGCGGCAACCCGCAGTGCTGACTACGACAAAGCGGAAGGCACATTCGCCGCGCTTGCGCAAGGACCGGTTGATGATGCGTTCAACGATTTACAGTTTGCAATTCAGGATGAACTCAACGTCCACCGTGTTGTATTGTCCTGGCGCGCCTGGGCGATGCTCGATATGGTAGGACAGGAACACGCACACACGCTGCTGCGTCAGTCGGTTCGTTTTTGTGTGAAATCGGAACAGGGGCTCAATAATTCGAATCGCCAGCCTTCTAAAATCCGAACGGTACTTCCGATGCTGCTTGACCAGTACAGTTTGCTCAGTAAACCTCTCGGAAAAAGAAAAGCCGATGACGCCTGGGTGGAATCGCTCGCGCGAACGATCTACCGCAGCAACCCGGAACAAGCCGCCGATGCAGCCGCTGCAGCATTGGCGGAAGGCTTCGAACCTGAGTCCGTTGGCGAAGCAATCTCGCTGGCGTCAAATGCGCTCGTCTTGCACGACCAGGGACGAACCAAGGCGTTTCCCGATAAGCCAGTCGGTAGCGTACACGGAGATTCCATTGGAGTCCACGCGTCTGATTCGGCCAATGCCTGGCGGAATATCGCCCGTGTCAGCAATAAACGGAATACGATCGCCAGCCTGATCGTCGGCGCCTATCACACGGCGGTCGGCAGGTACAACAGTCATCTGAATGAGCTACCCTATCCGCTCAATGAGCAAGTGGAACAGATCACGGCTCAAGATCCGACAAAGTTGCTTCAAGAAGCAGAAGCAGCCATTCGCAATCAGGACCAGTTCCGCGCCGCAGCGGTGATTCATCAGTACGGAAAACTGGGACAGAACGCCCGCCCGGTATTCGATCTGTTATTGAGATACGCCACCAGCGAAGATGGTGCTTTACACGCTGAAAAATATTATTGCACTGTGAAAGAAGAGTTTAATAATACACGCGAGGCATTCCGCTGGCGTCAGCTTGTGGCTCTCGCACGTGTGACCGCCAGCGAATATGGAAAATCCTCACCCGGTTACGCTGAGGCGTGTGGGTTATTGAAAATCAATACGTAACCGCATAGTTCATACTGTTCTGAATATACAGGAAGATCACTGTCAATCAGCCGCACCAATATCATTATTGAACGCGTCCTGTAGAATTCGGCGTTCGTGGCGCTGATGGGCGACGTAGCTGGTGATCCAGTCACGCAGTTCGTGTCTGAGTTCGCTGGCGATCTGACGCATCTGCTGCAGAGGCAGAGAATCCTCCATACGGGTTCGCAATTCACTTAACTTGAGCAACAAGGCGCAGCGTTCCTGATACAGATTGCGGACCCGTCCCTGCCAGTTCGGTTGCTCTTCGAGCACTTCGTCCAGATAGCCGCCTTTATCCTGCAATGCAAATTCGCGGGGCATCATTTTCAACAGGGTATCCAGGACCTCGGAAATCCACTTCCAGGCCCCCACATCGCCGTCGGCTTCTTCCAGTAAATCCAGTAAGTCACCCAGCAGAATATATTCCAACGCGGAAATTTCTTCCAACGCACCATTCACTATGGCAGAATTTTTGCTGACCATAACAGAGCCTCCTTCAATTCGCAAAGCGGGCAAAGTACATGTCTCGCCCTCTCTATGACTGGACTGATTGATCATTCGCAGGCCACTCTTGTTTCAAACTTGCTCGATCAATCGAAAATGAAATAAGAACGCTTTGATTTGTCGTCGCTGCATTTTACCCTCCACAGATCGGCAGGTCAAAAAAACTTTGATATTGAATGAGATTCCACAGGTGCGGCAGCGTTTTTTGTGTCCTGTTTTCGCAACAGTGAACACGGGAAAACGCCTTTACAGAACAGAATTGATGTGAAAAAACATTTTTTTTAGCGTTCTAAACAAATATCGAGTTCTCAGGCCCAACGCAGATCCAGACGCCATTCGGTGAAACGGCAGGCCTTTTCCCCACCACCAGACCGGTCTCTCTTCCTGACGATTCGCAGAACACTTCACTGCATTTCTGGAATCGCAGCCCGGCATGCGATACACTGTGAAGAGACTGCGTTGATGATGCGAATGCGAAGCTGACAATGCAGGCACTTCGACGGCTGAGAAAATCAATCCGCTGTGATAATCAATACGCTGTGATAATCAATACATTGACAGGATGAAAATAAAATGCCCACCACAACCGGAATGAAGGGCGGCGGTTTTTATGATGCCAACTCGAAAGAGCAACGCTCTGCGCTGGAAGCATTTCTCCCCTGGCTCGAGACAGCGATTGCCGACCTGCCCTCGCCTGCCGCTGATCAGGAATCATGGAATGTGCTCGATGTCGGTTCTTCCGAAGGGGGCAACGCGATCTATGCGATGAATCGTCTGATTACCGCGTTGCGGCGTCACTCCGATCTCCCCGTCTGGATGCTGTTTGATGATCTGCCGACCAATGATTTTAACCAACTGTTTTTGAATCTGTTTCCGTCAGACGGAACGGCTTTCTCCGCACCGGATGTCTATCCCGCTGCCGTCGGCGGCTCGGCGTTTGGCCGTCTGGTACCGCCGCGTTCTTTGCATCTGGCAACAACGTTCAACGCCATCGGCTTTTTTGAAACCAAACCCACGGCCAAACTGCCCCACTTTATCCTGGCCATGCATCCGAATCCCCACGCACCACGCGAGGGAGTCGCGGTTACAGACAGCGAACTGAAGCCGTTTCAGGAGCAGGCCCATCAGGACCTCTGCCGTTTTTATGCCGCGCGCGCCGAAGAACTGGCGTCGGGCGGTAAACTGCTCGTGCAGGTGTTTGGCAGAAACGAAACCCGGTCCACCGGTTTTGGAATTTGCGATGTGCTGAGTGATGCCCTGCTTGATTTTGTAGAAGCGGAAATGCTGCCACGCAGCTTTTATGAAGCCTTCGTGTTCCCGGCTTACTATCGCAGTGTGGAAGAACTCATCGCGCCGCTTCAGGAAGAGACAGAATTGGCCGCCGCCTTCCGCGTTGAACAGGCAGAAGCGCGCGACGTTCCCGTTCCCTTTAATGACGCATTGGCGCAAACCGGCGATCGGAGTGCCTGGGCGCACAGCTATACCAGTTTCCTGCGCGCGTTTACGGAAATGGTTCTACAGGCAGATTTGCCAGACGACTTACCCCAGGAAAACACCATTGATAAAATTTATCAGCGTGTGGAACGGCTGCTGGAAGATCATCCAGAACGCTACGAATTTCATTTTATCTCAATCGCCGCGTTACTCACACGCGTTTGACAGACAACATAAGCCAGGAAGACCCTAATGGAACCGACATATAATGAACTCACACCTGAGGAAGCCCGCGTGATCCTGCATAAAGGGACCGAGCGGCCTTTCATCGGAGAATACACGGACCTGAAAGCGGCAGGCACATTTCTCTGCCGTCGCTGCAACGCGCCCCTGTATCGCAGTGAAGACAAGTTTGACAGTCATTGCGGCTGGCCCAGTTTTGATGATGAACTGCCCGACACCGTCGACCGCATTCCCGATGCAGACGGCTCCCGCACAGAAATTGTCTGCCATAATTGCGGCGGTCATCTGGGACACGTTTTCCTCGGCGAACGCATGACCGACAAAAACACACGACACTGTGTAAATTCGATTTCAATGAAATTCATACCCGCCGACCAGACGTTACCGACTGTAATCAAAGGCTGAGTTCATACAACCAAAATACTAAATCGTAGCGACTGTCTTAAAATTTCATAATTTTATCATGTTTGCCTCCCATTGTTTCCCTTCTTTGAGCATGGTGTTGAGGATGATGAGCAGTTTGCGCATGGCGGCCACAAGTGCGACCATTTTGGGTTTTCCGTTTTTGACGAGCCGTTTATAGAACGCACTGATAATGGGGTTGTGCCTCAAGGCCACTACGGTGGGCATGTACAATCCGTTTCTGATCCGGACTCGTCCCCCACCAATGGTCCGTCTTCCTCTCAAGGTTCCGCTGTCACGGTTCGTAGGAGCCACCCCGACTAACCGGGCGATCTGTTTCCGATTCAGGCTCCCCAGTTCTGGCAGGTCAGAGATGAGCAGGGCCGCCGTGATGCCGGCGATGCCCGGTACCGATTGCAGGATTTTGGAACGGTTCCGGGACTCTTCGTCGGCGTCAATCAGCTCCTTCAATTTTTTCTCGATCAGTCTGAGCTGTTCTTTGTGAAACTCGATAGACTGTTCAATCATCTTGATGACTTCCCGGTCCACAGTGGTTTCCAGGCGGTTCTGTTCCTGGATGATGGTCTTGCTGGTCTGTTCCCTGCGAGAAGTAAATTCACGCATTTTCTGCTGGGCATCTGTTAAAGGTGGTGTGAGCCGTGGGTTCATTACCTGGGCATATTCCCTGATGATGCGCGCGTCAATCTGATCGGTTTTGGCCAGTTGATTTTTGGCCCGGGCAAAGTCCCGGATCAGCCGGGGATTGACAACAGAAACGGGAAAGTTGTGCTTGTGCAGACAGGCGACGAGTTTGTTTTCCCAGCCTCCGGTTGCTTCCAGGCAGATCCGTTTTGGCTGAAACTTTATCAGCACTGCGATGAACTTTTTCATCCCGGCCGGTGTGTACTTGTAAACGACTCCCTTGGGACGATCTGGAAAACTGACATCAAACTTGGATTTTGAAATGTCAATTCCGACGTCTTCTGTGATATGCTGTTGCATGCTAAGGCCCTTCCTTGCAAATACGAGCTGGTGTTGGTGCACCGCTCAGGCGACTGTACGGGTTAAGGCATGAGAAGCGAGTGGCGATCAAGCTACGAATCGGTCTTTAAGACCAGGGGCCGACACGATCTGACACTCGCCACCAATGCTTCCCGCCTTTAAAGGCGGGAAGCATTGGCTTTGTTTACCTATCAAAACAAAGTACTACAGACAGTCAAGAGCAGATACAAGGGGCTGATCCATGTGTCGGTCCGCCTAGCGGGACTCAACTCTGTTTTACCGTAGAATGGGGCCAGTCAAAATATTTGCACATCAACACGCCCACCACCCTGACCCTGCGGGCGGACACATGGGTCCGCACCCTACCGCAACACGGGTCGAAACTGTTTCTCTGGAATGGAACCAGCACGGCCGGACAAGCCGGGCCGTGGCACACGAGAGTTTTATCCAGTTTTCGGAATGGTGTTCATAAACGGTATCGTTATAAGATTTTTCTACCACGAAATTCTCGAAAACACACGAAACCGGGTAGGCCCGAATGTAATTCGGGCCGAGCGCAGCGAGCAGGAAATTGACCGAGTAAAAGGCCAATGAAGAGAGATCGCGTTTTCTATTACTGATTTAATCCAGTAGGATCGCTCTTGTTGAAACGGAAACGTGCCCTGACAGTTTCCTGTTGTTTTCAACAACCTCGAATTTCATTCGGGGCTGCCTTGTTCCCTCCCCTGAAACACAAATTTCGTTCGTGTACTTTCGTGTTTTTCGTGGTAGTAAATCAATTCCATCGAATCACGAACTACAGGAGAGCATGGAACAACCGGCTCTGCTGCGTGCCCAGTCCGGCCGTTTGCCCGCATACTGTTCCTGATCGGGCTGTTCATCATAAGGACGCCGCAATAATTCGAGCAGTTCATTCACCAGCGAAAAGTCACCCGCTTCTGCTTTGTCAATCGCCAGCTGCGCCAGATAATTTCGCAGCACGTATTTCGGATTGACGCGATTCATCTTTTCCCGGCGGTCTGCATCCGACGACTGTTCGTCACGAAGCCTGTTTCTAAAGCTGTGAATCCAGGCGACAATTTTCGTACGCACCTCGCCGACCACTTTTTCCGGCTCATAATAGGCATCCATCAACGGCGCGAGTAACGCGATTTCATCTATGTCTGCAGACGGCCCCCCTTCGCTTTCCAGTAATGAGAGCTTGCGAAAGAAAATCGTCATATCGGTTTCAACCAGCTGTAGAACTTCCTGAAGTTCTTCGATCAACTTGACATCGGTCTCCGGCTCAAACGTACTCAAGCCCAGCTTCGCCGCCATCATCGCTTGCCAGCTCTGCTCATAATGATCCACGTAGGCATCCAGCGACTGCTGTAACGGCTCAGCGTCTTCGATCAGGGGATAGAGGGCATTCGCAAACTGCACGAGATTCCAGAGCGCAATCTGCGGTTGATTCCCAAACCGATACCGCCGTCCCGACGCATCAGTTGTGTTTGGAGTCCAGTTCGGATCATAGTCTTCCAGCCAGCCATACGGGCCGTAATCAATGGTCAAACCGAGCACCGACATATTATCGGTATTCATCACGCCATGCACAAAACCGACACGCATCCAGTGCACGATCATGTCGGCGGTACGACGGCAGACCTCTTCAAACAAACTCAGATAAACAGCGCGGCTTGGTTCGCCCAGATGCGGAAATTCGGTCCTGATGGTAAAATCAACCAGGGTGCGTAATGATTCGACCTCGCCACGGGATGCGAAGATCTGATAATTTCCGAAGCGAAGAAACGACGGTGCCACGCGGCACACAACGGCCCCCGGTTCGTATTTGGCGTTTCCATCATAAAACATATCCCGTATCACCTGCTCGCCGGTTAAGACCAGGCTGAGCGCCCGTGTGGTGGGAACGCCCAGATGATACATGGCTTCGCTGCAGAGAAATTCCCGGACGGACGAACGCAACACGGCTAAGCCATCTGCGGTACGCGAATAAGGAGTTGGCCCGGCCCCTTTGAGTTGCAGCGCCCAGTGTTCTCCCCGACTGTTGCGCACCTCGCCCAGATTGATCGCCCGGCCATCTCCCAGTTGACCGGCCCAGTTCCCAAACTGATGTCCGCCATAACACATGGCAAACGGGTCCATGCCCTCCAACACCTGATTGCCTGCGAAAACCGCGGCGAACGTATCAGACTCAGAGACATTTGACTGCAGGTCGAGCAAATCAGCGACCTCTTTGGAATAGGCTACCAATTGAGGACGCGCCACTTTCGTAGGCAAGACACGCGAATAGCAGGCTTCGCTCACCTGACGACGAAAGTTTTTCGTCTCCAGATCAGCGGGCAACCCGCGAGTGAATTGATTATCGAACTGAAGTTCATCCAGATTTCGGGCCGTTTGTTGACTGTTCATACTCAAATTCTAACACTTGACCAGACAGATGAAAAGACAGCCGTTTCTTCCGAATACCACTTCAATTCAGTCTGCCGAACTCAAACTTCTAATCGCTGCACCTTTCGCGAAGCCAGATACGCGATGAAAATTATGAGCCCCCAACGATCCCAAACATCAGCGAAAAATGAGAACCGGAGAGATCAAAGTTCGCCACCTTCATAACGGCCCCAAATCTTCGGAATGCTCTTGAAGAAAGATGCGGAATCCGGCATAGTTAACATAAACCATCTTTGATCCATCCTCGCAAATTTGATCCTCTGTCCTTCGATGTGGCTGGGAACGATTGGCTTTTTTGTCAAAGAGAAACGGGAGGTAAGCGATGTCTCGTATGAATCGACGCACCTGGTTCCAGCAGGCTTCCGCTGCGTCTGTCCCTTTACTCATGGCGAAGACGATCACGGCCGCCGAGCCCCTTGCCCGTCCCAAACTGCCGGTCGCTGCGATTGTCACGGAATATACGCCGAATTCACATGCAGACGTTCTGGTCGGAAAACTCCTGGAAGGGTTCCAGCAAAAAGGAGGGCCGGGGCCTGATCTCTACCTCGCTTCGCTGTATACCGACCAGGTTCCCCAGCGCGATATGAGCCGGACGCTGTCCCGCAAATACAAATTCCCGATCGCTGCCACTATTGAAGAAGCAATCACACTCGGAACCGATCAGGTTCAGGTCGCCGGCGTCGTGAGCGTCGGCGAACATGGGAAGTATTCTTACACGCCTGATACCAAACAGCATATGTATCCACGCAAACGCTTCTTTGATGAAATCACAGCGACGTTTGCAAAATATGGAAAAGCCGTGCCTGTGTTTAATGACAAGCATCTCTCGTATCGCTGGCAGGATGCGAAAGCCATGTATGAAACGTCCCGTAAATTGAACTTTCCGTTGATGGCGGGCTCGTCATTACCGGTCACCTGGCGCGAGCCGGCGATAACGCTGCCTGAAAATTGTGAGATCGAATCGGTACTGACCATCGGACGTGGGAACTTTGAAGCACACGGCTTTCATGCACTCGAAGCACAGCAGTCGCTGATCGAACGTCGAAAAGGTCTCACCGGCGTCACTGCAGTGCAAACGGCGCGGGGCAAACAGATCTGGGAGGCCGAACGCCAGGGACGCTGGTCCAGGCCAATGTTACAGGCGGCTCTGGATGTGATCCCCAATGTTGCCAAGGGAGACTGGGAAGACATTTTGAAAGACGACAGTGCCTTCTATTTCCTGGAACATCAGGACGGCTTAAAAAGCACCATCGCGATGGCCAACCGACTCAGTCGGCATTATGCAGTCGCAGTGAAGTTGCGCGGTCAGGAAACGCCACTGGCCACCTGGTTCAAACTGGATCTGAATCCCCCCTTCGGCCATTTCGCCTACCTGCTCAAAGCCATTGAAAAGATGATTCACACCGGTCAGGTTTCGTATCCGGTTGAGAGAACGCTCCTCACCACCGGCATTCTGGATACCGTCATGCACAGTCTGGCCGCCAACGGAAAACGAATCGAAACGCCGCAACTCGCGATTGCTTACGAGAATGGCAATTGGCCTTTTGCAAATCAGAACTCACAGTAAAGAATTTCAGAGACCTGCATTCTGTATCGTTATTTCAGTTCCTCGCACAAGCGTTTTGCTAAAATCCGTGTTTTTTCTGCAGTCAGACACAACGGATTAATGGTCAGCAAGCCTTCGTGTAATCGCGCATGGTTCACATAAATTGGTGGCGATCCCTGACGCAGTCGCTGACAGACTTCAAACGCGGTTCCCACACTCTCTTCATCAATATGAATATCCAGAAGAGGCCAACGCTCACTACTAAAAGGCGTAGCCAGATAACAGGTGGCGTTGACATTCGCCAGTTCCAGCTCCTCGCCGATTAATTCCAGCCAGGACCGAAATTCCTGATTCTGTACGTCGTAGGCCCCTGAGGCAAACAAATCCAGGGCTGTCAGCACGGCGATGATTTCCTCCTTGGAAACTTTCAATGCTCTGCCAATTCCATGCCGGGGTAAGCCCTGAAAAAGAGACGTATCAATCAAATCAGCGGGAGGCTGCCAGAGTTGATAGTGATCGTCCATGTCGAGCATCTGCAAAGCAGACGAAGAAATCAGCTCGCGTTTGCCGCACAACAGACCGGTTGACTGGGGTCCTCGAATCGCCTTGCCGCCGCTGAAGGCAACCAGATCGGCGCCCGTGGCGGCAATTGCTTTGAGATTCGCACGCGGCGGCAATTCGCCGGCGGCATCAACCAGCACGGGCAGCCCATGCTGTTGCGCCACTTCGACTACTTCCGTTAATGCCGGCTGTGAATTTGCCGCATGCACATACACAATGCCTGCGGTGTTCTCATTGATCGCTGCCGCGTATTCCCAGCTTTCCGTGCGACGCACACCCGCATTGGACACAATTTCGTTGAAGCCGACTTCAATCAGCCTGGCACCGGCAGCGCGAACCGCATGATCGTAGCCGCTGCGCTGTTCCCGTGCGATAATGAATTCGTGAGGGAAACCGTCACAGTCAGGCAGTTGTTCCATCCGCCTTAAATTATGGCCAGCCAGAATCGCAGCCGCCCCTAATGTCAATGCACCGGCGGCTCCGGATGTCACCAGACCGGCTTCCGTTCCCGTATGCGCTGCGATTTTTCGTGAAGCGGCCGCCTGAAGCTGTTCCAGCGGAACCCACTCGCCGGCGGCTTCCTGAAACGACGCGAGCACTGCGGGCGACATCGGTGCCCCGCCGAGTCGTGTCACACTTCCACAGGCGTTAATGATCGGCGCCACGCCGAAGCTTTGATAAATACTCATCTGTTGCACTCTTTCCTGGATCTATTCTTTGCTCAAGGGGATTAATGGCCCTCTACAACTTTCTGCTGGCAGAAGTCTGGCAAGTTTCCTCAAATATTCACGTTCGCATCATTTACCAAAGCGTTCAATGGCCCAGTCCTTGAAGACACCCCGCGCCTGCGCCCCTTTACCGGGAAAACCGCCATGCTGCACCATCCAGATCACGACGATTCCCTTGTCCGGATAGATTTCCATATTGGTGGCATGGGCGCCGCCGTGTCCAAACCAGTCGGGTCCTACAGCCAGCCCGAGCCCGTAACTTTGTTTGACCGAATCCGGCGTTTGCCGTGTTGTCAGTTCCTTGAAGGCAGCTTCGCTCAAATAACGCCGTCCATTGAGCTCACCACCGTTCAGCAGCATCTGGCAGTAAATCGCCGTATCTTGCGCCGTGGAGAACAGACCGCCGGCCGGCATCGGAAAGCGGTGATTGCGATCGGAGAGCGGAGCGCCGAGCTGGTTCAGAGGAAACTCCACCAGATTCGTTTTTGCAGCATCCGGCCGATACGACTTCGCCAGACGGGCCACCTGCTCTGCGTTGGGCCAGAAGGTGGTGTCTTTCATTCCGAGTGGATCAAACAAACGCTGCTGCATGAAGTCTTCGTATTTTTGACCTGTGACTACTTCAAGGATTCTCGCAGCAGTGTTAATGCCGGCGTTAGAGTATTGGTAGTGGGTCCCCGGTTCGGTCTGCAGCGGCGTCATCGCATAACTGCGCACGGCCGCTTCCAGAGGCAGGCCATCGAGTGTCGGTGTTTCAATGGCCGATTTAAAGGGGAGTCCGCTCATGTGGCTGAGCACTTCGCGGATGGTAATTGGATGGACTGGTTTTCGGAGCAGAACATGATTGTCATCTTTCTCCGCGACCACCATCTGACCGCGAAATTCGGGCAGATACTTTTCAACAGGGTCATCCAGCGAAATCTTGCCTTCATCCACCAGCATCATCACGGCAGTCGCCGTCATCCCTTTTGACTGTGAAGCAATCCAGAACAGAGCGTCCGGTTTCATCGCTTTCTCTCCCGCAACATCAGCAAATCCAACCGCCTCAACGGAGAGCACTTTATCTTTATCGGCGACGAACGCGACAGCTCCTGCGAGTTCCTGTTTGTCCACAAACGGCTGAAGCACAGCCACAGGGGACGTTGGTGACTCGGCGAACAGAGAACCGGACAAAGCAAGTAGTGTAAAGACCGTTAGTAATGAAATGCGGGGGTTCATGAGAATCCTTTTATCTGATTATCTGATTGAATCGGAGCCGAAAACTAAATTCTATCTCAACTTCTTATCTGATTGAATCGGAGCCGAAAACTAAATTCTATCTCAACTTCAGGATTCGGGGAAAGGGACACGGTCTAACGAAACTGCGATCCCCGGCTAAAACTGTTTCAAGTTGGATTTCACAGGATTGTTACCCCATATGATCTTTCGGACCCATTTATCTGGTTGTATAATACATCACATGCCAACTGCGAAGCTAAGAGTATTCCCGACCAGGAATACGGGAATCATTCTGAAAACGGAAACGGCTCCTGGCGTGTTTTCAAAAACACCAAGCGTAACATGGATTAAAAACCATAATGACGAATCACTCAGTCCAGCAAAAAACGCGTATTATGATTGTGGATGATCATCCCATCGTGAGGGAAGGTTATTCGCGGCTGATTGAGCGGGAAAGCAATCTTCAAGTCTGCGCAGAAGCCGACAGTAAAGTTGAAGCCATCAAAAAAGTCATGCAGGATCCTCCTGATCTGCTGATTGTTGATCTCTCGCTGAAGGATGGCAGTGGTCTGGAATTGATCAAGGATATTAAATCTCAGTTCAAACAGATCAAAATGCTGACGGTCTCGATGCATGACGAAAACTTATTTGCCGAGCGTTGCATTCGTGCGGGCGCCCTGGGTTTTGTGAATAAGCAGCAGGCTGCAGAACAGTTAATCAAGGCCATTTACCGTGTCCTGGAAGGGAAAGTGTTTCTCAGTTCCGAAATCACGGAGCGCATGATCTGCCGCTCGATCGGTTCAGAGAATTATTCAAATCAATCCCCTATCGAAAGTCTCTCTGACCGCGAACTGGAGGTCTTCGAGCAAATCGGCCAGGGAGAAACGACGCGCAAAATTGCCGAAAAGCTGAACCTGAGCCCCAAAACGGTGGAAACGTATCGGGAAAATATCAAACACAAACTGAATCTGGGAAATGCAACGGAGTTGACCCGGAACGCGATCCAGTGGGTTCTGGAAAATAAATGACGTTTCACTCAGAACGCTGATTTGCGATCATCGGCCAGCCGGTGCCCCTTGACACTGGGGCATTTCCCGATAGCGGAGTGAGAACATTACCCCAAACCTTTCCCCCTTTTAACCTGATAGCACGATTTGCGTTGAACGCGTTACAATAGGGCTCGCTTCATCGATATTTTGCAATTTTCTGCGGAACAAAAAAATGAAAATAAGCGGAAGCGGTTCTTCATTTTTTTGCACAAGGTTGAGAGCATGGTTACGATCAGTAGAAATGATTTACAAGGACTCCTAGTATCGTGCCCCAATCTGAAGCTCGTCGAAGTCCTGCCAGAATCCTCTTATCGAGAGTTTCATCTGCGAGGCGCCATTAATGTTCCCCTGGATAATGATTTCGAGGAACGAATTCTACATGAGATTCCGGATAAGCATCAAACCGTCATTGTTTACAGCCTGAACTTTGAATGTAAGAATTCAGAACAGGCCGTCCGCCGTCTGATGATTCTGGGATACCAGAATGTCTATGACTACGAGCCAGGTAAAATTGACTGGAACGCAGCCCAGCTCCCTGTCGAAAACGGGCTCTCCCCAACGGATTCGTTTGAAAAAAAACAAGGGTTTCTTTTCTCTTATACCCTGTTGCCTCTATTCGACGTGCTGATGCATTAAAGCCATGCTGCTTCTGCATTGATTCTCGAGCAGAGCGTGCGCGTTGTGTTTTCTCAGCCCGTTAAATGGTAACTGGCACGCAGCTCAGGTCACGGGTGAAGACGAAACCAGCTGCGTGCCAGCGTTTGAATGACGCTACATCATTACGGTTCAAAGGCGATCCACACTACAGTTGCTGATTGAAATGGGCTGTCACGACCAGAGCGTTCTTCAATGACCGGACCCCTTCCACTGACAGAATCTGAGATTGTGCCATCTGCTTTAAGAAATAGGTGGGAACTTCCCCTTCCAGAGAGACATGCCCCTGTTCTACTATGACTCGAATTTGAATTAAGGACGCATACCCTGATCTCCGCAGCACTCGTTTAATCCGTGCCATCAATTGATTGTCCGGATTGGGAAACAATACATTCCTTGTCTCTCTTTGCAGTTTCACCCTGCGCTCCTTAGTTTTTTGTTTTTTGCACGAGACGAGAGATCAATGGTGATCCCGCACGCCATTCACTTCTCAACTGAAAACGCGAATCCATTTCTCTGCAGGGACCTTCTAAAGGATAACATGATCCTGACTGGCGAATTGCCCGGCGAGCAATATCTCTGATTCGTCGAGACTTTCAACGGGAACTTCACTGCGACGAATCGGCACTTTGCGGGGACATTCGATGCCCAGTTTCACTTTCCCCCCACGGACCCTGAGCACCGTCAACACGATATCATCGGCAATCCGAATCTGTTCATCTTTTTTGCGTGTTAATACGAGCATGCTCTGTTTTTCCTGAATGGTGTGGGCGGGTGATCTGATTCTGACAACAAAAACGTGCTAAAAATGCCAGGCGTTCCAGTGCGACCCGATCCAGATAAGGCAACCGGTTTCGACACCGCTCAGTTAAAAAAGCCGGGTTCGCCGCCTGAACGATTCGTACCAACTCTGCACGCGTCATCCGACGGATCTGTTCATTCGGCAAATCAGCAATCAACGTGTGATCCAGTGCGTCCGCCTGATCGTCGCAGAACGATTCAGTCTGGGAGCGGGCACAGTCGTGTGTTTTTTCATGTAAGGTCCAGCTGCCTGTCGTTTGCATCGGCTTATCCCCCTGGAAAGCATTGTCAACTGAAATAAAACACCATTAAAAATATCCCTGCCAGTTATGCTCAGGAAAATTCTTTGATCCTTTATCTGAGGTACACTCAGTACGATCACCAGACTGCTTTTTACGAGCGAGTCTTCCATTGTGCATCAGATTACTGAATTCCTCATTTTTGGATAACCGGTAATCTGACCAAATCATTCTAGGGAAATTCCCCATGCCACTGCTGATTGATCGATAATCTCCCCCCTATCTTATTTACACATCCACAGCGAATGGTTATGTTTATAGATTGAAAACTACCGTTGGAACTAAGGGGGCGGTTTGAATCTAACATCCGGAAATGAGCTGAATCTCACACGCAAAACCCAGGGGCTGCCGGTACTGCTGGTGGAACCAGATCCAGAATCACAGGACCAGCTGATCCAGATTCTATCGAAGGACAGCTATCGCATTGATGCTGTCCAAACGATTGCCCAGCTGTGGGATCGGGACAACTGGTCCGACTACTTTCTGATCATTCTCGAACACAACCTGCCTGATGGGAACACGCATGATATTCTCCCCAGGCTGAAACGGCTGGCACCGCATGCCGAGTTGCTGGTGATTACCTCAGAATCCAAAATTGAGAATATGATCCTCGCCTTTCGCAATGGGATTGCTGATTATTTTTTAAAGCCCATCGACCCCACTTTATTTCGATCTTCATTACGACGAATTCTCAAAAACAAAACCATCTCCAGCGCATTGCGTCAGACTCAGGCACACCTGAATGCCATCGTGGAAACCGCGATCGAAGCGATTATCACCATTGATCGTCAGGGTATCGTGAAATCGTTCAATCCGGCGGCTGAAAAAATGTTTGGTTATTCTGCAAGCGAGATCATGAACCAGAATGTCAGCCTGCTCACTGCTTCACCCACACGGGAACATCACGATCAATACATCGCTCACTATCTGAAAACAGGTGAATCAACGATCGTAGGCGCCCGGCGGGAATTGAACGCCCGCCGTCGCAACGGCTCAACCTTTCCGATTGAACTCTCGGTCACTGAACTGCTCCAATTCGGCATCTTCGCCGGAATCGTGACAGACATCAGCGAACGCAAGCGGGCAGAAAAGAGACAGAAAGAACTGACCAGAGCCATTGCCGTTGCAGGACAGCAGGAACGCCGTCAGCTGGCAGACATTCTGCACGATCATCTGCAACAGGTATTGGTCGGCGTTCGCATTCATCTGGAAATCGCCAGGGATGACGCTCCTGAAGGATCTGTGAAGCAGACCCTGGCCCGCGCAGATGAACTGCTGAATCAAGGCATCGAAATCACTCGATCTTTAACGGCAGAACTGAATCCCATTGTATTACACGAAGAGGGACTGCTGACGGCGCTCGAGTGGTTGTCTTATAAAATGAAAGAACGTTACAAGTTAACGATCACGCTGGACCTTGATCCACGAGCCAACCCACAGACGGAGTTGATCAAAGTCGTTTTATATGAATGCATCCGCGAGTTGTTATTTAATGTCGTCAAACATTCTCAAACGACTCAGGCACATGTGCAAATGAGTCTGCTGTCAGATCAGGAAATCGAAATCGTCGTTTCTGATCAAGGAATCGGCTTTGATACTCAGCAGCTAGGCCACGAAATCTCGGACGCGAGCGGAATCGGGCTGAGTAACATCGAATTTCGCTTATCACTCATCAAAGGCAGGTTTTGGCTGACATCAACAAAAGGTGAAGGCACAAACGCAAGAATTGTCGCCCCACTTTACTCGGAGGAAACAAACGCGTCGGCTGAAACCCCCTGAAACCATTCCGCTGCAATCCTTTTTTCCTGAAACCAGGCCTTACTGAACAACTGCACTATAGTCTGCGTTCCAGTTTTGTCTATGATTGTGAGAGCCGCTCTGCTGCAATCATGCGATGCAGGCCCCGATGTACCAGAACCTTGCGTGTTTCTGGTCAGGGGCCGGGCAGAGGACCTTCAGAATTAAACACAAATCATCAGAACCGGAATGAGAATACTTTATGAATCGTCCCACTAATCTGGCAGAGCTCCGTGAAAGCGGCTGGCAAAGTAAGACTGTCAAACGTGAGATCTATGATAACTTAATGAACGTGCTGAACAGCGGCGATGAACTGTTTCCGGGTATTGTCGGTTATGATGATACCGTGATTCCGGATATCGTGCTGGCGCTGCTCGCGGAACACGATATGCTGTTCCTGGGAGAAAAAGGACAGGCCAAAAGCCGCCTCATGCGGTTGCTCGTTCGTTTCCTCGACCCGGAAATTCCCTATCTGGATATTCCCGGCTCCCCCGTACATGATGACCCGTACCAGCCGATTACCAGCGCAGGACGCACGCTGCTGGCCAACACTCCCGATCGCGAAGTACCCATCAGCTGGTGGCCCCGTGAAGACCGCTACGCGGAACGTCTGGCTCCCGGAACCAAATTTGCCGACGTCATCGGCGAGATCGATCCTGCCAAACTCGCGCATGGCGAAAGCATGTCTGCGGAAAGTGCGCTGCACTTCGGCCTGATCCCTCGCATGCACCGCGGCATCTTTGCCATGAATGAACTGCCTGAGCTGGATGAACTCGTACAGGTCGGCTTGTTCAACATTCTGGAAGAACGCGACGTGCAGATTCGCGGCTACCCTATCCGCTTTGATCTCGACATGCTGATTCTCTTCTCATCCAATCCGTCCACCTTCAACCGCAGCGGGAAAGTAATTCCGCAGCTGAAAGACCGGATCGGCTCGGTCATTCACACGCATTACCCGCGTGATCGCAGCCTGGGTATTGAAATCATGGAGCAGGAATCCAGTGTGGACCTGGAAGGCGAAGTGCCCGTTGTTGTGCCCTATTTTATGCGGGAAATCATCGAACAGATCACCGTGGCTGCTCGAAAATCGAAGTATGTCGATCACGATTCAGGCGTGAGTGCCCGTTTCAGTATCGCCAACTATCGCATGATGGTCGCTTCGGCTCGCCGGCGGGGCGCTGTCCTCAAGGAAACGCCGTCCGTCCCGCGCATCAGCGATCTGGGCCACCTCTACTCTTCCTCGCTGGGGAAACTGGAACTCGATATGATGGGCGCCAACCAGATGTCCGAACGACAGGTACTGGATGCCATTATCGCCCAGGCGATTCAGGATGTATTTCAGGAATACATCGTCGAACACGGACTGTCGGAAATCAGCGAAATCTTTTCGCAAGGCATCAAAATCGAAGTGGGAGACATGCTGCCTTCATCCCAATACGCCGATCGACTCAAACGCGTCCCCCCCATCTGGGATAAAGCGTTTGAAGTCAATGCCTCCGGGGATGAAGCGATTCGCGCTTCCTGTATTGAGTTTGTGCTGGCCGGCCTGTATGCCAACAGTAAAATTTCGCGGTCGCAGGACCATGGTCGCATCACGTATGAAATTTGATCTGCTCCCCGTTCTCATATTCCTCTCACCAGAGAGATCGAGACACCATCATGACTGACAAACGACTCACCGGCGGGATTATTCATACGTACCAGAAGTACGATCCGAAGCGCATCCCCGATCCGATGCAGCCCCCTCCCGATCTGGTTTCTCCTGCGCTGAACCATATGATGTATTATGGTTCGATGCGGGAACTGACCGAGGAAGAACTGGCGCGGGCGATACGCCTTGATCCCAGTCAGATTGCCGGTCTCGGCCCCAGTCTGGATGCGATCCTGGCGATGCTGGAAGAACGCAAACGCAAAATTCTGGAAACGTATGAAGCGGAAAGTGTTCGCAAAAAAGCCCGCCGCAGTTACCACGATTATGCCAAACAGATCCAGCCTCCCCGACGGCTCAAAGATTACTTTCAGCAGGCGGTCCGGGAAGAGCAGATTTATGATCTGGAACGACTCTGGTACAAAGTCAACGATGATCAGAGTCCGTTTTCGCAAAATCTGGTCCAGCTGGTGGACCGCCTGGGTGACAAATACGAAATCGACGAACTGGCTGCCAACTATCATTTTACGGGTCGGACTTCTCTGACGATTCAGGAAGCGCTCGAAATCAAAGCGGAACTGGAAAAAATTGACGAGCTGCTCAAGCAGCTGGAAGAGGCCCGTAAGACGGCACAGATCGCCATCATCGATATGGAGGCGCTTGCGGAATTCACACAGCCGGGCGACCGCGAAACACTGGAGGCGATACAGAAACAGGTCCGCGATCTCCTGCGCGAAATGGCCGACCAGCAGGGACTGGAATTCTCGAAAGGCCAGTTTCGCCTGACCCCGAAAGCATATCGCCTGTTTCAGAGTCGCATCCTGGAACGGATCTTCAGCGACCTGCAGGCTTCGCGCACCGGACGGCACACCGGCCCGATTATCGGCGAAGGCGCTGTTGAGCTGCCGGATACCAAACCGTATGAGTTCGGAGATTCGGTCTCGAACATGGACCTCGTGCAATCATTCACGAATGCGATTCTGCGTGACGGCCCGGGTTTTCCGATTCAGCTGAAGGCCGATGATCTGGTGATTCATAAAACACGCAACGCGCCCAAATGTGCCACGACGGTGCTGATGGATATGAGCGGCTCCATGCGTTATGAAGGACAATACGTCAACGTCAAACAGATGGGGCTGGCGCTCGAAGCGTTGATCCACGGCGAATTTCCCGGCGATTATCTGCAATTCATCGAGATGTACACATTTGCCAAACCGCGCACCGCCGGCGAGCTGATGGAAATGATGCCCAAACCGGTCACGATTTTTGATCCCGTGGTCCGCTTGAAGGTCGATATGAGTGACGAACGAATCAGCGAGCAGGTGGTGCCCCCACACTTTACGAACATCCAGCATGCACTCCAGCTTTCAAGACACTTTCTTTCTCTGCAGGACACGCCGAATCGACAAATCATTCTGATCACCGATGGCCTGCCTACCGCGCACTTCGAAGGGGAAATGCTCTATCTGCTGTATCCCCCCGATCCGCAAACCGAAGCCGCCACGATGCGCGAAGCCCATTTATGCAAACGCGAAGGCATCACCATTAATATCTTTCTGATTCCCAGCTGGTCACAATCCAGCGAAGACATCCAGTTCGCCCATCGCCTGGCCGAAGCGACGCAAGGCCGCGTCTTCTTCACCGCCGGCAGCGACCTGGACCGCTACGTCGTCTGGGACTACGTCAAGCACCGACGCGATATCATCGGTTAACGAAATCAGACCCGGCGATTTTAATCGCCGGGCCTGATTCTTTTCACTTCGGGTAAAACAAGTCCACGTGCAGCAAGCTGCTACGGAACCATCTCGATTTCAAACTGGTTTGCGCCTTCCTGGACTTCGACTTTTAAATCACTGGTTTCCGAGGAACGGTATTTTTTCGGGAAGCCTTGGAGATCGGGCGCCTTTGTGACAGGAGCGCCCTCTTGAGGTGGTTCGGAAGCGGGAGGAACGACGGTTACCGTGTAGTTTCCTGCAGGCAGAGAAACACCGAGGTCGAATTCACCGGTTTCACCAATGTCGCCGGCAGCCCCTTTCCCGGTTTCTTTCGATAAAAAACCGATGCGGCCTGTGGTCACCGGTTCCCCTTTTAAAGTCACTTTTCCGGAAACAGATCCTGTTCCCGCCGCGGCACCGCAGCCCGAAATACAAGCGGCCAGAAACACAGCCATTGATAACCGTAACGCCGGACAACAGACTGATTTTGAATGATTAGAACTCACCGAGAACCTTTCCATCAGCTTTAGATGCTAATATTCTTAATGTAGTCATATCGATATTCTCTGAGAGAAACCGGACACTGCCGTCGGCCAGTAAACCGTGAATTCCGCCTACATGGAAGGAGTTGACGATGGTGTTACCAGCATAACTTGTGGCGGAACCTTCCTGATCAAAATCACTATTTGGTGAATAACGGACTGCCGTGATACCGCTCCCCCATTGTGCCCCCGTCCATTTACTCACCGGAGTAGTCGCTGTCGTACTCGACCAGCCACCATAATAATTGGCCGCCAGTTCTTTCTGGTTTACTTTGCCGGACTGCTCAGCAACCACCAGCGTGTTTGATGTTCCATCCACCACATCTCTCATGCGGACAATCTCCACTGCCAGCAGGATTCCATTATTACAGTTATAGGAATCCATGCCCCAGTTTGCCGAGTGGTAACAGGCTGCAGTATTTCCCGCAGGGTCAGGATAAGCACCGGATACACCCACATAGTGATGCGCCTGTCCCCGATCGCCGTTATTAGCGGGCGCTGTAGAATTTGGATCAAGCGGACTGGAAGGGCAGGCAAAAATCGCCACTTTCAAACCAGCCAGCACATTATTGGGGGCAGTATAAGGACTGGCGAAATCACCGCTGACCATATCCAGTTGATTATATAAGGCTGCCTGATCCATATAAGGAAGAACGCCAACCCGCCAGTTCGGTCTCGTATTTCCGGGTTGCTGCCCGAGAGGAAAGGTTGTGAACACATCATGATAATTGTGGATTGCCAACCCGATCTGCTTCATATTATTTTTGCAGGTGGAACGCCGGGCTGCCTCGCGTGCCTGCTGAACCGCCGGCAATAACAGCGCAATTAAAATCGCGATGATGGCAATCACGACAAGTAATTCAATAAGGGTAAATCCCTCCCTTTTCGTCTGGTCTGATCCCGCATTCTTTGTGATTATTTTCATACTGTTTCTCTTCCCACAAAAATGAATCGAACACACTTGTTTAATTATTAAATTAAACTAAACCATCAGTGGTAAATCAATCGTTTCTGTTGAGTGATTACTCATAAACAGACATTTACCTAACAGGATATATACAAAACAACACGCAGCAAGCCACCTTGAATTCTGCGGTAGAGAATCGACGAAAACACCCGCGTATCAAACCGGACTTCGTTTACGACTTTCCCGGGTAACCAAAATGGAAAGCGATTTATGAAACGAATTCCTGCCTGCACTGCTGATGCCGTGATCATGGAACTTGATGCCGGCGGTCCATTCGACGGTCGGCATGTAACATTGAATGCCGTCCCCCTGAGGCTGGACGGGACAGACTGTCGACGGCTCCCCTAAACGGGACTGTTCCATGTAAGGCAGTAACAGGACCATCAGAATCGCAATCACATCGAGCAGTTCGATTAATCTAAAACCGCGACGCGTTTGCTGTCTGAGTTGACTCGCTTAAGGGTTTCCGTTGCGCCAGACATTCAGGCAACCAAAATGTTTTTGCTGCAGCGAAGCAATCAGTTTTTTCCCGGAGATATCATAGCGAGCCGCATCCAATGCCATCGCCTGATGTGCATGGTCGCGTGCTTTGCCTGTTTGCTGCGTATCTTCATAAAACTGTGCGAGTAGAAAGTGCTGGTCGGCTGTGGGAGCCAATGCCAGCGCCGATAAATACGCAGCTTCTGCTTCCTCATAGTTCCCTCTTTTCCTTTCAGCAAATGCCATCCCTTTCCAGGCGGTCACAATCCCCGCCTGTTGCTGTTCTGAAAGCGGTAACTTCTGCCAGGCTTTGAGAGCCTGTTGATACTGCCGTTCGCTGTCTGCCCAGTTTTCCTGCTGCTGAAAAATGTTGCCGAGTAACTGACAGGTCAGCGGGCTCGTCGCGTCTTTCCCGGCCCAGGGCTCCAGCAACCTGATCGCCACAGCACGTTGTCCCAGCATGGAGAGTAGACGGGCTTCATGATAGGTGTATTCTTCACTGTGAACGGGCCGACGTTTCATCAGCGCCAGACGCTGTTCGATTCCGAAACATTCTTTATCGAGATCGCGGGCCATATCACCCACCGGAAGCCCTCCCATTTTCTCCCAGGGAGACAGGAGACAGACTTCGCGTGTGACTTGTCGGGCATCGCCGATGCGTCCGCTGCCCAGATAATCGTTCATTGAGGCTACCATCTCGTCCACCCGCGACTGGGTATAAATTGCAGGCACAATCAGGGCTGTCGTCCAGACCAGCAGCCAGACCAGCGTGCCCGAACGCGATGTTTGCACAGTTGCCGGAGTTCTCGACAAATTACCGACTGCTAACAGAACAGAGGTCATCATCCAGAATGCCATTGCGGGACGAAAGGCGAATGACTCCCAGGCATCATAGTCGCTTAAAGTGACACTTGTCTGATCGCCGGTCAAAGAAAGTATCGAGATGACAGCCGTCCCCACAAAAAACAGGGCCTGCAGAATGACACATAAATGGAAACTGCGTTGTTTCAAAACTCGCAAAATCCATTCCGACGCCAGAATCGCCAGCGGTAACATACATAAAAAATTGATGACGATCACATCAGGGCGAACGTAAGGCAGACTCAACCCGCCACTGGCACGTACGCTCTGCACCCACCAGCCGACCAGACAGGTCAAGCCGATCGCGGTCACGAAGGAAAGTGTTCTGCGTGGCGGCGTACGGGATTGATCGGGAGGGTTCACAATCTCATTATCCTGCACTCGGGTGGAATTTTCTGTCTCTCGTTTTTTCATGCGGGTACGGACCTCTGCGATTTCCAGATCAGGCCATCATAGGCATAATGCAGAAACGCCATCATCAGATTTACAGTCAGCCAGATTTCCAGGAGATGTGTTTCCATCAGCCAGGCGCCGAGTCCCAGAATGACGACAAAAACCGCCAGCACGATTCCCCAGCGTGGCATCAGACGTGTGAATAGTTTTGTGGTAGCTTTGCCGCTGTTCTTTGTACGATCGACCGACCAACTGACAATGGCCAGATATTCGATGGAGTGAAACAGTGCGGAAGCCGTGGTCAGGACCAGTAACATCATCGGGTTTTTCGCCGCGACCGCCCCTAACATCGCCAGATAAAGCATCATCACACTGGTAAAATACAAACAGCGTCCCAGAGTCTGCGCTCGCAACTGCCAGAGTTCCCGCAGAATCATGCCCGCAGGAATCGTGGCGAACAGGTAATCCAGGGTACCCCAGCCCGCGCTTGCTTCTGACCCCAGCGAGGCCCAACTGGCAATCCGAAATGTGACATACAGCAGGAAACCCCGCATCAGCCATTTATCGATGCGCAGACGACGGGGAGAGATACCGCCCGTTTTTCTGCCATAGATACTATAAATGCCATGATGCTGGGCGGCGAAATGCCAGGCATTCCAGATGTAATCGATGGTCAGTAGACAGGTCAGCGTGCCGGTCGAAATCTTCACCGCCAGTGGTAATGTCAGTAGCAACACCGTAATCAGAATGTATTTCGATTTATTGGCCTGCAAACGGTCTCGCTCAAGAAACAGTAATGCAGGTGTGATCCAGCGGTGAGGAGTGGTGATAAAATAAATCTGCCAGAAACTGATGCCACTCTGTATTTCCAGACCGCCCATCCATTGCAACACAACCAATAAAGGCCAGCCCAGATTTGCCAGAAAGAACAGATCATACTTCGGATCAACGAGCCACCCGGCCCGCAGCGACTGCCGAAAACCCTGCGCAACGACTTCAGATCGCTCTGCAGCAGCGTGAGGCAAAAATGTGGTCTGTGAAATTTGTGACATAATCAAGTCGCAATGGAACGATGCCATCGCACCAAAATGGAATACTAAGACTGAAAACAATACCGTCGTATAACAGACACAACAGCGTCTCCCGTTCTCATCAACATCTGCAACGTGTATTCATTCACAGTTCTTTATTCGCAGACTCACTGAATGGAAGCGTTCTGTTGGTAATTCTCCCTGACTGTTTGTGGATGGCATCTTAAGCTTGAATTGTTAATAATCTGTGAACGAAACAAGAAATAACATTGACGGATATCGCTGAAAAAAAAGATTCGAAAAGTGAGGCACATTTCAATCAAATAATTTTTTAAATTAAGGTTTCGTGAATTTCATTTGCAGATTGTGCAAGAACGAATGGAAATCCTGGATGGCTTCAGTACGAAGTAATCGCCCGGGGAAGGCAGGTTGATTTTTCCTGACGGTTTTTGCTCCGTTGATCGCCGCATTTGTTCCCTGACTTTTATCCTGCTATGATCGTTTTCGCTTGTCAGCCTGTTGGATCAGCCGACAGTCCGCTCCATTGGGGGCTTTTTCAGTTCTTACTTGTTGGCAGTCTGCTTATGTCCAAAGATTCACGTTTCACATCCCCTGCTCCGCCACCGCTCGTGGTGATGACCGATTTAGACGGGACGCTGCTGGATCACGATACCTATTCCTATGCACCGGCGGTCCCGGTGATGGCGCGTCTTAAATCAGCGGGAATCCCTTTGATGCTGAATACGAGTAAAACCGCCGCCGAACTCAAGTCGTTGCGCGAGACCCTTCATAATTCTGATCCTTATGTCGTAGAAAATGGTTCGGCGATTTTTGTTCCTGCTGGTTATTTTGATGCGGAACAAGAAATCATTGCCCAAAAACCGGGAGACGACATGCATGTTTTCGGGGCACTCCGGACGGACATACTGACGATCGTTCAAAAAATCCGTGCCGATGAAAAATTCCAGTTCACTGGATTTGCAGACATGGAAGTCTCTGAAGTCATTACATATACGGGGTTATCGGAGTCAGCAGCCATGCAGGCTGCGACGCGAGAATTTTCAGAACCCCTGATTTGGCAGGACTCGGCACATCAATTGCGTAAGTTTGAAGCACTGATTGCCAATCATGGTCTGCGTCTGCTGAAAGGTGGACGGTTTGTGCATGTGATTGGCGCGTGTGACAAAGGAAAATGTCTGCATTGGTTACGGGAGCGCTTTACCAACTCATGTGGAGCGCCACCGGTGTTTGTGGCACTGGGCGACAGCCAGAATGATGTTGCCATGCTGAATGCAGCAGATATTGCCGTCATAGTGCGCTCTTCCCATCACGAACCTCCTGATCTTGAGAAGCAATCTTCGGTTTTGATTACTGAAGAAACCGGCCCCCAGGGATGGGCCGATGCGTTAACCCCAATACTGGATGAAACATTGATCTGATCATTCTGGTTTTGGCGCTCAAGCTTTGATTACGGAGGTCAGGTATGGGAGACTTTTACCAAAACGGTATCATTACCACGTTACATAATCTCGCGTCACGTTCGACGGAAGAGATGGAAGCAGAACTGCTCCGGTTTTCTGAAGTCCGCCCGATGAGTCTGGTGTTACCCTGCCTCTACAGCGAACTGGAAGGACCGGCGCTCGACAATATTGTCACGGAACTGGCGCAGGTCGAATATCTCAATGAAATCGTAATCGGCCTGGATCGGGCTGATGAATCACAATACAAACACGCCATCCAGTTTTTCGGTCGCCTGCCTCAAAATCATCGCATCCTCTGGAATGATGGTCCACGATTACAGGCGGTCAACAGCCTGCTGCAGGAACAAGGGCTGGCTCCAAAGGAACTGGGTAAAGGCTGCAATGTCTGGTTCTGTCTCGGCTATATTCTGGCGCAGGGAACCACATCGTCGGTCGCGCTGCATGATTGTGATATTTTGACCTACGACCGCAGCCTGCTCGCACGACTGATTTATCCGGTCGCCAACCCCAGCTTCAACTATCAGTTCTGCAAAGGTTATTACGCACGCGTGGCGGACAGCAAGATGAACGGTCGTGTGACGCGACTACTGGTGACTCCCCTGCTGCGTGCGTTGAAAAAAATTCTCGGGTCACTGGATTACCTCGAATATCTGGACAGTTACCGCTATCCGCTGGCGGGCGAGTTTTCATTTCGAGTGGACGTGATCAACGACATTCGAATCCCCAGTGACTGGGGGCTGGAAATCGGTGTGCTATCGGAGGTCAAACGCAATTACTCGACGAACCGCTTATGCCAGGTGGATATCGCCGACAGGTATGACCATAAACACCAGATCTTATCCGTCGAAGATGCCCAGGCAGGATTGTCGAAAATGTCGATTGACATTTCCAAAGGTATTTTTCGCAAACTTGCGACGAATGGTGTTGTGTTTTCGTCAGAGACATTTCGTTCGATCAAAGCCACCTACTATCGAATTGCGTTGGACTTCATTGAAACTTATCGTAACGATGCGATCATTAATGGACTGAAATTTGATGTACACAACGAAGAGAAGGCCGTCGAACTGTTCGCTGAAAATGTATTAAAAGCGGGACTTCATTTTCTGGAAAACCCGATGGAGACCCCTTTCATCCCCAGTTGGAATCGCGTACAAAGCGCGATTCCGGATATATTCAGACAACTGTGTTATGCCATTGATGATGACTACCGGGAGTTTTCTTAAAGCGATGATTGAACCAGTTGAACATTCCGCAATCAGTGAGTACCGCTTCCTCGTCGAAAATCATTTACGGGTCATTTACCCCGAAATCGACCACGCCGCATTTGCGCAGACATTGATTGACATTATGTGTCCAGACGGGAGATGTCAGACACCGGAAACGCACCAAAATCACTGGAATCAACACGATGTTGTCATGATCACCTATGGCGACAGTCTGCTCACGGAGGGGCAGCAGCCGTTGGAAACGTTACTGCAGTTCTCAAAAGAATTCCTCAAAGAAACGATTAACGGAATTCACATTCTCCCTTTTTTTCCCTACAGCTCAGACGATGGTTTTTCAATCATCGACTACCACCGCGTCAATCCTGAACTGGGAGACTGGAGTCAGATTAACGCGATTGCCAACGAGTTTCAGTTAATGTCTGATCTGGTGATTAATCACTGTTCGAGTCGGAGTAAATGGTTTGAGCAGTTCAAGCGGGGCGAATCTCCGGGCAAGGATTACTTTTTCTGCGCCCGTCCGGACGACGACCTCTCCGAGGTGGTGCGTCCGCGGACGAATGCGCTACTGCAACGGATTGAAACGCCTGAGGGCCCCCGCGATGTCTGGTGCACTTTCAGTTTTGATCAGGTCGATTTGAATTTTGCCAATCCGCAGTTACTTCAGGAAATTGTGAGCATCGTCAAATTGTATCTGGATCAGGGAGTGACAATATTTCGACTGGATGCGGTTGCTTTTATCTGGAAGGTAGTAGGAACAAGCTGTTTAAGCCTGCCGGAGACGCATGAAATTGTGCGACTGTTTCGCACGTTGATTCAATTCGTCTCACCAACCGCGATGATCATCACCGAAACAAATATTCCCAACCGCGAAAACCTGGCGTACTTTGGCAACTCGAACGAAGCGCATGCCATTTATAATTTCTCTCTACCGCCCCTGCTGGTGAATGCGCTGCTCTGCGGCAGTTGTCAGCATTTGAAAACGTGGATGATGAGCATGCCTCCCGCACTGCATGGCACCACGTACCTGAATTTTATCGCCTCGCATGACGGCATCGGACTCCGGCCTGCGGAAGGTTTGATGAGCGAGGAAGAAATTGGCGAAATGGTTTCGATGATGGAACAGTTTGGCGGACGGATTTCGATGCGTTCACTGGCGGGAGGCGTCATGCGCCCTTATGAAATTAACATCGCGTTGTTCGACGCCATGCAGGGGACACTGGACGGTAAAGATGAATGGCAGATCGAGCGTTTCCTGTGCGCACACGCTATCATGTTTGCGCTGGAAGGAATCCCCGCCGTTTATATTCACAGTTTTCTCGGGACGCGGAACGATCAGGTATCCGTCGAACAAACAGGGCATAACCGTTCAATTAACCGCCATCGCTGGAATTATGCGCAACTGCTGGAGGAGCTGGCGAAGGAAACATCAACACACGCACGCGTCTTCCAGGGGTTATGTCACCTGCTGAAAGTACGCCGACGGCAGCCGGCGTTTCATCCGAACGCCACGCAATTTACGCTCCACCTGGGGGATCGCGTGTTTGCATTCTGGCGTCAGAGCATGGATCGCCAGCAGAGTATCTTCGCCATCAATAACGTGACGAAAGAAGAACAGGTGGTTCCCCTCTCAGAGATTAATCTGATCGGCACAGATTCGTGGGTCGATCTGATCAGCGGCGAACTTTATTCGGATCTTAGAGGTGATCTGGTTCTGCAGCCGTATCAGGTGATCTGGCTGACAAACCTGGGTGAACCGTCATAGCGAAACAATGTGAACAGGACATACAGGCTACAAACCTGCCGACGTTTCCACCTGATTCTGAAAACAGAGTTCATAACCATCCGGGTCTTTCAGAAAGAGTTGATTCATCCCGTAAAATGCCACTTTCGGCGGTTCGAGTGAGAGGCCTTTCCCGGAAAGTTCTTCGTACAACGCGTGGGCGTCGTCACACAGCATAAAGAAACCGACTCCTTTCCTGCGTTCTTCCGCCGTACCATCCTCGTCAGAACATGCCTGCTGGAGCATGAGTGCGGCTTTTCCACGCTCCAGTCGGCACCAGGCAAGCGTGCCTTCCGGTTCCCACTTGAGTTTCATTTCAAAACCAAGCTGGTCGCAGTAGAAAGCAGCCGCGCGAACGACGTTTTCAACAAATAAAAGCGGCACCAGTTCATGAATGGCAGTGCTGGTCTGTGGCATGGATCTCTCCACCTTCTGAATAGAAGAAGTCTGATTTGTGCATCTATTACAAACAATTTCAATGAGGTTTTCAATGTCAGTTGAATGGCTTTGATTTCACCTTGATCGTTTTCGATCGCGCGTTGATCAGCTTTGAAAGCGATTGATTAGACGATTGCGACATGGTCACAAGGCAGAATTTCCCTCGCTGATTGATGTAACCTGTTAATTTCCCGTAATCAACCGGTGAAAACCTTTGCTACACGGTGTTCAGCTGCGACACGGGTCTTTATTGCACAAACAGAATCCTGGATACGATTTACGTACTAAATACCGTCCTCGCGCGCGCCTCTTGCTACGCAGTTTACGCTTTGAATTTTGTAAATCAAGACGTCTATTGAGAACCATCAACTTAACTTTCCAGATCACGGTGAACCGTTTCCGGGGAAAAGGCAGGAGTACAAATCGCGATATACTCGGCTCCTTCTTCACCGGGTGTGCTGTACCTTACCCAATCGCCGGGTTCTAAAATAATCGCCTGCCCTGCTCTGACTTCGGTCACCCCATCAACACATTCCACGCGCAAGATTCCTTTCAGAACAATCGATGTCTCACGGAAGTCCGGTGTCTGAGCAGGTTCCACCCAGCCGCCGGGAGAGACCATTCGGGCGATGCTGATGGTTTCATCGCCAGTATTCACACGTCCGATAAATTCTTCAATCTGTTTTGGTTTGTTACCGGCAGCTTGTACGACCGTTGGCTGTTCGATGAATCGAGGCATGAATGTTCCTTTATGTGAGAGTACAGATAGAAAGTGCAGTGGCAAGACTCTATGGTAATTTCTCAGCGAAAGCTTGTCTGCATACTAGGAAAGCGGGAATCATCATTTTATGATGAATTCGAATGCCTGACTGGAACGTGTTTTTTGGCTCCACGATTCTTTTTTAACATCCTTTTTGAACTTCATGCTGGAGTTAAGATATGTTGACAAGTCTGCTTGTGCCAATTGTTTTGTCAGCGGTAGCCTTATTTTTCGCCAGTTTTCTTTCCTGGATGGTGCTGCAACTCCATCGTTCCGACTGGAAAAAACTGGAGAAAGAAGATGAGTTTCTGAAAGCGATGCAGGAACTTGATCTTCCGCTGGGCAACTATATGTTTCCGGGCTGCCATTCTCCTGAGGAAATGAAAAGTGATGAGTATCAGCATAAATGGAATGCTGGTCCGCGTGGAATCATGACCGTATTTCCGCAAGTGAATATGGGAAAAAAGCTGGTGCTGACGTTTGTTTATTTTCTGGTCATCAGTTTTACTCTGGGCTATCTATCAACACTGGCGATTGCTCCCGGTGCGGAATTCAGGGTTGTCTTTCGATTCGTGGCGACAGCCGGCCTGTTGGCTTTTTTATCTGCCACTGTGCAGCATTCTATCTGGTTTCACAATCGTATTTCAGGACACATCATCGAAACGATTTTTTACGCCGTCATTGTGGGGCTGATCTTCGGATCGATGTGGCCCGCTGCCTGAGACGATCCTCTGCCGAATTATTGAATTGACCTCTAAGGAAATGTAATATGACCGACGTTCACCCTCTGTCAGGAAAAAAGTTCTTACTGTTTGTTGGTGAGGATTATGAAGATCTCGAACTCTGGTATCCGAAGTTTCGCCTCGAAGAAGCGGGTGCAGAAACGGTGATGGCAGGCCTGGAGTCGGACAAAACATATCTTGGAAAACACGGGTATCCTGCTGTTTCCGAAGCCACGATTGACAGTATCAACTCGGCAGACTATCAAGGCGTGATCTGTGCAGGCGGCTGGATGCCCGATAAGCTCAGACGCTTTGATAAAGTCTTATCCCTGCTGACTGAATTTCACGAGAGCCAGAAACTGATCGCCGCGATTTGTCACGGAGGCTGGATGCCGATTTCAGCGGGCATTTACCAGGGAGTCAAAGTGACCGGATCGCCGGGCATCAAGGATGATCTGATCAACGCCGGCGCGATCTGGGAAGATACGCCTGTCACCGTCGATCGTCACTTTGTCTCGAGTCGTCGCCCGGGTGACCTGCCCGACTTCTGTCGAGGCATTCTGGAAGTCTTACTGTAGAGCAGACCCTTTAATCGAATACTTTTTTCGCCTGCTGTTGAACTTCGGCATTTGTGTGCGTTTTCAACTGATTCTGGATGTCCGCATCCACCAGTTTTCCAGAAAGTTTCTCAGTCGCTACTGCTTCCAACAACGCTAGTGCGCGTGATTCCGTTCTGAGCAAAGCCTGTTGCGCTATCGCGCGATTTCGGGGAGTGAGCTGGGGAATCGTGGTAATCAGAGCCTGTGTGGCCTCTGCAGCATCAATGTCCCCCATGCCGCTCACGGATCCCATCTGTAATTCCGGCTGCTTGGGATCGGTCAGATAACGATTCAGCTGTGCCTGACACGTCTTAAAATCCAGCATGGCAATCATCCTGAGCGCATCATAGCGGGTTCCCGATTTAATTTCCGGATCATCGGCCATCCTGACGGACTCGATGAGTGCATGCTTCCAGCGGGCTGCCAGCTTCGGATCTTCTTTGAGGATCGCTTCGATTCGGGCGCGAGGCCAATCGCCGGCAATCGTAATCCCGTTGATAATCCCGCCACCAATCACGACCGCCTGCCAACACTGCAGAGTTCCCTGGTCTTCGGGCAAAGAGGCGTCGAGTAATCTTTTAAGCTCCTCTGCCTGATTTCGTTTCCCCAGTGCAATTGCCTCCCGCCAGATGTCGGGAATTTGACGATACTCGTCCACAGTACCGACTTTGACAGTGGCTACGAGCGATTTAATTTTCGTGACCGGGTCCACTGCGACGGATGACTGTATCTTTTCTTCCGGCTTCACTGGTACTGCCTGATTTTGTTTCCCGACTGAACTGCTACTGGCAACCGAGATTTCGGAAAGAAATAACCAGCCTTGTTTGCTCTGAAAATCAATCCGGACGAAGCGTGTCTGCTGCTCCGGCAGGTTGATGGCGACGGTGCGTGGATCGATTTCATAAATTCCCAGACTATCGGCACGGTCATCAAAGTCCGTGAACTTGAGCGGGTTACCAAACTGCTGACCGTTATTACTGAAGGAAACTAGAATTGAGGAGGGCGCATGTATGGAGCCCGGATCATGATTGACGCCATATACAATTTTCAAGGAACGCACCGGCATTTTTCTGCCCAGATCAAAATCAATTCGGGGCTGTGGTTGTTCGCCGGCAAATCGGAATCCGACCCAGTTTCCATCATTAAACCGTGCGGACCCCACGGATTGATTGACCAGTTTCAATTTTTTCGGATCGTCCGGATAATTCGCGTCCGGAGAAACAGCGCCCACATACTTGTACTGGAGGGGGGCACTGTGTTCCTGTAGAAAGGCCAGTAAATCCGCCATTGCTTCCGGCGTGATCTCGCGTTCCAGCCCTTCCGGCATCAGTGACTTGCCAGTGTTGCTTAATTCTTCAAGCTGTGTCCTGAGAATCGTCTGCACTTTTCCCTGCTGGCCTTTTAACGTAATACTATTACTTTGCTCGGATACCAGAATGCCGGTATTGATTCGCCCGTCATCGGTGACGGCCAGATATGAAGCATAACGCCCATCGACGGCTTTGTTGGGATCAAGAATCGACGTCAACAGAAATGATTTTGACTGATCTGTTAACGAAGCCAGATCCGGTCCGACGACATAACCTTTTCCGTTCAGTTTATGGCAGGCAGCACACTGTTTCTCAAACACCACACTGCCACGTTCAACACTGGCCTGCTTCAGATCTATCGTCTGATACTGCTTGAGAACCGCCTCGCGGCTGGCACTGGTGGCGACTGAAAATAATTTCCTGGCACGTAAACTGAGTTCCTTGTTTTTATGATCAATCAGTCGTTGACGACTGGTTAAGTCAATCTGTGCGGGCTGAATGAGTTTCTGCTCAACCCTGTTTAATAATTCGACTGTCGTCGATTCGCGTGCCAGCAGCTGGTTGAGTACGTCCGCCTGCAATGCGGGAGTGAACTGCTTCCAGTTCGCGAGAACCGTTTGTATTGCCTCCGCATTCTGCGTATTGATTAAACTGCGCAGGGCTGCCATTTGAATTTTCAGGGGTGTTTGAGGAGTTAACAAATCAGAGATCAACTGCAGATCTGCCGGGCTTTCACTGGCATTCATCACAAACTCAATCGCAGCAATACGCTCCGTTTCAGGACTCTGTGTATCAGTGACCAGCTGGCTGGCCCGCTTGCGCAATGTCTTGATCTGCTGAGCAAGGGCCGGATCCTGACTGATCTTCCCGGCGTTTTTCGCTTCCAGAATTCGAGACAATGCCACCCATTCCCACAGCAGAGTTTTCTGATTCTGAGCTGCGTGGGACAACAAATGCACTGATATCTGTTTCAAAACGGCAGCATCTTTTGTCGCAACCGCCATTCCCAGCAATGCATCAAACACCGGCAGCAATTTTTGTTTGCTACTGATTTGCGGGATCAAAACGGCAATCGCCGGTGCCAGACGATTCTGTTCGAAACTGGTCAAAACAGCCGACCTGATGTAGACATTCCCGGAATGCTGTTCCATCAGTTGTAACAACGCCTGCGTTGCCGCTCTGCTTTTTAGTTCGCCGAGCGAGTAAGCCAACTGTAAAATGACGGACAAATCCGCTTCCTGTTTGACGCGACGCAAAACTGCGTCTGCGAAAGGCGCTGACGTATTCAAAAACGGCTCTGACAATCGCAGGGTCTCTCGTCGAACTCCCGGATGCGAATCCTGCAGTCGCGGCAGAAGCACCTCAGTGTCCAGTGTTTTCAAACCATCCAAAGTACATAACGCCTGCAAACGAGATTCAGGTAAGTTCGCGTCTGAGGCGATAGACTTTAATTCCGGAATGGATTTCGAATCAGCCCGCAGGATCAATTCCTGCTGCAGCATATCGCGTAAAGTGCCATTACTGCTTCTGAGCAATTTTGCAAGGTCCTGTGCGCTGATCTCTTTCAAATTCGGGATGGGTTGATATGGCTGCTCTTTACGGGAAACTCGATAAATTCGGCCCCGCGTTTCCCCCGCGCGCACATTCAGTTTCTGCACTGCCTCGGGAGAAAGAAACTTGGGATGTTCAATTAAATAACGGTACATGTCCACGATCAGCAGCGATCCGTCGGGCGCGGGTCTTGCCTGCACAGGACGAAACCAGTTGTCGGTGGAAGTTAAAAATTCCCGCTCCTGTTCTTCTGGCGCCCGTGTTCCGAAAAATGTGACCCCTTCGGGATGAATCACTTGACGATGCACAAGCTGATTGACCGGTTCGCAGACAAACGCATTATTATAAAACGCGTCCCCCAGTCGTCGATCGCGGTAAAGCCCCAGACCACAGGCAGACGTCGGTCGCCCGCGTTGCCCGCTTAAATGAAACTGAACCAGTTCTCCCACCGGATAGAGCTGGCTGGGATCATTGCCGCGAGGCACGGAAATTTGAGGAGGGGGAGAAACAACAAACGGATTCTTGTGATAATAGGATTCATCCACGGGATAATGCACACACAGGCTTCCATTGCTACACCCAAACCAGTTTCCCCAGTCATCGCGGACACGTCCCTGCTGAGTTCGACCGCTGACTGGTTCCAGTGTTCCAGTTTCGGGATGAAAGCGAAAATCGCGATTCGTCACATTCACCGTCTGGCCATTAAATGACTTGATAATCCCGCCGAACAAACCACCAGACGCATAAACCCAGTGATCCAGTCCGGGAACCAGACTATTCACCCGCGCCTGATAGTTATGAGTCGCGAAGCCGGTTAAAATTGTTTTCTGAAGGTCGGCTTTCCCGTCTCCATTGGTATCTTCTGCATAAATCACATCGGGAGCCGTACAAACCAGAACCCCCTGTTTCCAGACCATCAGCCCGGTCGGAAAGGCAAGTCCTTCCAGGAACACGGTTGCCTTGTCATAAACGCCATCCTGATTTGGATCTTCCAGAAATTTGACGACGCCCCCCGGCTTCAGATTCCCATCGATGCCATTCGGATAGTCACGCATTTCGACAACCCATAACTTGCCGTCAGGGCCGAATTCCACAGCCACGGGATCAATGACCAGAGGCTCCGCTGCAACCACTTCCACTTTGAGATTGGCTGCATAATTCATACGCGAAATTGATTCCGCGGGAGTTAACGCCCGCTTGCCCCCTGTTCGACTTGTATCTTCAGCAGCCCGATAGGAGTCCGGTAATTGCCGAGCAACTTCATCCAGAATCTCTTTTTCCAACCCCGGTACGAAAGGACCAGGCAGGTCATACCAGACCATTGCACTCTGCCCTTCATAGCCGCCTTCCTGCAGGACCCGTTCGGACGGAATATAACAGGGAACATCATTCGCATAAGACGTAACCCACAATTTAGCGCCATGTTTTTGTTTAATCGCCAGAGAATAATCGACGACGACTTCTCCACCCAAAAAGATCATCGCCAGATCATCGCCGAACACCCAGGATTTCACCGGGTAACTGATTTTTTCGGTTAAGGCCTGGCCCTGCGCAAGGCGTTTGAGATTCTTTTGCGCGTGATACGCGGTGATTCCTGTTTTCTGCGCCCGCTGTTTCCACTCGTCCTCTCCAGGCAGTTTGTCCAAGGCGAGAGTGATTTCTTTGCTATCAGACTTCAGGTCACCTGACAGAGGTGTTAATTCCGTTTTGAGTCGCTGGCGGACCCCGTCTGCGATTCCCTTTCCATTGACACGCGCTGCTCCCTGGTCATCGCCTCTGAACTTCGGATTCTGATCGGCGCCACAACCTATCACCACCATCGCCATACAGCCGGGAACATCGGCTTCGATGCCTTCCACAGCGCAACCGGCCCAATCTCCGGACATAAAGGGAACTCCCCCTAACGTGGTACAATGGCAGGCATAGTTCACAAGTATCGCACGCGACTTTCCGTCGATGCTTTTGACCCGCAGAATTGGCAGATCATGATCGGTGGGCCCGTCAACATTTCGACGATTCCTGGCAAAGCCTGCTGTTCCGATTCCCCACTCCAGAAGAGAGGGCTCAGTTTTTTGGATCGCCTCTTCGGCAACTTTTGTCAGGAGCAACACCAGATCTTGCGTGTAACGATCAATCCCTGCCTGTTCGGAAGCAGTCAGATCTTTGGTAAACAGGTTGGGAAGAACCCCCGTGAGCATCGGAGCAGAATGCGTGTGCGTGGAACAGATCACCAGATTCCGGGGAGCAAAGGAATACTGTTCTTTCAAATTCGCGACAACGGCTTTTGTTACGGAAGCAGGAACGCCACAATTGTCAACAGAGATCAGAACCTGCGGTTGATGATTCTGTGATTGAATCGCGATGGCGCGTGCCCAGAGTTGCTGCTCGACTCGACCAATCGGTTTTGTACTACGCGAAGCATAACCACTTAATAGAACGGGATCATCGGGAGTGATATCAACTTTCGCGATTCCCACCGAATAGGTTTTCGTGTTCTCAGCAGATAAACGGGAAATGCAACCGCCTGCGACGATTACTGCTATCACAATTCGAAGTACGATCATTTGCTTCATCTTGGTATCCTCAAAGCAGTTTCAGTCCGTAGCGCATCAATCTGTCAGAAATTCATCAATCAGTTTCAGGATGTCCTGTTTCCTCAAGACTCATTCCTTTATCATCTGATAATGAACTAAGACTATCCAGTCTAACTGCTTGACTGATGCACTATCAATCCAGTCATGCGTCATTCTATTTCATTTTTGCGACACCTCGGAATCTAACCATGCCTCGTTCGACCACGCCACAGGTTGCCATTTTCATTGAAACCTCAAAGACATTCGGTCGTGTAATTCTGCAGGGAATTTCGACTTATTCGCGAACTCATGGGCCGTGGTCCGTGTACATTGATGAATGGGGACCTGCCACTTCACTGCCCGAATGGATGAATCAGTGGAAAGGAGATGGCATCATTGCCAGAGTGCGATCACAACAGATGTCAGAACGGCTTCAGCAGTCGGGAGTACCGATCGTCGATACGTTACAGCAGGTGCCTGACCTGGGACTTCCCGGCGTTTATTCCGATGATACCGCGATCGCGCAAATGGCGTTTGAACATTTACGGGATCGACACCTGAGACATTTTGCATTTGTGGGTGTGGAACGGGCCAACTGGTCTCTGCGCCGTCGCGATGCGTTCGCAGAAATATCGCGACAGCAGGGTTTTGAGTGTGAAATTTATTCCCCCCTTTCCCGCAGGCGTTTTGTGGAAAGCTGGAATGGCGGTCAGGAAGATCTTGCAGACTGGCTCGAAGCGTTGCCGAAACCGGTTGGCTTAATGGCTGCACATGATTTGCGTGCCTTGTGTGTTCTGGATGCCTGTCGCCGTCGCAACATTGCTGTCCCCGAACAGGTTGCTGTCGTCGGTGTCGATAACGATGATGTATTCTGCGAAGTGGTTGACCCCAATCTCACCAGTATTGCACATCAGGCTGAACAGATCGGTTATCAGGCAGCTGCACTGCTCGACCGTTTGATGCAGGGCAAAACTCCCCCCGCTCAACCTGTCATGCTGCCTCCGAGAAATCTCGTTCCACGCAGATCAACCGACATCATCGCCGTCGATGACATCGCCATCGCTTCAGCTCTGGAATTTATCAGACGCAATGCCTGCGCGCAAATTAATGTTTCTCTGATTGCGAGGCATGTGAATCTTGCCAGACGATCTCTGGAACGACGCTTCATGAAACTGGTCGGCAAAACACCACATCAGATACTTGCAGAAGAACGGCTTCGCCGCGTTAAACAACTTTTGATTGATACCGATTTCACACTCGAACAGATCGCTGCCATGGCCGGATTTTCCAGTGCCGCCTATTTGAGCGTCGTCATCAAAGAACATGAAAACTGCACACCGACTGAGTTTCGCCATAAAGCTTTCCAATCAGTGAAATAATGAGATGCACACGGCACTAAACCAGCTAAACACCAGAGCTGGCAGCCTATTGACTCCCCAATCGTTTACACATAAAATCATTTCCGTTACGTTTTTTTGTCAGGGATCACTAATGTCACATAGTAATTTGCAACAAGAACTCAGAAAGAAACAACCTTTCGCTTCGCCGGAGCAGGAAGCGATTCTGAATATCTTGCGTACAAGTGATATCTTTCATAATCAATTCGGCAGATTATTTCGTGAATATAGCCTGACACCTTCTCAGTATAACGTGCTTCGAATTCTGCGGGGGGAAGGCAAACCGATGCCTTCTCTGGAAATTGCTGACCGAATGGTGCAAGTGGTACCGGCGATTACCGGCTTGATCGATCGTCTGCAGGCACAGAATCTTGTCAAACGAAAACGCTGCACCGAAGATCGACGCGTTGTTTACATTGAAATTACATCGAAAGCACTAAGCCTGCTGAAAGAGATCGACGAGCCTGATCTTAATCTACACCGTAAACTCATCGGCCATTTAAGTACGGATGAACTCTCCGAACTGTCCCGATTACTTGAAAAAGCACGTGCCTCACTGGCGATCGTAAAATAAAGCCAGACTCTTCCGGCACATAGTTTACATGTAAATCTTTTAATTTCAGTTGGCTGCGCACTTTTTTCCCCAATGAGCAAAACATACGAACTCGCGCAGGAGAGTTCCCAGGACTCATTTGTCAGCTCAACAGGATCTTTCAACCCAGCCAGCGCAACTCAACAAAACATCATAAAAATCACGCGTGAATGAATCTGAGACGATCAGACAGTTCACAAGGCGCAAAGAAAAAACTCTTCCTGGATGAGAGAACATTCAGCAGGAAATGGTGTCTCTCTCAGCAATGAAACCGAAATGTCAACTAGTGGACTGAAGTCTTCAAGTCGCGTCCTGTTTGAATTTAACTTACGGGAAACGAAACTGACCCGACCTGACCTGAGTAAAGTCACAAATTCTTTCCTGTTTTTTGATCGAAAACTCCGAACTTTCGCTATGATCTTTCTTTCTAATGGCGGTTACTTGATAGACGGCATTCCTGTTAATAAAAGATTGGCAGTTCTTTGCAGTTTCTAATCGGATGTCTACTGAAATATAGCCTTGCCTATCATCCTCCTTGCAAAATTTTATTTCATTCTGTAGCCGGATTGAGTAAATTGGACGTTGATCCTGAAATTTATGAATTTGCATTTGGCTAAGAGAAACCATTTTGAATTCGCGGATCTTCTCGCAAATACAACATAATTGGACATAACATACGGAGCCTGATTAACGAAGGATTATAGTTCAATCCATTCTTTAAGGAATCTCTTGATGAATTACGGCTCCGACTGGCCTTCAACACATATCACGCTCCTGAAGCGTGTGCGTGTACCCACGGACACTGAAGCGTGGCAAGAGTTTGTAGAAATATACGGGCCTCTCATTTACAATTATTGTAGAAAATTTAAATTGAGCGACTGCGACTCTGAAGATGTCTGTCAGGATGTCTTCCGCCATATCAGCACTTCGCTTCACTCTTTTGAATACAATCAAAAGCTGGGGCGTTTCAGATCATGGCTGGGGACGGTGACCTATCATGAAATTTGTCGGTTTTTGAAAAATAATAAGCGATTCAAAAATCAGTCGGGAGCCGACGGTCTGCAGGAATTCATCTATGAACAACCAGGTGAAATCGACGCTGTCTGGACTGATGAGTTTTGTAGCCATATCTACACCACTGCGCTGGATAATATTCGCGCGAAGTTTGATGCCAAAACCTGGAAGGCCTTTGAACTCACATGGATTAATGATTCACCGCCTCAAGATGCAGCAACCGAGCTTAATACGGAAATCACCTGGATCTACAAGGCCAAGTTCCTTGTGCAGAGAAGGCTAAAGGACGAAATTCAACGGCTCTCATTTGATAGCGTTGTATTTCAAAAATAGGTTATACCTGAGTCTTTCATGGAAAAGTGTATCTCGGACAGTTTGTTATTCCAGTATCTCGTCAATGAACTTGATGCAGAATTAAGTGAACTCGTCACAGCACATCTGAATCATTGCGCCAGTTGCCAGAAAAGAACAGAGATCTTCTCAGAAGACAACGAACTCCGAGAGTGGCACGAATGCCATCAGCGGCGAGAAAATGATGAGACTTCAAAAAGTTATCCCTTTTCTCAAGACAGGTTAGATCTGTTATTTAATTCTACGATCTCGTCCATTCATCAGTCAGCCGCTCGAACTCCTCAACACATTCTTCCCACAGGAGAGATCCCTCCCTCTAACCAGACCAGTAGCATCTCGATTGGTAAAGAACTGAATCTGAAACCGATCAGAACAATTGGCCAATATCAGTTAATCAAAAAAATTGGTCAAGGTGGAATGGGGATCGTTTATCTGGCCATCCACTCCCGTTTGAAAAAAAAAGTGGTCCTCAAACTGTTGTTAAACAAAGACTGGGATAATGCGAATCAGATCCAAAGGTTCTATCGTGAAATGCAACTGGTAGGGCAACTGGACCATCCCAATATTGTCAGGGCAACAGATGCCGGCGAAGCTGACGACACCTGTTTTCTCGTCATGGAATATCTGGCGGGACATGATTTGAAATCCCTTCTCAAATCAGAAGGGAAAGTGTCAGTCACTGCTGCCTGTTCCATTATCAGGCAAGCTGCCAACGGTCTCCAGTCGATTCACAACAGCCAATTAATCCATAGAGACATCAAGCCATCCAATCTTTTCCTGACGGCCGACGGCCAGGTCAAAATCCTCGATTTAGGCTTAGCTGGACTCAGCCATTCAGAGGCATCCTTCAGTGATTTGACTGACAGTAACTGCATCATGGGTAGCGCGTATTATATGGCCCCTGAACAAGCCCAAAGTGTAAAAACCATTGACCAGAGGTCTGATATTTACAGCCTAGGTTGTACCTTTTATCAGCTATTGACCGGTCAGGTCCCCATTAGAAAAGATACACCCGTCGAAACAATTATCGCGCACCGGGAAGAACCTGCCCCACGTTTATCGGCTCAGCTACCGGATATCCCTGAGGAGCTCGAAGAATTATTTCAATCCATGATTCAAAAAGATGCAGAGGACAGAATTCAGACGATGGCCGAAGTCGTCCAGAAACTCGACGAGTTTCTGGCTCACCAAAGTAATTTACCTGTGAATGACACTTCAGACACTTATCTGGACGAAAGCCAGGAACTGAAACAGCTATGTCTTAATGCCGATTTAACACCTGCCGTTGAAGCGTTGAATCATTACTCAAGCACACAATATCAGCCGTCCTCTCGTTTTTTCAATAAATATAAAATCAGATTACTCACTTCCGGAATTATTTTATTGGGTGTGGGACTATTGAGCCTGTTTCTGGTCTCTGATCTCATTCCCGAATCTCTGCGACCTGATTCCATCATTACCAAAGAACCATTGAAGATTAATGAACCATCACCGGCTCAGGCACAGTTAGAACGGAAGGCTGCTATCTGGGCTTTGAATCATGGCTGTGTATTGATCATTCATGGAGCTAAGAAAGAGATCAATCAAATAGAGTCTCTGCCTGCTCATGACTTTTATCTGAAATCGATCTCATTTAAACCACAAACGATCAATTCAGAAGCCATGCTCCCGTTTCAAGGCCTGTCAAAACTGGAAAATCTGTTTTTAAATGACTGTCTCGTCGCCGATGATGCACTCGATCCCATTCAAGGTTTCATTTCGCTTAAAAAACTGGATCTGCATGATACTGGAATTACTGATAAAGGGTTGTCCCACATCAGCGGACTTAAAAACCTGACCCATCTCTCACTACAGAAAAATCATAAACTGACAGACGAAGGCTTACAGATTTTAAATCAATTTCATAATCTGGTGTCGGTAAATCTTGCCCGATTGAATATTTCCGATACGGGAATTCACTTCATTCAGAATAATCCGAACCTGGAGTGGTTGAATATTTCTGAAACCGGGGTGACTGATCAGTCTGTAAAATATTTAAAAACGCTTCGCCGGATGGATAATTTATTTCTTCATAAATCCAGAATCACTGAAGAAGGAAGCAACGAACTCAGAACCGCGTTTCCAGATAAAAACCCCATCAAATCTGAGTAAGCCTGTCATTTAAAGAATCAATTTTTTTTCTGACCAGTCTTACGCTTCCATTCCGTTGCAATGACGTTTGGCGAGTAAGATCCCTCCTCAGCAATCAGCGTATTAGTTCTGTCTAATCTTATCTTGACTCACTTACGCCCTTCCGAATACTTGGTTAAAGTCTGTTTCACTAAACTCTATAAAAAAATTAAGGGCTGATAAATGGTAGGTAACGCGCTCTGGCCAAATCCAGAAAAACAAAACCATCACCAGGTTGATTCTTCTCGAACTCCTAAAACAAAGGTTTGTGAGAAGCAGGTCAGTATTGTGATTGCAGCCAGGAATAACGCTTCTTTTCTAGCAGAAGCGATCGAATCAGCTTTCGACCAAAGCGTTCCCTGCGAAGTAATTTATTCTGATGATTGCAGCTTTGATGATTCACTCGCCATTGCAAACCGGTATCTGGACCAGGGACTGATTGTCATCGGAGCCCCGTATCACAGCGGAGTCTGTGATACCCGAAATCGTGGTGCATCCAGAGCCAATGGGAATTACCTCCTTTTTTTGGATGGGGACGATATCCTCCCTCCCGACTATGTCAAAAAACACCTGGAAGCAATCACACCTGCAACCCCTTTTGTGTATGGGGGAGCCGAAGCCTTTGGAAACTTTGACACACTCTGGGAAGCCCCCGATTGGACAGCCGGTCAACTCTGGCAGCGTAATTTTGTAAATACTTCTGCATTATGGAACCGCCTGGCGTTCGAAACAGCCGGTCGCTGGAGAAATAAAATCAATACCATGTGGGACTGGGATCTGGCCCTGAGAGGTGCCAGACTGGGTACGCCCATCCACAGTAAGGCCATTCTGAAATATCGCCAACATTCAGATTCCTGGTCGGCAAACATACAAACAAAATATGAAAAACGACAGGAAGTCTTACTGCCACAGATGCGGCAAATCTGCTCCCGATTTAGCGTGGGTTCTATTATCAGCGGGAGGCTGGCTGATTTCTTCCCACAGTGGATGTCAGCCGTCGCACAATCAGTGAAACTCATCAACAGCCAGGAGCCCGTTGAACTCGTCTTGCTCGATAATTCGAATAACCCGGAAACACTTGAATTAATGAGATCCGAAACCAATCGCTACCTGAACACCTTCGCCTCGATCAGGATCATGCCCTACCCGGCCTCTTTCCATTTTTCAAATGAGAAAGAACGCAGAAATCAGGTGGCACAATTCATGGCACAGGCCTGCAATCAGTTACGGCAAGAAATGCGAGGCGATATTCATTGGCTGATTGAAGATGATATTCTGGTTCCCCTGGAAGCGGGCGTCAACCTGATGAAAAATTTAACCGCAGACTGGATTCCTCCGAATGCGGTTTCCGGCTGCTATCGAAACCGGCATGTCGAGACGCAATTTGTAGGGGGGCATTTTGATGATTATCATATCGTGAATGCCTTTTCGGAAATCGGGACGGAAACCTGCACCGTTGATTACTGCGGAACTGGTTGCCTCATGTTCTGGAAAGATAGAACGCCCGGCTATTGGGACAGCCACTATCAGGGCGTCCCAGCTCACGACTGGCAATGGTGTGCACGTATTAAACAGTCTCGAGGCAAAATTCTTATGTTGCCTTCAGTGCGTTGCGGACACGTCAGGTCCCCTCAGGATATTCTCTACTGAGATATGCAGAACAAGCGGTCAAATTACAAGAAAAGCACAGGCCCACATACACAAAGATAGGAAGCAGGCACTAGTCCCCTAACGTTGCGTGCTGATTGAAGCAAGTAGGCCTGTGCATTTCCATGACTAGTTCATTCTTGCTTATCACAAAAATGACAGACACCCTCTATATGCATATAGACCTCGAAGCAGTACTTCTTCCCAAAATAATTTTTAATTTTGGTCTTTTTGTCAGAGAAAAACAGCTTTCAAGTCCATATGGCCATGAATGCCCTTAAGTATAAATATACATAAATCTTGTACTTATTTCTGGACTGACGAAACAGCTGGCAGATCAAATAATCCCATAAGCCATGTATTAATAATGACTTATGATGCACCAATACCACTGACTTCGATCGGCCCCCCCCCTGCTGCAACCCACAGTACTCCTGATCATAGGGACTAGTTTTGGGTTACCGGAAAAATATATTCTTTTGTCTATTTCCTCAAGACCGCTCTACGAAATATTTGTTTCAGCGATGCCTCAATAATAACATTTTATTGTTTGACATCTTATTGTTAACAATATACAAAGTGCCTTAGGACTCAAGAGTTCAATCCTATCAACACCAGTCAACTTCATACCGGAGAACAATTCTTACTCAATTCATATCTACAGAATTAATCAAAGTCTTATTCACTTAATTATTAATAACTGTTTCAAGGAGAAATGAAATGAGACCGTCAAAGACTTCAAAGGGATTTACACTAATTGAACTTTTGGTAGTGATCTCAATCATTGCAATTTTAATCGCACTTTTACTACCAGCGGTCCAACAGGCACGAGAAGCAGCACGCAGAAGTACGTGTAAAAACAACATGAAACAGCTCGGCCTCGCTTTTCATAATTATCTTGAAACGCATAAGGTTCTGCCACCGGGATATATTCAAACGAGTCTGGCAGCTCGTAATGAAGCGACCTGGATCTCTTTAATACTCCCCTTTATTGATCAGACGAATCTTTACAATACAGCAGACTTCAACGCCTGCTTTGGATGTACCAGCGTCGGCGGCACGAATTTCGAGTTGATTTCGAATGCGATTCCCATGCTGCAGTGTCCTACTGATCTGCCGGTCCCCTCACTCCCCTATAATGTCTTCGCCAGAGGAAATTATGTTGCCAGCAATGGTGTCGGACCGCTCGTCTCGGGTTATGGACTCGACCCCAGTCCTCCCCCACGCGGTGCTGCGGGTGCCTTTGGCCAGAATTCTGCCAGAAAAATGCGTGACTTCCGAGATGGCAGCAGCAATACCATCGTTCTTTCGGAACTGCAAAAAGTTGAAAATGGAATCGACTTTCGCGGGGTATTACATTATCCCGAAGGTCCCTTTTTTCACCATAACTTTACTCCGAATTCCAATGTCCCAGATCAAATGCGTACTGCTTTTTGTGATAGCAATGCCAAGCCAGCATGCACAGGCACCTACACAGCACACAATAATCGTAATCTGCTTTATTCCGCGCGGAGCCTGCATGACGGAGGCGTACACACTCTTCTGGGAGATGGCGCAGTTCGGTTTATCAGTCAAAATATCGATTTAAACACATGGCAAAATCTAGGCATGCTGAATGACGGTAATGCCATTGGCGAATTTTGATCTCTCACATAATCTAATGCCATAATTCTCAATTCGTTTAAGGGCAATGAAATGAATCACGTTCATGTTTCACTGGAAAAGATTCCAAAGGATAAATACTTGCCGTTTATTTTGAAGTCTCTCAAATTGGCTTGTTTAAAATCATTCCAGTTCACGATCACGGCTTCATTTTTAACAGTCTATTTATCCGGTTGTTCCCAATCCGCATCCGATGGTCCAGAACGCGCGGCTGTTAGCGGGCAGGTCAAATTCAAGGGTTCCCCTGTAGAAGTTGGCACGATCACTTTTGCACCGGCCTCACCAAATGTGGGGCCTTCAACGGGTGCCAAAATCAGCGGAGGTACATATTCGATCCCAATCGATTCGGGACCAGTCATCGGAACCAATCGTGTCGAAATCACCGCTTATCAGAAAACCGGAAAAAAAATTGAAGCGGGAACACCCAACCCGCCAGGGACGATGGTTGATGAATTAAAGTCCATCATTCCCAAAGAATACAATCAAAAAAGCACCCTGACAGCACAAATTGAAGGCGGAGATAATAAAAACATCGACTTTGATCTTGGTGAATAATAGGAATGGTTTTGATACTACTCCCGTTGTTAACCATAATAGAACATTGTTCAAAAACAACATTTAACTAAGGTTTTAAGGAAATCAAATGAATGAGTCTCAGTTGGTCCGAGGTTTGGGCGAACAGATCGTGGAGCGTCTGAGAGAAGATATTTTCTCAGGAAGAATCGCTGAAGGAGAGCGCTTGCGCGAAATCGATCTGGCCAAACGGTTCGCCGTCAGTCGAGGACCAATTCGCGAAGCAATCCAACAGCTCGCCTGGGAAGGCATCGTTGAAACAGATCGGAATAAAGGCGCACTCGTAACAACGTCCGCTCCCAACGAAATCACGGAATTGATCATACCCCTCCGCTGTACTATCGAAAAATACGCCGTCCGCCTCTTTTTTGATACTTTAACTGAAGAAGATTTCCTCGTATGGGAAACGATTCTTAAGAAAATGAAACAAGCCTGTGAAGCGAAAGATTTTGCGATGATTTCGGAACATGATATCGCCTTTCATCGTGCGCTGGTCAACCGCTCGCATTCACCGGATCTGTTAGCGATCTGGTCCTCGATTGTTTCTCGCGTCAGAAGGCATTTTCGAGAAGCGCATTTGAAATATTCAAATCCCATTCAGATCCATGACGAACATCTGCCAATTATCGATGCACTAAAAAACGGTAGTTTGTCTGAAGCACTGCAAACAATTCAAAATCACATTAATTAAACAAATTGAATTTGAGAAATGCATTTTCAAAATAATAAATTGATGACATTAATCTTGCGCTGCCTGATCGTCTACGGAATCTTTTTGTGGGGATATTCAGCTGACTGCGCAGAACCTCCAGTTAAACAGATCGATCAATCCGAACAGGAACGTTTTTTTGAGCAGCATGTTCGACCATTATTGATCAAACACTGCATCGAATGTCATGGCCCTAAAAAGCAGTTTGCAGAACTCAGACTGGATTCACAAGCACATCTCCTCAAAGGGGGAGAAACAGGCCCCGCGATCAAAGTCAATCATCCGGACGAAAGTCTCTTGATGAGTGCGGTTCGTCGTGAGTCACTCGAGATGCCTCCCGATAAACCACTGAATAAAGACGAAATCCAAATCTTGTCGACTTGGATTCGCCAGGGCGCAGTCTGGCCGAAAAATGCGGCGATCGGGAAAACCACAAAAACCAATTTTTCGAAACACTGGGCTTTTCAACCCATTCAGAATCCCAGCCGACCTGCAGTGAAAGAAACAAAATGGCCGCAGAACGACATCGATTATTTCATTCTTTCCAAACTCGAAGAACATCATCTCAAACCATCGCAGCCTGCAACACCAGCTACGCTGCTGCGGAGAATGTCATGGGATCTCACCGGTCTTGCTCCGACGTTCGAACAGGTCAAAACATTTGCAGAGAAAAAAGGACCTCAGTCGGTTAAAGCAGCTATCGACGAACTGCTGGACTCCCCCCATTACGGAGAACGCTGGGGCAGATACTGGCTTGACCTGGCGCGTTACGCAGACACCAAAGGCTATGTTTTCTTCGAAAAGCCTTCGTTTCATATCGCTTTTACCTTCCGCGACTACGTGATCAACAGTTTTAATCAGGATAAACCATTCAACGAATTTATTCTGGAGCAAGTGGCGGCTGATACTTTAAAAGACCAAATCCCTCACCAGTCTCAGGCCGCACTTGGTTTCATCACCGTTGGTCCGCGGTTCAAAAATGATGCGCATGATATCATCTCAGACAGGATTGATGTGGTTACGCGCGGGTTCCTCGGTCTCACCGTCGGTTGTGCGCGCTGCCATGATCATAAGTATGACCCCATTACGATTGAAGACTACTATTCTCTTTATGGCGTCTTCCAAAATTCACTTGAGCCCATTAATCTCCCTTTTCTTCATCAAGACAAAATCCCTGCAGATCTTAAGGCACAGGCACAAAACATTAAACAGGCTGCTGATAATCTGGAGCAACTCTATCACCAGCAATACGAAAAGGTTCGACACGATAGTTACAAGAGACTGGCTGAGTACCTCAGCGTAGCGCACTCACGCAGGAGCGGCCCGGATACGGTGCGTTTTGATGTCATCGTCGATGGTGATGATCTTAACCCGGAAGTATTACTGAAATGGCAGGAATTTCTGGATCATTCAGAAAAGTCGAGCTCTCCGGCCTTTTCGCTCTGGCATCAATTGGAAACGATCCCCGGCACTGCTTTTCCAGTTCAGGCGCCGCTCTTACTTAAAACTTCCGTGCAGAAAAATGCCGACGATCGGCTGGTCCAACTCATCGCCGGTTATCTGTTGAAAATGAAGCTCGAAAGTTTTCAGGATGTCATTCGCGGATATGCTGAATTGTTCACAGAAATTAACCAGGAGTGGGATCGCTGGACCATTGAAGCACCAAAACCGGGAAGTGACCAGCCTCGGCCACAATTCACACCTGAAAAACAGATCTATCTTCAGGTTTTTCTCAGTCCGCACTCGCCTTTAGTCACTCCCATGCATGGTTATACAATTTTAAAACTGTTCCCAGATCGGAAACTACAGCAAAAAGTCCAGGAGCTTAATGCTGCTCTGGACAAGGCCCGCGCGGAAGCACCGGTCGAACTGGCTCAAATGCTGTCGCTCGAGGACGCGGAGCAGATAATTGAGCCGCGCGTGTTCAAACGGGGAAATCCGGGAACGCCCGCACAATCCATCCAGAGACGATACCTGAGTTTTTTCGATCAGGTATCAGCCAAACCATTCACACAGGGCAGTGGAAGACTTGAGTTTGCGAAAGCAATTGCGTCACCACAAAACCCATTGACTGCGCGCGTCATCGTAAATCGTGTCTGGCAGCACCACTTTGGTCAGGGAATTGTCTCGACTCCCAGTGACTTCGGTATTCAGGGAACAACCCCCTCCCATCCCGAACTTCTGGACCACCTGGCAAGCTGGTTTATGCAGAATGGCTGGTCGATCAAAAAACTCCATCGCTATATCTTGTCGTCTGCGACTTACCAGCAACAAAGCATCGCAAATGACGCGGGAGAGAAAATAGATCCCGCGAATAAATTGTTATGGAGAATGAATCGCCGACGTCAAGACTTTGAAACCATGCGAGACACATTGCTTCAGGTCAGTCACCAACTGGATTTAAAAGTCGGCGGAAAATCAATCAACGGAATCACAGCCGATTCCAACAGGCGCCGCACCATTTATACGTCCATTGATCGCCAAAATGTGCCCGGCCTGTTACGCACTTTTGATTTCCCCTCTCCCGACGTCAGTAGCGGAAGCCGAAATTCGACTTCCGTTCCCGGACAATCACTGTTTCTGATGAATCATCCCATGGTACTGAAATCCGCCCGAATCCTGGGAGAGGAAGCAGAGCAGGCTGGCAATCCGACTGCCGGAATACAACAGCTCTTTCAGAATATTCTACAACGGGAACCAGGTCCGGAAGAGTTAAGTGATATGCTTGAGTTTCTGAAAATGAATCAGATTGAAAAAACTCCAGAATCAGAACCAACACTCCCACAATGGGAATATGGTTACGGCGTTTACGATCAAAAATCAAAAACGCTTTCGAATTTCAAAGCACTCCCTTTCTGGAGTGGAACACAATATCAAGGCGGTGACCGATTACCCGACTCCAAAATCGGCTGGGTCTTTCTGGATGCAACAGGCGGCCATCCGGGAAATGATATGAATCATGTCGCAGTGATCCGCTGGCGTGCGCCTCAAACTATGACGGTTTCAGTCAAAGGAACCCTCAAGCATGCAATGACTCAGGGAAATGGAATCCAGGGGCGAATGCTGGCCGCTGGTAACCTGGCGCTGGGGCCGTGGACCATTCACAATACTTCGGTAAAAACAGACCTTGAAAATATTCAACTTGAGAAAAACCAAACCCTCGATTTTGTCGTCGATATCGCAGGTCATCTCGGATTTGACTCATTTATCTGGGCACCGGAAATCGCGGCGCAAACGATTGAAACAGCGGCAACATCCAAGGCGAATGTGAAACAGCCCCTCACAAGTCAATGGAATTATTCCGAAGATTTCCGAAAACCGGATCCCGTACAATTTAGTGTCTGGCAGAATTTGGCGCAGATTTTGTTTTTATCCAATGAATTTCAGTTTATCGATTAAGTCAGTGAAAAGCTAAATAACATGAATCATCTCGACCAATACCTCCCCCCCTTTTCAAGACGCGAAATGCTGACGCGGTCCGGGATGGGTATGGGCATGCTGGCCTTAGCAGGCCTGAATGCGAAAGAAAACTTACAGGCGGCGGGCGGCAAAACTCCAGCCACCAGACACCATCCGGCTCAGGCCAAACAGGTCGTGCATCTGTTTATGAACGGCGGCCCCTCACACGTCGATACCTTTGATCCGAAACCTTTACTCAAAAAGTTTCATGGCAAGCCGCTACCTAACCCCAATTTACCTACGGAACGAAAAACCGCAGGCGCCATGGGATCCCCGTTTGAGTTTAAAAAGTATGGCGAATCCGGAATTGAAGTGAGTGAGCTGTTTCAAAAGACAGCTACGCAGCACATTGATGACATGTGCATCATTCGCTCAATGCACTCTGACATCCCCAATCATGAACCCTCATTACTTTTAATGAATTGTGGTGATAACGCCCTGCCCCGGCCTAGTTTTGGCTCCTGGGTCAATTACGGCCTGGGCTCATTGAATGAAAACCTGCCGGGTTTTATGGTGCTCTGTCCCAATGGATTTCCCGTGGTGGGCCCTAAGAACTGGCGCTCCGCATTTCTGCCGGGTTCGTTTCAGGGAACCCATCTTGATACGAAAGAAACGGCGGTCTCCCGGTTAATCGAAAATATCAACAATCCTCAATCTCCCGAACGACAACGTCGGCAGCTGGACCTGTTACAGAAAATCAACCAACGCCATTTAGCACACAGCGGTCACGACTCGCTGCTTGAAGCGCGAATTCAATCCTTCGAACTGGCTTACCGCATGCAATTTGAAGCTTCCGATGTGCTTGACCTTTCCAAAGAACCAAAGCACATTCACGAAATGTACGGCGATGGTTTGCAAGGCAGACAATTATTGATGACACGCCGCCTGCTCGAAAAGGGTGTCCGCTTTATTCAGGTCTGGCATAGTGGCGGCCAGGCATGGGATCACCATAGTGGGATTGAAAATGGTCTAAGGACGTTATGTGGCCAATGGGATCAACCAATCGCCGCTTTTCTGACGGATTTAAAGCAACGAGGCATGCTCGATTCCACTTTGATTCTCTGGGGAGGCGAATTTGGCAGGACCCCCGTCGCAGAGCTTCCCGCCATGAACGGCCGCGACCACAACCACTATGGCTTCAGCATGTGGATGGCCGGCGGCGGAGTCAAAGGCGGGCACGTGCATGGCGCCACCGATGAAACCGGTTTCGCGGCTTCCGAAAATAAAGTCCACGTGCATGATTTGCACGCCACAATGCTGCACCTGCTCGGCATTGATCACGAACGACTCACTTACCGCTACGCAGGCCGTGATTTTCGTTTAACCGACGTACATGGCCACGTCGTCAAAGAAATCATTGCGTAAACAACCTGATACTTTTAACTACACTTTTGATCCAAGGCACTCTACATCCATGAAAATCGAACAAATCGTTTGTCAAATTCTTCGATCCGGTTCCGTCACCAATAAAACAGCCAGTTGCCAGGATTCCGTTCTGGTCCGCATTAAAACCGACAATGGCCTGGAAGGCATTGGGGAAGCCGACTCTTCTCCGGAAGTCGTCAAGGCCGTGATTGATGCTCCCTACAGTCACAATGTCGCCTGCGGTTTAAGAGAACTTCTGATCGGCGAAAACCCGCTGGAAACGGAACGACTCTGGCAGAAAATGTATCGGCACACCATGTACTTTGGCAGAACCGGCGTCACCATCACTGCGATGGCGGCCATCGATATGGCGTTGTGGGATTTAAAAGGCAAACATTTCGGCGAGCCGATTCACCGACTGCTGGGAGGCCAGTATCATACTGAGTTCCCGGCCTATGCCTCGATTCTATTCGGCAGAGATGGCCAGGAAACCTGTGATATCGCCCAACGCTGGATTGAAAATGGCTACACGGCCGTCAAATTTGGCTGGGAACCGATGGGTCAGTCAGAAAAACTCGACCTGGAACTCGTCGCCGGTGCCCGTGAAGGAATGGGAGACGGCACCTTATTGATTGATGCAGGGTGTGTCTGGGACGCCAGAACCGCATTACAGCGCGCACAAAAGTTTTCCGATTACAACATCGGCTGGCTTGAAGAACCGCTGTTCCCACACGATATCGCAGGATATGCCTGGCTCAAGGATCGTTCCCCGGTCCCCATCGCCGCCGGGGAAGAAGAATGCGGACGCGAATCGTTCCGTCCTTATTTCGAACAACGAGCCCTTGATGTTTACCAAATCGATCTGGCCCGTAACGGATTCACGGAAGCTTCTTATCTGAAACAGAGAGTCGCGGAAATCGGCGCACGCCCTTGTAATCACTGCTACACCAGTCCAATCACTGTCGCCGCCAGTCTGCACTGGCTGGCCACCTGCAAAGATGCATTCATCTTCGAAGATTGCGTGGAAGACGAACCGCTCAGACACGAATTAACCTATGAAAAAGTGCAGGCCGAAGATGGCGTCATTCAAGTCCCCGATAGACCAGGGTTAGGAATCACGCTGAATGAAGACTTTGTCGCGGCGCACATTGTCGCAGAATCCAAATAATAGCAACCTTCGATTTCACCCCTTGATAAATAGAATCAGCACGATGTCTCAATCTCCCATTAGTACGAAGATCGATTTCAACAAACCTGGAATTCAGTGGGGCACGCTGAATATCCCTTTCTCTTACAACCTGAGTGGCTGGGCACAACTGCAGATTCCCATTTCCACAATCGCGCACGGCGAAGGTCCCACGGTGCTCCTGATGGCAGGTAATCACGGTGATGAATATCCGGGGCAGATTGCCATCATGAAACTCATGAAAACTCTTAACCTGGAAGAGGTTTCAGGACGCATTATTTTTATACCCGCGATCAACATGCCTGCAGCCAAAGCAGCCACCCGCCTCTCTCCTCTGGATGGTAAAAATCTGAATCGCTGCGCTCCCGGTAATCCCGATGGCACTGCCACCGACATCATGGCACATTACCTCACGCACGAAATTTTTCCGCGTGTTGATGTCGTCATCGATCTGCACACCGGAGGTCGTGGCGTCTATTTTTATCCCTGTGCCCACATGCATCTGGTCGAAGATCGGGAACAACGCCGTCGCATGGCGCAGGCAACGCAGGCATATAATACCGATTTTGCATTCCTGTATGCCGACATCGCCGGCAAAGGACTTCTGCCGGTCGAAGCCGAAAAATTGGGTAAAACCGTAGTGACCACCGAAATGGGAGGCGGAGAAGTCACAAACGCTGCCGTTCATCGCCTTTCACAAGAGGGACTGCATAACGTTTTGATTCACCTGAAAGTGCTGCAAGGTAAAGAACAGAGCCGCTCAGATTTGGGGCTCCCCCCCACGCGCTGGATTCAGGCACTCGATGCCAAAGATTATATTTTCGCACCAGAGTCGGGACTTTTTGAAAGTTTCGTGGATGTGGGAGCAGACGTTTCAGAGGGGCAACCATTGGGCGCCCTGTATTTCCTCGAACGACCGGATCGCGAACCCACGATCATTCAAGCCAATTCCGATGGCATTGCGATTGCGCATCGCGGCCCGACCTTGACCAGCCAGGGAGATATCTTGTTCTGTCTGGCGCATGATGTTGAACCAGCAGTTCTGAAAACATTTGAATAACCGCGCGATTCTCAAGAGTAGGGAAAACCCACATGAGTTGGTTGGACTGGTTAATTGTTTTCGTCCTGAATGGGTCGGTCATTGCGTTCGGCTTTTATCTGGCCCGCAGTACCAAATCCAGCAGTGACTGGTTTCTGGGCGGCCGTTCTCTCCCCTGGTGGGGTTTAGGGCTCTCGATTTTTGCAACCAGCGTCGACAATGCCGACGCTGTCTCATTGACGGGTTATGCTTACAACCACGGCATGCACATCATCACGGCATTTACCCTGGCCAGTGTCTGCGGGGCCATCCTGGCCTCATTTATCGTCGTACCGGTCTTATATCGAGGCGGTTTTTATACCAACGCGGAATACCTGGAAACCCGGTACGGAAAATCCATCCGGACGATCAGCGCGCTGATTCAAATTCAATACCGCACCAGTATGCTGGGGCTGATGATCTGGTCAATCTATTTGATGTTACAGGGGATTCTCGATTTTACTCCGGTACAAATCTGGGCTCTGATTGTATTGCTGGTCATTTTCACGGCCGCTTACACGACCTGGGGAGGCCTGACCTCTGTTGTCTGGACGGATGCCTTGCAAAGTCTGATCATGATCGCCGGAGGCATTACGATTTTCTGGGCCGTCTGGTCTGCCTCCGGAGGCTGGGCTGCCACCGTTGAAAAACTGTCGGTGTCGACCGACGCCAAAGGACAGCCTCTGATCAACTGGTTGCACATCGGGCAATTTCAGGACAGCCAGGCAACGTCCCCTTATCTGATTGTCATCGGCTGGACCATTGTAGGCCTTGGCTATTATACCGTGAATCATACGCAAACCATGCGACTGATGGGGGCACGCTCCCTCTGGGATATGAAAATGGCGACGCTTTTTGGCTGCCTGCTCATCATGCCCATTATGATCGGAACCACGTTGATGGGTGTAATGGGGCGTGTACTCGTTCCGGAATTTACTGAACAATTCTCAGCCGACCAGCTGTTTCCCTATTACGCAAATCAGTTTCTGGCTCCCGGTTTTAAAGGCCTCGTTGTCGCCGGCATTTTGTCCGCCGCCATCAGCACGTTCGATTCAATCGGCTCTGCATTATCGGCTCTGTTTACGCGCGACATTTATGCACGCTGGATTTGTACGGACAAGACCGAAAAACATTATCTGAAAGTTACTCGCTGGGCCACAGTTGGCATCCTGCTGATGGGTTTCCTGTATATTCCCTTCATCGTTCGGTATGACAATATGATTCAGGCGTTTCGCACCCTGATTCCGATTTTCGTCACTCCCTTATTTACGATTTACCTGCTGGGCGTGCTGACAAGAGTCCCACGTAAAAGCGGCCTCGTCGGCCTGCTCGCCGGCTCCCTGTTCGGATTATTGGGATTCATAGACCGCGAACTCGTTGACCTCGAATGGCTCAGCCCCCTGCTCACAGAAAAATGGTATGCCTTCCCCTGCTCCATGCTGGTGACATCCCTCGCCATGTTTGCGGCAGCGCTTAAGTGGGGCTGGCTCGAAAAAGAATTTGAACTGGAACAGAAACAGCCCGAAGCCCCTCTGAAACACGACTGGCTCTCAGAAAGCCGTCAGGAACTGCTCGATATCAAACTCTCTCCGTTTCCAAAACCAGTTCCACAATACCTCAACCCCAACTGGTACGCCATTTTATTAATAGCAATATCTTTCTGGATCATCTTTGGCTTCTTCTGGTAACAGATTTTCAAACCCGCATCTTTAAATATAGAGATATGATGAAACGAAATCGAACATTTTCTATAGTCTGGACTTTGATTGTCCTCATGGGAAATCGGGGCTTCGCCGCCGAGCCGTCATTGGAAAAGATGGCGCCACAAGATGTTGAGTTCACCGCCAGCTGTGATCAAACCAAACAACACTATGTGATGATTTTGCCAGAAAATTTCTCCGATCAGAAACCGTATTCATTATTAATCGCACTCCACGGTCACGGGTCTGATCGCTGGCAATTCATCAAAGACCAGCGAGGAGAATGTAAAGCAGCCCGTGATATCGCTCAGAAATATCACATGATCTATATTTCTCCCGACTACCGCGCACGAACTTCCTGGATGGGACCGAAAGCCGAAGCGGATCTGATCCAGATCATCCACGATCTGAAAGCGAAATTTAAAATCGACAAGGTCTTTCTGTGTGGTGGATCCATGGGCGGATCTTCGAGTCTGACCTTTGCTGCGATTCACCCGGAACTGATCGATGGCGTCGCCGCCATGAATCCCACGGCCAATCATCTGGAATACAATCAATTTCAGCCAGCCATCAGTGCATCATTCGGCGGGACCAAACAGGAAATACCGCACGAATATAAGAAACGCAGTGCCGAGTATTGGCCGGAGAAATTAATCATGCCAGTCAGCATCTCGGTCGGCGGTCAGGATCAACTGGTACCCCCTGACAGTGCCCGCCGCTTGAACAGTGTACTCAAACAAATCAACGCCAACGTGCTGCTGATCGACCGTCCTGAACAAGGGCACTCGACTTCGTATACAGACAGCGTTTCCATTCTGGAATTTGTGATTCAAAAGTCATCACAGGATAAAAACCAGTAAACGCACGCAGAGGTGCTTACTGTCCGATTTGCGTTTCGCTCCGCAGCAGATTACCGCGGTTCAGCAGTTCATCCGTAGGCACGACCACTTTGGGCTGTAACTGATAAGTAAAATCATGCCGATTTGTGACTTCAAAGGGCAGCAGATTATCAGAGACCGCGTCCAGTGGAAACACCTGGTACCACGGCGTCTTCACTTTCTGCATTACGGTCTGCGTTTCGTATCCATCTTTGGTCAGTGTAATCTCGCGCGTGCCGTAGTAAGTGAAATCGACAGATGCCGGCGTATATCCAATTTCTTCTCCATCCACTTTCACCAGCGCTCCGGTCGGAACCGAACGAATGGTCATTCTGCGATGCACACAGCCAAATTGTCCGCCCGTTAAGAAAACCACCAGCGCAATAAGAAACCACCGCTTCGCAGAAACGCAGCTCAATTCAAGACCGGGCCGGTCTGAACTCGGATTCACAGGCGGATTGGGAAATGACATTGATGATTTTGATCAGAATGGACAACAACAGAAAAGGACGAAACATCCGGTTTTTAAAGCCAGATCAGGAGCGAGGATTCTACTTTGCTTCAGGAATTCTGCCAAGACAAGTTTCAAAACAACCAGGAACAAGAAATAAGTGTAACCCAATTATATATATACACTTACGACAGTCTACTAAAACATCTGAAATAAACGCCAAACTGCGATCCCAACGCCATCAAAACGATTCCCGCGATGAATTGGTCGATGAAAGATCGAGTTTTACTGATTTTCGCCGATTATTTTGAAGACAAAAGCGGGTAAGTGACTCGGTTATCTTGAATTTCTCAGGCAAGCGTGCGATAAAGTGCGAATAAGAAGTAAGTTATCGTTTGCTGAACAACCGAATCAGCATCGACAACAAAATCGGGACGTAGCGCAGCCTGGTAGCGCGCTACACTGGGGGTGTAGAGGTCGCAGGTTCAAATCCTGTCGTCCCGACTTTTACTAAAGCATTATCAGAAAAACACTTACACGAATTTAAGATCTCCGCTTTTTCATCATATTTTTCCGGAGATACCCTTGGAGATACCTTTTTTGTGTAAAAAACGGGTACTCACGTTCAATTTCTTTCCCAGCATTTTGCTCGGTTTCAGCACACGTCTTGAATCCATATTTCAGGCCAAATCTACTCTTGGTAGCCAATGCCTCACAATGCTTTGTAGCCTGAAAATACTTACGCTGAATATAACACTCTCCAACGATTTAAACCCCAACAGTAATTATTGCTAACACGTGATGGCAGGCATACACCCTATTCTGCTGATTCAACTAACTGGCCAGTTTTTTCCAATCCGCTTCACGACAGCTATTTAAAACAACCCTACACATGACAAGTTCTGGTTATCGCTTCAGTATAACTGGTGCCCCCTACGTGAGGGGCGATCAACGGTCTATATACGCTCTGGCCAACTTACTGGGTTTCAATCCGCGCCCCTACGTGAGGGGCGATGGCGGTCGACTTCCAAAGTGTTCTCGATACCGATGTTTCAATCCGCGCCCCTACGTGAGGGGCGATCAACGAATCGTGGACTTCGAAACAGACGAGAGCATGTTTCAATCCGCGCCCCTACGTGAGGGGCGATCCTCGCGACCAAACTCCCCCAAGGGCTGCTTGGAGTTTCAATCCGCGCCCCTACGTGAGGGGCGATCGATCCGCAAACGGACCCGACACCGTTCTGATTTGTTTCAATCCGCGCCCCTACGTGAGGGGCGATCAACGTATGTGTCTCCGTCAGGCTCCTGCATTGGTTTCAATCCGCGCCCCTACGTGAGGGGCGATTCATTAACTGACTTGATTCTTCCCATTCTCTGAAGTTTCAATCCGCGCCCCTACGTGAGGGGCGATGTAGGCAATCATTGCCGTCAATGGAATACGCGTTGTGTTTCAATCCGCGCCCCTACGTGAGGGGCGATTCAGAAGTGTCGTAGTTATGGAAGACGACTATCAGTTTCAATCCGCGCCCCTACGTGAGGGGCGATGAGGGGCATTACATATCAATACCGGCACTGGAATTGTTTCAATCCGCGCCCCTACGTGAGGGGCGATGGCCAGGAGATCATAGACAAGCTGATTGAGATAGGTTTCAATCCGCGCCCCTACGTGAGGGGCGATCCGTCATGCCGAGATTTTCTTGTGTGATTAGTTCAGTTTCAATCCGCGCCCCTACGTGAGGGGCGATCGTCGCCGGAGTCCCTGTGGTCGGGTTGAACTGGTTTCAATCCGCGCCCCTACGTGAGGGGCGATATAACAGTGGTGGGCTCGCCTCTGTGTTCGCCTGGTTTCAATCCGCGCCCCTACGTGAGGGGCGATTTCAATTCCTTCGCCATCAACCTGGTGTGCATTGTTTCAATCCGCGCCCCTACGTGAGGGGCGATTTTCGAAAGATCTGTGAGCGTTTTGACGCATCCCAATGTTTCAATCCGCGCCCCTACGTGAGGGGCGATCGTGCGTTTCCCGTTGGCTTTGGATTTTTCATTGGTTTCAATCCGCGCCCCTACGTGAGGGGCGATCCTGCCTGAACGGTCTCTTTCCCGTAGTTCTGGAGTTTCAATCCGCGCCCCTACGTGAGGGGCGATAAGAGAAACTTATTCCTGGTTTCAGTGTCAATCCGGTTTCAATCCGCGCCCCTACGTGAGGGGCGATCAGCTATCGATTGCAGATGCCGCCGACATTAGCGCGTTTCAATCCGCGCCCCTACGTGAGGGGCGATAGAATTGGCTGCTGAACGTGCCAAAGCCCTGAAAGTTTCAATCCGCGCCCCTACGTGAGGGGCGATCATGTTGCAGAAGTCACTTCCATTCACCGAAACAGTTTCAATCCGCGCCCCTACGTGAGGGGCGATATCGGAGGATTTTAAAAATGTCAACCGCTACTTATGTTTCAATCCGCGCCCCTACGTGAGGGGCGATGATTAAGAAAGGAGAGTATAAATGAACTCAAGAAGTTTCAATCCGCGCCCCTACGTGAGGGGCGATAGTAGAAACAAAAGCTTTAAAGGTAAGATTTTATGTGGTTTCAATCCGCGCCCCTACGTGAGGGGCGATCCAGAGGTACTGCTGGCGGTGCTGATTGACTGGATGTTTCAATCCGCGCCCCTACGTGAGGGGCGATATTGAGTTTGTGGTAATTCACGTTTCGCATATTTGTTTCAATCCGCGCCCCTACGTGAGGGGCGATATTCCAATCTACCAGAGGTATTCGCCGACTGATGTTTCAATCCGCGCCCCTACGTGAGGGGCGATGCTATATATATAGTGTAGTGTGGATGATTAAAGTGTTTCAATCCGCGCCCCTACGTGAGGGGCGATCTTTTGCTGAAAGTTTATTTGATCATCTCTATACTGTTTCAATCCGCGCCCCTACGTGAGGGGCGATAAAGGTCCTATCCTCTACACTGAGGAAGAAACAAGGTTTCAATCCGCGCCCCTACGTGAGGGGCGATGTATTACAAAAACTGATATGGTAGCCCCAACAGGTTTCAATCCGCGCCCCTACGTGAGGGGCGATTCAGTGTCTTCTTTTACTTCAGTTAAATCAGTTTGTTTCAATCCGCGCCCCTACGTGAGGGGCGATCGTATCGCTGCCCACATTTACACGGTGGAAGGTACAGTTTCAATCCGCGCCCCTACGTGAGGGGCGATTTTCCAGCTCCATTTCATAGTCATCACCATAACTGGTTTCAATCCGCGCCCCTACGTGAGGGGCGATACAACTCTGTGAAGCCTGTACGTTGATTGATCCGTTTCAATCCGCGCCCCTACGTGAGGGGCGATGCGATAAAAATTCGGTATTCACCATTGCTGGCAAAGTTTCAATCCGCGCCCCTACGTGAGGGGCGATTTTGATATGAGCGTTTCCCAGTTCCTGATCTGCTGAGTTTCAATCCGCGCCCCTACGTGAGGGGCGATAGAGGTACTGCTGGCGGTGCTGATTGACTGGATGTTTCAATCCGCGCCCCTACGTGAGGGGCGATAAACGTTGTATGGCGTTATTAACCAAGCAAACGCGGTTTCAATCCGCGCCCCTACGTGAGGGGCGATGTTTCGTCGCTGGCGGGCTGGGTGGTTTGGTCTGTTTCAATCCGCGCCCCTACGTGAGGGGCGATCCATCGATCCCCATACATTCAGCTTTTCTTTGAGGTTTCAATCCGCGCCCCTACGTGAGGGGCGATACTTCTTCAATGTAGATCACTACATTTTTGAATGAGTTTCAATCCGCGCCCCTACGTGAGGGGCGATCCAGAAATCTACATTGCTTATCCCCCTTCTGAGGGTTTCAATCCGCGCCCCTACGTGAGGGGCGATGCTGGAGCGGTCGGCAATTGTGATTGAAACCGGCATGTTTCAATCCGCGCCCCTACGTGAGGGGCGATCGGCCTGCAGCATATCGTCTGGATCGGATCTACTGTTTCAATCCGCGCCCCTACGTGAGGGGCGATTTTTTTAACATTCAGTTTCTTCTCTTTCCACTGCTTGTTTCAATCCGCGCCCCTACGTGAGGGGCGATACTCTAAGAGACCCTAAAACAATTGAGTTAGTTAGTTTCAATCCGCGCCCCTACGTGAGGGGCGATGATAGAAACAGGCCACTCCGAACCTTGAGATTTATGTTTCAATCCGCGCCCCTACGTGAGGGGCGATGTTTTGTATTTTTAACCCTAGAGAATTGGAGTATGTTTCAATCCGCGCCCCTACGTGAGGGGCGATAAACCTCTCTCTCAATTATTGATGTGTTTATTTGGTTTCAATCCGCGCCCCTACGTGAGGGGCGATAAAAGGTTACAAGGTTAAAACTGTTTTCTTTGGAGTTTCAATCCGCGCCCCTACGTGAGGGGCGATAAAAGCGGTTTCCGGTTGGCACTCCAGTGAGCTTGTTTCAATCCGCGCCCCTACGTGAGGGGCGATCTAGAGTAACATCTCTGTCTGGAGTAGCATAAATTTGTTTCAATCCGCGCCCCTACGTGAGGGGCGATACCGATGTTGTAAATCGTTTGCAGTAATACGGCTAAACTGTTTGATCCGCGAAACAACCCTTTTACGTATCGATTTACTCGTTCGCTGTAATCCAAAGTATCTAAATCCTTTTTAGGAAGCAAGTTATTCTATGTGCGAACCTTCTGACTTCCATGAGCGCGCACTGGGTTCGCAAACTAAATTTGTGGAGTCAGAGATGCTCACATGATCAATGGGCCATCAATATTGTAGGTGGCTTTGGTACCATGATGCTCCACTCTGCGTTCCCAGTTATTTCCCAGATTATAAAAGCGGAGACTGTCTTGGGAAAGATCGGCGATCTCTAAAAGCATGGCTTTATAAATAGTCCACTGGCCGGCATCGGCCTTGATTTCGAAAACCGAGTTCTGTACGCGCTGACCGATATTCTCACAAGCCTTGGCGATACGCCGCAGCCGTTTCTGTCCTTTCGGATCTGATGTGGAAATGTCGTATGTGACGAGGACATACACGAGAATATGGTCCTTTATTTCCAGAGGAAGGGAGGGTAAAGATCCAGGTCACCTCGGAGATGGCGAGCCAGCAGACGGGCCTGGATGAGAGGTAGGATGCCGATGGTGATCTTCTCGTTGATAAAGGGATGGAAGATATCTTCACTTTTTCGCTGTTGCCAGGATGTGAGAATTGTTCGCCTTGCTTCCGGAGAGATGAGAACAGCACCGTTTTCCAGTGTCTGAAAAGAGGATGCATTGAGCTGCTGTCGGTTGATTAAAGAAAATACCAGACGGTCTGCAAGCCAGGGACGAAATTCTTCCATCAGATCCAGGGCCAGACCAGGTCTGCCGGGACGATCACGGTGCAGATAACCGACGGCAGCATCTAATCCAGTGGCTTCACACGCAGATCGTATATCATGTGTGAGCAGCGTATAGACAAAAGACATCAGTGAATTGATTGGATCAAGGGGAGGCCGTTTAGATCGCTTTTGGAATGCGAAGCGTTCCTGAAACTGGGTTTG
>TARA_R110002111_G_scaffold261984_1_pt1 | contig 108886 bp, 83 predicted proteins | sample TARA_R110002111 | Tara Oceans TARA_R110002111 (sample SAMEA4397363) | marine metagenome | biome: Polar Biome; feature: [ZZZ] marine water layer (ENVO:01000295); material: water (ENVO:00002006), including particulate matter (ENVO:01000060) such as... | depth 199 m
TTACAATCTTTTTCTAAAGTAAGTGCCATTAGGCGTTAGCCCCGGTTCTTCCATATTTATAAGGGTAATTCGAATTAAGAAACACTACCTGGCCCCGGAGAGATTCGATCTGCGCATGACACATTCAGCAAAGCAATCGGCGTTTCGCTCTTGTAATCCTGCATAAAACTGATTCTCATGAAGCGGGAATCACGTTTCCTGTTCTCGGTATTGATGTATACATACTCATGGCAAATCCGAATTAACAAAGATCCCTCTTCCGTCACTCTCATTCAGAATCACAGAAATCAAATGACCTCCCCATTCAAGAATTATTTTGGTGACCTGCATAACCATAATCAGGTGGGTTACGCGCAAGGCTCTCTGGATCGATCCTTCGAAATTGCGCGGAACCACCTCGACTTTTATGCGTTTACCCCGCACTCCTATTGGCCCGATCTTGAAGAGTATGACGGGAAAATTACTCATAAATGGAAAAATGGTTTTCATATTGCCCGTTCCCGCTGGCCTGAAGTGGTCGAGTTGGCACGCAATTTTGACCAGTCCGGTCAGTTCGTCACCATCCTGGGTTATGAACGCCATGGAACCCAGGAAGGGGACTACCACATTCTTTATCCCGACCTGCAGGGGGACTATGAACTTATCGAAGATTTGGCTGAGCTTCAGACATTTGCCCGACAAAGAGGCTGCCTGCTGATTCCCCACCACCCAGCGAATCGCCTGGGCCACCGCGGATTTGATGCCCGAAAACTGGCACCAGAAGTTTCACCCGTGCTGGAAATCCATTCCGAATGGGGCTGCGCCGAACACGACCGTGCACCGTTCCCCTATAAACGACACACGGAAGGAGGCCGCTGGACGAAACACACTCTGCAATATTACCTCAATCAGGGTCACCGGCTCGGAGTCATTGGCAGCACCGATGATCACCTCGGCCATCCCGGCGGCTACCGGGAAGGGCTTGCCGCCATCAAAGCGACTGAGCTGACACGTGACGCGCTGTTTGACGCATTACGTAATCGGCGGACCTACGCCGTTACTGGTGACCGGATTGAACTCGATTTCTTTCTGAACGACCAGATGATGGGTCAGGAATCAGCGTTTACCAAACAACGCCAACTCAAAGTCCACGTGCGTGGCTGGGATGAAATCGACCGCGTCGAAGTTCTCAAAAATGGACGTGTGATACACCGCGATTTTCCCGTTGATCAACAACCGGATCATCGTGCCTGGGACAAACCGGTGATTCTGCGTTTTGAATACGGCTGGGGTCCCTGGCCGGCGTTAGGCTGGAGTGGAACGGCTGACTGGAATTTCACAGTCAATGTGGAAGGCGGCAATATTCAAGAGATTCAACCCTGTTTCACCACCGGGCCTTTCGACGAATTCCGCCGCGATCAAATTCTGGAACAAACTTCAAATCGGCTCAAAGTGCAATCCTTTACCGCTCTCAAGCAACAAGTCGACGACTGGTCCCAAAAGGCGATCGTCATGCGCATCCAGGGAGACGCCAACACGAAAGTCTCGATTTCCTGTACCCAACCCAGCGAGTGTCAGTTGACGCAGACATTTGCTGAGCTTGCCGTGAGTAATGAAATGCTGTTTACGCGCCCCTTTCCCTGGGAATCCGCAATGCTGCACAGAATTGTATTCCATAACCAGTGGGAAACCGAGTTCGAATTTGAAGATAGCGGCGAGGGTGAAAAAGACGACTGGTACTATGTGCGTGTCATTCAATCAAACGGGGAAATGGCCTGGTCCAGCCCGATTTGGGTTAATAAAAAATGAATTTCCCTGATCTAATCGATTCTCTTTCGCCTGATCCGTCCCCACGGCACTTTAAACGGCCGGAATTGAACGATGCGGCAACCAGAGAATTGATTCTTTGACCTGTTTTGCTTTAAAATGTAGCTTAAAGTCTAAACTATTTTTCTTTCAACTTTATTGAAAGTATCCCATAACAATGGTTGAGCCAACCAACCAGACAATGACCCACGCAGCCCCATTATTAGAGGAACTGGAAGCGGGAACGCCCCCTTTTTCCGCCCTGGTTCAAAAGTTAACACAACTTGTGGGTAAAGACGGCATCTTATTTGATGCAGACGAATTACTGGTCTACGAATGCGATGGTTATATCGTCGACAAAACGGCCCCTGATATCGTCGTTTTCCCTGCATCCACCGAGCAGGTCTCTGCTACGGTCAAGTTATGCAATCAATTTAATGTCCCGTTCCTTGCCAGAGGAGCAGGTACCAGCCTTTCCGGCGGCTGCCTTCCCATCGGCGGGGGGGTCATGATTGTCCTGACGAAGATGAAGAAGATTCTGGAGATCAACCTCCGCGATCGCTACGCGGTCGTGGAACCGGGCATGGTGAATCTGCATCTGACAAATGCACTCAAAGGTACCGGATACCATTATGCACCCGATCCCTCCAGCCAGGGTTCCTGTACCATCGGCGGAAACATCGCCACCAATTCGGGCGGGCCTCATACATTAAAGTACGGAGTCACCACGAATCATGTGCTCGGTCTCGAAGCAGTGATGCCCGATGGAACGATCATCGAACTCGGCGGCCCCACTGCGGAAGTACCCGGCTATGACATGCATGGCCTGTATGTTGGAAACGAAGGTACCTTCGGAATTTGTACCAAAGCCACCGTCAGGCTGACTCGAGATCCGGAATCACTGCGCACGATGCTGGCGGTGTTCCAGACGATCGCGGATGCCACAAAGTCCATCTCAGCAATGATCGCCGCCGGTATCATTCCCGCCGCATTGGAAATGATGGACCAGGGAATTATTCAGGCTGTCGAAGAGGCGTTTCACTTTGGATTCCCGCTTGACGCCGGTGCCGTCTTGCTGATTGAAGTGGACGGCCTGGAAATCGCCCTGGATGAAGAAGTGCGTCAGATTCTTGAAATCTGTCATGCCTGTAACGTGCGGGATATTCAAAGTGCAAATACCCCGGAAGAACGACTTCTCATCTGGAAAAGTCGCAAACAGGCGTTTGGCGCCATCGGTCGCCTCAGTCCCAGCTACTGTACTCAGGACGGAGTGGTCCCCCGCACGCGACTACCGGAAATTCTTGAATTTATCGAAGAAACCAGTCAGCGGTTCGGATTGCGAATCGTGAATGTCTTTCATGCCGGCGATGGAAACGTACATCCGATCCTGCTGTTTGATGAACGCGATCAGAAGCAAATTCAAACAGTGCTGGAGGCAAGTGAAGCCATTCTGGAGAAGTGTCTGGAGCTGGGAGGCAGCGTCACTGGCGAGCATGGCATTGGCGTCGAAAAAATCAACTTTATGAGCCGCATCTTCAACAAAACAGACCTGGCCACGATGGAAACAGTACGCAATCTGTTTAATCCCCGGCAAATCTGCAGTCGGGATAAAGTGCTGCCGCAGCATCAAACTGACGAGAAATCAAGTATTGCCCAGTCTCATCCCACGCGACGTGCACCACATTGATTTTGTGATGACGGCCCCTGGCCAATCCAATTGAGAAACATTTTTTTATCAGGCTACTGAAAGAAGACCTATGTCGCCTCTACATTCCGGTTCTCTGGAAGAATTTATTCCCGCGTCTCAAACTGAATTAAGTCGCTATATCACTGAAAATGCGGCAACGTCTCAAAAACAGCTTTTCCCTGTTGGTGGCCGCACTTCATTGTCCGTGTGTTGTCCTTCCAGCCAGTCCGGAATCCAGATTTGCACCTCACAATTGAGTCGGGTGATCGACTACCCGATACGCGACATGACGATTACCGTTGAAGCAGGTCTGCGACTCGATCAACTCAACGAAATCATTTCTGCAGAAGGACAGCGGCTCCCCATTGACGTTCCCCAGTCCAACCGTGCGACTGTGGGAGGCGTCATCGCCACCAATACCTGTGGCCCCAAACGATTTTCTTATGGGACCATCCGGGATTACGTGATTGGTATTTCCGCCATTGATGGAACAGGGAATCTCTTCAAATCCGGGGGCAGGGTGGTCAAAAATGTCGCCGGTTATGATCTGGCTAAAATGCTGGTTGGTTCGCTGGGTACATTAGCAGTCATCAGTCAGGTGACACTGAATCTGCGTCCCATACCGGAAACCATGAGCATGGTCTGGTTTGCATTCGATTCCTGCCAGACGGTTGAACGTGCCCTGGCAGCGCTCATTACATCCGGAACAAGGCCAACTGCCATTGAATATTGTAACAGTAAAGCAGCCCGCCAAATTGCGGCCGAGTCGCGTTTCGAACTCCCGTCTGAACATCACGTTATCTGCCTCTGTTATGAGGGGCCGGAGAATGTGGTGAAGTGGCAGGCAAACAAAATCATCGATGAGTGGAACGCGTTTTCTCCTCTCAGTTCACAAATCGTTGAGTCAGATCATGCCACCAGACTTTACAATGCTTTCACAGAATACCAGACCTCATCGGATGACCCGGTGACTCTCAAAGCGGTTGTGCTCCCTTCACAGATGATGAAATTTGTGGAGGCGGCAACGGAATTAAACATTGCGATTCAGGCCCATGCGGCTGACGGAATTGTATTTGGCCATTTGCCAGACTCAGCCAGTTCCCTGGAAGATGTCAGACAACTGTTAAGCCAGTTAAAAAAAGAAATTGATCCCAAAACAGGACATTTAACAATCTATCAGTGTGAATCAGAATGGGCAGCGTTACTTCCCCTGTTTTGTGCTCCCCCTCCTGGATGGGATTTGATGAAACAGCTCAAAAACTCGCTTGATCCCGGTTTACTTCTGAATGCACAGCGTTTCACAGATCTGGTAGAAACATAGTCTCCCCGTTTTGTGTTATTATTAATCGAACGAAACATCTCATACGAGTTAACTAATGAAACCTGGTAGTTCCCCATCCAATTCCGCTGTCTTCTCAAAAGATCCGGCACAAGTTCCCGGCTCTGAGATTCCCTATGAGAAGTTTCTGGACTGCATCCATTGTGGTTTATGCACTTCAGCCTGTCCCACTTATCTGGAAACGGGCAACGAAAACGACAGTCCGCGAGGACGCATTTACCTGATGCGGGCCATCGTGGATCAGCGAATTGAACTCTCCGATGCGGTACGAGGCCATCTCGACCTCTGCCTGGACTGTCGCAGCTGTGAAACGGCTTGTCCTTCCGGCGTTCAATATGGTCGATTGATCGAGCCCTTTCGTGTGGATGTTCAGAAAATGGACGCCGAGAAAGGAAAAGGCGCACAAAACGACTGGTTCCACCGCTGGATTCTGTATCGACTCTTCCCTTATCCCAACAGAATCCGCTGGACTTTATTACCGGCGCGTGCCATGCAGTTTTTGAAGATTGACAAAGTGCTGGATGCATTAAAACTGCCCCAGTTATTGCCTCAGAAATTAAGACGCATGCACAATTTGCTGCCTCGTCTCAAGCCTGCAGAACCTGCATTACCGGAAGTCTTGCCGGCACAGGGCACGCAGCGAGCGCGCGTGGCTCTGTTTACCGGCTGCGTCTCAGAAGCCATGTACAGCCATGTCAATCGTGCCACGGCACGTGTTCTGCAGGCAAATGGCTGCGAAGTTATTGTTCCGCGCACTCAGGCTTGCTGCGGAGCCATCCACTATCATAGTGGAGCCGACCAGGATGCGTTGAAGTTTGCGCTGCAGAATCTGGCTGCATTTGATCTTGATCAAATCGATGCGATCATTGTGAATGTCGCGGGCTGCGGGGCCATGCTGAAAGATTACGGGCACATCGCTGAAGAAATCAAAGGAGTCCCCCCCGAGCAGGTGGAACAACTCAAACAACTGGCAGCAAAATTCAAGGACGTCTCTGAATTCCTGTTTGAACTCGGGCCGATTCCCCCTCAGGGAGAAATTCCCATCCGGGCGACCTATCATGATGCCTGCCATCTGGTCCACGCCCAGAAAGTCCAGAACCAGCCACGCAAGCTGCTTGCGCTGGTCCCCGGATTAACCCTGGTTCCTCTGAACGAGTCAACCATCTGCTGCGGAGCGGCCGGAAGTTACAATCTGACACAGCCGGAAATGGCAGACCAGTTAGGAAAACGGAAGCTGGAAAACATTCTGAATACAAAGGCCGATGTTGTGATCAGCGGCAATGTGGGTTGCACATTACAGATTGATTCACAATTACGACAGGCTCATAAACCCCTCTGGGTAGCGCACCCCATGGAAATCCTGGATCTTAGTTATCGCAATCAAAAACCTGTATTGTAAGTAATTTAGTTGATCCGAGATCTCCGAAAGACTATTCTACTTTCAGAACAGTCACAGTCTCTCTCAAATTGATTTTAAAGAGTTATTCCATGTCACATACATCCCCCATCCAGGCGGTCGCTTTTGATCTGGACGGATTAATGTTCAATACGGAGCACGTCTTTTTTCTTTCAGGCGATGCCTTACTGCAGCGTCGCGGGCAAAATATGACTCCTGATATCCTGCGGGGCATGATGGGCCGTCGCGCCCTGGAAGGCTTCCAGCATCTTTCCAGTCATTTGAATCAACCGGAAGATCCCCACGAACTTTGGGTCGAAAGTCAGGAAATCTTTCATTCGCTGCTCGATCAACACTTGAAGCCGATGCACGGATTATTTGAACTGCTGGATTATCTGGATGAATTAGAAATTCCCAAAGCGGTCGCAACGTCTTCCCCGCGACCTTATCTTGACACCTTGCTCAACCAGTTTGATCTGACGCACCGTTTTCCGATCACTCTGACTGCAGAAGATGTGACTCACGGCAAACCCCATCCGGAAATTTACTTGACCGCCGCCCGGAAACTGGGGGTCGATCCTAAGCAAATGCTGGTACTGGAAGACAGCGAAACGGGCACAAAATCCGGAGTGAGTTCAGGGGCCTATGTCGTTTCCATTCCCCATGAATACAGTAACTACGGCGATTTCAGTTCCGCCAACCTCATCGCCAGCAGTTTGACAGACGACAGGATATTGGAATTGCTCGCAGGCAACAAATCTTAAAGCACACCGGCCCTAAAACAGCGGTGCACTAAGGTGCCATTTCAAACTGCCTTGTCCGATACCAATCGTTGAATCAAATTCAATACAAGCCACATTACCCGGTTTAAATGTAATGTTCCCACCGCCGATCAGGTCGGCCGTGCATCGCGCCACATCCGGCATATGCGCGATAATCGCGATCCTCTCGTATTGCGAAGATCTGACAAAAGAAATCAAAGCTTCCAGGTTCAGTCCAAAGCCCAGCCAGTTCTGTGCATAACAGAGGTCATCATTCAATTCGACAACGTCCTGTAAGATCTGTGCTGTCTGCGTCGTTCTGACCAGGGGACTATGCAGGATCAAATCCGGGCTACTTTGATGTTTTCCAATCCATTTGGCAACTTTTCGAAACTGGTGACTGCCATGTTCGGTCAAGGGACGCGCTGAGTCACCTCCGGGAACAGTACCTGCATTTTCCGCTTTTCCGTGCCTGATAATCAATAGCTCCATCTATCTCTTCTTTCCCGTTGATATCTCATATTGATGATTTTAAAAATACTGTCAGTAGCAAACCGGTGCTCAGGGAATGACCAGTTTCGTTTTCGTGGCTGCTGCCGGTTTCAAATGTGAATCCATCCAGCCATACATCAATTCCCGTGACTCATGCGCGACTGAATGTCCTCTGCCATGCACAAAAAACGCAAAGTTTTGCGGTGCCTGTTCCAGTTCATACACGTCCATCACTTTTAACAACATCAAAATCCTTTGTCGTTGCGTCAAAGGGTCTCCATCATTGAGCCCGGACAGATCCAGGTAGGCACGCGGCGCAACTAAGGCCATAATTTCATGAAAGTCAATCGGAGGCAGTTCGCCTTCCAATACTCCCGGGCGAATGTGTTTGAAATAAATATACCAGCGGTCACGGGCCCATGCTTCCACTTTCGAATTCTGGCGGAAGAAAGAAGCACTGCAGTTTCCCGCTGCAGCCTGGACGCGTTCATCATAAGCAGCCAGAAATAATGCCCCGTGCCCCCCCAGAGAATGACCAAGCACACCAATTTTTTCCGAGTTGACTTCTTTCAGCGACTGTAAAACATCGATTGCAATCGAATGCTCATAAGTAAACTTACCCACGGCAGTCCACTCGGGATGTTTTTTGTAAAAAGCAGCCGTATCATAAGGACCTTCTACAGGAATTCGATGCCCGGCCACGAAATGGTCCGGAGCGATTACCACATAACCCTGGCGACATAAATGATCCAGATACGCTTTATCGGGGTTTTCGATGAGCCCGGCCGCCCGTTTCTTTCCATAAGCGTAGGTCCCATGCAAGGCAACAATGGCAGGCGCAGGTCCCTGTAGATTCAATGGCACTCCCAAATAGGCGTGTGCCCGTTCATCGCCTTCCACCTGATAACTAATCAGCTGCCTGCGATAGACCCCCTCGACAATGACGGTGTCATGAAACTGTATTTCCATTGCCGGTTTTTTGGGTTTAAACTGGTCACGGATCAGTTCCAGATAGCGTCGTCGGAGAACTTTTTTATGTTCTACCCACTCCTCAGGAGAATTGACTCCTTCCAGGAGGTCATCCCATGAAGATTGAATTGAAGCAGGCTCCGAACGTTTTCTGGTAGCCCCCTCCTCAGCATGTGTCCCACAATTGAAACAGGCCATGAAAAACAAGCACAATAGTAAACGTAAGTGTATCAACCGCATAAGCATACCTGTCAAAAAAATAAATAGAAATATGAATGCATTATCATCAAACTCTGATAGCATTCACAACAGCTTAGTGCGATTTTCTAAGGTTTTTCCCGTTGAGCAAAACAAGAGTTCATAATGAAAAAAATGCTAGTACTTCCAATCCTGTACTTAACAGGCATTCTGTTATTCCTTCTGAATTTACCCCCTGTGCAGGCAGGTCAACCGGCAGGATCTCAAACACACATCTCGGCAGCGATTCGCCCGGAAATCGCCTCAGCTGTCAAATCAGAACAAATCAGAGAGCTGATTTCTCCCGATCAAATCTCGACCGACCAGGGCGCAAGTTATATTGCCCGATTGACAATCCCTCGCATCGCAGATCGTGAATCAACGTCAACCTGTATTTTGCTGGAAAATGGAACGCCGTTACTACACCCTCACGCACTCCACAAACGGATTCGAGACGAGGGCAGGGGACATTACAGTCACTGGACTCCGAATACCCTTTATTTTTCCGCCAGTGATTCCTCTGACCCCCGTACGAATGGTAAAAAATACGAATTGGTGAATACCGAAGCTTATGTTGAGAAACAGGCATCGTTTCTCATTAAGTCCCCGCATTCGGTCATCGAATTCCCCTCAATTTCAAAACGACGAATCCAACCCACAAAACTGATCTGGCAGAATCTGGATCCGCAAAGCAAAGTCTCTCCTGCCTGGAAACGCAAGGGGACTCCCGATCTCACCAGCCAGGAAACAATGCTGGCCAGTATCTTGAAGCCCGGCATGCAGGAAGAAGAGAAAGCCCTCGCCATCTGGAAATTTCTGATTGACTGGCGCTATCACTTTACTCCCCCGGAGCAGGGGGATGAACTTCACGACCCCGTCAAATTCCTGAATGTGTATGGCTACGGTTTCTGTGATGACTGTGCCACCAACTTCGCAGTACTGGCGCGAAAAGCAGGATTGAAAAGCCGCGTGTGGGGTTTATCGGGCCATGTTGTTGCGGAAGCATTTTACGACGGACAATGGCACATGTTTGATCCGGACCACGAAGTGATTTACCGGAATGAACGGGCCGTGATCGCGGGAGTCGAAGAACTTTCGCAGCATCCGGAACTGATCACGAAAACTCCCCAGGATCCGATTGGCAGCCCCTCACAATCGATTGCCGACTTATATACTTCAACCAATGATAACCGGGTTTCTGAAAGACAGCCCGTGATCAATGACACCGTTTTGGCTCCCGTGCTGGAACCGCTGGACCAGGTGGAATTCCGATTTTCTCATGCGGAATATGTCCATCAGAAACCGTCGGTTGATTCCGCGAAGCCTCCCGTGGCTGGAAACGGAACCTTAAAGCGAACGAGTCCATTTCTACAGAATCTAAAGCAGACAGGCCCTCACCAGCGTGAATGGCATCTCAAATGGCCTTATGTCTTTTTGAAAGGGACACTGAATCTGAAATTAAAGTCGACTGAAACGCCACCTTTAATATTCGTCTCGTCGGACAAAAAATCCTGGCAGAAACTGGATGGCGATTTCACGAAACATCAACTCCGTGTTTCGCTCGACCGCTGGCTGCAAAACCAGCCAACGGCAGTTTATGAATGCTTTGTCCGTCTGGAAAATCCTGACAAAACAGATCCGGCAAATTCCATTAAACAGCTGGATGCGGAAGTGATCTTTCAGTTTGCACCACGTGCACTGGCACACATGGAAAACCGGAATAATACTTTTGAAATGAAACTGACTCCTGTCCCCCATCTCAAAGAAAAAGGAGTCAAGGTTCAATTATTCTGGAAAGAGGTTGAATAAGAAACAGCTTCAATCACGATACGCCTGATGGCAACGTTTACATTGTGATTTCAGGATTTTCAGTTCGGAAGCGAACTGTTTCTGATTCCCATTTTTGAATGTTTCATTCAGGCGTTTCACCTGTCTCTCAGACTGGTTTAACCATGATTTGAATGTCTCGTCATAATCGTCTGCATGCTTTCGCGCTGTCTCATGCAACTCTTCCCGCAAAAGTGTTAAAGCCTGTAAAACTTCTTTTTTGTCCTGGGGATTATTTTCCTTTGTTTGTGCCAGCCGCTCGAAATAGTGGCTGATCTGAACCATGGCGGTGACCATCGGCGTGACTTGAGCAGACTCAACCAACTCTGGCAATTTCTCATGGGGAGACGGGGCTTGAAACTGCCTCACGTCTCGCCAGAGACCTGCATAATCTTGACTGGTCCCCGCCTGATCCAAAAAGAGTAAAGCCTGCTTTTGATCGAGGCTGCCTCGACAAAGTCCCACCATTGCCGCTGCAGCGGGGCCCCGATGCTGGCCATGATGACAATGAATATAGATTGGCCCTTTGAGTTCTTTAGCGGCCCGCGCAAAAGCCAGACCTGCTTCCCGGGAAATCCCATCATAGCCGATGGGAACATGCACATATTTCATGCCGGCGGCTTTTGCCTGTTTCAAATCCGGCTGCGTCCCATCCACACTGATGATGGTTTTGATTCCCATTTTCTTCAGAGCTTCAAAACTGGTTTTCCCTTCCGGGACACTGCCGGAGTAAACCTGATCATCAATTTGAAACACGTTATGCAAACCGGGACGGCTCAGAGACCGGAATCGAGGTTGAGCCCTGTCTGCTTCGGATTCGATTTTAGTTTTTGATTCAATCTGCAAATCCTGACCATATAAGGCCACCGATTCGATCCCCGCCCCAAGCAGGCTTACTAAAATGAATAGTCGTGTCACACACATGTCTTGCTGCATCCTGTTTTATACTACATCAATCACGCCGCTCTTCTTAGAATATCAAACAAGCTGGATTTGTTCAGCTTTATTAAAAAAAATAAACATGGATCGAGAATTACAGCCACTGTCTGGAGAATGCGCACACATTTTTCAGTAAAATAAGTGTCTCGTACGAGTCGATGTTTTACAATCGCCTTGAATTAATTTCATGTATAAACCTGTCGTTTTCTCTGGTCTTTATTATGGCTTACGACGAAAATCTGGCCCAGCGAGTCCACCAGTTATTGCACCGTCGCACGGGGTTTTCCCAGCGAAAAATGTTTGGCGGGATCTGCTTCATGCTTCATGGAAACATGTGCTGTGGAGTGATACAGAATGAGTTGATGCTGCGGCTGGGAGAAAAAAACGCTTTCAAGGCTTTAGAAGCACCTTTTACGCGCGAAATGGACTTTACTGGCAAACCACTGAAGAGCATGATTTACGTCGAGCAGTCTGGCTTTGAAGAAGATGACGATTTGAAATATTGGGTCAATCAGGCAGTGAAATTTACTCAGTCACTTCCACCCAAAACTTGACAAGCTGCGCGATTTCCAGTGGGCATCCCATTTAACCAGAACGTCTCTCATTCTATTAGATTCGGTCCAAATGGCCCTGGGGACGCTGCAGTAAACCTGGATACAGGCTAGACGTCTTATTGACCAAGCTCATAACCGCCGGGGCCATACCAGTAACCGGAAAAATGGTAGGGATTGTAATAGAAGCCTGCCGACTGCTGCATAATTTGAGCATACGTTGGGATCGGGCTGACATTGATATTCACTGTTGGCCGACCGGGCGTGATCCCCATTGCCTTACGCGCGTTGATTCGAGCGATTCGATCTTTGGCCTGCAAAAACGCTCGCTGCTGGATCAACTTCTGGCTGACAGACATTCGCTGATACGCGGGCCCCGAGTGAGACGCAGGAGTCCTGGTGATATTCACCCTGTTTTTATTGCTGACAGACTCCGAGTTATCCGAACGGATTACCAGCGGTGTTTGTTCCTGACCATAAGCAGTAGCCAGAAATAACTGAGAAACAAACAGCAGAGAAAAAACAGAAGAGCGCATGGAGAGCCTCTCTCTTCACAGGGGTGATTTTCGAATTCAACGATACCTCGCCGCGCATACTCCAATCCTATACGAGGGTGAGACGCACTTGAGATTCATCGACTCAAACTGATGATGATCTGAGCAACTTCAACCAAAATCGAAAATCAGCATCCATTTTGTTCAAGAAATTGCGGACTAGGGAATCTTGACAATTTCGACCCATGAGGGAGACTTTCCCACCTCATATGTCGCCAGCCGCTTCAATTTCCCTGTTTCAGGTGAGATCCGATAAGCGGCGAGCTTACCGTTTTGCTGCCCCGCTGCCAAAAGATAGTTTCCTGACGGGTCAATGTTAAACGAACGAGGGATCTCCTCGGTCGATTCCTGTCCTGAAGACTTCAGCCGTCCCGAGTTCAAATCGACCGCAAAACAGGCAATGCTGTTATGTCCTCGATTGGAGGCATACAAATATTTGCCTGAAGGGGACAATTCGATATCCGCACAGGAATTCTTCCCCTCATAACCTTCTGGCAATGTCGAAATGGTCTGAAAGGGGGTGAGAGTCCCCGTTTGGGGGTCCAGCCTGTAAGCCGTCACGGAGCTCGCTTTTTCATTATCAAAATAAATGAATCGATTATCTTCTGAAACAGCGAGGTGCCGGGGCTCCAGATCCGCGGCTGCCTCAAGTAACGGCTTCGCATTCGGCTTCAGCACACCCTTTTTTGCATCCCACAAAAATTGGTAAATGGCATTGGGGCCGGTGTGAGGTACAAACACAAATTGATTCGACTGGTCTGGCAAAATCGCATGGGCGTTTTTGTCAGTCGGAATCGTTTGCAGGATCTCAGGAGAGATTTCACCATTTTTTGAAAGCCGATGAACGGCGACTTTACCCTCACCATAATAGGCAGAGAACAGATAGTTGCCGCTCCTGTCGGTGGCAATATAGGCCGCATTTCCCCCCGCAGGCACCTTCGAGATATTTGTGAGTTTTCCGTTCCGGGGATCAATGGAAAAACTGAGAAACTGTTGTGCAGAGCGTACCGAAGCAAATAAATAATTCTTTTCCGGATCAACTTCCAGACATCCGGGAGCCCCCTCAAGCTGCACGTCTTCAAGATGCGTTAACGCGCCATCCTGTTCGTTCAGCTGATAAACGGCGATTTTCTTTTCTCCCCCCAGGGAGAGATATACAAAACTCGCGGCACGGCAGGGAATATCAATCAAGAAACACAGCCCCACAATCATCAGACAAAATCGAAGCAGAAGATGCATGATCACCCCTTTAAAAAGAAACCAACGTCCATTCACAAATGGTATGCTCTCTTAGTAGAGCCGGTTTCGGGAGTAATTTCAAGCAGAAGCGGATTGTAAGGCACGCCCCAGGGCTTCTAATTCCCGGGCTCCGCCAAAGACGATGCAGACATAAACCCGGTCATTTTCCACCCACTTGACCGTCGCATAATTACCTTTTTTCAGCTGAGTATAGGCAACATTTCCGGAGTCAAAAGCCGTATGCAAAGGCAGCGGCTCAACCTGACTGGCCGGCGCCTGCAATAATGCCACATAAACAGGCTGCGCATTCCCCATACGAAGCTTGAAATAACCAACGGCTGCATCATGGACTGAAGATTGACTGACAGAAACCCCGTAATACTTGTTGCTGAGAAGAGTCAAACGATCTTTGAGATGCCAACCTCCCCGAGCAGGAAGACGTGCTGCAAAATGATTGTCAAAATCAGCTAAGAGACGACTGTCCAGATTCAATTCCGGGCTGAGTTCCGATAACGCAATCACGGGCCGTTGAGCAGACCAGAAATAAGTCAGCAGCATCGCAAACATCAGACACGCGGAAAGCCCTGCAAGCGCCCGCGGATTTTTCAGTAAATGCCTGCGCGACCGGACAACAGCATGATCGTCCTCTAGCGTACTGACATCGTTTTGACTGGTCGCAGCCAGAAGAGAATCTTTCAACCCTTCAGGAATCGCCACGTCAAAAATCACATTTTTGATCTGCTTATGAAAAGCCGCATCACCGAGTAATTGTTCTGAATCAGAATCTTCTGATAAAGAATAATCGGATGAGGGGGATGGCTCTGAAAGATTCATTATAATTCCATGTACTCGTTTAAGTTGACACGCTTAAAACACTATGAATGAATGGTGGTCTTTTCTTCAGAGAGCGAGGAAAATCGTTCTTGTAAAAAAGATTTTGCCCTTGCCAGGCGGCTCATGACAGTTCCCAGGGGAATCGAAAGTTCTGCGGAAATTTCCTTGTAAGATTGCTCTTCAAAATAAAACATCAATAACGGAATCCGAAAATCTTGCGGAAGATCGTTCAAAGCACACTGTAATTCCTGCGAGGTTAACTCAGGGACGACTGTTTCTTCAGAAACAAGGTCCAACGTTTGGTCGAGAGAGACAGCTGTGTTTTTTTGCGAAACATTTTTCAAAAACAAATTACGCAATATTGTACAGAGCCATGCACGCGCCAAGCTCATATCACGCAATTGAGAAAGTTTCTTCTGAGCAATCAAATAAGTCTGCTGGGTAAGATCTTCTGCATCGGCACTGTCGCCCGACAAGCGGTAGGCATATCGAAACAACAGCTGATAATGTTGATCAACCAACAGCGTGAGTGCTTCCGAATTGTTCTGGTTCTGCAAAGACATAACCTGATTCTCTATATTGAAAGATGCTGTGAGACATCTTGTTATTCCCCAATAAAGCCTTTTTATTGGAACATTTTTTAACTTAATTCAATACTGCATCCTCTTCACCCTGATCTTTACACTACCAAACAGTGAACGTTTGAGACAGCCGCTCCCTAAAGTTTGATCACTTTTTTCTGGATCGTGAGGGATTCCAAACGACGAACATCAGGATCTGGCAGTTCCTTAAACGCTTTGACGCCGGGAACACCTCCAGCCGTGTGAGTTAAGGAGAGTGGAAATTCGGCAAGGTCCTCGCGGTAATATTTTTCACTCGGGAAAATGTCCGCGGGATAGGTAAAATTATCCAGCATCGCCAACGCGGCACAATGCGAGGCACCGGTTGCACTTTCCAGCATCCCGCCTACCCAGCAGGGAATGCCTGCCTGCTGGCATAAATCGTGTATTTTCACCGCATTTGTGAGCCCGCCGACGCGTCCCGGCTTGACGTTCACAATACGGCAGCTTCTCAAGTTGACTGCCTGCTGAGCGCGATAAGGGTGAGTAATACTTTCGTCCAGACAAACCGGAGTTTGAATCAATTCCTGCAGCCGGGCATGATCGGTGAGATCATCGTGCTGCAAAGGCTGTTCAATCATCGCCAGCTGAAATTCATCGATGGCTTGAAACAAGGGGGCATCTTCAATCCGATATCCGCTGTTACAATCGATGTGAAACGTCTCATCTGGAAAAGTCGTCCGAATTGCTTTGAGCATCGGAATATCCCAGCCGGGACGAAATTTGAGTTTGATCCGCGGAAACTTCTGAGCGACGGCGGTCCCCACGACTTCGATCAACTCATCCACATGATCCATCACTCCAAAATCCGCACCGACCGGAACTTCATTTTTCGTCGCCCCTAAAGCAATATGCAAAGGCACATTTGTGATTCTGCTGTGCAAGCTCCACCAGGCATTATCCAAAGCCGCCTTGGCAAAGGGGTTCCCTTTATAAAGGGACAGTTGATCCTGCATCGCCTGTCCGCTGCCAATGTCCTGACCAATCACCGCCGGTGCCAGCCATTCAGAAACCGTTTGAAAAACACCCCCGGCCCATTCCGGACTGTAACAGGGGGCAGCGAGCGGGGTGCTTTCTCCCCAGCCTTCGACGGAGCCACTAACCATGCGGCATAACACGGAATGGATGGCCGAATCTTCGCCATACGCAGTTCGCCAGGGATAAATGAGTGGCATCGCCACGTGATACAATTCAATCCGTTCAATTTTCATCTGATGTTTCAACCCTGTAAGACTTCAGTAATTACGATGACATTTCAGCGTGCAGGAAGCGGAACTTGCCTCAAGCATCTTCCAGTAGATCCCAGAACTCGCTTTCCGCCGCATCCAGCTTATTGGTCGGCTTCGCTTGAGGTCGCGGTTTGTTTTGTTTTTGAGGCTTTGGCTGAGCCGCACCCGAGCGCGGAGATCCAGACTGCTTTCCAGGCGCCCCCTTCTGCTGCTGTCCGCTATTCTGGATCGGTTGCCGTTTCTTTTTTTGAGGTGGCGCCGTTCGAGACGCTAAGACTCCCTGGGTATGTTTTTCCGGGGTGGCACAGTCGGAACCAGGGGGGCCTATCTGCGGTTCACCACATTGACTGCATAATGCAATCGGACGCTCTGCGCTATCCAGTCCGCGAACCGCGCGCTGCGGTTTGGCAGGCAGAGGCTGTGGGGGAGGCAGCTCACTTTTTTTCTCAGGCTCTCTTGTTTTCTCAAGGGGAGCCACTGGGGGAGACACGGATTCCGCCTGATCCAGAATTTCTTTAAGCAGCAGCGGTTCATCCAGCGCGGCTGTGTCGCGAACGTCCGATTTCTGTGAGGACGCATCGGCAGGCATCGGGACCAGATTCTGCTCGCGCGTGATTTCAATTTCAGCCGCTTTGCCGCTGGCAAGATCTCTGGCAGAGACATGCACCCGCGCTTCCGAATCGTATTCCATTAACACTTCAATTTTCGAATCGACGGGTAAATTGGCAGGTAAGCCCTCAATCACACAATTCCCGAGGACCACAAAAGGTTCATCCTGAGAGGCACCACTTTCAATTAATTTCAAATGCACGCGGCGCTGGTTTGGTGATACCGTCCCATAAGTGTGCCTGACCGATGCGGGCAATTGCGTGTTGGCAGGGAGCAGATAATGCGGGACACGCTGCTGCCCCTGTTGATCCCGTACCAGAAAACCGAGAGAGCGGGCATTCACACTGTGTTGCTTAATTTTCGCAAGACGGCTGGCAGCCTCTGTCGTCAGAATGGACTCCGCATACTCACGATTGCTTAACAACATCCCCGCATAATAGGCAGCTCCATGCGCGATTGACTGGTCCGGCGGGAGTGAAAGATTGCGGGTCGTTCCACTCGCTTGTTTTAACGCATCACGAATCATCGGCATCCGGGAGGAACCGCCGGTCGTCAGCACCACATCAACATGGGCCCATCCCATGCGATTGTCTTTTAACAACGCCTGGGTGATGCTGGTTGTCTGATCTACGAGCCCCTTGGTGAGTTGTTCAAATTGCGACTGAGTAATCTGATACGTTTTTCGCTTTGAGCCTACCTGACAGGCCAGCGTTGTTTTCGGTCTGACGGTCAGACTGCGTTTTGCCTGTTCCACTTCATTCGCCAGGTATTGCAGACTTTCCGGATCGTTACTGGGGTTCACGCCAAATTCATTATAAAACTGTTCTGCGATTGCTGCCTGTAATTTACTGTTCCAGTCAATGCCCCCCAGTTTTAAATCACCGCCACTGGCAATCACGTTGACTTCATCTTTATGATACTTAACCAATGAAAGATCAAAGGTACCGCCGCCCAGATCGTAGACCAGAATCCGTTGTTCTTCAGCCAGTTCGGCAAACCACATTCCTTCCGATCCCAGCACGTAACACAAGGCGGCTGCCACCGGTTCGTTAATCAGATCCACCTGCTTCAAACCCGCCTGTCTGGCAGCAGCAATCGTTTCCTGACGCTGTACATCACTAAAGAGAGCGGGCACGGTAATCACCGCTGACTCGACAGGACCGATGCGTTCCTCTGCGGCAGCGAGCAGTTTTTTCAAAACAAAAGCCGAAATATCTTTGGGTGTAAAAAATCGGCCGTCAATCTCCCAGCGAAAGTTGGATTGCCCCAGAAATCGTTTCGCGTGCTGTACGACATTGCGGGGATTGACAATCGCGTGCCGCAATGCTTCTGTTCCCACAATCACCTCCGCACCATCAAACATGGCAACAGAGGGGGTCGATAATTCCCCTTCCTGATTGGGAATCGTAACCGGTTCTCCATGCTCATTCAGGTGAGCAATACAGGAATAGGTCGTTCCCAAATCGATTCCAACAGCCTGTATTTTCTGCATAAAGCATTGACTCTCTAAAGATAAGTATTATCACATACCTGATAAACGAAGTATGAGAGGAAAGCCCTCTATTACTATGTTATCATGGAAACCGGTAACACTCCAGCACTTGATTTGTGTTTTTCCGGCCATATAAACCGACTGAATTGCTGTTCTGACAGAAAGCCCCGCTTCGTGAAAATGCATCCATTCCACTTAGATTGGTGGATTTTGGTTAATCTGATCCTTGTTTCCAGCGGAATCGGAATAATCCCATCGTCGTGCGCTGCGCAGATCACCGAAAATCCGGCGGCCGTCCTGAACCGGGATCCTCCCCCATACCTGACGAATCGAAATTTTCGCAGAATTTTGTCGCAGCCTTTTTCGGCATCCTGGTCGAATGTCGGAATCCGTTCGATTATTCAGCGCATCAGCAGTACACAAAATATCGCGATCATTCTGGATCGCAGGATTGATCCTTCACTGATCCTGAAAGTGGACCTTCAAAACCTGACACTGGAGCAGGGGCTGCAGCAATTAGCTGCTCTGGCTCATGCCAAAACAGAAGTTGTGGGCAGTACCATTTACATTGGTCCCGAAAAAGCAGTCTCAAAACTGAAAACACTGCTGGAACTAAAATCAGCAGAACTCGCTGAACTTGCTGTTTCCGGTGCGGAATTAAAATCGCGGCTCCAGTTTCTTACCCGAAATAGAACATTCCACTACCAGGACCTGGACCAGCCTGCGGATATTCTCAAACAAATCGCGGCTGCATTTCAGATTACGATCCACAACGAAAATCAGATTCCCCATGACCTCTGGGCACATGGCACACTGAATTCAGTCAATGCCAACGAAGCCCTCTCGTTAATCCTGATTCAGTTTGATTTCACCTATCGCTGGGAGGAGCAGGCCACACAGATCCAGCTCATTCCGATTCCTGATACCGTCACGATTGAAAAGTCATATTCACCACGCGGCAGTTCGGTTGTGTCTGTGACCCGCCGCCTGAAAGAAGCCTTTCCCGAACTGACCGTGGCCTCAGCCGGAAAAACGATTACAGTCAGTGCTTCAAGCGAACTCCATGAAAAAATCGAACAATTTTTGAATCCCGGAGCGAATTCCCGCAACACAATGCCACAAAAAGTCGATGCGATTCCTGTTCAGCGACGGAAATTTACTCTGCGGGTGAAAAATGTTCCGCTGCTCGCAATCATGAAAAAACTGGAGCAATCAGGAATCGAATTTGAGTACGACGACGACCAGCTGGCCGATGCCGGCATCGATCTCAGTCAGCAGATTGATATTTCCGTCAATGAAGCCAATGCGCAGGAATTTTTTGATTCACTCTTCAGAACGTTCAAGCTGAATTATCAAATTGAGGGCACCAGGGTTACCTTGATTCCCAAAAAATAAAGCCTGATGGGGTATTTTGCATTTCCCGCCTCAAACTTTCCCGGAACTTTCTTTATTGGTGATACGGCGATACTTTGAATTAGCGCACAAAATCGGGTAATATTCCGGCTGTGTAAGTGAAAACAAGTCTTTGTGAGTCTATTAGCACGATCACCCACACTGAACAGAGGCTACATCCTGCCCGCTCAGGCAGTGAGAGCATTTTACATAAACTAACTATGAATCATGCTTTATCAAAAGGGCCTTCTTATAATCGCCTTAGACCTTGTGGGAAGCGTTCGTAAACGCCTTAATTGATTCGTAAGGAGACAGTCATTTTCCCATTTACGGAAGAGTGAGCTAAATTCGGGATTTGATCACTGAGATCGGAAAAACGGTTTAAATACGATCAATTTGAACGGGTTTCAAAGCAGCAACCGGATCTGCTCTGCCGAATTTTCGGCATGAACATTTCAAACATACAACAGTAGAGTGAGGAGAAAACGTGGCAAGTCCTAAAAATATGATTGTGGCACAATCTGGTGGTCCTTCACCAGTCATCAATAACAGCCTGCGGGGGCTGGTGGAAACGGCCCGGGATCTACCCGAAATCGGCACGATCTACGCAGGCTGGCATGGGATTGAAGGGGTTCTTAAAGAAGAATTACTCAATTTAAGTGGCCAATCTCCCGAAGAAATTGCTCTGTTAAGAGTCACCCCGGCTGCTGGTTCTGTCGGAACCTGCCGTTACAAACTGAAAGAACATCAGAACGAAGACTTTGACCGCATTGTAGAAGTTTTCAAAGCCCATAATATCGGGTACTTCTGCTATATCGGCGGAAATGACTCGATGGATACCGCCAACAAAGTCGCCCAGATGGCTACCGAGCGCGGCGTTGATATCGTCGGCATCGGCGTTCCCAAAACCATTGACAATGATGTCGGTGACAGTGAGTTCAAACTGATCGACCACACTCCCGGTTATGGAAGTACCGCCCGTTACTGGATGAGTATGGTTCAAATGGCAAACGAAGAAAACCGCGGCAGCTGCCCGGCTGATCCGGTACTGGTTCTGCAGGCCATGGGTCGCAAAATCGGATTCATTCCTGCTGCAGCACGTCTGGCAGATCCACAACGTAAAATTCCGATGCAGATTTATCTGGCAGAAACGACTGTCAGCATTGAACAGATCCACGCTCAGGTAAATGAGCAGCTGAAAAAAGATGGACGCCTGATTGTCGTTGTCAGCGAAGGCTTATCACTCGGCGATATCGGCGAAACCAAAGATTCCTTCGGTCATACACAGTTCAGCTCCAGCCAGCTGACCGTGGCGCAACTGCTGGTAAACGAGCTGAATCAGAGAGGGCTGGCAGTCAAGGGGGCAGCGCGGGCAAACATTCCAGGAACAGACCAGCGACATAATATCGCCTACGCTTCCACAGTTGACCTGGATGAAGCCTACGGAGCGGGCCAGAAAGCCGCTTTATTGGCGGCAGCAGGCGAATCAGGTTATATGTCGACGATTCTTCGTGCAGAAGGCCCCGGCTATAACGTCCGCTACGACAAAGTCCCCTTGTCGGAAGTTGCCAACAGCGAACGCACTTTCCCTAAAAACTGGATCACTGCAGATGGGATGGACGTCACAGACGATTTTGTGAAGTATTGCAAACCTCTCGTCGGTAACGATTGGCCCAGTATTCCTCTGATCAATGGCCGCATGCGGTTGGCGCAACTGCAACCTTTGTTTTCAGATCAAAAGCTGCCGAAATATGTTCCTCAGGCAGACAGATAATACTTAAAAAACAGACAAAACCGGTTTCCAGAGTCAGGCTTTTGTATCAACCGGGTAAATAAAAGATTATTTTGTAATAGAAGATGGGAGAAGATTGTGTCGGATAATCCACTGGATACCAAGTTTCAAAAGAAAAGCGAATTTCTGATTGGTATTGATTCAGATGGTTGTGCCTTTGATTCAATGGAAATTAAACATAAAGAGTGTTTCATTCCCAACTTTATCAACTATTTCGGCCTGCAACCCATCTCAAAATATGCACGGGAAGCTGCTGAATTTACGAATTTGTATTCCAAGTGGCGCGGAGCAAATCGCTTCATTTCTTACACCCTGGCCTTAGACCTGCTGGAAGAGCGTGCGGAAGTTCAATCGCGGAATGTCAAAGTTCCCAAACTTCAGGGTGTCAGAGACTGGATTCAGCGGGAAACCAAATTAGGAAACCCGACTCTGGCTGCGGAAGTAGAAAAAACGCATGATCCCGATCTGGAACTGGCCTTAAAATGGTCTCTGGCAGTCAATGAAATGATTGCCGACATGGTTCACGATGTCCCCCCGTATCCGAATGTCAGAGAAAGTCTGATCAAACTGGATCCGGTGGCCGACATGATTGTCTGCTCCGCAACCCCCAACGAAGCGCTCAATAAAGAATGGGAAGAGCACGACATTGCACAATATGTCGATGCGATCTGCGGTCAGGAAGCCGGCAGTAAAAAAGAAACGCTCGGTCAGGCCAAAGCCTGCGGATATGAATCGAACAAAGTGTTAATGATCGGTGATGCCCCCGGCGATATGAAAGCAGCGGAAGCAGTGGGAGCACTCTTTTACCCCATCAATCCCGGTGCAGAAGAAGCCAGCTGGGAACGCTTCATCGGCGAAGCCTGTGACAAGTTTCTCAATGCGGAATTTGCTGGCGAATACCAGCAGAAATTAATTGCGGAATTTGACAGCTACCTGCCGGAGTTACCTCCCTGGAAACGGTAAGTCTGCAGATTGAGTTCACTCAATAACAGCAGAACGAATGCAACACATTTTTTTATTCACAGAACATCAGAATCGAACGAGAATTTTCAATGTCAAAACATGATATCGGCCTGGTAGGTCTGGCGGTAATGGGACAAAATCTGGTACTGAATATGGCCAACCACGGCTATTCTGTCGGTGTTTTCAATCGCACCACCAGCGTCACAGATGAATTTGTCAGCAGCAAAACGGATGAGCAGAAAATCACGGGTTACCATACTCTGAAAGAGTTGGTAGACAATCTGGCGGCCCCCCGCAAGGTGATGCTCATGGTCAAGGCTGGTCCTGCCGTTGATGCCATTATTGACGACCTCAAAGGATTATTAAGCCCCGGCGATATCATCATCGATGGCGGCAATACCCACTTTGATGACACCAATCGTCGTACCAAAGAAGTCGAAGACGCGGGTTTACTTTTCATTGGAACAGGCGTCTCCGGCGGAGAAGAAGGGGCATTAAAAGGCCCGAGTATCATGCCCGGCGGATCACCCGCAGGTTGGCCGCATGTCAAATCGATTCTGCAGGACATCTCGGCCAAAGTGGGCGAAAACAACGACATTCCCTGCTGCGAATGGGTGGGAGAAGCAGGGGCAGGGCACTATGTCAAAATGGTACATAATGGTATTGAATACGGCGATATGCAGTTAATCTGCGAATCGTACTATATCCTCAAACACACACTGGGACTCACCAACCAGGAACTTTACAAAGTATTCGATGAGTGGAATCAGGGTGAACTCGAAAGTTATCTGATTGAAATTACCCGCGATATCTTCACCGTGATTGATGAAGAAACAGGCGAGTATCTGGTTGACGAAATCCTGGATACCGCCCAGCAAAAGGGGACTGGTAAATGGATGAGCCAGCATGCGTTGGATCTGGGTGTTCCCACCACATTGATTACGGAAGCTGTTTATGCCCGTTGCCTTTCTGCTCAGAAAGAAGCCCGGGTTCGTGCGTCCAAAATTCTCGGCGGCCCCAACAAGAAATTTGAGGGTGATCGCAAGCAGTTTATCGAAGATGTCAGGCAGGCCCTGTATGCATCGAAATTATGCAGCTACGCGCAAGGTTATGTTCAACTGAACTCCGCCGCCGAACACTTTGGCTGGAAGCTGAATAACGGGGACATTGCCCTCTTGTGGCGCGGCGGATGTATTATTCGCTCTACCTTCCTGCAGGATATCAAAGCCGCCTTTGATAAGAATCCTGAACTGGAAAACCTGCTGCTGGATGACTTCTTCCGCACGGCTGTTGAGAAAGCGCAACCAAGCTGGAGACGCGTGGTCGCGACGGCCATTGAACTCGGATTGCCGGTCCCCAGTTTCGCAGCTGCTCTGAGCTACTATGACGGGTATCGCCAGGATCGGTTACCTGCGAATCTGCTACAGGCCCAACGTGACTACTTTGGCGCACACACTTATCAGCGTATTGACAAAGAAGGTACTTTTCATACCGACTGGATTCGTGAACGCCGTCTGGATTCGTAAACGCACCCCAAACAGGGTCACCTGAATAGTCGTCTGGTTTTGATGTAGCCAGCCTGTTCATTCGCCCGTTAATAAAGAAACAACAACTTTATTAACGGGCAAAATTGTGTTTAGCGGGGAGTGGAGCAATGCGAATCGTATTGTTGGGAACCGGTGGTTATCACCCGAATGAGCGTCGACATACCGCCTGTCTGATGATCCCCGAACTGGGGATTATTTTTGACGCAGGAACCAGCTTTTTTCGTGTTCCCGGCTTCCTGCAAACACGCGACCTGCAAATCTTTCTGACTCATGCCCACCTGGATCATATTGCGGGACTCTCTTTTTTCCTGGTCCCCATGCTGACAGGCCAGGTCGACTCTGTCAAAGTGTATGGCGAAGAATCCAAGCTCACTGCCATTCAAACCCATCTGTTCTCGGAAGAAATTTTTCCTGTTCTGCCTGATTACGAATACACTCCATTACCAGAAACGGTCAGCGTCCCCGGCGATGGTGTGCTGCGCCACTTGAAACTGGAACATCCGGGAGGTTCCGTCGGTTACCGCATCGATTGGCCCGAGCGTTCTCTGGCCTACATCACTGATACTGCCCATCCGGAACAACATCGGGATTTCATTCAGGACGTTGATCTATTAATTCACGAATGTTACTTTCCGGATGATATGGCAGAGTGGGCTGATAAAACCGGACACAGTCACACGACCCCCGTGGCAGAGCTTGCCCGTGATGCCAGGGTGGGAAAATTGATCCTGACCCACATTGACCCTCAGCGTCCAGGCGATGACCCGATCGGGATCAAAGTTGCCCGAAAAATCTTTCCCCTGACAATACTGGGAGAAGATTTAATGGAAATCGATTTTTAACTTCGAATGACTTCCCTGTCTGTCGCCTGTTCTCAAAAGTAAGTATTTAGAAATCATGACGAAAGAATCATCACCAGGCACATTTCTTTCTCAGGAACTTCTTGAATCATTGAGAAACCCGGAAAATGATTTCCCCCTGGAATGGGATGCGGACCAGAATACACTCGTCGATCGGCAGACCGGTCGCGTTTTTCCCGTCCTGAACGGTATCCCCCGTTTTGTAGAACAGGAACATCTCTCCAGTTTTGGCCTCCAATGGAATAAATACGAGGTTGCGCATCCTGATGAAGACCGGGCAACCTTTTCTGCCAAAACCGGCTTAGAATTAAGTGAACTGAAAGGCCTCAAAATCCTGGATGCCGGCTGTGGTGGAGGTCGCTATTCTAAAGTGGCCGCTGAAGCAGGGGGCCTCGTATCTGGTGCAGACCATACGACGGCGGTCGAGAAGGCTCAAATACTCTGCAGCCATCTCGAACACGTCTCACTGGTTCAGGCCGACCTCAAACATCTCCCGTTTCCCCCCCAGTCATTCGATTTTGTGTTTTCGATCGGCGTGATGCACCACGACAAAAATACACGCGCGGTATTCGATGCCGTAGCCCGGATGGTCAAACCCGGAGGCCGCTATTCTGTCTGGCTCTATCGAAAAAACCAGTGGTGGCAGGAAATCATCAATTCCGCGCTTCGCAGAATCACGACACGCATGGCTCCTGAAAAGCTGGAAACCTGGTGTCGCCTGGGTGCCTGGCTGGGCGGGATTCCCGTGATTAATAAAACCCTGAATAAAGTCATCAATTTCAGCAATCATCCCCATTGGGAAAACCGAGTCTGTGATACTTTTGACTGGTATGCCCCCGCCTATCAATACCACCATACAACGGAAGAGCTTAAATCCTGGTTCGAACAGGCCGGGTTTGAAAACATGAAGATTCTCCCTCCGGAAAAAACAGGCTCGTTTTATCGCTGGTGTTATGAGCACAATCTTTTGATTGGCAGCGGGGTAAATATACAAGGCACAAAATCCTCATAGTCCCCATGGATTTCCTGATGACACGCGCTCTCCTGAGCGTTCATTTTTGACTGTTTTACCTGAACCGATTCGCTAATGAATCCGCCTGAATAAACTCGGTTTTAATATGACGCCCGCACCCCAAATTACCTGATATGATGTTACAGTGTGTTATTAAACCCTGTGTTAGACTTGACAATCTATCGTGAAAAAGTGATAGAGGAATGAATCTGATACAGAGCGATGTATAAAAATATCCATTAGTTTCCGCCTGCGATGCTTGATCCAGTGGGACACTCATGGAGAATGTGCCGTTTTCCAGTTTGAATTTCAATAAAATCCATCATTGTGCATTCAGCCGGCCGCCTTTACGGGTGGTTAAAAGCGCGACAGGGAGAGTCATGAATCCATCGAACCCTCCGACCGGGCAATCGACTCCTGAAATTGAAGAGATACGAAACAAGCAATACAACTCAACTGTCATCGAGTTGCGGATGGCGCACGATCATCTGATGATCGTACGGGTCAAACCTGACGAAGCAGTACCGGCATTCTCAGGCGGGCAATATACTACGCTCGGGTTAGGCTCCTGGGAACCGCGGATTGACGGGGGGCCGCTGGCAGAGTTGCCCAAGCCAAAACTGATCCGCCGCGCCTACTCAATCTCCTGCCCGATGCTCGACTCACAAGGGGAACTGCTTTCAAATGACCAGATTGATTATCTGGAATTTTACATCACACTTGTGTTACGTCCCGATTCAGATGATCCACCACTGACTCCCCGCCTGTTCTGTCTGAAAGTGGGAGACCGTCTGCATCTGGGCAAAAAACCGGTCGGCACATACACCCTGAAACCTGTTCAAGCGAACGACAATGTCATCTTCGCCGCAACAGGCACTGGTGAAGCCCCTCACAATTCAATGTCAATTGAACTGCTGAAACGTGGCCATACAGGACAGATCGTTTCCATCACCTGTGTACGCTACAAAGGGGATCTCGGTTATCTTGATCAACAGGCCCAACTCCAAAAACGCTATTCCAACTACCATTACGCCGCTTTTACGACGCGGGAACCTGAAAACATTGACCAGAACCATCCCCACTATATTGGTAAACAATACCTGCAGGATAAAATCCATCCGGAAAAATTCCAGGAACTGTTTGGATGGACTCCACACCCGGAACAGACGCACGTTTTTCTGTGCGGAAACCCATCGATGATTGGCCTTCCCGAAAAAGACGAAAACGGCCAACTGTTCTTTCCCGAACCAAATGGGATGGTAGAATTGCTCACTGAGCGGGGATATCAGCTATCTACCGCCAAAGCGCCAGGGAATATTCACTTTGAGAAATACTGGTAACGCATTCACGCCCCGGTATGCAGTGAACCAGAGATAAAAACAAAAGGGGCTTTTCAAAAACCCCTTATTGAATCAGTCACAGACGGGCGCTGTTCAGACCAAACCATTGCTTTCATGGCACATGCAGGCGCGCCTTTTCCTAAAAGCAACATCGGAATCTGTCTGTGAGCGCTTCTTTAACAACTGAGTATCTGATTAAACAGCTCAGTCCTAGCCTTTACGATGTCTGATCTTAGCTCGAGCGCGTCGTTTTTTACGACCAAGTTTGCGGCGACCTTTACCTGTCTTCTTAGTTCCCATTCGAAGATATGCCTTTCGTATCTGCTTCTAAATTAAGTGAATTTTAATGTATTTCAGTTTCAGTTAACCACATCGACACATGACTGGTTAACCGTCAATCGTAAATGTGCTGAACGGATTTCCTCTCAGAAATCCTAGTGCAAACCATTACTTTAACAGGCTTTGATAAAATCTTCAACCACGTCTGTTCAAGGAATTTAAGGTCCCTTGAGAAATCTGCTCAAAAAAACGAAGATAGAGCCACTGACTGGCTAAAGCGCGTCCCATTTAACCATAACGTCATACGTGCTAATATACTCGATCCAAACGACCCTGGAAAAGCGATAGTAAACCTGGACACAGGCACGATTAACTCACATCCAAGAATTTATCAGGAACTGCAATTATGGATTACCGTAACTTAGGAAAAGCCGGCGTTCGCGTCTCCCCCTTATGTCTGGGGACGATGATGTTCGGAGGACCAACCGGCGAATCAGATTCCATCTCCATCATGCATAAAGCGATCGATTTGGGTATCAACTTCTTCGACACCGCAAACATGTACAGTACAGGTGGTTCCGAAACGGTGGTGGGAAAAGCCCTGACCGACCGCCGTGATAAAGTCATTCTGGCCACGAAAGGTCGTGCTCCAATGGGGCAGGGGCCGAATGATGCGGGTGCCAGTCGCGTCCATCTCATGCGGGAACTCGATCGCAGCCTGCAGCGTCTGGGAACAGATTATATCGATCTCTATTACGTTCACACTCCCGATTACCAGACTCCTATCGAAGAAACACTCCGCGCCCTGGATGATATGGTGCGATCCGGAAAGGTACGCTACATCGCCTGTTCCAATTTCCGTGCCTGGCGACTCGCAGAAGCCCTGTGGACCAGTGATGTACGGAACCTCTATTCTTTCAGTTGTGTTCAGCCTCTCTACAATATCATGAACCGGGACGTTGAAGTCGAACTGATGCCGCTCTGTCAGGAAAAAGGGATCGGCGTCGTCAGCTACAGCCCGCTTGCCAGAGGGATTTTGACCGGAAAGTATCGCAAAGATCAGCCGTTTCCCGAAGGCAGCCGTGCATCCCGGAATGACAAGCGCATGAATGAAGCCGAACTCCGGGATGTCAGTATTGAACTTTCCCAGGAAATTGCCGCTTATTGCGATCAAAAAGGGGTTTCCATGACGAATTTCGCATTGGCCTGGTGCCTGGCGAATCCGATTCTCACCTCGATTATCCTCGGCCCGCGTACCATGGAGCAATTCGACGATAATCTAGGCTGCCTGAATGTGGAAATCACAGCCGAGGATGAAGCCTTTATCGATTCGCTCGTCCCCCCCGGAGAGCATAGCGGCAAAGGATTCCAGGACCCTCAATATCCGGTAACGGGTCGGGGAAAATAGATCTCGTTAAGGGAGTAATCCCCCGAACTGGCGGACGGCTTCATACATGACAGCCGTCGCAGTGCTGGCCAGATTCAGGCTGCGAACCTGTTCCCGCATCGGTAGTTTTAAATTGGAATCGGGGGATTCCTCCAGAATGCGGGGAGGCAGTCCGTTACTTTCACTTCCAAACAGGAATACCTGTCCCGGTTCCAACTCTGCTTCCCAGACGAAGCGGGTTGCGAACTTGGTCAGCTTCCACCATGTCCTGTCAGAGAGGCGTGATTGAACTTCCTGCAGGCTGTCAACGGCTTCCCAGTCCAGATGTTGCCAGTAATCCATGCCGGCACGCCGCAGATGTTTTTCATCGAGTTTAAAACCAAGTGGCCTGACCAGCCACAATTTGGCACCGACGGCGACGCAGGTCCGACCGATATTCCCTGTGTTCTGTGGAATATCCGGCTGGTAAAGCACGATGTGCAGAGCAGGCTCAGGCGATGATGACATTCAGACTCTCAAATTGGTAAAATTATCGCAAAACGGGTACAAATACGAATTTATAGCACTCGTAAGAAAGCACTGGCTATGTAATACTTAACACATTCCGGTTATCATATTTCCGGTCAGAAAAGTTCTTTTGCAGAGTACCGTATCAGGAAATGAAACGGTACATCCAGCGACTCCCGCTGCAGGATTTTTTCTAATTCTTCAAGCCCAAATTCAAACTATTCAGACTCAATAAGAATTACCGATGTTTCAAAAAGTGACTGACGCCAGCTTCATCAAAGGTGAACACGAAATTCTCAAATTCTGGGAAGACAACCAGATTTTTGACCAGCTTCGCAGAAAAAACAAAGGGAAACCCAAGTGGAGTTTTATTGATGGCCCAATGACCGCCAATAACGCCATGGGGGTTCACCATGCCTGGGGTCGAACCTACAAAGACGCCTATCAGCGCTATTTTGCCATGACGGGACACGAACTACGATTCCAAAACGGCTTCGATTGTCAGGGGCTCTGGGTCGAAGTCGAAGTCGAAAAAGAACTGGGTTACGGCACCAAGCAGGAAGTGGCCGAACATGGCATCGACAAATTTGTCAATGAGTGCAAAAAACGCGTGCTGCGTTTTGCCGCCCGCCAAACCGAACAATCAATCCGTCTGGGTTACTGGATGGACTGGGACAATCCCGCTGAGTTACGAAAATTAGCTGAGTTCGTCGGCAAGGAAACCGAAGTCACCCTCACCGCGCCCAGTGGAAAGCAGATCACCGACAAAGCAGATATGCTGGTTTCGCGGCTCGGTAACGCAGAGTGGGGAGGCAGCTACTTCACATTCTCTACCGAAAATAATGAAACGATCTGGACCTTTCTCAAAAAGTGTTTTGAACGCGGTAAGATTTATCGTGGTCACGATGTCATGCCCTGGTCGGGGCGGGGAGGCAGTGCCTACAGCCAGATGGAAGTAGCCGATGGCCGGAAGCTGTCCGTCCATCGTTCGGTTTTTGTCCGGTTCCCGCTGATTGGCCGTGAAAATGAATATCTGCTGATCTGGACCACCACTCCCTGGACACTCACCAGCAATGTGGCTGCGGCCATCAATCCGGATCTGGATTACGTCAAACTACAGTCCAAAAAAGATGATGCCATCTACTACTTCGCCAAAGAAAACCTGGAATACCAGCGCCTGAGCCGGGAGTTCAAAGAAGGTTTCGGGCGACCGGAGTGGTCGTGGCCCAAAGAAGTCCCCAAACTGAAAACGCTGGCCCAGATCTTTAAAGAGCAGGGGGGCTATCAAATTCTTGACACCATCAAAGGCGCCGAAATGGTCGGTTGGGAATATGCGGGCCCCTTTGATGATCTCCCCGCGCAACAATCGCCGGGCGGATATCCCAGTGATGAAACGTTACTGGATCAGACAGGCATCTCCTGCCATAAAGTGGTAGACGGCGGTCGGGATTTTAAAGGAAATCCGCACGTTGTGGCCGGCGAGGGAACAGGCATCGTGCATACGGCTCCCGGCTGCGGTGATGTCGACCATCAACTGGGTATCGAACTGGGTCTGGTGGCGATTGCTCCGCTGGGAGAAGACGGGCGATTCGAAGACGGGTTCGGAGTATTTACCGGCAAAGAAGCCATTGATCCCGCGACCCCCGAACTGGTCTTTGAACTGTTAAAACAAAGAGACCTCCTGGTTTCGGTAGAGCCGTATCCTCACATTTATCCGCACTGCTGGCGCACCGGTGACGAACTGATTTTCCGTCTTGTGGACGAATGGTTCATCAACATGGACTGGCGCGAAGAGATCAAAGACGTCACCCGGCAGATCAACTGGGTTCCTTCCAGCATTGATGGTGAGCAGCATGAACTGGAATGGCTCACGAATATGCGGGACTGGATGGTCTCCAAGAAACGTTTCTGGGGACTGGCCCTGCCGATCTGGGTCGATGAAGAAACGGGTGATTTTGAAGTCATTGGTTCTTTGAGCGAACTGAAAGAACGCGCCGTCGAAGGCTGGGAGGCGCTCGAAGGGCACACTCCTCACCGTCCCTGGATCGATCAGGTCAAACTCCAGAATCCCAAAACCGGAAACCTGATGACCCGGATCCCCGATGTGGGAAACCCCTGGCTGGACGCGGGAATTGTCCCCTTTTCCACCATGCAGTACAACACGAATCAGGCTGAATGGAAACAATGGTATCCGGCGGATCTGGTCACCGAGTGTTTCCCCGGACAATTTCGTAACTGGTTTTATGCGTTACTCTCGATGGCGACCATGATGGACGGAACGCCCCCCTTCAAAACGCTGCTCGGCTATCGCCTGGTGCTGAATGAAGAAGGCAAACCGATGCACAAATCAGATGGAACCGCCATCTGGTTTGAAGAGGCCGCCGAGCAACTGGGGGTCGACACGATGCGCTGGATGTATCTGGCACACAACCCGGCAGCCGACCTGCGATTCGGTATGCGAAATCCGGAAAAACCGGTGACACTCAACACTCCGGAAGGTCCCATCAGCGAAACGAAAGAAGGCGCTCCGACCTGCCTGGTGGAAAGCAAACCCGCCGATGAAATTCGCCGACAGGTACTGATTCCGCTGTGGAACTCCTATGCCTTTTTTGTCAACTACGCCCGGCTGGATGAATTTGATCCCGCGCAAAAACGGATCCCTGTGGCAGAACGTCCTGAAATCGACCGCTGGGTCTTATCAAATCTGCAAGCCTTGCTGGCCTCGGCCAAAACAGAAATCGAAGCCTTTCATTATGCCGGCTTCCTCAAAAATGCGACTGCGTTTATCGATGATTTATCCAACTGGTATATCAGACGAAACCGACGCCGTTTCTGGCGTTCTCAGGATGCGAATGACACCGATAAACAGGCCGCCTATCAGACCCTGTTTGAAGTGCTGGTGACCTTATCCAAAGCACTCGCGCCCAGCATCCCTTTTCTCAGTGAAAGAATTTACCAGAATCTCGTAACCAGTTGGGATCAATCGGCGCCTCACAGTGTGCACCTTTGTGATTTCCCCGTATGCGATTCCACACTGCTGGACGAAGAACTCAATTTCCGCGCTTTACAGGCGCAAATTGTGGTCAAATTAGGCCATAAATTACGAGATGAAACCAATCAACGGGTACGTCAGCCTCTGGCCGAATTACGATTTGCCTGTCAGACAACACAACAGTCTGAAGCCATCGAAAGTCTGGCGAACACGATTGAAGAAGAGTTGAATATCAAAAAGGTCACACGTTGCGAAAACCTGGATGACCTCGTCAGCTATACCTATAAACCTAATCTGAAAACGCTGGGTCCTAAATACGGAAAGCTGCTCGGCATGCTCCGCAAGGATCTGCCTGAAGTCGGAGACGCGGTATTAGGACCACTCAGACGGGGTGAATCAGTCTCGATTGAACTCTCCGGAAACCAGATTGAGTTGGAACCGGAAGATGTTCTGGTCGGAACCGAACAGGCCGCCGACTGGGTTTGCTCGGATGAGCAGGGAATCCAGATTGCGATCTCAACCAGGTTAACCCCTGAACTGGAACAGGAAGGCATGGCCCGCGATTTTGTCCGGCAGGTGCAACAGCTTCGCAAAGAGGCAGACCTGGAAATCGAAGATCGCATCAAAGTTTACTTCAATTCCAATGGCGCCGCAGACGTCGAACAGGCGGTTTCAAGCTGGTCTGATTACATCCTGGGTGAAACTCTGGGTGATCAACTGAATTCTTCAGACAGTTCTGCTGAGTCGAAAGAAGTCACCATCGGAAATTCCAAAGTGGCGATTCGAATCGAAAAATCATAGGTCCAACGTGATCTGCAAGTCGTAGTCGTCTAACCGAATCGGCGACTACGACTCTGAATCAGTTTATTTATCCTGGGACTGTTTTTCTTCGATCCGCTCCACCAGTCGCGCCACGTATGACTGCAGGCGTCGATCAAGCTTGGGATTTTTGAGAGGCAACTGAGCAATCTTCTCTTTGACGGGTGCCACTTTTTCGTTACTCAACTTATCGAGCCCATTCAACGCCAGCATGGCGACATACACACCATCCTGGTTCTGGTTGGCAAGTGAAAGCAGTGTCTGGACTGCCTGTTGAACATCCTGTGCATCACCATATTTACCGAGTGCTTCCGCGGCGATGCAGCGCACCGATTTGGAAGAATCTTCTAACGATTTGTGTAATGCACTGCGGGCCTGATTCACTGCATTTTCTCCCCGCATTAACAGCCCCATCGCTGCCCAGTAACGAACGGCGGAATTTTGATTTTCCAGACCGGCAATCAATTCCGCCTGATGATCCTGTTTTCCGGATGACGCCAGTTCCGCCATCGCCAGAATTTTCTTCAAGGGATAAAGCTCATTGTTTTGCCCAATCAGATAAGGGGCGCCGCCGTCAGACAGGTGATGCATTTCGGCTTCGGGCATAAAACCAAGATCCCGTATCTCAAGAATTTTCTGCTGTTGCGCCTGGCGCAACTCATTCAGAATCTGCTGATGTTCGTCTGAGTTCTGCAGATTGTTAACTTCGTCCCGGTCCACCTGCAGGTCATACAACTCTTCCGCCGGCTTGGTTTCCCAGAAATAAGTCTGCGGGGGTTTGAGCTGTCCGGCATCATACATCCTCTTCCAGACCTGAGTGGTGGGGGTCTGGAACATGTAATTCAGGTACTGTCCGTACTCTTTGTGAGGCATATAGTTTTTGATATACAGATAACGTTTGTTTCTGACCGATCTCACCAGGTCATAACGTTCATCCATCCGACCGCGAAAACCGTATTGATACTCTTGTGGCGCCGTATCATATTGCCCCATAAACGCATTCCCCTGCATGTGCGCTGGGGGCTTCATACCGGCCAGACTGAGTGCGGTGGGTGCGAAATCCACAAAACCGACCAGTCGATCCGTATTGCCATTCGCCTGATAATCGGCAGGAGCCAGCTCACGGAATTTCGGGGGAACATAAACGACTAACGGAACCCGCAAGCCGGAATTATAAGGCCAGCGCTTGCTGCGAGGCATCCCGGAACCATGGTCTCCATAATAAAAGATGATGGTCTCTTCAGTCAGTCCCGCGTCGGCAAGCTCCTTGAGATTCTTCCCGACCAGCGCATCCATTTCCGTGATGCGATCATAATACTGCGCCCAGTCATGACGCACTTCCGGAGTGTCGGGGTGGTAAGCGGGAATTCGTACTTTGGCGGGATCATGGACTAGAGTATGCGGGCGATTACGAATTTTACTTTCGTGGCTGATCGTATGATTAAAGACAGAAAAAAACGGCTGCCCGGGTTTACGGTTCTTCCAGTGGGCTTTGCCGCTGGATTGATCCCAGACGGTTCCCGATGGGGCCACGTTGTAATCTTCTTTGCTGTTATTCGTACAATAATAGCCGGCTTGCCTGAGATACTGCGGATACATCAACACATCGGCCGGCAGCTTGACCATGCTGCGCATATGCTCGGCTCCCAGGCAGGTGGGATACATGCCTGTAATCAGAGTCGTTCGCGCAGGCGCGCAAACCGGAGCGGTCGACCAGCAATTCAGATAAATCATCCCCTGCGACGCGAGTTTGTCGATATGAGGCGTATCCGCGTATTCATCGCCGTAACAGCCAAGCTCAGGGCCATTGTCTTCACTGGTTATCCACAGAATGTTCGGACGGAGATTATCGGCTTCCGCTGCGAATAGTTTGATATTGAAGTGATAGACCACTGCCAGACTGAAAGAAAGCAGCATCCAACCCATTTTGTTTTGCAGAGCACTTCTAAACCGCATATGATGATCTTTCAAGTCTAAGCTGAAGGTTAATAAAGCCATCTATCAGCGACTGGTCCCTCTATCTTTTTGCGTGGTTTACCAGCCTGTTACCGATTCCAACATCGATTATTAAGACGCGACTCTGATTAATTTCCACGCACATCATAACACAACAGAAGATCCTGATCCCGCAAGAACAATTTCCCGTCTGCCACCACCGGATGAGGCCAGGCAGGTTTCCCACTGCGTTCAGGTTGATCAAAACGTCCTTTTTCGACATACGCCTTGGGATTGATTTCCACCAGCGCCAGAGGCCCCGCTTCACTTCTCATATAGATGTGCCCGTCCGCACAAGTCAGGGCCCCTTTTCCCACAGATCGATTCTGCCAGACGGTCTGACCATTGGTAAGGTTGATGCAGGTGAGTACGCCCGGATCACTCGAACCGTAGAGGAACCCGTCTACTTCGACCATTCCGCCATGATGATTTTTCATGTCCGGTGTAAAAAATCCCAATTGTGCAGAAACACGATTTTGTGCAGACGTCAAACGGAGCAAGGCACCACCGGTTCCATAACCGGAGGCATAAAAGACGGAATTGTTGCCTGCATAAAAGATCGGTGCAGAACAGTTGGCGGTTTTATTGGCAGCGCGATCATTGCCCCATAAAGGTGTTCCGGTTTGCGCTTCGACCCCCATAATGCCGTCGTGGGTCAAATTCACGTACTGTTTCACGCCCCCCACAGTCACCTGAATCGCGGAAGAGTAAGCGGCCTTCGGATTTCCGGGAACAGCCGCCTTCCAGATCGCACTGCCATCCTGTTTCTTGAGGGCTACCATCGTTGCGCCCTGTCCGCCGGGAGAACAGATCAGCTTCTCACCATCGATGAGCGGAGATTCGCTGATGCCCCACACAATATTACTGCCACCGAACTCCTTTAATATATTTTTGGTCCATTCCACACTGCCATCCCTGGTTGTCATACAGGAGAGATCCCCGTTTGCTCCCAAAGCATAGAGCACTTCACCATCGACGGTCGGCGTAGAGCGCGGTCCGTTTCCCTGTCCATCTTTAAATACGGAGCCATTCGCCTGAGTCCAGACAATTTCCCCCGTATTGACATCAATGGCGATCACGACTTCCTCGTTCCCCTTTGTGCCCATGGTAAACAGCAGATTTCCGCTGAGCGAGACGGAAGAATAACCTTCCCCCAGGCCACGGGCCGTCCAGAGTAATTTCGGCGGACTCTGATTCCAGTCTTTTGATAATCCTGTTTCTGTGGAAATATTGGCGCGCCCCGGGCCACGAAATTGTGACCACTGTGAAGACACGGCCTCCTGACCAGAAGTCTCAGAATCTTTCCGCGCTTTCATTTCTTTTTTGGGTCGACTCACTTTGTCACTGGATTTTGGTGCCACAGCATCACGAATGGAAAACCGGGTAATCGCTCCGGAAGAGGATGTGAAAACCGTCGCCCGTTGTCCGACCTTGAGCTGGTCAAATTTTGCCTGATTGCCATTGAATGTGGTGGGAATCGAATCGGGTATCGAAAAACTTTTTTCTTTCCCCTGAGCGGATGTAATGACCACTTGCTTTTGAGATTCTGAAATTGATTTGATAATTCCACTGAAAATCGCAGCATCAGCCTGACTCATCCCAGCCACGGAAACGAAAAAGACAACCAGACTCAAAAACCATATCGATCGCATGTGAAGTCCTCTTCATTTCAGAAACCATTCGATCCCCCCGGCTCTACTGCTATCCGGCAGGCATTTTCCTGAAATGAATTATACTGAGATTTTGAAACCGGATGAAGCAGGAAACAGGAATTGGCTCAATTTGATGATTTTTATCGCCCGCCACGTCAGCACCGTACAAATGAGAGAGGGAGCCAAAACAATTTCGATCAGTCTTGCTTAAGTGACTTCACGATAATGTCTGTCACCACGGGGCGATGATCGGAGGTCCAAGTCCATCTATTTTTGGATTCGACGGCAGTCACATGATCGTTGACCCAGATACTGTCGAGATCCAGCACAGGCAGGGGTAAGGGCCAGGTTGCCATATAGCCGTCACCGGCGATTTCAAACGTGTTTTTCAATAACTTTCGGAGAGGGCGAAAATGATCGGAATCACTGGGGGTATTGAAATCCCCTAATACCAGAATCGGCTGATCAGTGACTTCAGAAACCCGGTTTGCCAATTCCTGGAGTGCCTTTTTTCTTGATCTGAAGATATCGCTGTTAATATCAACCAGATAAACCGCGATGTCGCTTCCCGGCTCCTGCGCCCACTTCAAATTCAAGCGTTCATATTTGCCCATCTCGGTTAGCGTACCCGAACTCTGACTGGAAACAGGAATTCGGGACAAAAACACGAAGTCGTTCTTTACAAATTGAAAAGGATGATCTGGAAACGAATCCTGCCAGAATTGTTTCATGTCAGCAGAGTCTGCCCCTGCCTCTACCAAACCGATCAGATCCGCGTCTATCGTTTTTAACTCTTCCAGTACAACATCCATGCCCCATAATCGATCACCGATATTCCAGAACAGAACCCGCAAATCTGGCCGATGCTGATCCTGCGCTCCCGGATGCAGATCGTTGCTCTGAAATTGAGAATTCCAACACCAGCTCCCCGTCAGCAGGGACAGTAAGAGCCAAACCAGGGAAATCCGGTACCAGTGAGCGCGCCAGGCTAAGACAAAAACCAGGGTCGCTCCCAAACTCAAAAGAATGAGGGGGGTCGTGTAAAAAACCAATGTGGGCACCACCCCACCAGAATCTCGCACCGTGAAGCGAATCATCAAAGCCAGAACCCAAAAGGCGGAGAAGCAGAGAATGAAGAGTTTTGTCAGCCAGAATTGCAGCCCGTTCTGCTGAGTGCTGGTCTGGTTTTCAGAGGATTTTGATTTGATACTCATTTACTTCTTATCGGCAGATCCTGCCACTCTGAATGAAATTCATCTGATTCCATTGATCTGTTTCTGGATGATTTGATCTATGGTATGTTATGATCCAGGTGAATTAACCATTCTAACGAGAGTCGATCAACTCTGACTTCATTACAAAAGGAAAATCATCACAATGAGCCAAACTCCTGAAGCACGCATCCAGGAACTGGGACACTCTTTGCCAACTCCGCCACAAGCTGTGGGATCATACATCCCGGTGACCCAGTTTGGAAATATGATTGTAACAAGTGGCCAGCTCCCGTTTATCGGTACCGAACTGATGTTTAAAGGAAAAATCGGTGACCACCTCCATGAGGATGATGGATCCAACGCAGCCTGCCTCTGCCTGTTGAACGCATTAGCTCAAATCAAAACCATCACAGGTAACCTCTCCAGGGTGAAGAAAGTAATTCGATTAGAAGGTTATGTCCATTCTGCTCCCGGATTTGACAGGCAGCCTTATGTTCTGAATGCTGCCTCGGAACTCTTAACTGATATTTTTGGAGATAAAGGCAAGCATACCCGCGTGGCATTGGGGATCGCAGAAATGCCTTTAAACGCAGCCGTTCAATTAGCACTCTGGGTTGAAATCGAATCGTAAACCACACCACCGCTGTGTGATCAACGGAAATGTGTTTCGGTGCCTCTTTTTAATGGATTATCCAAGATGTCTCTGCCTGCAACACAAGCCGACAAGAAGGATTCTATTCGCTCCCATCCCCTGCGAATGGCATGGGTGCTGTTTGCCTTGTTCATTCACACAGGCCTTGCCGTCGGACAGTTACCCAAAATCTCTCCTGGAACTTCTAAAGATTCGACGGTAATCGCTCCTCAGGAATCTGAGGAAAAAACGGATAAAAGCACGACGAAAGCAACCTGGACTTCCTTTCTCGGAAACAACCGCAATGGTATTTCTGGCGAAACAGGGCTGAATTTAGACTGGAATGTGCGGAAGCCTGCCGTTCTCTGGCGCGTTCCTCTGGGTGATGGTTTTTCTTCCATTGTCATTGCCGACGGTCGGATCTGGACCATGGCAACGCATCTGACGAATGATTATGTAGTCTGCTTTGATGCGTTGTCCGGTGAAAAGCTCTGGTCAACCTTCGCTGCTCCGACTTATCTGGATAGCCAGAGACAGGCACGCGGCCCCCGCTCAACGCCGACCTACGATGCAGGTAAATTGTATTGCCTGCTACCGGCGGGTGATTTACTCTGTCTCGACGCCATTTCGGGCAAAATCATTTGGAAAAACAATATTTTTCAACTCAGTGGTGCGCCGCAACAGGAAGAGAAAACCATTTATTACTGGGGCATGTCCGCTTCCCCTCTGATCGAAGGAGATCTGGTGATCCTTCAACCGGGAGGGGGCAACAATAACTCTGTGATTGCCGTCAATAAGGAAACCGGAAAGCTGATCTGGTCAGCCGGCAGCGATCCTCCGGGATATGGTTCCCCCATTGTCATTGAAGTAGAAAACCAGAGACAGATTATCGTGCCCACCGGGCAATCTGTGCTCTCGCTCACTCCTGAAAAAGGAGATCTTCTATGGCGCATCGTCTGGGGCAATAAATATAACTGTAATTGCGCTACCCCTGTCTGGAATGACGATTCGTTATTTGTCTCTTCCGCTTACGGTACAGGCTGTATGCGATTTGCATTAACCCGTCAGAATGAAGAACTTCGTCCCATCTCCCATTGGAAAAACCTCGCACTGCAGAATCAGTTTGCCACCAGTATTATTAAAGACGGGTATATCTACGGGCCACACGGAGATCTGGCGTCTGTGACTTACCGCTGCCTGGATATGCAACGCGGTCAGGTGCAATGGATCTCCAGGCGCGTCGGCAAATGTACGCAAATCGCTGTGGAAGGTCATCTCATCTGCCTTACAGAGCAGGGGACTCTGATTCTCGTCGAGGCCAATCCGACCGAGTATCGCGAAAAAGGCAGACTGACCGGATTGCTAGGCTTTAAAGCGTGGGCCCATCCCGCATTGGCGAATCAGCGACTTTATATCCGTGATGAGAAACGACTGGTCTGCCTGGATCTCAAACAAAAATAGCCGCGAAAGAATAATTCTTCCGCGGCTTTTTGAATCAGCTTAGCTTGTTGCCATCATTCAGCAGGCGCTGTGACCAACTCTTTTTTGAGAGTTTCCAGCTTTTGCTGCTGCTTCTCGATCAATTTTTCCTGCGTTTCAATTTGCTGCTTGATCGTCTGTTGATCTTTTGCTTCTTCCACTTTGGGAAGCTGCTTTTGAACGGGATAAATTCGTCGTGGTGGATTTCTCAATTTGACAAGTGCTTTTTTATTTTCTGCTTTAATTCGTGCGAGGATTTGATCGGCTTCAAAGATGGTCCGACGCGCTTCGCCGAAAATAGAACGTTCTTTCCCATCCGGGCCGATAATCGTTTCCTGGTCATCATTGCCCTCCTGGTTATTGATATTGTTAATATCATTCTCAGCCCCCATCAGGGCATCATAGAAGGCACGTGTTAAGCCCGTTTTCAAATCATCCCGGTCATAGTCAGGGTCATCCTGAACCTGCCTGGCAGAAGTTTTCGTAGAGGCATAATTATCCGATTTCGATTCTTTCGCGTTCTGTTGAGCGGAAGTGAAGCTTGCCATGGTGATGTAAAATAAACCCATGACTACCGCCAGTGCCAATATTCGTTTCATCGCGCTACCTCATTCACTGTACAAACACAAAACATAACCTCAGGCTCTTTATTCGCCAGACTCATTATATTCAAATCATTCCACTTATACCATCCTTTTTAACAAAAAAGCAAATCTGCCCTGTAACGAGCCTGCGATCAGGTTTACTTTTGCGTTTTCAAGGCCATTGGGATACGAGTGCGGAATCCTTCCCCGACTGACGTTCTCTAACTGAATCGGCACTGCAGGAGCCAGAGAGCAGCTTTCTCATTGAAACAAATAAAAAAAGCCTGTGTCTTGAGCACAGGCTTTTTTTATGCCCGAAGGCGTATTTAGTTCCGACTTCGCCGGCAGATAGTCAATTCATGAATTGATCGCGTTAATCGCGTTGGCTAAATCCATCAACTCATTGATCAAGGCACTACGCAATGTTGTCAGGCCAGCAATCGCGCCGATTCCAATAATGGTCAGCAGAAGTAAATATTCAACAAAGACAGCACCACGGACTTTTTGCTTCCATCGTCGTGATTGTGTCCTGATTTTGTTTAGCACAGTTTACCCTTTCATGTAGTCCAGATAGAAGATCCTCTATAAAACTACTAAGCATAACCTGTACCAATCATTCGGATTTTTATGATTCATCCCTCTTCAAAACTAAATATTAAAAAACTGCAGGCTTACGGACGAAAATAAGTCGCGCTTAAAGAAATACTATTCACAAGAACACATTCCGAAAGGATAAAAAGGTAACAAACGCTAACGGCTTCACCCCAAAACGTTAACAATTCGATACATTAAATTAACGGTCGAGTACAATGGGATACACGCAGCCGGGCAGAACTGCAGGGGGAGAAGGGGCAAAAAGCGATTCAACGGAACTCTAAACATGCCTGCTTAAGAGTTAATGGCGCGAACGGCTTCTGCTCTGTTTGGGTAAGTCTCCCAAAGCTTGTCCAGATGTGTCACTTCCAATACTTCCATGCAGTACTCACTGAGCCCGCAAATACAGAATCTACCACCTTCGCGATGGTTGAGGCGATTCCACATTCTGAAAATGACTTCGATAAATGCGGAACCGAAAAATGAAGTATGGGACAGGTCCAGCACAACAACCGGCGGTGACGCCGTTTCGGCGACCTGCAGCAATACATCTGTCAAGGCGTCAAGTCTTGGTTCGTCCAGATTTTCGTACTCCGGCCCCAAAGCCACAATGGTGACCTGGCCTTCTTTGACGATTTCTGGTGGATAATCAGCAGGCATAATTGAACTGTCAACAAGATCGTCGTTTGTAAAAGCCCTGCATGTAACGACAAGAGGGATACCAAAGGAACCTACACATAGTAATCCAATTCACCAAAGTGTCAACCAAGAAATCAGTTTGTGTTCCCAAGAACTATTCGCGCAAGTCCATTAAAACCGAATATTTAACCTCATTCTACCTACTTCACATCTCGCCTGATCTCAAGCGGGATTCCCAAATAGTCAATCCGAGACCATTCTCAAGGCTTAAGAGCCTGAGACTATTGCTCGTTTTTCCACTCCTGCAGTTTCGCTTTCACTTTTAATTTTTTATTATTCCGAAAAATAATCAGGGTTACCTCATCTCCCACTTTATGCGTCTCTAAGGCTGCTAATAAGTCGTCTGCATCCGCAATGGGGATTTCGTCAAGCTGCATGATCAAATCTCCCAACACCAGATTTCCGGCCTTATCAAAACTGATCGCGTTCAAACCAGCCAGATCAGCCGCCCCGCCAGGAATCACATCCTGAAGCATGACTCCATGAGCTTCCTGAGTTAAAAGACGGTTTATCTTAAGTTTTCGCGTTACGACATCATCAATACCAGTGAAGTTCAAGCTGGGAATCTGGATCGTGCCATAGCGAATCAATTGAGGCACAAATCGGCTGATGAGATCAACTGGTACGGCATAACCAATGCCGGCATAGACGTGAGACGTACTGTAAATCGCCGTATTAACACCAATTAAATGTCCCGAGCTATCCAGTAATGGTCCTCCGGAATTTCCCGGATTGATCGCGGCATCAGTTTGAATCACATTCCGAATGGATCTGCCCGTCGCAGAAATGATTTCCCGCCCCAGTCCACTGATAATTCCGGTCGTCAAGGTCTGATCCAGGCCAAAAGGATTACCAATCGCCAAGACGGTCTGGCCAACCTGAAGGTCAGCAGAATAGCCGACTTTGATTGGCTTTAATTGCTCGCTGGGCGCATTAATTCTCAGGACCGCTAGATCTTTCGACTGTTCAAATCCCACCAGTTTTGCCTTCCAGGTCGTATTATCAGCCAACGTCACGGTCGCTTCATCTGCTTTCTGGATCACGTGAAAGTTCGTCACAATATGGCCGTTACGATCCCAGATAAATCCGCTGCCTGAACCCTGCGGAGTTTTCTGGAGGTTCATATTGAATTGGCCTGCCTCCAGCGCGAATTCAGACGTGCGGATATGTACGACAGACGGCGAAGACTCTCGAAACAATTCGATTGTTCTCAACTCAGACTGCGTCAGATCCGTCCGGACAGGTATGCGGGAAGCGGGTTGCCTCAACTTTCGGCTCACTAATTCAAATGTCATCCCAATAATCAAAATAATGAGAATGAAGATGAGCCATTTTTGAGTGATCGAAGATTTTCTCGCAGGAGCATCAAAACGAAGTGGCTGTTGTTCTGGGACCATTACCTGACAGTTTCATAAAGAATGAAAACACGAATATTTACTGCCATCCTACGTTCTTTTGAAGCAGGTCTTTTTCAAAGATCACAATACTCTTGAGAAACAGGACCGCTATTCTAAAATATTACTGAAGCTTGGCAGCCACGGAATTAAGCTCGCTGACGGCTTTGATGAAGCGTTTTTTCAATTTGGAGGAAAGTTGCGGAAACTCCGATTGAACATCAGGTGTTAACAACTGATAGCTACGTTCCATAGCAGTACAAATACGTTTGATTGCCTGTTCGGGAGTCAGCTCTGGCTTGGCAACCACAGAAACTTCTGATCCTGAACCTTTCGAAGCAGGGGCTGCTGCACCAGAACGAAACGGACTGTACTCATTACCCGAACCTCCCACATCACGTGCATGCGCACCTACAGTCGCAGGAGCATCTGACGGCTCTCGTTCGGAGTCATAACCACTCCGTTCAGATTGCCCATACTCGGACGGATCTTTTACAGAAATGGGTTCATCAGAAAGAAATGTGACTTCTGCATCAGCAGGGTACTCTTCAAATGGTTCGGAGATCGATAGATCTTCGCCATTGATTGCACGTCTCCAGGCTTTCAATTCCGCGACAGTGGCCTGATTTTCCTCTGCCCATTGCAGGCATTCCGGCGCATCATCCCAGGTTAAGGCAATATAATAATGTGACCATTTCAGGCAGGAATACTGCTCCCGGACATCACCGAATGTCTCCCAGACTCTTCTGCGCTGATAAACCTGATCGCCGCTTAAGCCAACCATCGCGCCAAAATCAGCGTCGGTTCTTCCTTTCGCGTATTTTTTTGTCCATTGCGCCGCACATTCACCAATCACCCAACTACTATCGCTTAATGCTTCCCGAGCACGGTCAATCAATTGGTCTTCAGTCATTTTTGATGTCGATTCAGTATGATCAGTCATGTTTTTTTCTATGCGTGTTCAAAAAAAAGAAGAGAAATAATGAAACGGACAATCGCTCTTCCCGATGTTCCGATTAATTTCAAGCAAAGGTTCTTGATGCCCTGATTTTTGAAGAGAAAAGGGAGAGCTCGTGAACCTGCGGTATCTCGATAACCTCAACTCTGATAGCAGAAACGCTATGATATCGATGCTACACGGATTCCGTTCAGAATACCACCAAACTGGAGTGGTTAGTCAAAGAGAAGCCATTTTCAGCCACTACTTCTTTCCCAGACTTTTTCACTGGACCGATCCATGCTCACGCAGCCCACATCGTTAAGATAGGGGGAATACAAAAATCTTGCTGATCTTTGGCTCTATGCTTGACCTAACTTCGATCGGTTATTAGGATTCGGTCAAATTCATACGAAGAAGCGTCGAATAATGACTCTATCACTTCTGTTGATTAAATAGACTCAACACAATAAACTCCTCTCATATAAGAGTTTATTATTGCTCAATGAGTCTCAGGGCGCCGTAGCCAAGTGGTCTAAGGCGGCGGATTGCAAATCCGTTACTCCCCGGTTCGAATCCGGGCGGCGCCTCTTTCTCCAAAACACCTCGTTTTCAGAGGTGTTTTTTTATGCCCAGACAACCAGGTCAAATTGGTCTGGGATCTTCCTTGAGTGAGATCAAGCCTTGCTGCAGCCAGCTCACAGCAAACGGCACGGCCTGCCGACTTATTGCGTGCTTTCGTCCGGATCATCAATATAGCCGATCCGAAGAATCAGAAGCGTCCTCGACTGCTCCAGCTCTGAACTTCCCCCCCGTGACCAATGCCTGAGCGACTGAAATCCGTGATCTGCCAGCAAACTTTTCGGGCTTACCAATCACTGCAGCTGGTGCCGCTGATCATTTAACAAATAAAGCCTGACAGCATGTTTGCTGTCAGGCTTCTACCTCAGGCAATCAATCTTGTATTTACTCTTATCTGATTTGCTGTTCTTTGAGTTCGGTTAATATTTCAGCATTTTTTAAACACCGCACAAGAGAGATATCACTGGCCATGCGGCCTCTTTGATCGCTGATCCTGTCAGCGGTATTGACCATGCGATCTAAACCGACTTTTAACTCCTGATCAAAAGACGCTGCATTGGCAGGTTCCAGCGCTGCATAGTTTGTCTCTGATGCTTTCCACATAATCCACGCCGTGGTGATATCATGCAGGCTGGATGTCCCGACTGGATAATAAGTATCGATCCTTGTACTCCAGGCTGCTTTTGCATGATTCATACTTTCAGAAAATAATTTTCGGCTCTCGTTCGGTTGATTTTTTTCCTGATAATATTTCCCTTGAACGTAGGTTAACTGGGCTTTCGAGAGATTCAGCAAATCCGACCTCCCCAAACCGGCCCCATGAGAGGCCAACCACTCGACTTCGGTTTTAATTTGATCCAGCTCTCGCGCATAATCAACAATGCTCTGCGTATCTTTTTTGCCGCCACTAAAAAACGAATGGCGTTCTTCGTTTGCTCTGTAGACTGAGCTGGCAGCTCTGCGATATTCTGGCAATTCCGCTTCACCGAATTCCAGTTCGGCTTTACGAATCGAAAAATAGTCGTCTGAATTTTTTGAGATCTGCTTTAAAGCAAACTGCTGATCATCCCGATCCTGAATGACACTGGCAATATCGTATTGATTTTGTGAAAGGATCAGTCTCGCATGCGCCAGGTCTCCATACCAGCCCTGTGCTGCAGGCTGATCGAACTGTTCCAATCGCTCAACGGCCTGCTGAATCAAGATCCGCTTTTCATTCAAAAATGTCAACTTCGCCTGCTTTGTCTGACGAATTTCAGCAGTTTCGATTTTTGAATCGTAGGCAATATTTAACGCAAGATTATAATCAACAAGAGACATCAAGCCTCTTGTAAACGCATCCGAACTCTGACCAATCAGTTCATTCGCATTTTTTTCAGTCTGCTGCAGATGTTTCTTCAGCTTTGGCGAAACCACGATCTGTTTTGAAACCGGGTGCTGAGGTTGAACAGTCTGCCGGGATTGAACAGAAGCGCTTATTTGAATTTGTTTTTTCTTGTTCTCAGGTACTTCGTTTAGATTTTTATCGCTCTCAGGCACGACGTTTAATGGGATGTATTTTTTGTGATTCGTTTCATCCGCTTCCGCAAGCAGCGGATGATGGTCTATTACAGCATTCGATCCTTCTTCCGCAGCTAAAAAGCTATGAATTGTAGCCGGGGAGTTTACGAGTGAAGTAGAGTGCTGAGAAATGTTTGATTGAGAGGATGGTAACTGAGACCAGAAAACCAGACCAATCATGAAACAAATTATCGAAGAACTAACGGAGAAATGAATTCGATCGCTCATAGAGATTCAGAATCGCTTGAAAGAATGAAATCCGATCAGCCACAGATATCGGATAATTGGCGAGCAATCCGTGCTTTCGATAACAACTCTGTCCGTTTAGAAGACTATCGGCATGATGTTTTCCAAAAGATTCATATTCAAACCAATGGCCATGCAATGAGAGCGAGAAGTATTTTTGGTAGTCGCGTATGAACTGATACGACGTGACTAACCGGAGTGATCCCATGTACCCAACCCATTTCTGTCACTCAAATATCTCAGGAGAGACACCCAGACATCAAACTGGCTAACTTGTTACTGAATTATCACTTGTGAGATCTCAACTAATTATTTTGTATGCTAAAAATCGCCGCAGACTGAAGTATTCTACTCACGAATCATTGACCATTTGTCACTTTTTCTGATTTTCCATCTGGAATTTGATCGACCAGGAACACTAATATCATTTCTAATCAGAATTACTTTCCTATTCACCCATAGTTACATATTTGATTATGGTGATAACATTTGTTATCGTAATTCCATCCCTACACTCACTATATTCATCCCAATCCCCCTTATTTTAAAAATATGTGGCTTGGTCATTCTCAAGCGTAGTTTGCGAAGTTGTATTGATCACGGGAAAGACTGACCTGAACCATCATATGACGAGAACAAAAAAGGATTCATGATGCTCCCATTAGGAATAATTTATTCTTTGGACTCCCAAATGGAGTTAGTTCTCAAACCGTATTTAGAAAATAATCTCAATTCTAGTCTGAAAACGGTCTCCACCCCCTCGGAACTGAAAGATTGTATACAATCTTCGTCGTCTACCATTTTATATCTCGACTTGAGGGCAAATGAATTCCCACTCGAACACGATGATCGTATTGAAGTACTTTCGTATTTGAGAAAAACATGTAAGTCTCCTCTCAAAATTGTCTCTGTGATTGATCAATTTCTCCTGCTTGAATTTACCGAATCTGCTGTTTTTTTGACTGACGCATTTCTGGAATACCCTCCCGCACCAGAAGAAGTTCGATTACTTGCTGAAGAATTACAGGATATTAAGGCTGCCGTAAAGCATGCAACGTTACCCGAATCACGTCAAATTTATGACCGTGATACGCACGTCACGACCTATACACCAGCAATGATCCCGATCATCGATCAGATTTCAAAAATTGCCAGGCATAATGTGACACTGCTTCTTGTCGGTGAAACCGGGACAGGCAAAACCACTTTAGCATCAATGATCCATCAACTCTCTCCCCGAAATGCTGAGCCATTTCAGAATATCGCCTGTGGCGCTCTCCCGTCTGATCTGATAGAAAGCGAGCTATTTGGGCATTTACGTGGATCATTCACGGGTGCTGAGCGTACCAAAATCGGTCGCTTCGAAGCAGCAGGGAAGGGGACTTTGCTGTTAGATGAAATTGATATCCTTTCCGCCAAAGATCAGGCAAAGCTTCTTAAAGTGATTGAAACGGGGCAATTCGAGCCTGTGGGCTCAACGGAATCACGCGTTTCTGAAGCCCGACTCATTGTAGCTGCGAATGTGGAGCTCGAGGAACTGACACGAAATAACAAGTTCCGTTCCGATTTGTATTATCGCTTGAATGTCCTGCAATTTCGATTACCAGCTTTAAGAGAACGCCCGAACGATATCATCCCGCTCACGATTCAATTCATTAAAGAATGTTGTGAGCAACATTCGATCACGATCAATAAAGTCCATCGAAAAGTAATTCAGATACTCCAGCACTACAGTTGGCCTGGTAACCTGAGGGAATTGAAAAATCAGATCCAGCGTGCAGTCCTGTTTTCGAATCAGGGTGAATTGACGACTGATGAATTTTCGCCCAATATTCTTCAGGAAACGATGTCTCTCTCTGAATTCGGATTTCTTGCATCACAGGAGAATTCAACACTCGCCGATCAGGTAGCCCTGAATGAAAAGTTTCTACTGCAAAAATCATTATCTGAAAATGATTACCGCAAAACAGCAACTGCGAAAGCATTAGGAATCAGTCGAGTTGGTCTTTACAAAAAAATGCGAAAGTACGGAATGCTGGAGCAAAAGAAACCCTCAGTCTCCAAAAAACATCACGCAGAAAGCGAAAACTGATCCCGTAAAAACCATAGCGGCCAGAAACCAGGGTTGGTTCCCAGGATCAGGGAACTGTTCTATTCACTCAATTCAGGCTTAATACTGGCAGGAACACGCTCGACTCAGCCGCGAGATGAAGAATTAAACACCAGTCTGTGTCCAGGTTTACTGTAGTGTCTCCAAGGCCATTTGGGCCGAGTATCTTAGATACGAGAGAACTATGGCGTAAATGTGATATGCATCAGGCTTAGTACTGGCGCCTTGAATCTCTACGGGGTGGGTTGTCCGTCAGTTCGATTACTAAGTGATGGAGATGTGGTACTGATCGATTCTCCAAATGCCGTCGGCTCGAGAATTCCCCCCGGACGATGCTCCCGAATCAGAAAATTCCTCAGCTCAATCACTGCTGGCCCGAAGAATAAAATGTAAATTGGGGGAGCCATGCAAAAAATCACAGGAAAAAGCAACTTGATGCTGGTTTTACTTGAATGCTCTTCTGCACGTTGTCGGTACTTCCGACGGACTCCGTCGGCGAAATCAATCAACGCAGTGGAAACATTCGTTCCTAATCTTTCTGTTTGAGAGATCATCGAGGAAAGCGCATTCACATCGGGAGCGTCGATTCTTTTTGCGAATTGTTTCAGAGCATCAGACATTGAATTCGCATCTGCATGACGGCGGATGATTTCGAATTCTACTGCAATATCCGGATGAGAGAAACGAACCTCTTCTGTGACACGCTCAAGAGCAGTCCTGAGCGGAACTCCGCCAGTCAAACACATCATCACCAAGTCTAGTGCGTCAGGCAGGCCCTTTTGAATTCGATGAACTCTTCGGTTTGCCTGATTGTGAAGTACAATACGGGGAAGCCCGTAACCACCACCTGCCACTAAGAAGCCGACGATCAGAATGATTTCCGGAAGACTTGAACCTGGATCTGCCAGAACGCAACCAATTCCAGTCACGATTAAAACAAGCACAACTAAAAAGTTACGAGTCGCCAGGTATTCCACTAAAGCGGTTGACCGGTAATAGCCGGCCCGTTTGAGATCGAGTTCAATATTTTGAATGACTTCTGCTGTCTGGGGAATGATCCCCGCCATTGACTTACTGAAAACTCCGACTTTTGAAGTTTTGTGGTAACTCGAATTCGGATCATTCAGATTTGAACCTTTCTTTTTGCCCGAACGGTTTCCTGCTGTCATCGCATCTCCAATTAAGAAGAACACGAAACAGACCAGAAGAAAAGTGGCAATCGTAATGATGTCTACAAACATGGAAATCTCTTTTGTGTGAAATCTGAAGATCTAGCTAAGTAAAGCGTGTTCGTCATTCAACTAGAAATAATGATTAATATTCTGTTCTCAGTAGAGCCGAAACCCAAAGTATACCGGTCACTTCCAGGACAATCGCTGTTAACAAGAGAATATTCCCCATCGGATCGGTATATAAATTGGAAACATGGTCTGGAAAAACGACTATTAATACCACAAAGGCAACTGGTGCAATCACAGTCATCAATAATGCGGAAGCGCGTCCAGCTCCAGTGGAAGCCTTCATCTGCCGACGATAATTAATTCTGTCACGAATCACTCCCGCCATTCGCTCCAGATTAGCCGGAAGATTGCCGCCGGTTTTACGATATAACATCAGCGTAGAAGTTAATATTTTCAGATCGATCAGTTGAATCCGATTGGAAAGGGACTTCATTACCGCTGGTACTGACATATTCATATCTAATTGTCGGGCACAGCGTCTGAACTCAAAACTCAATGGCCCTTTCGCCTCTTCACTGACAATTGTGATTGCCTGTTCCAGACTGGCACCGGCATGCGTGGACCGCGCCAGTAAATCAATCATCTCGGGCAGTTCTTCCTGAATCAAATGCATTCTTCGTTTTCTGCGAAAATGCAAAATAACCAGGATGGCAAACATCCCGCCCATCATACCGGCAATACCAGCTAAAGGCTGATCTGAGTAAACGAAAATTGCACCGCCAATAGCCAAACCGCAGGCAACTAATAATAGAAATGCGCTGAACGGTGTAAAATCGGCCCCATTTTCAAGAACCAGTCGATCAAAGCTTTGATCAATTTTCCCCAGAATACTCTCAGCTGGCTCCTGGTCAAATACATTCCGAATTCTTCTAAGGCGAGGACGCTTTGCAAACGGTGCTGACTTTGAAGAGCCTGCACCTGATAAATCGCGAATAAAAAGATAGATTGCCAGAGCTGATACCGTCACTGCAGCAAAACAAATCAATGCAATCGATGAACTGTCCACTACAGGATATCTCCCTTATTTTCTAAATACGAATATCACAACTCAGGATATTTACAACAGGCGATTTACCGCCAGGACTGAAACTGTTTTTTCTCAAAAATATGGTCGCTGAGTTTTATCCCGGAAGCTTCCATCCGTTTGAGAGCGACGGGGCGATAACCGGTCGCGTAAAACGCTCCCTGCGCCTTTCCCTGATCATCAACGCCGGTTTGCTCAAAACCAAAAATATCTTCCACTGTATAATCCCCCTGACTGTTCAAGCAGACAATTTCAGATACTTTGGTGATACAGCGCTGCCCCCCCTTAAGCCGGGAAGCATGCAGAATAATCCCAATTCCGTTTGCGATATATTGTCTGATTACCTGTAAAGGAAGGTCAAAACCGCTCATGGCGACCATCATCTCCAATCGGGCCAGCGCATCGCGGGTATCGTTCGCGTGAATGGTTGTTAAAGACCCTTCATGCCCTGTATTCATCGCTTGCAGCATGTCTAATGCTTCAGCGCCTCTGACTTCACCAATAATAATACGGTCCGGACGCATACGCAGACTATTCTTAACAAGCTGCCTTTGCGAGATTTCCCCAACCCCCTCTGTATTATCAATTTTCGTCTCAAGCCGGACAACGTGCTTATGCTGAAGTATTAACTCAGCGGAATCTTCAATCGTAATCAGTCGTTCTTCACGGGGAATGAAGTTGGAAAGTGCATTCAGCAAAGTTGTTTTACCACTACCGGTTCCCCCGGAAATCAACATGCTGATCCGGGAATCAACGACTGCTGCCAGAAAATCAACAATCTCTGGAGTCACCGACTTCTTGTCAATCAGATCGTCGATCTGCAGGGGAGTTGTTCCGAACCTACGAATGGATAATGAGGGCCCATTCAGAGCCAGCGGCGGGATGATCGCATTTATTCGCGATCCATCGGGAAGACGGGCATCAACCATCGGGTTGACTTCGTCGATTCTTCGTCCCACACGTGACACAATCCTTTGAATAATTCGCATCAGATGCTGATTATCGGCGAAAATCACATCGGATTCCTCAAGTTGCCCATTCCGTTCAATATGGATCTCATGCGCGTGATTGACCAGAATATCACTGATCGTTGGATCTGACATCAGGTTATCCAGAGGGCCTAATCCAAACACCTCGCTCAATAACTCGTCCAATAAACGTTCGCGATCAATGCCTTCCAGAATGGAAACATGCTCGTCGCAAATTTCCATTGCAACAACACGAACTTCCGCTGAAAGTTCTTTTTCAGATATCTGAGCCAGCATCGACAAATCAAGTGAATCAACCAGTTCCTGATGAATCAACACTTTTTGTTTTTGGAAGTGAAGCTCAGCTTCCCTGCCTTCAGGAACGTTAGTTCCAGGTTCCACAAAAAGTTTTTTCGTACCAAGCGATTCCATGTGCAAACCTAAAATTTAAAATACTGTTGCTAAGGTTGGCATGACCCACATGAGAGTTACTCTCTATCTCAATTTGTCATGACGTACTTTCAGCTAAAACGTACCTTGATTGACTCAAAGAAGTTTATTAGCCCAAAAAGCCACAAATAATAACTACTCTGCTATACGATAACCGATATCGAACGTTTCTCTTTTGTTGATTTCATAACCCACTGACGGGGGTCGAAATCTCTGAGGTTTTGCGATCGGTTTGCTTCATAGTTGTGGTTGCTTTGTTGGAGGGGAGCACTTCTGATGCAATTGGTGTCTCAATGGCATCGATCCAGTTTTGATTTTTGTGAGCACGGTTTCCTCTAAAATGTACCGTATTGAGACTACCTGCCCGATAGATATCGATACTGGAAACGCGCTGGTTGGGAAGAAAACCCAGGATATTGGAAAGTGTCAGACGGTCACTGGAACGCCCTGCCGATACGACCTCAGTGTTCTCGTTCGGATTACGCAATGCCAGGCTCAACACGCCATGGTCTTCGACTACTTTCAAAACTTTTCCCTGTTCGGGAGAAACTTCCAGTGTGATGGAATAATCTTCGGCCTGATTCTTGGCATTCCCCACAGTTTTATGTCCTGGAACAGCCATTTCACCGACAGCCAGAACACGAACTTTTTCCAGGAGGGTGATCGTGGTTTCCGGAATACCATCAGTAGCATCAGATCGAAACAGAACGTCAACAATAGCGCCCGGTCGAGAGAAACCGGCTACATTTCCAATTTTGTGAATGGCTACAGTGACTGCCCGATTACCAGGTTCCAGTACATCCGAGAGGCCGGGGCCCATCCCATTCGGGAATAAATCGACCGTATGAAAAGGTTGACCGGCTTTAATGCCAGACTTAAGCACACGACCAGTAATGTACTGTGTGGCCATAATTCTTTGTTTACCCTGAGAATCGAATTGCTTGTCGATTTTTTCAGGCGAAGTTCTATAAATTGAGATATCATCCAGCGAGAGTGTCTGCCCTGGTAGAAGATCTCTTGAGGCAATGGGAATCGACATCTGCCTGGGCTGAACAGGATCTTCTGCCAACAGTGCTGGACCAGGCTGTTTATGCAGAAACTGCCTTACCGTGTATGCGGCGCCTAAACCTAGTAAAATTGCGAAAATCGCTGCGGTCATTGTTCCTGGACTAATTTTTGCCACGTTAACTTCCCTGAAATCTTCGATTATAAAAAATTTCTACTCACCTTGTTTCAATCAAAAACACAAGTGACTTACATTCAATATTAAAAGGTTGTCACAATAACCTGACTAAACCTTTAACTACTCACCCGTCGCAGGAATCGTTAAATCCAGACCAGCAGGTGCGTCGCCAACAGGGTCGGTCAGAGATCCTGTATCTGTATCTACATACTCACTTTCCACACCATTCACCGTATAACTATATGACTGATCAAGACTCTCCAGAGCAACAGCCATATCACCAAATTGCTGCACGATGTGATCTCTGAGTGTCGCAACGCCCGGAATAATACCAATCACAAGTATTGTGACCATCAGAACAGTCGCAAAAGGAGAGACACTCCCTCTCTCATCACTCCAAAATTGACGAGCAATTCTCATTCCTACTTATCCTGACCAGAACAATCTATGACTCTGAAATATTCGAACATTCTGAAATTACGCATCTTACATGCCAAAAAATATTCGACTGAACCAAAAACCTGTTCCCGAGGGGGCGTCCTCGGGAACAGACATTTGAAAACTGATACTGCAAATAAATGACTACTCGTTTGAGGCAGCAAACGTAACGCTGATACAAGCAGGTTCAGTTTGAGTAACATCTGTGTTCGAATCACAGAAATCGAGTTCGTCATTGAAGATCGAACCAGCAACACTGGATGTGTGTCCGGTAACACCTGAAAAGCTGTAACTTTGATTAATGTTTGAAATTGCTAAAGCAAGGTCACCCAGTTCCTGAACAACCTGATCACGAACGGTGGCCAATCCGACAACAACACCCAATACGAGAATTGTGCCGATCAACACGAGTTCTGACGAGACAACAAAACCTGCCTCATCATTCCAGAACTTAGAAAGCATGTTCATCCTAACTCCTTATTAATTATGTGAGCTGATTGATACAGCCCTTTGAACATTTTGATACAAAAAATAAACAACAAACTCTGCGGGATGATCTCATTGAATCGCTGTTTTTTCTTAAACAGCCTGAGGATTCATCCCAAGAACACGCGCTGAAACCTAGGGAGTTTCAACTTCTGCAACAACAATAGTGATGCAGTGCTCATCGCTACCAGCGGTAACAGCCAAGTCACAGAAGTCGGTATTGTCATCAAAGATAGACCCTGCTGTGCTTGATGAGTGCCCTGTGATTCCAGAGAAAGAATAGCTCTGGTTGCTGTTTGAGAATGCAGCGGCAACGTCTGCCAATTCTGCGATTACCTGATCACGAAGTGTGGTCAACCCGACAATCATACCGAGAACCAACACAGTAGCGATCAGCACAAGTTCTGCTGAAACGACGAAACCATTTTCATCGCTCCACAACTGCTGAAACATCTTCATTCGTACTCCTCACTTTAAATCAGATGGTTAATTTTTACTGAATGCACCACATGAACATGTGACTTTTAACATTCGAGTAAATTCCAATTAGCCTGTCTGCATACGCCCGGCGCAGACGTTTCGATTTAACAGCAGACGATGTGCCATTTTAACCCACAATGCATATTTTTCGCATTTTCACTCTACAATGCATTTCACGCCTGTCTCCATTAACTAAATTTTGCGTCACAGACGCTAAAATCAGTAGCATTCGGCGAATAAGCACTTTTCATGCAAAATCTCGGCACTCTGCATTGAGGATTCAGTGCAACACCAGGAAGTGTATCCAACAGTTAACACCCTGAACCCAAGTGTAAGCTTCGGTGCACATCGCGGGATAATTTGAGAACGCTGTGATCAGCGGGGGTCTGAAGCGGGTCGGTATTCTGATTTACAAATTCCGACTCTGGAGAAATCGGCTCGGCCCAGCTTACTCCGGCAGTTTCACTTTCCCTGAAGGGATAAGTCGATCTGCGAGGGAAATTTTCCTCTCCACAGGGCTAGAGCACGTCCGGCATGCGACAAAAACGTGTAACTGTTTTTAATCTCGGATTCGGGCATTTCCTGAATGCTGCTCACGAGCCAGTGACCTGCTTTCTGAAGCGTCTCTTCGGGGGGAAGCACCTCTTGCGGCGCCAGTGCCCACCATTCCATGGCATGGCCCGTTGCTAAAATTCTTCTTGCACGGGGCGTGAATGCTTTTTCCGAAGACAAATCCAGTTTGTGCCCATCCCAGTTTTTATCCCAAAAGCCCTCATCTGATTGAGTTTTCACCAGCATACTCGTGATGTTTTTTAAATAACGAATGATCTTTTCCCGGCCTTCCTTAGTCAGGATGGGGGTCTGATCATCTACGCGCAGCAACATGACTAGCGCATGCAAACGATGATTTCCATAACAGACCCCTTTGGTAGGCTGCTGACGCATGATCCGATCTGCGATGAGATCAAAATTAACGAATTGCCCTTCCGATGTCATCCAGTCATGTGCATCTTGAAGATACAAGGCAAACACCAGAGTGGACCATTCATACTCTAACTGATTGAGACTGAATGAACGCAACGACTCCTGAATCATTGCTGCGAGCGTGGTTTCTCCCTCTGAGGTCACAATCGGGTAGTCAACGGGAGTCCCCACTTCGGCCAGAGACGCCAATGTATGATCCTCATGACTCGACGTGGCTAACCCTTGTTGCACACGCGGCCTGATTCCATATTGATTCTGAACGAGCAGGGGCTTGGCTTCAGTCCCCCAGACCTGATCAAACCGTCGATGGTCAAGCAAAATGTCACGCATCTCTATCCCTGAAAGAGACTTCGGATCGTCAAACGTCGCCTCGATTCCCCAAAAACGCAGTGCATGATCCACGTAGTTAATCTGAGGTGATTTTCCTCGAAACTGAGGACGTAGCCGATAAAGCACGCGCGCGAGATCTTCATCAGAAACGATTTGGGGACGATCATAGAGTGGAGCCACCTGCAGGGGATTCAGACGCAGTTTAGGAAGTTGCTTCTGCTGTTCCCACGAGTGAAACCGGACGGCTCCCCAGCAGATTGCAGCACTGACCAGAAGAATATGAAAACTGAGAAATCCTGCCACTCTCAACTTAATTCGAAAAGGCGTTTTTGTCTGCATTATGGCTGCACCTCTTGATCAGCTTCGACTTGATCCGATTCGATCGCTTTCACTTTCTGCTTTGCCCCCGTCTCTTTTGTCTGTTTTGCGGCTGAAATCAGTTTTGGTTCGCGAGAAACGACCACGCTGAGGTCATCCTCATAAACAACTTTAAATCCCTTTAACCTGCGAACTTCTTCATCCAGTTTGACCTGCTTTTCTTTATGTACGATCAACGTTGAAACATTATATTTTTCCGCAACAGACTGCCAGCCCCGGCTTGCCCGGGCAATTCCCAGGTAGTCTTTCCAGACACGGGGAGGGGCAAGGTGAACCGCATTCGTCGTCATAAAAACGTTCATGTGAGACGGCCCATCCGAAACCAGCCAGTCACCCCACCACTGGGGATTCCAGACCTGTCCCTCAGGAGGGTGCGCCTTTAAAAATTCCGTTAACTGTCTGGGAGTTCCCTCGCTATAGATTTTGTCCAATTTGCGGGGTGTGCCGCCAAATAAGGGGGTTGCGATATTCGAAAAAGCGAAACCAAACCACAGGATTAAAACGCAAAACGCGGTAATCACAGGTGTTTTTTTAGCCCAAAACGGTATTTTTTGCGGTGCAGCGTTTTCCAGCCCCTTACGCTGCTGACTCCAGTTTGGCAGCACATTCGCCAGATGAGGCACCATTGCATAAACAAATACAACCGAAAACCAGCCAATCATTCGCACGCCAACAATAACAGCCAATGACAATAACCCCACTCGTAACACATCTGCCGTCCGCACCCGTTCCCGGCTATGTCGATAAAGGACCAGCATCATAACCCAGGAAAGACAAAACCAGATTCCTTCCGCATCGCGGAATTCCAGTGGTTCCCATTCTAAAACATCTTTCAAATTCGGATTTCGCGGAAACGTGAGTGAGTTGATAAACAGATCAATGTGATACGGGTTGAGCAGTGCCCCGCATACCGAGAGTTCTGTGACAATTAACCAGCGTCTGACCCATTTGTCGTTACAGATTTGAACCAGACTGCGGGTTCTCCAGCCGACTTCAATGACTCTACCCAGAAACTGCAGACCGAGAATCGCCAGTCCGACAACAAAGGAACCATGTAAATTAGCCCATGCCAGAAAGATCAGAGGAATGCCGAGATAAAGTGAAAACAGCAGCCCCACAGACGTCTCTCTCCCCTGTTTTTGAGGTTTTTCGAGATCATCTGTACGCGACAGGCCTGACTTGAAAACGTCGTACCTTTCCGACCAGGCCATGATCACGAGCAACAGGGCCACACATAAACTCCCGAAGATTTCCGGTCTGATGATTGCAATCCGACTCGAAGAGATGACTACCAGCAGAAAAGAAGCAAGTGTACTCACACCGATCCTGCCGGATTTAAGATAGAAGGCGAACCAGAACAGGACATGTGTCGTGAAGACGGTTAAAGCAAAGATATGCGATAAACCACGCACCCCCAGGATTGCATTGACTTTGGCAAATATTATCTGTGACAGCCAGGCTGCATCGATGCAGGGGACTCCCGCTGCCAGCGAAAGAAAGGGATCAAATTGCGGCAAAGACTGATTTGCGATAATCCAGTCACCATAGGAAACATGCCCCCAGATGTCCGAATAAAAGATATGGACATTGCCAAAATAGAAAAACAAGACGGCAAACCAGAGGCACGTGATTAATTGCGGCCAGCCCATCGAAAGCATTTCTCGATGAGAACGCTTTTTATCCACCGGAGTCAATGACTCGACTGTACCAGGATGGGAATCGACCGACATAACGCTTTCCACTCATGAAACGAACGTAAGTTCTTATGCTACGCGAAAAAATTCAGGTTCTTTGGGATCCCGTTTAAAAGATTCTGAAAGATTCCCGCAAACAATGTTCCAAAGACGTTTTGTGGGGAGCGGAGAGAGGCAAACCGTAGCGGCTCAGCTAAGAAAACTGATCAATCTGTAAAGGAACAGCGTTTTAAACCGGACACACAAGCTCTGAAAGTGGTTTGCCTGCTGATGTTATCATACCTGAATTCCAAGGCGCGCCAGTTGTTCCATCAGAGTTGCTGTATCTGTAAAAACTTCCCCCTGAATTCCCAGCTTTTTCGCTTCCCGGATGTAATCGGGAATATCATCTGTATAAAACGCCTCTTCAGGTGCACACTGAATTTTTTTCAAGGCACACTCAAAAATACCAGGCTCCGGTTTAATCGCACCTGCCGCGTAAGACGTCACATAATCATCAAATCGCTGCAACACATCATATTGGTTCCAGATAAACTCAAAGTGTGAAATACAGGTATTGGACAATAAAACCAGGCGGTAGCCGCTGGCCTTCAAATGATCCAGCACAGGAAGAATGGAAGTATTCAGTTCAAAAATATCGGAACCGGCAACCACCAAAGCTTCGAAATCAACGGATTGACCAACCGCTCCCTCAAATCGCTTGTGAAACTCAAGTGGAGTCAGTTTTCCGCGTTCATACTCCCACTGCATCCCCGAATCAATCAGCAGACTCCGGATTTCAGTCTGTGATCGTCCACAGAGCTGCCCCATTTGTTCACACATTTTATCGTGTGAAAAAAAAGCAAGGACATTCCCCATATCAAATAGAAATGTTCGAATCAAATCTCAGGCCCCCCCGAAAATGGCTCATTTTACCCCAATCTGGATCAGGCGAGTTGTATGCGACTGCGTTTCGAATGACAAGTCATTTAGCGAAGGCCTCACAGAGCGATTTCCCCTCAATCGATATTAAATCACTTACTCGGGAACAAGAGAATCCACCTCTTATTGACGCTATGGGGATATTTTCTTAAATTGCAGGTAGATAAGAACTTGATGAGCGCTATTTCCTAGCGCAGTTCTTATCACATCGCATATTCGGGTCGAATGATGATTCTGTGCCATCAATCAAGCCTGTTTTGCTCAGTTTGTGGAGAGAATCGATGACTTTTGAAGATCAGTCTTCCTACCCCTCGGGGAAACCAGGCGAGGAATGGCCCTGCCTGCGTCAATTCTGTGTGTTTATGGAAAACCGCGTCGGTTATCTCCATCAATTATTGAAACTGCTCGAAAAATTCGATCTCAGAATCATCGCCTTGAGCACTGTTGACTCAGTTGACGTTGCCATGACGCGCATTGTGTTCGACAATTACGAACACGCTCGCGAAATTTTTGAATTGTCGAATTATACGATTTTCGAAAAAGACCTGATCGGAGTCGAGCTGCCTGATGACACGCAGCCTTACATGAAAATCTGTCTTTCTCTGCTTCAGGCAGAGGTCAACATTGATTACACCTATCCGCTGCTGTACCGGAGACATGGAAGAGGCGCCATTGCTTTGTGTGTCGACGATATTGATCTCGGCATCAGAACCCTGACAGAGCAGGGGCATCGGATCATCACCGAGAAAGACCTCAAAGACGATGACGAATATCTATAACCGGTCGATTTATCACGCTTGTGATATTGTCTGAGATTTTCCTGATTTTGCTGCATCATAAAACGCATAAATCGTTCGAATGATTCGCAAACTCTCTCGACTCGTCAGTAAAGGGTCTCCGCTACCTGCTGCTGCCCGAACTGCTTTGCGTACGGCAGGCGTGTATCCGCGCGGCTCAACAGACTGGTCAAATCGAAATTTTCTGCCATTATGATTGAGCGTCCATTCCAGGGGACGCTCCTCAAAAGGCAGCATTTCCAGCCAGCCTTTACTGCCCCAGATTTTGATCATGGATTGATATCCCCGGTTCATAAAATAGCCGGAGGTCAAAGTTCCCAGAAAACCTGCGTCATAACGAAACGCCAGCGCTGCTGAGTCTTCCACGTTCATTGACTGCCCTCCCACTACCGCAGTGAAACCCGACACATCCGTGATAGACGATTCTGTCAGATACATCGATAAATCAAGCCAGTGAATGCCCAGCCAGGAAAGAAAGCCGCCTCCTGCCTGATCCTTGTGCGCATACCAGCTTTTGTGGTAGGCAGGATTTGTCAACCGCGTCTGATCGGCCAACAACGTCATTTCCACGCCGTAGATCTTTCCGATGGTCCCTTCCCGGATCAGTGACTTCGCAAACTGAATTTCCGGATTCATCCGATTCGCAAGCGCCAGCGACAAATGCAGATGCTTACTTTCGGCTTTTTGAACCAGCGGCTCAAATTGCGGAACACTCAGACAAGCTGGCTTTTCCGCAAAAACATGACAGCCCTGTTCCAAAGCCAGGTCAATGGACTGCGGTGCCTGTCTGGCTTCCATTGTCACCAGAGCCAGATCGGGTTTCACATTTTGAAACAAGGTTTCCGGTTTCTGATAAACCTGATTCAACTTGGAACCCAGCAGGCTTCGGGCTGATGCGACCTGTTGCTGACTCGGATCTGACAAAAATACCTCTTTGACTTCATCGATCTCTTTCAGAGCAGAGAAGTAGGCATTTAAATGTGCGCCTGTCTCATTGGTCAGTACAGCAACGGAAATCTGCTTCTTCATCATCAATCTCCCACAGCCATTTCTATCTTTGCTGCTTCAGGGTCGAGGCTTAACATTGCAATTTAAGCTGTTTTGTATATTTTATATAACTATATCCAATCTGCTTCACTCCTGCCAGAACCATCTTCGTTTCTGAAGAAAGGAAGCACTCCCCTATATCAGGACCAGTTCGTTGTTAGCAAGCCATCTCGTCGCGCCAGGAAAAATAGAACTCATTGATGTTCCCGAACCCGAACTCTCACCAGTTGCTTCTCTTAAAACTGGCCAGGGGGAAATCATTTTTCAACCAGAAACGACCTGTCTGTGTGGTTCCGATTTGCCTTATTTCAATGGAAGCGATGAATGGGAAATTGAAGTGGGCCACTCCCTGCACGAAATGATCGGCACCGTCACCGAGACGAATGGAAAACGCTGGAAAGCAGGGGACCGTGTCCTGGCGGTTCCCGTGATGCAGCAGGGATTACGCGAACGATTTGTGCTGGATGAAACCCGCACCATCTCGATTGCCAGAAATATCCCGGAAGAACAGGCCTTGATGGCACAGCCACTCGGCACGGCCCTGTTTGCGCTGAAAAAGCTCCCGAATCTTCTGGATAAAACAGTAGCCGTAGTCGGGCAGGGACCAATGGGACAATTAATGAACGCCGCTTTAAGTAATATGGGAGCGCGTGAAATTATTGGCATCGACCTGCTCGAATCCCGATTGCAAGTCAGCCCCCGCATGGGGGCGACCGCCACGATCTGTAATCAAAACACGGATCCCGTCGCAGCATTACGCGAGATCCTGGACGGGGACCTGCCCGAGATCGTCATCGAAGCGGTTGGACACGCCGATCAACAGTTTAACCTGTGTATCGACCTCTGTCGTGCGGAAGGAAAAATTCTTGTGTTTGGCGTCCCTCCTGAAACCATCGACCAGGTACGCTGGCGGGATCTGCTCTTCAAAAACATCACCGTCTACACCAGCATTAACCCCGACTTCAAACGCGACTTTCCGCTGGCCATGCAATGGATCTCAGAAGGACGAATTGATGTAAGCCCCATCATCACGCATCGGTTTCCACTATCCGAAATCCAGCAGGCATTCGAACTGTTTCGAGACCGACGAGAGAGTGTCATTAAAGTGATTGTTGAATTCCCCTCGCTACATCGGTAATGATCGAGAGTGAATTCGGTTCTAACAAACCGGTTTCGCACATGCTTCGATTCTCTCATCCTGCAATCAAAACAAAGGTCACTGATGAATTCCTTCGCTGATATAATTCGCCTGTTGCTCTCCTGCCTCGTCTGCCTGTTACTCAACAGCCTGGAACTGAATCCGACTCACGCAGCAGAACCGCCCAATATCATTTACGTCATGGCTGACGATCTGGGTTATGGCGATCTGGGTTGCTACGGGCAGATCGTCATCAAAACCCCGAATATTGATCAATTGGCCAAAGCGGGAATGCGATTTACAAATCACTATGCCGGACACACGGTTTGCCGTCCTTCACGGTTAGTCCTGCTGACAGGCATGCATAGCGGACACACACCTATCAGCGAGAACCAACAATATTTTTTCCCGGAAGGGGCAACTACAGTCACATCGCTTTTGAAAAATGCCGGTTACGCGACAGGCGGAGTCGGCAAATGGGCTCTGGGACCGCCGGAAACAACGGGCGTTCCGAGTAAGCAGGGATTTGACTTCTGGTTTGGCTATCTCGATCAGGGAAATGCGCATAATTTTTATCCGGAATTCCTGTGGAGTAATGAGCAGGAAATTTCTCTCCCGGGAAACAAAGTGGGTGCGCAGAAACGAGTCTCCATCGAGCGCGAAACGTATTCGCACGATCTGTTAACTCAGGAAGCATTCAATTTTATCAGACGTAATGCGAAGCATCCTTTTTTTCTACAGGCGCATTACACAATTCCGCATGCCAACAATGAAGGAGGCCGTGCTACCGGCGATGGCATGGAAGTGCCCGACTATGGCGACTATGCCTCGCGTGATTGGCCGACTCCGGAAAAAGGCTTCGCCGCCATGATCACGCGTCTCGACCGCGATCTGGGAAATCTGGTCTGCCTGTTGAAAGAACTGAATCTGGAGCACAATACCATTATCTTTTTCACATCCGATAATGGCCCCCATCAGGAAGGCATGCATCAGGTTGATTTTTTCAATTCCAACGGCCCGTTGCGGGGCTTTAAGCGCGACCTGTACGAGGGAGGCATTCGTGTCCCACTGATTGTCAAATGGCCGGATAAAATCCAAGCCGATTCAACATCTGATCACATCAGTGCCTTCTGGGATTTTTTACCGACCACCTGTGAACTAACTGGGATCAAACCGCCACAAAATATTGACGGCATCTCCTATCTGCCCACGTTACTGGGGAAAACTCAGCCTACTCACGAAACGCTATTCTGGAAGTATCGAGAAAAACTCGCTCTGAGGGCAGGCAAATGGAAAGCCGTCCAGACCAGCGCAAAAAAATCACTCGAACTCTATAACCTTGATTCAGACATCGGCGAACATCACAATCTCGCAGATCAACACCCTGAGATAGTGGCAAGTATGAAACAGAAAATGGCAGACAGCCAAACAGCAGCCCCGGTTTCAAAATAAAGTATTAACTGGCGCTTTTTGAAAACCGCCGCGCACTCAAGTTCATCACGTTTAACCATAGCGCTCTCGTTTTATTAAACTCGGTCCCAGTCAGCCGGGAGGCGCTTCAGTAAACCTGGACACAGGCTAAATAATTTCGTGGATTGGCTCGGTATGTTCTACCCCCACCAGTTTTTGATCCAGTCCGCCATAAAAATAAGATAAACGATTCGGCTCCAGCCCCATCTGATTGAGAATCGTCGCGTGCAAACGCTTCACATGGAACGGCTTCTCAACCGCGGCTGCTCCCAGCTCGTCTGTCGCACCGACAGAAGTCCCGCCTCGAACCCCGCCACCGGCGGTCCACATCGTAAAACCATATGAGTTGTGATCGCGGCCTGTCCCTTTTGCATATTCCGCGGTCGGCTGGCGTCCGAATTCGCCTCCCCAGACAATCATCGTTTCATCCAATAAGCCCCGCGATTTCAAATCCTTAATCAAGGCGGCAATCGGTTGATCTGTATTCCCGGCATGAAAACTATGATTTTTTTCCAGATCGCCGTGCGCGTCCCAGTTGGCATCATTATGATTTCCCCCGGAATAGAGCTGTATAAAACGAACACCTCGCTCCACCAGTCTGCGCGCCAACAGGCACCGTCTGCCAAAATCAGCCGTACGGGGATTATTGAGCCCATACGAGTCCTGGGTCTGCTTCGTCTCCGATGCCAGGTCTGCCGCTTCCGGGGCATGCTTCTGCATTTTGAACGCCAGTTCGTAACTGGCAATACGAGCAGCCAGTTCAGAATTGCCGACACGCGAAGCCTGATGTTTCTGATTGGCATCCTTTAATGCATCCAGTAACTCGCGCTGCACAGCTTGACTCATCCCTTCCGGACGTCGTAAATCGATGAGCGGTGCGCCCTGCGAACGCATCGTGGTCCCCTGATAAGTCGCCGGCATGAAACCACTCGACCAGTTCTTGGCTCCACTGATCGGCCCCCCGGTCGGATCAAGCATCACCACATAACCCGGAAGATTTTCATTCTCGGTTCCCAGACCATAATTGAGCCACGAACCCAGGCTGGGAAAACCGCTCAGAATTCTCCCGGAATTCATCATCAACATCGCGGAGCCATGAATGGGAGAATCAGCGGTCATTGATTTCAGAAACGCAATATCATCAGCACATGTGGCCAAATGCGGGAACAAATCGGAAATCCATTGTCCCGACTCGCCATACTGCTTGAACTTCCATTTCGGACCGACGACGCGTCCTTCATTTTTTTCTCCGCCGCGCCCTTTGGTTTTTACTTCAATCGTCTTGCCATCTAACGCATACAGTTTTGGCTTGTAATCAAACGTATCAACGTGACTCGGCCCGCCATACATGAACAGAAAAATGACACTTTTGGCCTTGGGTTGGAAATGGGGGTCTTTAGACGCCAGCGGATTCTGAAAGTCGCTGACACCATCGGCGGCAAAGGCTTGTGAATTGAGAAATCCGTCACCCGACATCAGTCCCGTTAATGCCACCGATGCAAAACCGCCCCCCGCTTCCCACAGAAACTCCCGGCGTGTGCGTCGGCAGAACTGCGCATGCCCGGCTGAGGAACTTCCCTGAGGGATCTGAGAATAGGATCGTTGTTCTAAAGCCATAACTGGTCCTTTTCAAGCACATGCACGAAATATCCAAACCGCGTCTCACACGCTCGAATCATTTATTCTAATCCAGATAAACAAACTCATTCCGATTCAGAATCGTTAAACAAAAATAATTTAACGCCTGCTTTTCTTTCAGGGAATGTTTTTTAATCAATGTATCGATGAATCGAACGCCCTCCTCAACTTCGCCCGCCTGAGGCTGACGCCCATAGGCTAAACGAATCGCTCGTTCGATAAACTGCGGATGCGTTGTCCCGGTTTCTTCCAGAAGCCGATCCGCAAAAAATTCCGCCTGCCGGTTCACAAAGTGTCCATTCACCATACCCAGTGCTTGCGCCGGCTGTGTCGTCACAAAGCGTACGGCACAGCTGCTGTCGGTATCGGCAAAATCAAAATTCGAAAGCAGGGGAGTCACCAGCGAACGTTTTACAAAAATATAAATACTCCGTCGTGCCCGTTCTTCCTCTGAGGAATCTTCCCAACCTTTGCCCGGCTGGGATTGTCCCTGCAATACTTCCTGGGAGATCAGGGGATAAAAACCGGGGCCATACATTTTGAGATTCAATCGACCATTCACCGCCAGGAGGGAATCACGTACTTCTTCCGCACTCAGGCGTCGCATATTAAATCGCCAGAACAGATCATTTGCGGGATCAACGGCGTCTGCCTGATCGGAATGCTGTGAAGACATCTGATAAGCATTGGACATCAAAATCAGTTTATGAAAAGACTTAAATTTCTGACCTCCCTTCACAAACTCCAATGCCAGCCAGTCCAGCAATTCGGGATGTGTCGGAGGCACACCGAGCTGACCAAAATTATTCGGCGTCTGCACGATTGCCCGGCCAAAGTGATGCTGCCAGATACGGTTCACGATCACCCGTGATGCCAGCATGTTGTCCCCGTCTGCAATCCAGTCTGCCAGCACCCGCCGTCTGCCAGATGTCTGCCGATCTTTGGGAACAGCGGGAATCGGCGTTTCGATCTTACCGAATATCTCCGGGAAACCAGGTTGCACTTTCTCGCCAGGTACATGAGGATTGCCGCGTAGCAGCACAAAGGTTTCTCGCGGTTCTTTCAGACTGCGCCTGACACTCAGCGCCATTTTTCGCGGAGGATACTGTTTTCGCTGTTCATCCAGTTTCTGAACTTCTGTCTGCATCCCCTGATAGGCTTTCAACTGACCCGGTTCCAGATACTCCCCCAGCTTTTCCTCGAGTAACTTGCCGCGTTCCGGCGTCTCGGATCGTCTCTGGTCCACGCCCGACATTTTTTTGACAGCCGTCTCTTCCATATCATGCATTTTTTTCTGCAGGTCATTTTTTTGTGCATCATATCTGGCATACAGCGCCGAAACCTCAGGCCCCGTGATATCGGTCTGATTAAAGGACAGTTGATCCGATCGGATTCCATAGGAATTCAAGCCGTGAAAAAATGCCATAAAACGGTAATAATCCTGATGTGGAATCGGATCGATTTTATGTTCATGGCAGCGGGCACAATTCAGCGTCAGTCCTAAAAAGACCTGACTCGTCGTAGCCACAATGTCATCCAGTTCATTGTAGTAACTCAGTAACGGGTCGGCAGGCTCATCATCCCACAGACCGAGGCGGTAATAACCGGTGGCAATAATGGTCTCAGCGGTGACCTGATCCAGTTCATCCCCCGCCAGTTGCTCCTTAATGAATTGGCTGTAAGGCTTGTCCTGATTGAAAGAACTGATGACATAATCCCGAAAACGCCAGGCGTTCGGTTTAATACCGTCCCGTTCATAACTGTTTGTATCCGCGTAACGTACCAGATCCAGCCAGTGGCGTGCCCAGCGTTCCCCATAGCGGGGTGAAGCCAGCAGACGATCAATCAGTCGCTCATACGCATCGGGAGAAGTGTCGTTGACAAACTGGTCTACTTCGCCAGGTGTGGGAGGCAGCCCGATCAGATTAAAACAGACCCGACGAATCAGCGTCACACGATCTGCTGGCGGAGCAGGGGAGAGCCCTTTCTGTTCCAGTCTGGCCAGAATAAACGCGTCGATCGGATTTTTGACCCACTTGCTATTTACAGTCTCTGGAGGCGTTCTGTTCTGAGGCGGTTGAAATGCCCAGTGTTTTTTCCATTCCGCGCCCTGTTGAATCCAGCCGGTGATTAAGTCGATCTGCTCCTGCTCGAGACGGTCTCCTTCAGGCGGCATTTGCTGATCTTTATCTTTGGAAATGATGCGCGCAATGATTTCACTTTTTTCAGGATGCCGGGGAACAACGGCGATGGCTTCCGAATCCAACTGCTTGAATGCCTGCTCACTCTGGTCCAGACGCAAGCCCCCTTCCTGCACATCAGGTCCATGACAGGAATAGCAATGTTTTGCCAGTAACGGTTGAATCTGCTGCGTGAAATCAACAACCGGCTTTGCACTCTGCGCGACAGGCACCTTGTTGTTTTCTGCTACTACAGCAGCAGACAGCCACAACCCGGCGGAAATGACCATTCCACGAAAGAGCAGTTTGGGAATCTGCTGTCTGATACTGAAGCAACTTGTGAGTGGCATGCGGAATGATCTCTCCCGACTGTACAGTCTTCCTTGAATGGTTTCGTAGCAGCATTATAGATCGGCGTTCTGTTATGGCTATTGTCGAATATTGCGGTGACGAATGTCAATTCAACAATAAAGAACCTTAAGGTATTTCCTGTACATGCTGCAAATATCTTTTCCCACAGAGTGATTTGATGGTTTTTAAAGTAGTCTGTCTGTTGATTGACTGATTATGCTATAATAGTAGATGCTTGTAAGTACAGACGCGCTTGTAGACCGGCATCGGTTTCTGATCTGAGGAGAATTCATAGGATGAATCGACTGCTTCCTCCATTCTCAGGACGAGTTTACCTGAGTAATGTTTATGCCAGAATTCTATTTTGCGCGGGTATCTTACTGATTTTCCCGTGTGCCTTTCTCCTGTCGGGTGACGAGCAACGGCAACCGCGCGACGAGCATCAACTGGTCGCATTCCTCGATCCGCCTGCAGACAAAGCAGTTCCGGACCAGACGGAACCGGAAAATGATGTTTCAGAAGAACGGGAAGCGTTGATTCACCGGATCTATCGAAACCGGAGCCTGCGAACCCAGTTCGAGCGTGTTGAACAAAAATTTCAGGATCTCGAGTTCACGGAGGGTGCGTTGCAGCTGGAAAAGCTGCTGGAACATGAAGAAGACTTTTTCTTCTGGCCCGATGAAGAGCCCCGTCCCTGGAATTTCAGACAACGGACTCGCGAACTGTATTCGACCGCTTCACCTCGCGCACTCGCTGATTACGAGCGTATTTCCGGCCCCCAGGCAAACTGGCTGCTGGAGCAGGCCAGACAAAACAATGATCTCCGCATGTACGAACATCTGGCGTTACGTTTTTTTCCGCTTCAGGCCGGTTTCGAGGCGCTGAACTATTTAGCCGCTCATTATATGGAGCAGGGCAATTTTGAGTTTGCCGCGCGTTACTGGGACCTGATGTTGAATAGCCGAATCCATCAGTCCCGGATGACAGCCATTCACTTTCTGAAAGCGGCGATTGCTTATCAACATTCAAAACAACCGGAAAAAGTTTCAAAAATCCTATCCGCGCGCGGAAAAATGACTGTCACAGTTTCCGGTACGAAAAGCAGTTTGACGCACGCAGTTCAGACTTTGAATGCCTCTTTAAAGCATGTTCCGCTTCAGGAAGACGCTGGCTGGTTCGTTTCCCAGGGAAACGCGCAGCGGAATCGATCGATCCACGCCAGCTTGCCGTTTCTTAATCCCCGTTGGAGTCAACCTGTTGCTCGATCGAAATATCCCGCTCCGCTCGAAACACTCCTCAACTGGGAAAGTAAGCAAAATCGTGAGAACCTCTCAACGGCGATTGCGAATACCCCCATTGCTGTGGGCGATCAGGTTATTTACCGCGACTTCGAGGGAATCAGAGCGGTGAGTCTTGAGTCTGGCAGTACATCCTGGATCTTCAAAGGTGAGGGCAGTCTCAATCAACTGATTGAGCAAATTGAAGATCGTAGTACGCATTCCCATTCAACCTATTCACAAAATCTGCCCCTGGACAAATTCTACACCTACGGATCGATTCTCGGCTCACTCTCCAGTAATGGGCAGCATGTGTTTGCCATCGATTATCTGCCGGATTTAACGCCTCAAATCCATCCGCAACTCAACCTGGGATTGCAGCGTCATACCCCGCATTTTCCGCTCGTCTCCCAGAGAGGAAATCGGCTGCTGGCTCTGCCGATGAGACAAGAGACAGCCCGTATTAACAACAAATCAATCAAAGTTTCATCCACTCCTGCCGAAGAATCTGCGCTGAATGCAAAACCTGCGTGGAGTATCGACGGCTACTATTTTCTGGGAGCACCGCTGCCTGTTGGCAACCTGATCTATGCCGTCGCCGAACACGACAGTCAGATTTCTCTGCTGTGCATCAACCCGCAAGATGGCACAATCCATTGGAAGCAGGGAATTGCTTATGTCAACCAGCCCATTCAATCTGATCGAAACCGGGCTCACCTGCAATGTCCCCTTGCCAGCAGTCAGGGGATCATCGTCTGCACCACACAAATTGATACACTGGTCGCCGTAGACGCCACAAACGGCGATTTGCTCTGGAATTATTATTATGGCGAAGGCGATAATTATCGCAGGATTTCACAAAGACGCTATTACAACCCTGTTTCGTTTGGCCATCCGGGGCTGACCAGCGCCCCTGTGATTGATCAACACCGAGTTTTTTATCTGCCCAGCGGGTCCCCCTTTATTCATTGTATTGATTTAAATACAGGTCTCCCTCTCTGGACTGAAGTGAACCGGGAAGATGGCGAGTACATCGCCGCTGTCGTTGATTCCACCGTGCTCGTGATCGGCTCAGACTACTGTCGCGGTCGACATATTGAGGATGGCAGAGAGCTCTGGCACCTGCATGTGGGGCCTGTCTCCGGTAAAGGTTTTCTGGCTCAAGAAAATTATCTGCTGCCAATCAAATCCGGAAGTGTCCTCAGTATTCATGTTCCTTCCGGAGCAGAGTTCGGCTTCACCCTCAGTAATACGACCCAGATTTCAGATATTCTGAACCAGGAATTCAAGCAGAAACTGCAGCAGGGTGCTGATTATGTATTCCAAACGACTTCTGATGATCATCAGAAGTTAAGAGAAAAACATCCTCAACATAACTGGTATCCCGGTAATATCATCGCGCATCGAGGACGCATTATTTCTCTGGGGCTCTGGCAGATCGATTCTTTCGTACAAGCGGAAGCGATGCTGGCCAGTCTGCCACAACAGGAAAACCTGCCCCTGACTTCCCCCAAAGCCCAGAGCAACCAATTATTAAAAGCGGAACTGCAACTGGCACTGGGTAATCTGGCAAGTGCGCAGCAAAAGCTTGAAGATCTACTGGCGGTGAATTCAACGCCTGCAGTGAAACAGCGTTCCGAGTCATTATTACGTGAATTGCTCTACGCAGAATTGAACAAGTCCGACCCGAATGAGTTTTCGTTGTTGTCAAAACTCGAATCACTTGCCACGACGCCTCTGGAACGAGGCCGTTTTCTGTCACGCAAGTCAAAACACCTGCTGCAGCAGCAGGATTACCAGGGATTGATGGAAGTCGCCGAAGAATTCAAAAAGATCGAAGTCAATCAGCCTCTGGCGATGGCAGGAGACGCGAATCATCTGGTGACGGTCAGCAGCCTCATCGCCGGTCTGATGGAAAAAGTAACCACCAAAGCAGACAGGGATGCACGTGAAACCGTAGATGCGATCATCTCCAGTGATCAACGGGCGGCGCTCAAAGACGGGTCCGTGCTGGAACTGCAATCCTTCCAGGATACTTATGGCAGTTGGCCTCAGGCAGTCAAAGTCCGTAGTGTGCTGGCGGAAAAGCTGGCGCGACGGGGACAAAACCAACAGGCAGAATTTCTGCTGCTGGAAAACCGTTCGCATCCCGATCCGACGATCGCAGCGACAGCGACACGCCAGTTACTGGAATTATGGCAGTCTGCCGGTCTGCCTTACGAGGCGGCTTCCCTGCTCCAGGAATTAGACCACAAATTCGCTGACATCACTCTGGACTCCGGAATCACAGGATCGCAATACGTCAGTCGCTTCGATCGAAAATCCGGAACCTGGACTATTTTTGAATCAATGCAGCCACTCAAACAAGTGGTTTCGTATGTTTCGATTCAACAAAGTTATTTGGGAGCGCCCCCACCTGAGACGAAAGCAACTTACAAAAACTATGAGCGTAAATTTCTGCCTCCAGTGGAAATTTCGCAACTCCTGCTGAAAACAGGTGCTATTCTGAATGTCGTCAATAAACATGTAGGACAATCCGTGGGCAAGATCGAAGTTTCTGATCGAATCTCGTACCCCTATCATTCTCAGAATACGCGTGTCGGACACTTCATCCCGCTTGGCAGCAGCCGCAAAATTCATGGCGTCTCGCTGCTCCAACTGCAGGATGAAATTTCGACGCCGCTCTGGACAGCAGAATTTGATGATCTCAATAGCGCTCAGTCACTATTTTATGTCGGCCCCTCGGGCCCGCGCGTCTGTATCTTTCAATGGGATAACCGCCTGTTTGGTTTGAATCCCGCAACAGGCAAAGTCATGTGGGAACGCAAAAACATCCCCTCAAAATCCGGTTTCTTGAGTGATTCCAGCAAAGGGCTGATCGGCGATCAACGAGCGGTTGTCGCCTTCAATATCAATCGCACCAACTACGATGTCTACAGTTCCATCACAGGTGAACTGATTCGAAAAGGTGAGCTGGACTTAAACAGCCAGTCCCGACACGCCTTCGGCCGAAAACTCTTTTATCAAACGACCTCGACGACCGAAAAACGGGTACGACTCTGGGATCCACTGACAGACAGTTTTCTGCTCGATGAACCGGTCACGAACTCGGGATTTTCGACGCAGCTTTCTGATACGGAACTGGCCGTCCTGCTGCCTCCCAATCGCCTGCGCGTCTTGAACGTGGAGACGGGAGAAATCATCGTTGAATCGACGATTCCCGATGAATATCTCACGAATCTGAATAAATTCATCGGTTTTTCAGACCAGAATCGTTACTACTTCAACTTTTCCTATACCACGCCGCGCAGACAATCTGCGCAAAATGACTTTTATGTCAGCGACTCTTTCTTGAATGTGGTCCATATTGACAATGACTTAATCAGCATCGATAAAGCGTCTGGTAAAATGCTCTGGAGCCGCAACCTGCCCAAGCGATCCTGGATCGATACTTCTCAGTATCAACTTCCGTTTCTGGTTTTCATGAGCAAAATTCGAACCGAATCCAAAACCAGAAGTTACTCTTACCTGTTCGAAGTTCTCGATGCGCAAACAGGCAACACCATCGGCTTCGAAGACAACATCATTAAAGACACGATCCTGCAAATGCACATCGATCCCCGTTTCCACAAAATGATTCTGCAGGGAATGAACAGTGCCGTCGAAATCGATTTTAGCGATCGTCCTAAGTCCCTGGATAAAATCTTCGACGCGCCGCTTTAAGTAAGCAGTGAAATTGCTTGACCTGAACCTGCCGCAAGCTTAGTCTGTCTTATAAAGAAATCAGCGGCTGTCGTATAATGGCATTACCCCAGCTTCCCAAGCTGGAGACGAGGGTTCGATTCCCTTCAGCCGCTCTGTTTTAAACGATGCTCCGCTAGAGCAAGTCCCATCTACCATAGCGTTGTCCCATCTACTATAGCGTTGTCCGTGCTATCCTACTTGATCCAAATAGCCTTGGAGACGCGACAGTAAACCTGGACACTGGTTAGCTCTTAACCTGCTGAGTACTGACAGAGCGAATCTGTTCCAGTTGTTTCGAAACTTCAGAGAAGGGGACTTCGTGAGGCAGTTTCCCGGTGGTCGCTGCAATCGCTGATGTCACTCCCGCTGCCTCTCCCATGGCGACCGCATTCCCGGTGACACGGTAACTGCTGTGGGCGATAAAATCGCCGCTGATACAACGCCCGGCCATCATCAATCCAGTCACATCACGGGCAATCAATGCCCGCAGAGGAATATCATAAGGCTGCGATTTAAATGGTTTCGATTCAATCGCCTTGGTTTTATCAGGATTCGTGGAATGCACATCAATGCCAAAACGAACATGACAAATGGCGTCATCAAATCGAGTGCCATTTTTTAAATCTTCACCGGTGACATGATACCGTCCCAGAATCCGCCGACCTTCCCGCGTCCCAATGTGTTCGGCGGTCGCTACGATTTCCAGATTTGTCCAGGGACCACCCAGTTTTTTCAGGCTGTTGATCAGTTTGTGAACTTCGCGCCGTGCCTGTAATGTCGCATCGGTGACATGTGCCGCATCAATGGACAGCGTGCCATATTCATGATTGGCCATCATCGCATAGAGTCCGTCCCGCACCCGGAAAATCGTCGGCCCCCCATAGGAAGGATCAATACCTGCACGTTGAAATTCGGCTAACAGATTCTTCTTCGGGTTCCCCAGCTTACGAGGCTCTGCATCTCCCCGGATGAATTGGGCAATTCCGTCCGTGGTGACACCTGTGAGTAATACCATCAGGCTCATCGGCTGCGTGAGCCCGGTTCCCGGCTGACCAAATTCATATCCGCAACCCGCTTGCGCCGCCAGATCGCCATCGCCTGAGCAGTCGATAAAAGATTTCGCCCGCCAGGCCTGCCGACCCGATTTGGATTCGGTCACAATCACCGACAAGCGATTATTGATATCGTTCACGGCTCCCACAACTCTGGTATGCAGCTGAATTTTGACGCCCGCTTCCAGCAGCAGATCTTCCAGCAGAAGTTTGGTTTTCTCGGTATCGTAGGCGACGGACCCGTTTGATAACGTATTGCTGGCGTCCCGGGCTTCGAGCTTTTGCAGAATCTCTCGCATGATGCCCGGTTTATTCTGCGCGTCGATAATCAATGTCAACGCGCCCGCAGTCCAGACACCGCCCACACAACCATTCACTTCGAGCAGCCTGGTCTTGGCGCCACTTCGGGCCGCAGCCAGCGCCGCCGCCACTCCAGCTGGTCCACCACCACAGACGATGACTTCATCTTCTTCGACAATCGGAATGTTGCGAGCTGCTTCGTGAAAAACTTTGCCATCCGGTGAAATCCAGCCGCTGGTGCGAACATGTTGCGCCGTGGAATTCCAGACAGACTGTCCGCCACCGTCAAGCATCAGAGTGTTGGAAGGCCGCGTGATTCCATCCACGACGGGTTCTTTCGCAGCAGCAACATTTGCTCCCGCCACAAAAGCAGCCGTACTGCCGGCGAGGTATTTCGCAAAATCTCTGCGGTCCATATTCTCGTTGGCCATGTCAGGCTCCTTTCGATACTACTGAGGCGGATTCTCGAAAAAATTCGTATTCACTCAACCATAAATTCGTTTTTGAATCTCGGTAACAACATCTTCAATCGGAATACGTACCTGTTCCAGCGTATCTCGATCACGCAACGTCACACAGTTATCCTGTTCGGTCTCCCCATCCACTGTCAAGCAGAAAGGAGTTCCAATTTCGTCCTGGCGTCGATAACGGCGGCCAATTGCTCCCTGCTGGTCATAAACAGCCTGAATTCCCGCAGATTTCAAACGCTGATAGATCGACGAAGCCACTTCAGGCATACCCGCTTTTTTGATCAGAGGGAACACAGCCACTTTGACTGGAGCCAGCCTGGGATGAAACCGCAAGACGGTTCGCGTCTGCATATTCCCTTTTTCATCGGGTTGCTCGTCTTCGTAATACGCTTCACAGAGAAACGCAAGAGTTGCCCGGTCGGCACCGGCGGCCGGTTCAATCACATGCGGAATAAATCGCTCGCGTGTCTGATCATCGAAATAGGTCAGATCTTTGCCGCTCCCTTTATATTTTGGCTTGCCGTCTTCGTTTTTTTCGACCACCAGTTGATCGCCTTCACGAACCAGCTTGCCTTCCATGTGAGAACGCAAATCAAAATCACCGCGATGCGCAACCCCTTCGAGTTCCCCATATTCATTTTCTTCCATAAAGGGAAACGCATACTCAAGGTCGGCTGTCCCGACAGAGTAGTGGGCGAGTTCTTCCTGTGTATGATCGCGCAGAATCAGATTTTCCGTCGCAATCCCGTGTTTGATGTACCAGTTGTAACGGCGGTCGCGCCAGTATTTATACCATTCAAACGATTCATCGGGATGACAGAAAAATTCCATTTCCATCTGTTCGAATTCACGCGAACGGAAGATGTAGTTACGCGGCGTGATTTCGTTGCGGAAACTTTTTCCGATCTGGGCAATCCCAAACGGAATTTTCACGCGGCCGCTGTCTACCACATTCTTGAAGTTGACGAACATCCCCTGTGCGGTTTCCGGACGCAGAAACGCCGTGCCTTCTTCTCCTGCTAACGCACCGATGATCGTTTTGAACATCAGATTGAATTCACGCGGTGCGGTCAACTCCCCGCCTGTTTCCGGGCAGCGTGCTTCCAGTTTCCCGGTGGCGGGAATGTTCGCTTCCGACAGCATTTTCGCGTATTCCATCAGATTGCAGACCATAATCTGAGGCGTTTCGCTGGCGGTGAGCCCTTGCTCTTTTTCATATTCTGCCAGCGCCTTTTCCAGGCGTTTGCGTTTCGTCTTGGAAAGACCATCTTCGCCGATATCCGTCATATAAGTTTCACAGGCAACCGGCGCATTATCTGATGCATAAGCGACTGCGACGGAAACATGATCAACGCGGTAGCGGGCCTTGGACTCTTTGGAATCGACCATGAAATCATGAAACAGATCATAATGCCCTGAACTTTTCCAGACATTGGGATGCATGATGATTGTGGTTTCGACGCCGGTCATGGAGAAGGGCGAGGGAGCCCCTTCCGGTGCGACCAGTTCATTGTGTGTGGTAATCATATCAGACCACCAGGCCTCTCTGACATTACGCTTGAGTTCCACTCCTAACGGACCATAATCCCAGAACCCCTGCAGCCCGCCATAGATTTCCGAAGACTGAAATATGAACCCGCGCCGTTTGCACAACGCAACAATTTTCTCCATCTCTTTTTTCATTGAACTGGTCTTTCAATCTCGTCTTTCAAAGACACTCTAAAAACAGGAATCAATTTTCATTGGGATAAAAATCAGAGTCAGGCATCTGATGCTAGCGTGATGGTCCCTGACTGATGATGATATTCAGGCACCACAGAGATCAGGCCTCGTTGAGAACATAATCGAATATCGTCTTCAAAGCCACGTCGAATCAGATTACGCCCGCCAAGGCTGGCCCGGACTGCCTGCAGCACACCCTCTTCGTTCTGGATCTGAGACCGGTAATGATCGACAACAAGCCGGGTCGAATCGTCCATCACCAACGTCTGGTCAGTCAGATTCTGCAGTTCCGCAGCAATCGCACCGGCACACAGACAGTCTTCACCTGTCACAACGCCATCTGTTCCTGCACAGACCAGATAAATCAATCCGTCCACATTACTGAGTTCGTTCACAACGGCATCCAGACAGATGAATGAGCCGATTAAAATGCGATTTGCCTGTAACGCGTGTTTCAGAGCCCGGGTCCCATTGCTGGTTGTAAAGACAATTTTTTTGCCTGCGACAATTTCTGCCGGGTAACGGGCAGGGGAGTTATCCAGGTCAAAGCCCTCGATCATCACACCCATCCGCTCTCCGCCAAGCAGCACCTGTTCCCCGTTTACTCGTTTGAGTTCTTTCGCAATTTCTTGCGCTTCCTCAATTTCTTCACAGGGAATCACTGCCGTTGCCCCTGAATTTAAAGCATAGGTAATGGTAGAAGAGGCACGTAAAATATCCAGAATGACAGCGACACTACCTGAATAGTCTGCAGGTTCTGACAACAGCGGAAGTAAACAGGTTCGAATCTCTAAAGGCATGGTATTGATTTACGATGGCGTTGATTTAAATGGAATGCGGAAACGGGGCTCAACGAGCCTTGTCTGAAATATCCTTGCGACACCAGGCGCCATCCCAGCGGATACATTTGACCGCCTGATACGCTTTGAGTTTCGCCTGGCTGATGGTTTCTCCAATGGCCGTCACCCCCAGCACCCGGCCGCCATCGGTGACCACCTGAACTTCTTCTTCGTCCCTGATCGCTGTTCCCGCATGAAACACCTTGGTGTCCGCCAGTTTCGCCGCTTCATCCAGTCCGCGAATCACTTTTCCCTTTTTGTAGTCGCCCGGATAACCTTCCGATGCCATTACAACACAGACAGCCGGTCGTTCATCCCATTCTAACGGTTCAATTTCATCCAGCCGCTCTTCCGCCGCTGCCAGCAACAGTTCTGCCAGATCTGTTTTGAGACGCATCAGCACAGGTTGCGCTTCCGGATCTCCGAAACGGACATTGAATTCCAGTACCTTGGGCCCCTGATTTGTGATCATCAGACCGGCATAAAGGACCCCGTTAAAAGGACGGTCTTCCGTTTTCATCACATTGACCATCGGAACCAGGATCTTTTCAATGATCTCGTCCATCAGTTCTTCGGTCACGAGAGGAGCCGGGCTGTAAGCCCCCATTCCGCCAGTATTAGGGCCCAAATCGCCATCGTAGGCTGCCTTATGATCCTGTGAAGTCTCCAGAGGAATAATGGTTGACCCACTGACGATTGCCAGAATACTGACTTCCTGACCAATCAGCTTTTCCTCGATAATGACCGTTTTGCCGGCATCACCAAATTCTCTGATTCTCATCAAAGACATGATCGCATCAAGGGCTTCCTGTTTCGTATCGCAGATCAAAACTCCCTTACCCGCTGCCAGGCCATCTGCTTTGATGACGAGAGGCTGTTCTTCACGGTCTTCCAGAAACGCTTCGGCTGCTTCAAAATTGGAAAAGGTTTCCGACTTTGCCGTCGGAACATTGGCTTTCCACATCATCTGTTTCGCAAACGATTTGCTGCCTTCCAACTCTGCCGCCGCTTTCGAAGGACCGAAGACGGCAATCCCCGCTGCCCGCAACGCATCCGACATACCGGCCACAAGGGGAACCTCAGGGCCGACAATCGCTAACCGAATGGACTCCGCCTTGGCAAACGCCACGATGCGCGGAATATCACTGGCATCGATGGGCACATTAGTCGCGTCCAACTGCGTGCCGGCATTTCCCGGTGCACAAAAGATCTGGCTGACACTTTCAGACTGGGCCAGTTTCCAGACCAGAGCGTGTTCGCGGCCCCCCTGACCAATCACTAAAACTTTCATCGTTTAATTTACCTGCTCGCTTCTTATCTTCAAAAATATTCTGGGCATTCAAATTTTAAGAATTGCTCACTCCAACTGATGTGGAGTATATCAGCACTGTTTTGCCCCTAGTAGCATCGGTTCCCGAATTTTACAGTTTGCTGCTAAAAAGCTGGTTTTCCACTTCGATTCAAAGGTGAATTTGCTGATTTCAAAACAAACCTGATTCAGTTGATGGCCTGTTCAAACCGAAACCCCTCACCGGTTGGACGAAACTCACTTTAAATCTTATAATGGCCGATTCAATGAGAATAAACACGAGAGACAAAATGGTTTTCGAACATTTACCTGGCATGAACCACACGCGCCGAGAGGCTGTCGTACTCATGAGTATCGTGGTATAACCGCTGGTTCGCAAATTAATGTTATCGTAAGATTCTCTGTCGCAATTGACTTAAAGTGAATCTGACAAAAGACTTTTAACCTTTTCGTTGTCTGGAGATTTCAAAGTGTTTGATACTGTCGCCATTATTGGTGCCACGGGTGCTGTTGGAAACATCATGCGGAAACTACTGGAAGATCGAAACTTCCAGGCAAAACAATTTCGTTTTCTGGCTTCCGCCCGATCTGCTGGTAAAACACTGGAATTCCAGGGAAAAACGTACACACTTGAAGAATTGACCAAAGATTCGTTTGCAGGCGTTGAACTCGTCATCGCGTCCACACCCGATGATGTCGCAGCAGAATTTCTGCCCGCAGCAGTCGCCGCAGGTGCGATCGTGATTGATGAATCAGGCTACTGGCGAATGAAACCGGATGTGGCTCTGGTCATTCCCGAGATCAATCCGGAAGCGGCCCTCGCAGCAAAAGGCATTATCGCCAGCCCCAACTGTTCGACCACTCAGATGGTGATGGCTCTCAAACCTCTGCACGATGCCTCCCGTATTCGACGCGTGATTGTCAGCACTTACCAGGCTACCAGCGGTGCAGGAGTTGCCGGCACCAGTGATCTCATGGAAGGGTCGCGGGCCTTTCTGGATGGAAAAAATCATGATTATCAGGTCTTTCCACACCCGATCGCTTTTAATGCCATTCCTCAGATCGGCAGTGAAAAAGAGGAAGGCTACACCAGCGAAGAAATGAAAATGGTGTACGAAACCCGCAAGATTCTGGGTGATGATTCAATTCAAATCAATCCGACTTGTGTTCGAATCCCTGTCGCGAACTGTCATAGCGAAACGATTACTGTGGAAACAGAACGCCCCATCTCTCCCGAAGAAGCCCGCCAATTATTCGCGGATTTCCCCGGAATCACCGTGGTGGATGACTTAAAAAACCTTTCGTACCCGCTCCCTTCCACCTGTGATGGAAGTGACGAAGTCTACATTGGTCGCATCCGCCGTGATATTTCCCATCCGAACGGGCTCAGTTTCTGGTGCGTCAGCGATAACCTTCGCAAAGGCGCCGCCACAAACGCCGTTCAGATTGCAGAGCTACTGGCAAAACATCGCGCCTGCACTTAAAGGAATTTGAGACGCTGCTCCCCAATTCCTCACAGGAGCATTCGTTTTCGGCTTCCCTCTGATCAGCGCACGTTTTTTCAAGTTAATACCATAAAGGCAATACAATGGATTCATTTCATTATCAAGATGGCGAACTGTTCTGTGAAAACGTTCCTGTCGCTCAGCTGGCTGAAGAATTTGGCACTCCGCTTTGGGTCTATTCAAAGTCGGCTTTTCTAGGCCGTCTGAAAGAGATCCAGGATGCCTTCTCTGATGTTGAGCCTGTGATCTGTTATTCGGTCAAGGCGAACGGAAATTTGAGCATTCTCAAAACAATGAACGATGCCGGCAGCAGTTTTGATGTCGTCTCAGGGGGAGAACTGTTTCGCGTCCAGCAGGCAGGCGCTGATACTTCGCGCGTGGTTTTCGCAGGCGTGGGAAAAACAGACGAAGAAATCCGCCAGGCATTAAAAGCAGACATTTTGATGTTTGATGTGGAAAGCGAAGCCGAACTCAATGCGATCGCCGCGATTGCCGGGGAAACAGGGTGCATCGGACGGGTCGCTTTGCGTTTGAACCCTGATATCGACGCGAAAACACACCGCAAAACCACCACCGGCAAAAAAGGGAATAAGTTCGGTATGGATATCGAACGGGCCACTGAACTGGCTGATAAAGTCCTGAAAGACGAACGGCTGGAACTCACCGGAATTCACATGCATCTTGGCTCTCCGATCCTTACAACCGACCCTTACGCCCAGGCGGTCAAAAAAGGGGCAGAGGTCATCGCGCAACTGCGCGCAAAAGGACATAAAACCAACTGGCTGAATCTCGGCGGAGGCTTCGGAATCAGCTATAAAACCGATGAAGGGCCCTCCGCTAAGACCTACGCGGATGTCATCGTCCCCACCATCAAAGAAATTGGCTGCCGCCTGGCTTTAGAGCCCGGACGATTTATCGCAGGTAATTCCGGCGTTCTCATCAGTCAGGTCGTCTTCACCAAACGAGAAGGGGGGAAACTCTTCTACATCCAGGACGGCGGTATGACAGATCTCGTGCGTCCTGCCATGTACGACTCGTATCACCGGGTCTGGCCGGTAAAACCAGCAGTTCCCATGCCCTTCGATTGTGAAACCGAAATTGAAGGCTGCGAACCAGCCGATGTAGTTGGTCCGGTCTGTGAATCCTGTGATTATTTTGCCAAAGACCGGTATCTGCCCCCCATGCAGCGAGGCGACTATCTCTGCACGTTTAGCGCGGGTGCGTACGGCTCTGTGATGAGTAGTAACTACAACGCCCGCCCCCGCAGTGCAGAAATCCTGGTGGATGGCAGTAATTATCAAGTGATTCGCAGACGGGAAACCTATGAAGAACTGATTGCCTTAGAGCAGACATAATCACAATCGCTGATGCTTGCCCGGTGTAATTTTATGTTCAAAGGGTCAGTTTCCGGTGGTCGGGTTATATCAATTATCGGGTTCCTGCCAGCTTTAATGTATTGAGAACACGAAAGATGCGGTTATTCGCTATCTTCGATTGAACCGTTATCCCCGTTAGAAACGATGATATCTCATACAGAAACGACCGCGGAGAATATGTCCATTCGAATACCTTATACCTTATTTCTGTGAAGACTTGATACGAAACAATTGAATTATGTTGTTTTGGGCAAGGTGATAAGAATAGTATATTAAAACTGTTTCTAACAACTTCATTGAGAGATTTTCAATCTCCCCAACAGACACGACACAGGTCAGGTCTGCCGGCAGATTGTCCTAAATGAATAGCCGACAACCAAGACGACACGGAGTCGACTGAATGTCTTTATGTAACCGGATCCTGGCAATTTTTGCTCTGGTATTTCTCTGCGCCACGAGTGTGCCAGCTCGCGTCTGGGCACAAGATACGATCCCTCCAAAACTACAGGAATCGAAGTCTCTGCTCAATCTGACTGCAGATGACCTGCTGTTATTCAAGCCGGAAACTCCGGAACAGCTGATGCAGGCCGTAGTACAACTGACGGATCTTGGCCAGGCAACAGCAGCCAAGCCTTATCTTGAGCAACTTCTCAAAGCGGATATTGATAACGAAACCGTTTTGAAACTCCGGGATAAATATGGACCGGCTGCGTTTCTTGCATTGGGAAATAACAAAGCCCTGCATCCGGAATCCATTACACTTCTGAAAAAAATGGAAGCCGCTTTTCGGGCTTATGCCACAGATCCAGTCCGCGTGAATGATCTGATCAATGACCTGTCCGCTTCTCCCACAAAACGCGGAATTGCCATTATTGAATTAAAAACCGCCGGTGAAACTGTGGCGCCAGCAATCCTGCAGCTGTTAAGTAAGAGCGAAGATCCCGCCAGGAACGATGAGTTGGCGTTTGCCCTGTCACAATTAGGCGCCCCCGTTGTTCAGCCGCTAATTGCTGCACTCCGCGCCCCCAAAGAAAATATCCGAAAAATTGCCGCGGACGTCTTGGGAGACATTGGTGATCCGTCGGCGGCCCTTTATCTCTGGAATCCGGCATTCTCTGAAAGCCAGCCTCCCAGTGTTCAAATGACAGCCCGCGTGGCGCTCGCAAAAATTCTCAAGAAAGATCCTCGTAATGTCCACGAAATTAATCCTCACGGCGCACAACAGCAATTAAAAAACGCGGCACTCCGCTTTTACCAGACACATGAAGATCAATCTGAGAAACAGAACATCTGGACCTGGGACCTGAAAGAACAGACGGTTGTTCAAAAAGAACTTCCCGCTCAGGAAGTCAATTTAATAGAAGGCCTGCGTCTGGCAAAAGAAGCACTGGAGATGTCTCCGGATAAACAGGATGTCCAGACACTTTATCTGGCGATGGCCCTCGCGATGGAGGCCTATCAAGCTGGCTGGAATCATCCGCTCCCTGAAGGGCAGGGGACTGCATTTAATCTGGCATTGCTCTCAGGCCCCTCCGCCGTTAGCCGGGTTCTCGCTTTAGCCATGAAGCAGGGACACACGCCAAGTGCAATCGCTGCCTTGAAAGCGCTGGGGCAAATTGGCTCGCGAGCATTGCTTTATGAACAACTCGATAAACACTCTTCGATCATTGCTGCCTTGAATTATCCTGATCGACGGGTTCAATTTTCAGCTGCAACGGCGATCATGCAGCTCGATCCGGTCAAAACATTCCCTGGTGCCACACGCGTGATTGCCATCCTGACCCGGGCACTGCTGGGGGAAGGAACTCAATCAGCAATCGTCGCGGACACCAGCGTCCCACGTGCCCAGTCGATGGCTGGTGTTTTTCATGAACTGGGATATCAGACCCAGCCAGTTCAGTCCGGCAAAGCAGCCTTCAAAGAAGCGACCAATCGAATGGACGTCGAATTCATCGCTCTGGAATACAATATTTCGCGCTGGGGACTTTCACAAACCATCGCCAACCTGCGGGCCGATTCCCGAACGGCGAATATCCCGATCATTATCTACGGACCTCTCCAGCTGAAAAGCAAAGTGGAATATTCAACCCGCCATTATTCTCTGGTCCACTACATTGTTCAATCCGACGACACAAGCAGCATCGGAACACAAATCAAACCCTTCCTCAGCAGTTTAAAAACACCGCAGCTGACAGGCGAGCTGCGGAATGAATATCGAACAGCGGCTCTGTACTGGTTAGCTCATATTGCTTCCAGTCAGAGAAATAATATTTACGACCTGGCACCGGCAGAAAAACCACTACTCCAGCTGGTTCCTGATCGGGCACTTGCTTCCAACGCACTGATCATCCTCGGAGGCATTCCGACTCGCTCGGCTCAGCTCGATCTGGTGAAAGTCATCACCAGTAAGATGATGGAAGCCGATGTCAAAGAAATTGCCGCGCTGCAACTGGCATTTCACATTCAGAAATTCGGACTGCTGGTTGATTCTGTGCAAGTCGCAGCAATCCGCGAGGCCTATCAGACAGCGGAAGATCCCAAGTTGAATACCGCGCTGGCCTCAGTCATGGGTACATTAATGCCCGATAATAAAGTGGTCGGTGAACGGTTGCAGAAATTCCAACCTGCCACGACTGCTCCTTAGTTCTCTTTTCGGACTGCGGTTCGCTCGCTGCTGAATCTGTTGCCACTCAGGCAAAGAGTGCATACAAAAAAACTCCGAAGATTTGCAGTAAACCTTCGGAGTTCTAAGTCAAATATCAGCACATCGAATTGCTATTTTGCGTTTGCTGCTGTCTTCTTTCGCAGCAACGCCCGTAAAGGCTCTTCCAGATCGCCGGCGTTTGAGGTGACGATTTCTGTCACACCAGTATGGTCGACGAGCATCAGCATTGGCACACTTCGCACGCCGTAATAAACGGCGGCAGGATTATTCCAGCCCCGCTTATCCCGTGCGGAATAAAATATCTGTCGCCAGTCGAGAGACGTTTTTTCCTGAAAGGCATCAATGGCTGGTTCTTCTTCGTCCAGATTCACACCCACAATTTCAAACCCGTACTTACGATATTTTTGTGATAAAGTCTGAAGCTGCGGCAGTTGTTCAATAAAAGGCTTGGCAGTTGTGGCCCAGAAAACGACCAGTACCACGCTTCCCTTGTAATCATCAATGGAAACAAAGCCCCCCTCAATCGTCTCTCCCGCCAGTTGCAGTGGTTGACCTTTCAACCGCAAACGCCGTGTCAGACCGCTGACTTGTGCTGCTTCATTACTCTTGGGAAATTTGGATTCCAGATCAATACAGCAGTCCAGTGCCTGCTGATTCATGCCGTATAACTGACTTGTTTCTGCTGCTGCCTGCAATAACTGCGGAGCACGAACTGTTTCTTTAGGAAACCGGGAAGCAAAGAAACGAGTCTGCTTTACAAATTCCTCAATCCAGCGTGGTTCCTGCATCGCAAATCGTTGTGCACTCGTATTGGCAAACTTAGCCACGGTAAACCCGGCATCCGCAGCAGCTTGCGAATTGGGATCGCGTTTGAACAACGACTCTGAATGATCATACAAAGCATCGATACTTTCCTGATCTCCCTGCAACGCCAATTGGAGATGCGCATCCAGTAGATGACTGATACAAACAGTAAAGAGACGCTGCTTTTCCTTGTCAGCGTGAGTTTGCTTGACCACTTCCATGGCCAGTTGAACGATTTTCTTATTACGCTCGGCACGCGATTTTTTCAGTTCATCAACGTTTTCCGTCTTAGGCAATGCCTGCACGCGAAGCCGTGTAATCTCGCGTACATTCCACTCCGGGGAACCTGGTTTCAGTTCCTCAATTTTGACATCTTCATCGGCCAGTGACTTATCATCATTGTCCAGATCGTCCATGTCGAGGCGGTCCCGCTCGAGGCTGGCTGTCTGAATCATACCAGCTGGAGAATTCAATGCAGGCCCGGACTGAGAAACCTGAGTGATTCTTGCAGTGGGTGATTTGGTTTGCGAGTCGACGGGCGCTCCATCCAACTTCCCGTCGATGCGATTGTCGGCTGATTGTGATGGAGAAGTTTCCCCACCCCCACAACCAAACTGAGTCAATAATAGCAAACACGCTGCTATCGTGGTGATATCATGTCGATGCCTCATGGCCTGTTCCTCTCCTTCCTTTGAGAGTCGGTAACTATCTGAAGAACCGAGGTAGCGAAATCTCTTGTTAGGAATCCTGCCATTCCCTCAGCAAAATTACTGTCGTAAAACACTTTAAGGAGCGTGTTTTACGACAAAAACCACTTTGAAGGCAATACGAAGCTGGAAAATTTTACAATCTGATCTGCGATTTCAGCGATGTTTTTCAAGCGACCGGATTCTAAAAATCAGAATCCATCCTCTTGAAAAGTGATCTCGAACAGCCTCACAGCTCGCCGTGATACCGCTTAAAGGCTTCAATGGCAAAATACTCGGGCAAGCCTAGCTGATTGTAAACCGTTGCTGTATTGCGGGTTCGATCTTCTGCTCGCACCCAGAATTCCCGTTTGTCACCTCCGGGATAAAAGGCACTGTCTTTTTGTGATTCGTGCTTAAAAATGGCTTCCCGCTTCTTGAGTACCACTTCCGGACTCAGTGGAACCGCTCTTTCGATTTCATGCGGTTCGTACTCTTCCCAGGCTCCACGGTACATCCAGAATTCTGGAATGATTTCTTCATCGGCAACCATATTGACGGCATTGATCACCGCTTCTGCACAAACCCGGTGGGTCCCATGCGGATCGGAAAGGTCACCTGCCACATAGATCTGATGCGGGTTGATTTCACGCAGCAGATCGGCAACGATCGCAATATCTTCTTCTCCGATCGGCTTTTTTGAAACCTGACCCGTGCGATAAAAGGGCAGATTCAGAAACCGGAGACGTTCTTCGGGAACCCCGGCGACTTCCGCACCGGCTGTCGCCTCGGTTTTTCTGATCAGACCTTTAATCCCCAGCATTTCTGCCGTATCCAGATCTCCCGGTTTTTTATTCTCGATGTTTTCTTTGAGATTCTGTAACTGGTCGAGAACCGCACGACCGTCAGGATGAAACAGCTTATGAAATTCTGAGACAAAATCGATGTGTCTCAACGCATCATGATCAAATACCGCAATATTTCCGCTCGTCATGTACGCGATATAAACTTCGTGCCCCTGATCGGCCAGTGTAATCAGAGTCCCTCCCATCGAAATCACATCATCATCCGGATGAGGACTGAAAACGATAACGCGCTGGGTATCCACACCGGCAGGTTTAGTACAAATCCCCTCCAGTAACGCATCAAATACGCGCTGTCGAATCTGCGCGACAGATCCGTATTTATAGATCAGTTGATGCAAATGATTCTGCAGAAAATCGTCTGTTTCCAGCTTTAACAGAGGTTTACCTACCTCTCCCGCGAGCCAGATGACTGCTTTTTTCTCCAGTTGAGACGTCCATTCAATATTCCCCACGATCCAGGGAGTTTTGACAGCCGTCAGCTCAGCAGCAGCCGCACGGTCGACGGCGAACAGGGAATTCGTATGCGTCTGCAAAAAACTCGCAGAAACGACATCGGTCACTTCCTGTTCGGCGGCACGCTTCACCACAGAGGCTTTATGTTCGCCCAGAGCCATGATGATAATTTTTTTCGCCGCCAGAATGCTGCCGACTCCCATCGTGATCGCGTGATGCGGGACATTATCTTCCCCGAAAAATCCGCTGGCCGCATCGCGGCGTGTTACGGGATCCAGATTCACCAGACGGGTCAGACTGTTGCGAGCGCTTCCAGGTTCGTTGAAACCGATATGCCCGGAACGGCCAATCCCCAGTAGTTGCAAGTCCAGTCCGCCAAACTTCTCGATGGTCCGTTCATACTCTTCGCAGTAAGCATCCACATCTTCAGCCGCAATATCGCCTCGGGGAATGTGGATATTTTCCGGTTTGACATTCACGTGATCAAAAAAATTCTCCCGCATGAATTTGTGATAACTGTGAATCGACTCCGGATCCATCGGCCAGTATTCGTCCAGATTGAATGTCACGACATTGGAAAAATCGAGCTGCTCTTCGTTGTGCAGCCGAATCAGTTCCCGATACACTCCCAGCGGCGTCGACCCTGTCGGCAGCCCCAGAATGACGGGAGTTTTTGCCTCATTTTTGGCACGAATTAATTTAGCGACAACGGAGGCCACATATTTCGCTAACTCAGAAGACGTTTCAAAAATCACGGTGGGGACTTTTGTGTGCCTGACAAATCTGGATTTCGGAGTAACGTGAACGGGACGTGCAGTATCAATGGCCATCAGACGTTTTTAACCTGTTAAGCAAGAAGGAAGCTGACTGTAGTGACGCAGGCAATTGTAATCTTGTTTTCTCGACTCAACCACGTTGAGTCTGCTAATTAAAGTCACACACGAACAGTAGACCCGGTGTGCGTGTTTTTTTTATGAATGTTTATTATAACTAGTCCGAAGAATAACTCACCAGTATTTGTTAGACCTAAATGTACAGAGAGAGAAATTTTCATGGTAAATCAGCCAGAATCACTTCGAATTCTCGCGATTCACGCTCATCCAGATGATATCGAAATCCAATGCGCAGGCACCTTGGCCCGCTTGAAAAACCTGGGATGCCACATCACCGTTGCCACAATGACCGCCGGAGACTGCGGAAGTGCGGAAATGGGACCGGTGGAAATCGCCAATGTCCGCCGCGCCGAAGCGCAAAAAGCAGCCGAACTGCTGGGTGCCGATTGCATGTGCCTCGAATTTCGGGACCTGGCCATCATCGTCGACAACGAGTCCCGCCAGCGGGTCACTGAAGCCATTCGCAAAGCCCGTCCGGATATCGTCATCACCGCCCCCCCGGTTGACTATATGAGCGACCACGAAATGACCAGCCGCCTCGTCCGCGACGCCTGTTTCGGTGCCTCCGCTCCCAATTACACCACGCATCAGTTTCAGCCCGCGCCCCCCACAGATAAAATTCCTCATCTGTATTACGTGGACCCCATTGAAGGCTGCGACTATTTCGGGAACCCGATCAAGCCGCAGTTCATTCTCGATATTTCCGAAACGTTTGACCTCAAAATAAAAATGCTCGCCTGCCACGAAAGTCAGCGTGCCTGGCTTAGAAAACAGCATGGACTGGACGAATATCTGGAGGGCACCGAGCGCTGGTCTGCTGCCCGCGGCAAAGAAATCGGGGTTGCCTACGGCGAAGCATTCGTGCAACATTGCGGACATCCTTATCCTTCCAGTAACCTGTTACTTGAACTTCTGAAAAAGTAACCGCGGCCCTCTTCTATCACCTTGAATTAAGAGATTCTAATGAACGATCCCACTCCGGCATCTGATGACGCCCGTACAGAACAAACGCTGCCATATACGGAAGCAGAGATTGAAACCATGGCTTCAGAAGACGCCAGCGCCGGGCGATTTCTCACCAAGTTGCTCGTCTGTACTTTCTCCTATACCATCATAGTGGGCGCTTATGTGATTTATTGGAGTTTAAATTAAGCAAACCTTCGTTCAACAAACCGGAACATTCAATCAAACTCTGATCGCCTCCTGCGGTCAGAGTTTTTGGGAGATCGGTTCCGACTGAGCCGCTTCATCAAACACCGTACCGTTCGGGTTGAGAACCATCCAGCACAAAGCGGCGGCGACATAAATACCCGTCATCAGAATCAACACCGCATTATAGATGCCCGCGTCGAACATTGTTCCCACGATCACAGGCAACAAAGCTGCCCCTAGATTGCCCGCCATATTCATCATCCCGAAAATCGGCGCTACATGCTGGCCCCCTTTATCAATCGTCACCGTATATCCGCACGCGCCCCCCAGCCCGGCAAAAAACATGCTGATGGTAATCAGCGTCATCGCCAGATTCATCTCCTCCACAAAATAGGCACACAGCGTACACAACGCGCAGCCCAGCATGGCTACAATTGCAACTCCCTGTCGGCTCCAGCGACGGCTTCCAGTTCGCTGGAGCACCCAGTCAACAACAACCCCTCCCAGGAAATTTCCCACCACAAACGACAGCAGAGGGAAACTGGTCCAGATCCCCGAAGAGGCAATCGTGATGCCTCGCGCTTTTTGCAGATAAACGGGAAACCACGTCATGTAAAAAATCGTACCGGCGGCCCGGAAGAACTGTTGAGCACAAATCATCCACATCGAAAAACTGGTCAGAATTTTTCCCCACGGCGTCGGCTCGCCATGCTCGTCCTCTCCCTCAACAGTTGGTTCGACGACGTCATCGCTACGAATGATTTTCAGTTCTGCCGCATTCACGCCACTATGTTTTTCCGGACGATCCCGAAACCAGTAATAAAACCAGATCGCCCACACAAAACTCGGCACCGCGCAGAGAAACATCACCGTCCGCCAGCTCACTCCCGGTATGTCAATGCCGCCAAAATGAATGCCTTGCAACAACAGGCCGATGCTGAACGCGCCAAACGCACTCCCGATCGACATGAAACTTCCCAGCAAACCACTGGCCAGACCCCGCCGCGATTTAGGCAGCCACTTGGAAATCGTACTGGCACAACAGGGAAATATTCCCGCCTGTGAAATACCAAAAATCAGACGCACAGCAATCAGCATCCAGAATCCGGTTACCAGTCCGGTCAAGGCGGTCGCGATCGACCACAGAATCGCAAATGCGGTCAGAGAGCGTCGTGTCCCCCAGACGTGACCGATCCAGCCGCTGGGAATCTGCGCCAGGGAATAGCTCCAGAAAAACGCGCTCATGACCCAGCCCATCTCAGTCAGGCTGATGTCGAGCTCTTCCTGGATCAGTTTTGCGGGAACCGAAATGGCATTGCGGCTGATGTAAGCCACGGCTGCCGCCAGACACAGTAACGTCAACACCATAAAGCGGGCATGTGTCGGTGCTGCCTGTTCGCTCTCTCCCGAGTTTTCCGATTCGGCCACAACAATTTCTCCCCGAAGCTGACTCCGTGCTTCTGCTATAATGCCTGCATCAGCAAATCGAACAGGCGATCCACTTCCGCTTTGGTTTCCTCATCCAGATCCCACGCGTGTGGCGTGCATCGCTGCTCTGATTGAAAAATGCCGCGTTTGACCAGCAGGTATTTCTCAATTGCCAGAAATCCGTCCAGCCCCGCCTGTAACTGCAAAGCCACAATCGCGCAAATTGGAAAATAAAGCCGGTAAATCGCCGCTTCATCGCCGGCCTCAAGCGCCCGCCATAAGCCCATGATCCCATCCAGCAAATCCACGCCCGGCATTGTCCCGCTGATTCCCCGCCGATACGCGTCTACCAGCAGAATTCCGCCCGAACCATCAAAAATCCGGGCCCGACCATCAGTCGCGTCACGTAACGCAGACAGATTCGGACCAATCGGTGAGGCTTCCGGCTTGAACTGAATTTTTTCCGGACCGTACTGATCCAGCAGTTTTCGATAAAAGTCAATCGAGATCGCCCGTCCGACATAAGACGAAGCGTCCTGTACGATCAACGGTAAAGTACACTGCTCGGCGATCGCACCAAAATAATCCCAGAGCGCCGATTCAGGCAGCGCCGTTGTCACAGGCGGAATCGCCATCACGGCATCGCAGCCCGCCTCTTCAGCGTGACGGGCAAACGCCAGCGCCTGCCGCGTGCTTTCTGCACCCACACTGGCAATCACAGCACCGCGACCATCGGAAATCTCAGACATCAACCGCGTCAGTTCCAGTCGCTCCTCATAGGTCAGACGCAGCACTTCCGAAACCATCGCGCCACAGACGCCATCAGCGCCCAGCTCATAACACCAGTCGATTTCCCGCTGGAACGATTCACGATCAATCGTTTCGTCAGCCATTAACGGCGTATGCAATACAGGCAACACACCCTGAATCGTTCGCGACATGTCGTTGGTCTTTCTACTATCTCGTAATAAAATCTCGTTTGTGTCTATGCTTCAATGATCTGCTGAATCGCGTCCGCCATCCCCTCGATCAAAATTTCCAGGCTGCCTCGTTCGAACGGCGTCTGCCAGACCTGATACAGATCCAGATCATACAATTCCGCCGGCGTTAAATATCCGGTTGTTCCGTTGATCAGATTCAAACAGACAATCGTGCGGTCCGGAAACCGGCGCCGCAGTTCGCGCTGCAGAATCGAATACGCTTCGGAAGGGCTGCCAACCAGAATCGTGTCCCCCATTCGCCAGACCCAGATCGGCAGGTCCAGTGTAGCCCCATCACCAATTCCCCGACGAATATTCCGCCGACGCCGCAAACGTTCTTCCAGTGCCCGGTCGGTACACGCCTGCCTTTGCTGCTCCAGTTCCTCTGCGGTCGGCCAGTCCTTTAAAGGGAGTTCCACTTTCACTTCGATCGCTTTTAACAGTGAACTCATCTTCGCCGCAACAGGTTTCCACACAGCCAGCGGCGCCCCCGATTCCATCACTCCCTGATACTCCAGACACGTCGCGACAGGCTCCATATCTTCCAGCGTCGACAGCGCCGCATAAGCCAGTTGACGCCCATGCCGATCCGCAACTTCGGTGTCACCCACATACTGATACCGCGGCGACAATTCTCCTGAAGCGCCTTGCATAAACAGAGCAGGGACCCCCAGCGTTTCCCGAATCGTATCCCGCATCGCTCCCGGATAATCGGGAGAGATCGCCGTATTCTCCCACGCCAGCGTCGTCGGATGGCAGGCGTAATTCACAATTACCGCTTTCAGTTTGCCTTCCGCGTCACTGACCCGACCTACCACCAGCGTATCATCCGCCGATTCACCGGGATTCCAGCCGCAAATGATCCGCTCCGCCTCGGAAGCAGGATCAGGCAAGTCTCGCATTGACGCCAGTTGACAGTGCCCCGTCTTCCATTCCAGCACCGCCGCGGTCACGTTTTTGATCGCTTCACGTACTGCAACGAGGGAAGCCTGATAAACGGTTTCCAGATACGCGGCCAGTGATTCACTGGCTGGCAGATCCGGATCGGGATCGGTCAGCGGCGGCGAAGCGTGTGTATGACTCAGACCGAAAATCAAAGCCGACTCTTCAATCTCCAACTCTTTCAGCAAGCGCGACTGAAACCGGTTGAACGTCAGCAGCGAACGCCACCAGCCCAGGTCGGCATCCAGAAAAATCAAAGGCTGCTCTGCACCGGCTGCATACAGCACCAGCGCATTTAAAGTCAGTCGGCGATGAATCGAATCCGCCACGTCATGTTTCGCGGCCCCCCAGTTGCGGGCATAAATCCCGACCGGCGGCGTGATATCCACCGTCGCCACACCGATCTGCCCCTGAAATGCCAACTCTGTTCCCGCCTCTACAGCGCGTTCACTCATAACCATTCCCGTATCAATTAACTGTGAATCTCAGTCCCTGTCCGCAGCACTCAGGCAAGCCGACTTACCAGTCTCCCACTGCACCATCCCGATAGAACACCCGCTGCACGGTTTCCTGCTGGAACGGATGTTTCTTGACTTCTTCTTCATTGATCGAAATTCCCAGCCCCGGTCTCTGGTTCGGTTTGACCGTGCGCGTCTTGGGATCAATCACAAATCCTTCTTCAACAACATCCTCGCGCCAGGGAACATCATCATGCACCGATTCACAGATAATGTAACTCGGCTGAGAAAACCCGAATTCCAGCGACGCCGCCGTACTGACCGGCCCCTGGGGATTATGGGGCGCGAGTGAAATCCGGTACGCATCCGCCAAAGCTGCAATCCGTCGTGCTTCCGTGAAACCGCCACAGTGAGTTAAATCGAGCTGACAGACTTCACACCCCCGTTTTTCAAACAGGTCGCGGAACGCCGCCAGATGCGTCAACCGTTCTCCCGTTGCGATGGGTGTCGTCACTGCCGCATTGATCCGCGCCAGACTGTCAATCGATTCCGGCCAGCAGGGTTCCTCAAAGAAATACAAACCATACGGGTCCAAAGCTTTGGCAAACTGCATCCCCATCGCCGGTGAAGGGCGGGCATGACAGTCAACCATGATATCAATTTCATCACCGACCGCTTCCCGCATCGCAGCCACACATTCCTCAGCAGCCTGAACCGGTTTCAAACCTTCAATCGGTTTTGTCGGCGGCACCGCCATCGATTTGAACGCGGTAAATCCGTCAGCAACTGCCTGCTGCGCCAATTCCGCGAACTGCGCCGCGTTATCTGTTGACGTCTGATAAAACGACTCCATATTGCCCCCACCCAGATGACAATAGAGTCGGATGTAATCGCGAACCGGGCCGCCCCACAGTTGATGGCAGGGCACACCGTGAATTTTTCCCAGAATATCCCACAGCGCCAGATCAATGCCGGCAATCGCCGTCGAACGGGTCACGCCGCTGCCATGCCAGAAATGTTGTCGCCACATCATCTGCCACAAATATTCCACGCGCCGCGGGTCTTCCCCAATCAGCAATTGAGATAAATCCTCAATCGTTCCCGTGACCCCGCGTGTATGCCACTCCAGTGTCGCTTCGCCCCAGCCAAACAGGCCGGGCTGATCTGTGGTCACTTTTACAAACACCCAGTTTCTCATCCGGGCATGACACACCAGAGTTTCGATGCGTTCAATTTTCATCAGTAGCGGTTTCCCATCTGCAATAATTTTATTTTGGTGCCAAAATAACAACATAACTTGAATGTGATCGGGAAGCAAGTTATCTAGCGGAAGAACTAAGCAACAATTATCAGGATCGGCACCGCTGACAACAGGCGAATATCAGTCGTTCAGCAGACAACAATTCACCTCTTACGGAAACTGCTGTTCGAGTTGATCTTCGTCGTATTCCTGCAATCGCTGTCGCGCCAATTCAGCCCACGGCCCCAGTTCATCGAATTCCAGATACACTTTCCAGTGGGGAACCGCTTCCTCAACCCGATTCAATTGATTCAGTACCTCGCCGATGTGCAAATGCGCATCGGGATAATCGGGGTGTACCTGCAATGCGATCTCAAACGCGTGCAGTGCCGCTTCCGCATCACCCAGTTCATTATGCAGGCAGCCTAACTGCGTCCACGCTTCGATATAATCGTGGTCCCATTCCACCGCCGCATAATATCGTTCCAGCGCGCCTTCCGTGTTCCCGCTCAGATACAGTGCCTCGGCCAGATGCAGATGCCCCTCGGGCATATCCGGTTGCCCCAGCAGAGCCATGCGATAGGCTTCTATCGCCGGCTTCGCTTCGCCGGCATCCAGAAATCGGCAGCCTTCCTGAAACCATTCGTCCGAACTGCGATCTTCTGGCTCATGTGTTTTCAGATGCTCTGTGAATTCAATCGTCCCCTCGAACGATTCTTCGTCCGCCAGTTCAGGCATCGCGGTCTCTTCCGTGCCGAAATCAAACACCCGCTGTCCCTGCCGGGGATCAATCAGACCCCGCTCATCTTTCAACAGAAGCTGTGCGTCCTGCGACAGCAGTGTCAGTTGCGATAATGGCTGGTCAACTTCGTTGAAGAATTTTCCCAGATGCTGCAGGCTGTTTTCCAGATCCCGCGGATGTACGCCCGATTCAAGCAACGTCGAAAGACGTCGTACGCTCGCCACTTCCTGAAAGGAAAAGTAGGGAAGACGAAAAATTTTCCGCACCGGCTTGATCAAACCCTGCCGCTCCCAGCGACGAATCGTAGACACAGGCACATCCAGCATCTGCGTCAGCATCGCCGGCGTATAAAGCGAATCCACATTCACACCCGGATCACGCAGTTCAATCAGCGCCAGCCAGTCCGACTCCTTAATGATCTGAATCGCCGTCCCTTCAGTAATCAACTCCTGTGCCTGGCTCAAATTCACCGAAGGCGAACCGTCTGCTTCCAGCGGCCAGCCTTCTTCGCCGATCACCAGCAGTGTCGTCTGTCGGCTCACGTGTTGCGCCGCCTGACCGCCATGCAGCTCAACGAACTCCCAGGCTTTCTGGTGTGTCATCGAGGCAAGCGTTCCGGTAAACACCACGCGCTCCCCCTGTAACGCGGGAGAGCCTTGTAGCAGTTGATCAGGTTGTTCTTCGTCAGTTTCCGCCATAGGTTAAGTAATAATGCATCAATCGGGAAATTTCGAGTAAAAAGGGGGTTATCAGGTGAGTGTGTTGAAAATATCATTCACATGACCAGTAAACTTTCTCCGAGGATACTGATACGCGAATCTGTTGGGTAGCTTTCAGAGCAATCCTTCATTATAAGGGAGCAAAATAAGTAATTTCCTCTTCGTGGTATCGTTTGTACCCCGGTTTTTTGACTAAATATCCATGGGAGTTGATAGGAATGTCCGTGCTCGAGTCGTCTGATTCTGAAATCTGGAACTGTATTCAGTCTGAAGCGCAAAGGCAGAAACATGGCCTGGAACTGATCGCATCTGAAAATTACACCAGCGCCGCCATTATGGAAGCCGCCGGCTCGATTCTCACGAACAAATACGCCGAAGGCCTTCCCGGTCGCCGTTATTATGGCGGCTGCGAATTTGTCGACGTCGTCGAAGACCTCGCCCGTCAACGGGCCTGCAGTCTCTTCGGAGCCGAATACGCCAACGTCCAGCCACACTCCGGCTCGCAGGCCAACATGTCCGTGTACTTCACCGTTCTGAAACCCGGTGACACCTTCCTGGCGATGGACCTCGCGCACGGCGGTCACCTCACTCACGGCATGAAACTGAATTTCTCGGGCACACTCTATAATCCCGTCCCGTACGGCGTGCGCGAAGACAACCACCAGATCGACTACGATCAGGTCGCCAAACTGGCCCGCGAACACAAACCGAAAATGATCATCGCCGGTGCGTCCGCCTATCCCCGCGAAATCGATCACCCCAAATTCGCGGAAATCGCAGCCGAAGTCGGTGCCGTTCTGATGGTCGATATGGCGCACTACGCCGGTCTCGTCGCCGGGGGAGTTCACAACAACCCCGTCGAAGTTGCCGACTTCGTCACCTCCACCACACACAAAACCCTGCGTGGTCCCCGTTCCGGTTTCGTCCTGATGAAAAAGAAATACGCCAAAGACCTGAACCGCGAAGTTTTCCCCGGCATTCAAGGCGGCCCCCTGGAACACGTCATCGCCGGCAAAGCCATCTGCTTCAAGGAAGCCAGCCAGGACTCCTTTAAAGCCTACGCCCGACAGATCGTCGCCAACGCGAGAACTCTCGCCGAAACCCTGATGGCAGGCGGCATCAAACTCGCGTCCGGCGGAACTGACAACCACCTCATGCTGTGTGACGTCACCGCGATCGACCTCACCGGTAAAATCGCCGAAGAAGCTCTCGACAAAGCCGGCATCACCGTCAACAAAAACATGATCCCCTACGATAAACGCATGCCTCTTGACCCCAGCGGTATTCGCATCGGCACCGCCGCTCTCACGACCCGCGGCATGAAAGAGGACGAGATGAAAAAGGTCGGTGCCTGGATTCTCCGCGTGCTGGCTGCTCCCGACGACAATGCCAACATTGAAACCGTTAAAGGCGAAGTCGGGGAATTCACCGAAAGCTATCCCGTTCCCGGCATCGCGTAACAGACAGATCTCCGGACCATGACACACAGCGACCTCAACATCACGACCATCGACTGCACCCGCGACGACGCCACCGCGCTCTTCAGCGAACTCCGCGAAAAGCTCAGCCCGCGCGGCAATGTCGTCTCGGAAGCAGGCCGTCAACGTACGATCGAACTCTTCGGCGAGTCACTCTCGCCGCAGGAAGTCGTCGAACGCATCTGCAACGATGTCCGTAACAAAGGACGCGAGGCACTCCTCGACTACACGGCCAAACTCGACCGCAAACAGCTCACCCCCGAAACCATGCGCGTCTCGGCGGAAGAACTCAAAGCGGCTCACGAACAGGCCGACCCCGAGTACCTCGCTACGCTGCGTCGGATCCGCGAGAACGTGATCGAATTCCAGTCCGCCCTCCTGCCGGACGACGTCAAAGTCCTCCGCGAGGCAGGGGACTCCCGTGTTGAATTGCGACAACGCTATCTCCCGTTGAAACGGGTCGGCGTCTGCATTCCCGGCGGCGCGGCCGCGTATCCGTCCACACTGCTGATGACCGCGATCCCCGCTCAAACCGCAGGCGTGAAAGAAATCGTCGTTGTTGTGCCACCCACTGATTTTGGAGGTTACAACACCGACATCCTCGCCGCCTGTTACGAATTGGGCATCACCGAAATCTACCGTGTCGGCGGCGCTCAAGCCGTCGCTGCCCTCGCTTATGGCGTCGAAGGCATCGAACGCGTCGACAAAATCGTCGGCCCCGGTAATCTGTTCGTGGCGCTCGCCAAACGGCACGTGTTCGGCGAAGTCGACATCGACAGCATCGCCGGCCCCAGTGAAGTCATCGTGCTGGCCGACGAAACCGCGAACCCCGCCTTCATCGCCAGCGATCTGATCTCGCAGGCCGAACACAGCCCCGGTTCCGGCGTCCTCATCACCTGGCACGCCCCGTTGATCGAAGCCGTCCGCACCGCGCTGATCAATCAGCTCAACGAACTTCCGCGCGGCGATCTCGCCCGACAGAGTCTGCTCGACTACGGCGCTCTGATCCTCGCGCGTGACGAAGATGAAGCCGCCCGCTATACCGATCTGCTGGCACCCGAGCATCTGCACATCTCGACCGCCAACCCCGAACAGCAACTGGATAAAATCCAGAACGCCGGCGCCATCTTCATGGGACATTTTACCCCCGTCGCAACCGGCGACTACTACGCCGGCCCCTCGCACGTGCTGCCCACCGGCGGAACTGCCCGCTTCGCGAACGGCCTGTGTGCGATTGACTTCCTCAAACGCTCCTCGGTGATCTCCTACAATCAGGGAGGTCTCGCACAAGACGCGCCCGGCATCTGCCTGCTCGCCGAAAAAGAAGGCCTCACCGCCCACGCCGCCAGCGTGACCATTCGCCTCAAACAGGACTGAGTCACTCCGTTTACCCCTGCTGTTTTGCGCCCCGTTCGCGTCTGCGCTGGTACACAATTTTGACTTGACGCCTTCCCGCTGATCCGTACAAATCCTGTTCGGTGTCGCGCGCGAGCTGAGAGAAATGCCCACTGGAATCTGTCGAACCTGTTCCGCAGGTTCACCTGAAACGCCGTCGATTTTTCACGATGTTCACTGGAACCCGCGGCAGTAGTTCGGGATGTCTCCTCAATGATCGATCCACTTCGGAACACGATCAGAGGACGTTGATCACGTATCACTCCCTGATCACTGCACATCGATGCCCCTTCGGATGCGTTTTTCCCATTGCCCCCCATACGCCGTTCGGCATGATACAACAAGTTCGCAGTCCATTTTATGAAACAATCGCTAAAGAAAGGTGCCACGTTCATGACCAACTCCACTCCCAAACCCCGAATGAGTCTTACCGAAGAACAAAAAGCACAAGCCCTCAGGCTGATCCAAAGAATGCTCGCCATGGGAAGTTACCCCTCTGATATCAAAACCGCGATTGCCGGCAAATACCATCTCAGCCGGCGTTCTGTCGAACGTTACATAACCCGCGCCCACCGCGAAATGGATGAGTGCCTGGAGGAAGACATTCCCCAACACCGTGCCGAATCCTGCCAATTTTATCGCGACATCATCAAAGACGAAAAACGTTCTGTAACCGAACGTCTCCACGCCCGCAAACGCCTCGACAAACTCCTGGGACTCGAAATCCACAGACACCACAAGCAACCGAGCAAGCCAAAGCTCACCCCCCGGCAAGTTCCAGACATGTCCGACAATGAACTCAAAGACGGTCAAAAAAAGGAGCCTGACAAGAGCAACTAAGCAACCTCAGTCAAAGCAGAATCATACCCATCGGCACAGAGCAGGGTAGGTGAAGATCGGACAGTGATGCATAAGCAACATACTCAAGCAACACAAATCCAAGACGCACCAATAAAAACAGGCGTGAAGAGGCAAGCATGGATGCGAAGAGACAAAAACGGGTGGCATTATGCTTATCGACACGTATTCAAATGTAGGGGCGACCCTATGTGGTCGCCCGTGGTATCGACATGGTTTGCGAAACAACAGACGAACGCCCCAACCGATTCCATTCAGAGGGTATTTCCGTTTTGGTTCCCACCAGGCGGGCAGGCACACAGACCTGCCCCTACGACACGATTCGTGAATTTTGATCAGCGTGCTCTATTTTTCATACCGATAATATTTATCATCTATCCACCGCTGGGGGTTTGTCCGAATATAATCTGATATTTCGTTCCATGCCTCTTCATCTCGAATGATATGCTCATAGTAATTTCGTTGCCATAATCGCTGATAAAAAGGTTTCCAGCCTTGCGTTTTAACCTGTCGAATATATTCATTCATCGTCATCGACTTGAACCAGCCAATGATTGAAGCCAGCGAATGAGGATCGCTGTGTAACTGCTCATCCTGATCAGTTATTTTGATTGATGTAAATTCTGTCCTGCTGCCTTTCGCTTCAGTGTCATGTTCAATTTGAACAATACCATGAAAATGATTTGGCATTACGATGCGCTCATGAAGTGTCACCAGCGGGTATTTGTGTGCCAGTTCTAACCACCATTTATCAAGCATCTCTCCAGCGGAATTTCGTTTCATTTGTCCGTTACGTTGAATTTCACCAAAGAGACATAAATGATTCTGAGTGCAAATCGTGACGAAATAAAAGCCAGCTTGAGAATAATCATACCCCTGCAGGCGAATCGATTTCCTCTGTGGTTGGTTCATTATGATTTCTCTTCTGAAGCAATTACATTGTGACAAGAAGTCATAAATCGTAGATTCAGAATAGTGAACAACTTGTTTAGCTTCAATTAAAATATGAGGATATTTTAGTAGGGGCGACCCTATGTGGTCGCCCGCGGTTACGACATAGTTTACGGGAGACAATAAAGGGGTCAGGGGTCGATCAATTGACTCCTGACCCCTTTTTCTTTCCGCTGCCCCATTTACAGTTCCCACTAATTTATACACTTACACTTTAAAATGACTTCTTCCCTCATACGTCGTTCAATAGAATTAAAAGTGCTTCCAGCTTTTGGCGGTGGCATATATCTTCGATTTGGTGGAATCTCTCTTGTCACTCGGGAAGTTACTTTTAGGCCAAAAGATTCAGAAAGATTCTCTAGAGCGAGGGAGTTTTGAACGTAAACTCCCCTCAATGTTGAATCACCAATTACAAAGACTACGTTTCCACCTGGCCGGACTACTCTTGCAATTTCAGATACAACTTGAGACATGTCTTCCACATATTTCTCTAAACACCCACGTAATGAGCTGGGAAGATTTTCTATCATCCCAAGTGATTTCGATGCATTTTCGATTATCGGAATAATATTTGACGAGATGAGTTTCTTTCGGGAACTTTCTGTGCCTATATTTTCAGATCGAATAGTCCGCAACTCAGATATTTGGAATCCCATCCATACAAGGGAAAATTTACTACAACGTAAATAATCTATCGCGTTCGCATAGGGAGGTGAAGTAACTACGAGGTCAATGCTATTGTCCTTTAAAGAGAGGGACCTAGCATCACCAAGAGAAATATTTGCAGCAGGCCCGACTCTTCCCAAAGATTTTTGTGGACAATTTTTGATAACATAATCCACCATGTCCAAATACTTTTGGAATGGTTTAACAGGAGCTCTAGAATATTTTTTATGAGGACGGCTATGAGATAAATCCATAGCCAAAGAAACGCCAGTTTTTTTTGTAATTATCAACCGAGAAAAAGCAACCCACAAGAGGTTTCTTATCTTCAAGTCTCTCACTCTTGATATGCAAATAGAAAGTGCTGTTAATTGTTTACGAACATAATCATCGTACCAAAAACGTATGAATTGCTGAGTTTCTTCATTTGATCCATGTGGATAAGCATCTCTGACCCGCATAGAATTGAATATTTTTCTCGCGCGGCTCAAAACATCTACCGCTTTTGCACGTGCGTCAATCTCATTAGCATTAGTTGTCCAAACTTTACTTAACAAAACTGCTAGTGGATCAGAATCAAATCCATAGACTTTATGGCCATTTGCTTTTGCAACTGCTAAGACAGTTCCTGAACCTGCCATTGGATCTAGAACGTTAAGCTTATCGCTGTTCTTTTCGAAAGCCTCCAAAACAATTCCTGGAGCCATACGCGCAGGAAATGGATGAATAGTTTTACGCCCAAGTGTTTCGTGAATTGTCTCTTTGTTATATTTATTCATTTTTTTTACTACAACAAATTCTGGATGAAGCTAATTCCTCCGGTATTTTTATAGAATACCCTGGCTTTACCTTTTCCATTATGAAATATTTTTACATGGTGAATTGAGTCAGGAAACTTTTTTTTCTCAAGTTGTGGATTTCCAATGAAGCCCTTCGTTCTTGAAATCTGATCGATATCCGCACTACTTGCGTATCCTTCAACTGAGCTTGATGTATGGATTGCCAAAGAGCCTGGCGATGCTTTTAGAGCATCCTTTAGATAAGCTATCAAAAAGTCTGGCAATGCTTCACCTATTTCTTGAGATAGTTTACTCAACGTACTTATTGAACTCTGATTAGTCAAAACGATCTCATCGAAAATCTCTGGGTTTGGACAGTCAAATATCTGAAAAGACATTTCTCCCTTATTTAAGTCAACCGTTCCTCTATCAATACTAGATGCTGATGCGATAGATATGCGTTTGTCGCCCATCCATACAGGAGATTTTTTATTCTTTGATATGGCTTCTAATGAAAGACGATGAAAGAGAAAACATCGACTCCAATCTGCATATAACTGCTCAGGAATTGTTAGTTCAAAATGTTTTAAATAGCTTCCTCTAGCGCCAAACATTCTTGCTCTTTGAATATATGTATCCTGCTGCAACTTAGTCTTAACGTCTCGGGTGAAATACATTGATAATAGATTCGGAAAGGTAACTCCACGTGAAACAATATTTCCACCAATAATTACCGTAAACGGACAGGTGGGAACAGTTGGCTTATCTCCAGCAGAAGCCTTATCTCTTTTACTGTTTAATACTACAAATGCACAACGAGATGCATTTTTAACTACGTATTTTGTCAATTCACCTGCATCAGATTTTGGATAAAGCTCTTCAGCCTGTTCGTATATTAATTGAATAAATGAATCAAAATCTGCTCCACTCCTTTCAACGAGAGCTTTCATTGCAGATTCTATGATCTCTCGATCTGTTTTATGATCGGCAGTCTTTCCACTAGTATGAACTAGAAAGGTGTAATTTTCTTCAGAGTCACCTTTCTTAATAGTCGTGGTATTTAGGTATGCAACCGAAACAAGAAATCGAGCTAAAGCATTTTGAGCCTCTTCTGGCGACCCTGGACCTGTAAGAAGAGTAAGCCGATATGGCAAATTATTTTTTTTCTTGAGAGGAAAAAATGCTTCCTGACCTGTATACGCTTCATGCGGATAGAATCGAACCCAAGTTTCGGTTCTATTATCAAACGTATTATTCAAATTTAATCGAGCAGGGGTAGCTGTAACTCCAATATACTTTCCATTTTCGCCTATTAGATCAGCTACCAACTCATTGATTGGGGTAGTGGAATTTTTATTTACTTTCGAGTTCGGTGTAGCGTAATCTGCCTCATCATCAATAACTATAACTGGTCCAGTATTTTTTAATTCACCAATTAATTTTGTGAGGTCCTTTGAATTTTTTTTACAGAAAAGAATGGCTTTATGCCCTGAACCAAGAGGTGAATTTGCAAGATCTCCAGCACTTCTCGGGGCTGGGGCAAGACCTGCAAGCCGGAAGCGATCTAGGCTTTGCATCTTCAAGTCAACACTATCGTTCATAAGATGAACAATAATTTTATGACCTAAATCTATCAATTTCGCAGTCAAACAGATCATCATTTCTGTTTTACCGCTTTGAGGATCGCCATAAACAACTAATGAACCAGAGGATGCTTTGGGTAAATTTTCGATTACCGCATCGACAGTATTACTTATCTTGTCTATTTGTTGACCACTATTTTTTACTCGAGTCAACTGATTTTCATATTGGTTCTGAATAGCTGCAGAAGCAATACCTTTGAGAGTTTTCTTTGTAATCATGGTTTCTGCAGCTTTCTTTTCATCAAAATCAAGAAGGAACATTCCCGAATCCAACAATACAAAAATATACAAACATACACACACCTACACAACATTGCAAATAGATTGAGAAAAATAAATTTCCTCGATAGTTTCTATATCCACCACTTCCCGCAGAATCGCTTTCACACCGTTGAAACCGTCCAGTTCTTCCTGCGTGGTTTCGATGCCGTCGCGGGGGGAAGTGTCTTCGCCGTCTTCGTCTGCGTCAGCTATCTCGGAATACGTGCTTTGCGACTGATCGGCGGAGAGGGCGGTCTTCAGGCGTTCGTTGATCCGCTCGTTGATGAACTGGCTGCGGGCGTCTTTCACGATCTTCGTAAACTGCTCCATCACCACCTGTGTCAGACGGCCGTCATACACCCGCGAGGCAAAGAACCGCACAAAGTCTTCCGAAGGTGCCTTGAGTTCTTCTTCCAGGATCTTCTTGATTGAACCCGCGTATTTGAGTGTGCTGGCGGTCGTCAGAATATCTTCCAGTGAAAACGCCGACTTGGTGAACTTTTTGAGTTCGTTGATCTGATGGTCTTCAATGTGGAGCATGTTGAACACGAAGAAGGGCTTCGAATCCATTTTGTTCGGCTCATCGATGTCCGAATAAAACTGATACTCAACACCATTAGTCAGAATCGCAAACCGGGCCGACGTGACCGAGAAATAACGATAGAGCTGCGACGCGTGCACCTTATCCAGGTCGGCTCCCGACCATTTGCATTCAACCAGAATGATGATCTTCTCATCTTTGGTGATCGCGTAATCGACTTTTTCCCCCTTCTTGATGCCAACGTCCGACGTGAATTCGGGGATCACTTCCAGGGGGTTAAACACGTCGTAGCCCAGCGCACTGATGAAGGGCATGATAAACGCGTTCTTGGTCGCCTCTTCGGTCTGCGTATATTCCATCTGTTTGGGAATCCGTGAGGCAATGTCTTTCATCCGGTCAATCAGATCCATTATTTCACCTGCTTTCAAATCAGAGTTGATGTGACGTACCAGCCTGCGTTTGAGGACTGTCTGCGCGCGAATCGAAGGAAGGGGAGCGAAAAGACAGGCTGCCATGCGTGCTGAACGGAAGCATTGTTTCATGAGGTGAAATTTTGAATCAGACAAAGCCCGCAGAAATAAACATTATGACACCACTTATATTGATGTCAATAACATGGGACCGTTTTGTTCACACCTGCCATCACGGTCGAAGCAGCCGACGCTGGCACCGGAATCGAGGCTGCCCCGCGAGCGTCTATTCAACTCCACCTGCGTTCGTGTTGTTTCGTGCCTTTCGTGGTAGTAAAACAGAGTTGATGTTGAATGAAGACTGCTCTCTGTCTCCCTCCCACCACAGATCAGCCGAACCGTCTGGTGAGACTGCTGGCTGGCCAACCATGAGTGAGAAATCGCCCCACTGGCCAAGGACGAATCAATCCAACCCGAGCAGGCGGCGGAAGAAGGGGGCTCCAGGTAGCCGCGAACTAATTTGCACGGCCGGACAAGCCGGGCCGTGGCACCCGGAGAGTCTTTTTAGTAATCGCAGGAACCTGACGAGAACCATCTCTCATGTGTCTGGTCTTAAATGCTGGCCAACAGTGATCGAGAAACCAGCCCCGCCCAATACAAAATGCAATGGCTCCGGGTATTCGCCAGAACAGACTGGCATCAGTCACCACAAAAAAGTACAATCGAACAGTAGCGAGAAGGGAGTGATCTCGCAGTCCGTTCACTCAGCGCGTGCTACCGTTCATCGAGTTCTTTCAGAAGGAAATCCTGATGTCAGCGACCACTTTGACGATTCGTGATGAAACCATGGCCGGGAAAATGACGGGCGAACTGACGCTCGAGTTTCTGACCGAAACGATTACCATCCGCGAGTTGATCCGCAGCCGGGTGTACCAGGAAGTCAAAGACTTTAACGCAAAGCAGACCGAACATTTCCGGGGACTGATCCAGCCCACCGACACCGAAGAAACACTCAACGGCTTCAAGCTGAAAAAAAGCCGCGAGATCGACTGGAACAAACAGTACGAAAAAGCAATCGCGGCCTTCGAACAGAACCAGGTGTTGATCCTCGTCAATGAGCGGCAGGCCGAATCTCTGGACGAAGAGATTACGATCACGCCACGATCAGAAGTGACGTTCCTGAAGCTGACACTGCTGGTCGGCGGTTGATTCACTTCCCTCCAGAGAATATTCCACCCGACGCTCACTCAACCCGGAACAGGCTGCACTCCCATGCAATACTCCCCCCGCGCTGACGAACTTTACCGGCGGTCAATCCAGGAGATCGACGCGAAGATTTATTATTTTGACCAGATCTCGAAGATCCCGTTGATTCAGGAAATCCTCGCTGAGCAGATTGACGTTCAGAGGGACTATATTTTTCTCACGTTCGGGTTGATGTACTATGATCTCCAGGATGCGGACTGGCCGGAAAGCCTGAAAGCAATTTATGAATCGCTGCCAGACCAGAGACAGGTCGTCTCCGTCCGGGAAGACCACACGGTGACTGCACTCCACGTGGCATCTCAACTGTTGCGGCGTAACCTGCCTTTCACCATGCTTGAATACAGCTGGCTGGTCGACAGATGCATCCACGTCCAGGAAGTCTATGACTGGAGAAACCCACATCTGTCCGCCCTGGTCAATCACATCAAGAGGTATGCCGACAAGTCAGAAGAACCGCTGGATGAACTCTTGAAACGATCGCTGACTGAATTCCTGAACGCCCTGGAAACATTATTCGGCGAGCACGATAACAGCAACCATGTGAAGACACTCCGCGGACTGGTGGCAGATAAGAACAAATTCCCCTTGAGACCGGGAGAGGCCTGGTCGGACAGAGCACTGGCAGACAGCCAGGAGATGCCGGACCCGCTGCGACAGTCATGGGCGGCACTCATACTTCATTGCCAGTCAGCTTCAGCCGGCAAGCCCTCGAAAAAATGGCTGAAGACCGCACAGACGCTTTTGGATGAAATCGGACAGGAAGCCTTTACCGAATCCCTGCTGGTCTGGTTCCCCCTCGTTGATCATCAAGGTTCAGTCTCAGACCGAACTTTCAGGGGGATCAGTGGTCTGCACCAGGATACCCTTAAGGGACTCTGCTGGTGTTGCAGCCTCGTTGATGATGCCAGACTGGCTCGCGCAGTGGCAGCCCTGGCGGTCATGGCCTATAAAAAAGTTCCCGGCAGCGGACCTCACGCGATCAAAGTGGGGAATGCCTGCGTCTGGTCGCTCGGTCAGATTCCCAATGAGACGGCCCTCGGCCAGCTGGCGTTTCTGAAAGTAAAAGTCAAATTCGGTACCGCCCAAAAGGGGATCGAGAAAGCACTCAACGAAACTGCCGAACGGATGCAGGTGCCCCGGGAAGAGATCGAAGAAATGGGAGTGCCCGCCTATGGACTGACCGCGGTTGGCCAATTGGAAGAACCGCTGGGGGACTTCACGGCCCAGCTCAACATCACCGGCACGACTACGACGGAGCTATTGTGGCTGAAAGCGGACGGCAAGCCGCAAAAGTCGGTACCTGCTGCGGTCAAGAAAGAGTTTCCCGAGGAGCTGAAAGAACTCAAGGCCAGCGCCAAAGACATCCAGAAGATGCTCCCCGCACAGCGCGAACGGATCGATAACCTGTTTCTGGAACAGAAAGTCTGGTCGTTCGAAACGTGGAAGGAACGCTATCTCGACCATCCCCTGGTGGGAACACTGGCCCGGCGGATCATCTGGCGGTTCAAAACCGGCGCGGAAGTCGTCGCCGGGATCTGGCAGGAAAACGAACTGGTCGACCAAGACAGTCAGCCGCTCGGCAATCTGAATGAATCGACGACCGTTGAACTCTGGCATCCCATCGAAGTGCCGACAGAGGAGGTTCTTGCCTGGCGGGAATGGCTGGAAGAACACCAAGTCCAGCAGCCCTTCAAGCAGGCGCACCGCGAAGTCTACCTGCTGACAGACGCCGAACAAAATACACGCGTTTATTCCAATCGTTACGCGGCTCATTTTATCAAACAGCATCAATTCAATGCGCTGTGTGCAGCTCGAAGCTGGAAAAACCAGTTGCGGCTGATGGTCGATGCCGATTATCCCCCCGCAATGAAACTGCTGCCGAAATGGGATTTAAGAGTCGAATTCTGGGTGGAAGGGATCGGCGACAACTATGGAACGGACACGAACGAAATCGGCACGTACCTCTATCTTGCCACCGATCAGGTCCGTTTTTATCCGCTGACGGCTGCACAACGCACTGCCTATACAGCCGGAGGTGGTTACATCACCCGGGGTGAGGAAGGCAGCGATACCCCGATTGCGCTGGCAGAGATCCCCCCGCTGGTGCTCAGCGAGTTGCTGAGGGATGTCGACCTGTTTGTCGGCGTGGCTTCAGTCGCCAACGATCCCAGCTGGTCCGATGGGGGGCCGGACGGCCGTTATGTTGATTACTGGCAAAGTTACTCGTTCGGTGATTTATCTGCGACCGCCAATACCCGCCGGGAAATCCTGCAGCGTCTGATTCCCCGACTCAAAATCGCTAAAAAGTGTTCGTTTGAAGAGAAATTTCTGGTCGTTCAGGGAGAACTGCGAACCTACAAAATCCACCTGGGCAGCAGCAATATTCTCATGTCGCCCAACGACGCATACCTCTGCATCGTCCGCTCACAATCGGTTGCCGACAAGACGTCAGGCAGCCTGTTTCTCCCCTTTGAAGGAGACAACATGCTCTCGATCATCCTCAGCAAAGCCTTTCTACTGGCAGACGACAAGAAGATCACAGACTCCACCATCGTCAGCCAGATCACTCGAGGACCAAAGTAGGGGCGACCCTATGTGGTCGCCCGCGGTTTCGACGTGGTTCGTGAAACGACAGACGAACGCTGAAGCTGTCTCCTCCGCGAGAGCCATCCTACTTCGTCTCCCGCCAGGCGG
>TARA_R110002111_G_scaffold261826_3_pt1 | contig 106322 bp, 77 predicted proteins | sample TARA_R110002111 | Tara Oceans TARA_R110002111 (sample SAMEA4397363) | marine metagenome | biome: Polar Biome; feature: [ZZZ] marine water layer (ENVO:01000295); material: water (ENVO:00002006), including particulate matter (ENVO:01000060) such as... | depth 199 m
AGGTTCGATATACCCCTGATGCACGGTCGATGTGCGGAATTCGCGTTCAACGACATATTTGGCGTCGGCGAATCCTTTTTCGATATCCCCTTTTTCAAAAACGATATGCTTGGCCACATTGGTCGGCTTGTCCCCTTTTTCTCCCGTAGAGGCTTCTTCTGTCCGCACATCGGGATTCAATACCGGCGCGTCAGCGGACATGGCTTTCAGCACATCCATCACCGGAGGCAGGACTTCATATTCAACTTCGATCAGGCTGGCTGCTTCCTGCGCGATATGCAGATTGTCGGCGGCAACCGCAGCAACCGCGTGCCCTTTGTAAAGCACTTTGGTGCGGGCGAGATTGTTACTGCTGAGATGGTTCAGGACAACGGCCCCTTCCCCCAGCTCGGCAATTTTATCACCAGGTTCCGGCAGATCCGCGCTGGTGACGACGGCACGCACACCCGGGAAAGCTTCGGCTTTAGAGGTATCAATCGATTTAATATTGGCATGGGCGTGCGGGCTGCGGAGAATGGCTCCAAAGATCATGCCTTTGATTTTAATATCTGCACCATACAAGGCGCGCCCCGTTACTTTGTCGGCTCCATCGTGGCGGATAGGACGGGTCCCGATCACTTTGTATTTGGGAGCTTCATCACTTCCCTCTGCTGTTTGTACTTCGTCAATGGTCGCCATTAGACAGTCTCCTTCTCACATGAGGCCGATTGTTCCGCTCTGGTTTCCGCAGCCTGTTGAATGGCACGTACAATTTTGTCGTAGCCGGTGCAGCGACATAAATTTCCTGCCATCCCAAAACGGATTTCCTCTTCGGTCGGGTTTGGGTTCTCGTCCAGAAACGCTTTGGCGGACATAATGTAACCCGGCGTACAGATGCCACACTGCAGTGCCGCGTTTTCCAGAAAGGACTGCTGCAACGGGTCCAGACCATTACCGGGTGCCAGTCCTTCAATGGTTTCGATGTCGGCGCCTTCCGTTTCCACACCCAGTATCATACAGCTGTTAACCGCGCGGCCATCAATGATCACCGAGCAGGCACCACAGTTGCCGTTGGAACAGCCTTCTTTGGCGCCGGTCAGGTTCAATGTATTACGCAATATTTCGAGCAGGGTCTGCCGGGGCTGGCAGAGGAACTCCTCTTCGCGGCCATTGATAGTCGCGGTTACGATCCGTTTCTTTGCCATCGAAAAGTCCTTATTAAAAAAGTCTGATTTTGATTCAATTGTAGAGAGATTCATCAGTCAAAGTGATGAATTATCCGCGAGCACGTTCGACCGCTTTTTTGATCACACGTTCGGTAAGAACACCGGTCACATGAGTCCGGAACTCCCGTGTGCCCCGCATGTCGGTAATCGGATGCACGACGGCTCGCGCCGCTGCTGCCGCTTTCGAAATTGTTTCGTCATTCACCGGCTGGCCGGCCAGGAGTTCGCTGGCTTCCTGAGCATAAAATGGTTTCGCAGCGACGGCACCTAACCCGATGCGGGCAGAGACAAAATTCTCGCCACTCGCATCCAGCACTACGGAAGCCCCCACGCCGACCACGGCAATATCCATCTCATTGCGGGGAATGAACCGGCGATAATGTGAACCACTCTGAGCAGGACGTGGAGGAAATCGCAGTTCGACAATAATTTCACCCGGTTCCAGCACGTTCTGACCTGGTCCGGTACAAAACTGATCGACGGCTACTTCTCGAGTTCCCGCGGGACCGGTAATAATGACGCTGGCGTCGAGGGCAATCAAAGCGGGAGTCGAATCGGCGGCGGCACCGGCATTCGCCAGGTTTCCGCCGACGCTGGCCCGGTTTTGAACCTGCATACCACCGATGATATTGCTGCTGTCAGAAATCGCCGAATATTGTTCCAGAATCCCCGGATGCTCGTAAATCTTATAACAGGGGACGGCGGCTCCCAGTCGCAAGCCTTCACTGTTCAGTTCCAGGACCATCAGTTCCGGGATTTTCTTCAAATCCACAATCAGATCCGCGACCAGTCGGCCTGTTCGCACATGATCGATCAGATCGGTCCCTCCTGCCAGCGGGCGGGCTGTTCCTTTACTTTTGGCTAATAAGCCGACCGCGTCAGCCAGTGAAGTGGGTGCCTCATATTCAAAGTCACGCATCGCAGGTATGTCCCTCTCCAAATTGTCTTACTTATCATTCATTTGCAGCAGGCGAATCAGAGATCATTGATCGAGCTTCACTCAAACCCCATTATCAATCACAGGTGGAGTAACATCAATGCAACCAAAGATGAAGAAACGCCGTATTTCCTAATTTTATAATTTCCTTTAGAATAAAGCCTCTCCGAACGCTGACAAGACCGATTCCCTCTGAAGAGGCAAGAAAAGTTCTGATTGACTTCCTCTCAACACTTACCTCGCCTATTCGGATTTGTTACCCTGCTTGACTGTTAGCAAAATACAGCGAAAAAGGGACTTTCCCCAGACCGCAGGAAAGTGGCCAGACCCAATATTCCCCGGATTGCCTGCGTAAGAGAATGAGTGACAGGATGTCAGTTATCGGGGTCTTTGCGACATTCAACTCCCAGATCCGGTGGGCTCAGATAAAATTGAATTACAAAAGAACAAGTGCGGACTGCACTCAGAGGCAGGTTATATAAGTGGCACAAAAAAAAGCGTCTTCAAGCCTGAATCAAAATATTGAGCAGCGAACACAGGAGCTCGGCCAGCAGATTTGGGGTCTGTTGGAACGACGCGAGCCATCCATGTTTGAAAAACGCTGGTGGGATGACCGGATTCTCTCCTGGGCAATGGCAGATGAATCGGTCAAAGTGCAAATGTTCCGCTTTGTGGACGTTCTGCCGATGCTCCGATCCCATAAATCGATCGTCAGACACCTGCACGAATATTTTGAAGATGTTCGTAAACACCTTCCCTGGGCGGCTCGGATCGGTTTGGAGCTGTCACAGCCAAACTCCGTGCTGGGGCGTGCGCTGGCTTTGAACGCCCGCTCTAATGCTCGTCGTATGGCCAGTCGTTTTATCGCCGGCTCCAGTATAGAAGAAGTTCATTGTACAATCGATCGGCTCAGAAGCGAAAACTTCACATTCACACTCGACCTGCTGGGCGAAGCGGTCATCAGTGAAACGGAAGCCGAAGCCTATCTGCAATCCTACCTTGATCTGATCACCGGACTTTCACCGCGCGTCAGGAAATGGTCGGAAAATGTTCAACTCGACTGGGACAACCGGGGGCATCTGCCTAGAACCAACGTTTCAATCAAGCTGTCTGCATTGTGCAGCCAGTTCAAGCCAGGCGACCCGATCGGCACGATGGCAGCCGTTCAACCCCGCTTAAGAACATTGCTGCGAGCTGCCATGAAGTACGATGCTTATCTGCACATCGATATGGAACAGAATTCGTACAAGCCATTAACGCTGGAGATTTTCAAGCAGACGTTGATGGAGAAAGAGTTTCGCGACTTCGACAATGTCGGCATTGTGATTCAGGCCTATCAGCCACAGTCCGAACCAGATCTGCTGGAGCTGTTGAAATGGGTCAAAAAACGAAAAACGCCGATCTGGGTCAGACTCGTCAAAGGCGCCTATTGGGATTACGAAACAATTAAGTCGCAATATCACCACTGGCCGATCCCCGTCTTTCAGGAGAAATGGGAATCGGATGCGAACTTTGAAAAACTGACACTGATCCTGCTGCAAAACCATGAGTGGTTGCGACCTGCTTTCGGCAGTCATAACATGCGCAGCCTGTCGCACGCCATCGCCGTTGCCCACGAATTAGATGTCCCCCCTTCTGCTTATGAAATCCAGATGCTGTATGGCATGGGGAAAGAGCAGGCACAGGTCTTCGCGGAAATGGGCCATCGCGTCCGCATTTATACACCTTTTGGCGAATTGATTCCCGGCATGGCCTATCTGGTCAGACGATTGCTGGAAAATACTTCCAACGACTCATTCCTTCGACAAAGCTTTAGCGAGCACGTCAACCTGGAGACTTTACTGATGAATCCTTCTCAACATGCCAAGAAATCAACCCAAAAGAAATCTGCCGAAGCACCAATGAAGCGTTTCCAAAATGAACCAGTAATTGATTTCAGCCTGGAAGAATCCCGCGTGAAAATGCAGGAAGCTCTGGACACAGTCGCTGACCAGCTTGGTAAAGAATATCCGCTGTTGATCAATGGTCGGGCCATCGATACCAAAGCCACGATCACCTCGCGTAATCCGTCGCATCACTCGGAATCGGTGGGAACCGTCTCGTCTGCGTCTGCCGACGATGCCATTGACGCCATTGATGCCGCCCGTCGCGCCTATCCTGCATGGTCAAAAACAGAACCGCAATATCGGTCTGAATATCTGGAACTGATTGCCGCCAACATGCGTCGCAAACGATTCGAACTGTCTGCCTGGATGGTTTACGAATGTGGCAAGCCCTGGGAAGAAGCAGACGGTGATGTCGCGGAAGCTATCGACTTCTGCATGTACTATGCCGATCAGATGCGCAGACTGGCAGAGCCTTTGGACTGTGATGTTCCCGGCGAAGAAAACACCTACTTTTATCGTCCGCGGGGAACCGTGGCCGTGATTGCCCCGTGGAATTTTCCGCTGGCAATTCTGACTGGCATGACAGTCGCCGCGTTAGTCACCGGAAACACCGTCGTGATGAAACCCGCCGAGCAGTCGTCGGTCATCGCCGCCAAACTCATGGATCTCATCCACGAATCCGGCATTCCTGATGGCGTCGTCAACTTCCTGCCCGGAATCGGTGAAGAAGTGGGCCCCGAACTGGTGGGAAGCCCTGACGTGGAAATGATCACATTCACCGGCTCGCGCAATGTAGGGCTGGCGATTAACGAAACCGCTTCCGAAACAGACCTCCGGCAGAAGATGGTCAAACGTGTCATCGCTGAAATGGGTGGAAAAAATGCGATCATTGTCGACGACGATGCCGACCTGGATGAAGCCGTGCTCGGCGTGATGCACTCCGCATTCAACTACGCCGGCCAGAAATGCTCGGCCTGTTCGCGCGTGATTGTGCTCGAGGCCGTTTACGACACGTTTCTGAATCGCCTGATTGAAGCAACAAAAAGCCTGAAAATTGGTCCCGCAGAAAATCCCGGAACCGTCGTGGGGCCGGTGATTGACGAAGAAGCCAAACAGCGGATTCTCGAAATGATCGAAATTGGAAAAGAGGAAGCAACACTGGCGCTGGCCTGTGACACCTCGGAACTGGACGAAGAAGGTTACTACGTCGGACCGCATATTTTCACAGACGTAGATTCCACGTGCCGCATTGCTCAAGAGGAAATTTTCGGACCCGTGCTCTCTGTCATGAAAGCAGAAGATTTTGAAGAAGCGATTTCGATGGCCAATGACACGCTCTACGCCTTAACGGCCGGCGTCTATAGCCGCAGCCCGGCACATCTGCTGAAAGCCAGACGGGATCTTGTTGCCGGTAACATATACCTGAATCGTGGTATCACGGGCGCGATGGTCGAGCGGCATCCCTTCGGAGGCTTCAAGATGTCGGGCGTCGGCAGCAAAACAGGCGGACCGGATTACCTGCTCCAGTTCCTGATCCCCGTCAATGTCTCCGAAAACACGATGCGCCGCGGATTTGCTCCCACGACCGACGGCGATGACGACGAACAAGCATAGTTCAATCAGTTACTCCATTGAGAGTCGAACTCCTTCCTCTCATTGATGAACGTAAACCCGAATCCTATCCGGGCCGAGCGCAACGTGCTGTGACGAATAAAGGTACTCGCGCGCCATACCCAGTTGCTTTGCGCAAAAGATCATTATGCGGTGACCGGATCGATTGCCCCTCCCTAAGTACACCATAATCCGACTTCCTGAAGCTGGCTACAGAATTCAGATTCTACAGCAGCGTCTGAACACGCTTAGTGGTTTAAGGAGGCAGATCACTTCAGAAAACGGCTTGCATAACACCACTCGGTTACGGTTATTGGGGTTCTAGCTCAATAGTCTGCATTCGATCGTCAAAATAAACCGGTCCATTGCCGCTGTTGCCATAAAACAACATATGATTTTATGGCATGAATGAAGATCCCTGCAAAGAAATCAGACGGAATTTTCTGAATCGAAGGCAACCGCTTATCGCGTATACCTCATGTACGTTTTAAATAATCGATGCATTATTGAACGGCTTAAGATTTGGAACCAAAGTTACAGGAATAGAACAAGTTCTCATACAGAACCCGGATGTGGTCCTCATTGAGCTTCTCCTTCAAGTCACGTTTGTGCCCACCAGCGAGATGTGTCACTGACGCAGAACCCTGCCTCGCTTTTGCATAAAACAATGGGAACAGCAGACAGAAAAAGTGAAGTGACTGACCAGAATAATAATCGATCGCAAAAAACCACTCGATCAAACCCGCGAGGCATGAAATAACAATGGTTCCAGTACCACAAAATTCATTACACGCCGTACGGTTGTACCACAATCTGAAGCTGCGCATTCTGGTTCCGGTCATCGTCGCAATGGTTGTCGTACTCGGATGCAGTCTCTTCGGCATGTACTGGCAGAATCGGCAGACGATCAGCGCTGATGTCGATGCGCGGATCAAGGGGGCACACCGTGTACTTGGAATCCAGCTTGATGAAGATGCCGCTATGTTGGTCGGGTTTCAACAATTCATTACCGTCAACGAAAAACTGCAAAAATCCTGGGCATCCAAAGATCGAGAGGAACTTCTCCGCCATGCATCTCAGATTTATGAAAGAATCCACTTATCGAATCGTGTGACACATTTTTACTTTATTGATCTGGATCAGACCTGTTTTTTGCGTGTCCACCGCCCGTCGCAGTTCGGCGATAAAATCGATCGAGAGACGATCAAACAGACAGTCCGAACCGGTAAAACATCATACGGCATCGAGCTGGGAAAATTTGGACACTTCACACTGCGGGTCGTCCAACCGTGGATCGTCAATGGAGAACTTCTCGGCTATATCGAACTCGGGGAAGAAATTGAACATATCACACCCAAGCTGGCAGAGGTACTCGGCGTTGAAATATTATTTGCCATCGAGAAAAAATTCCTTGACCAACAGCAATGGGAACAAGGGCTCAAAACACTGGGACACTCGGGAGACTGGGACCAGCTCTCAAATTTCGTTGTCATCGACCAGACAATCGATCAGGTGCCCCCGGCATTGGTGGCTTCGATTGACTCAGGAAATCAGAATAACACGCAGATAACGTTTAGAGAACCATCCACTCAAAAACTGTATCGTGGCGGGATTATGCCTCTGATTGATGCCAGCCAGGAACAGGTCGGCAGCCTTGTTGTCATGAAAGACATCACACAACAGGTCGCAGAACGTCGAAAACTGGCTGCGATTCTGATGGTTGTCAGCCTCGTTGTAGGCGGTGTCCTGTTCGCCGTCTGCTATATGTACATTACATCTCTGCGTTCTGTGTCCAGACGACTGGTCGAAACCGCCCATCAGGCGGGAAAGGCTGAAATCGCCACCAGTGTATTGCACAATGTGGGCAACGTTCTCAACAGCGTAAACGTCTCCGCAGGCCTGATCCAGGATAACGTTCTCAAATCCAGCGCCACCAGTTTAACAAAAGCCATCGGCGTGATGGAGCAGCACCTTGACGACATCGGAGACTATGTGACTCGGAATGAGCGAGGAAAACACCTGCCTCGGTTCCTGATTGATGTCAGCCATCAAATCTCCAGTGAAGAAGAGCTGATTCTGGAAGAAGTCAATTCACTGATCAGGAATATCGATCACATCAAGGCTGTCGTAGCATCGCAACAAAAGAACGCGAAAGGTTCTGCAGGAGTCATTGAAGAACTGTCTCTGGTCGAGTTACTGGAAGACGCCATCAACATTAACACTGCTTCAATGGAGCGACATTCCGTCAAAATCATCCGGCAATTCGACGACATAGGACCGATTCTCACAGACAAGCAGTTAATATTGCAAATCGTCGTGAATCTGATCAGCAACGCGAAATACGCCTGCATGTCGAGCGGAAACAAAAATCACCAACTGACGGTTCGATTGAAACGCATACACCATGATCGTATCTCGATCGAGGTACAGGATAACGGCACGGGGATCGCCACTGAAAATCTGACAAAAATCTTCTCGCATGGATTCACGACTCGTCAAGATGGCCACGGCTTCGGGCTCCACAGTGCGATCTTGGCTGCAAAAGAGCTTGGCGGAAGCCTTGTCGCCAGCAGCGAGGGTCTTGGAACCGGGGCTACATTTACACTGGAAATACCTTGCCAGCACACAGGAGTGAAACTATGTACGAATTAAATGAAACACGCAATCGACGCATTCTGGTCATCGACGATAATGAAGCCATTCACGAAGACTTTCGAAAAATCCTGTCGGGTAGTGCCAGAAAAACCGCTGTCAGTAACTCCTACACGGCATTTTTCGGCGAGGAATCGGCAAATACGGATGAGCTTGCATTCGAGGTTGACTCGGCGTCTCAAGGTCAGGCAGGTCTGGAAAAGGTCTGCCAATCAATTCAAGATGATCGCCCTTACGCGATGGCGTTTGTCGATATCCGCATGCCACCGGGCTGGGATGGCATTGAAACCGTCGGCCATCTCTGGGAGGCAGACCCGGACCTGCTTATCGTAATTTGCACCGCGTATAACGATTACAACTGGACCGAGATGTCGCAGCAGCTCGGCTGTATGGACCGCTGGCTCATTCTGAAAAAACCGTTTGACAATGTGGAAGTCCGCCAGCTTGCCTCTTCGCTCACTGAGAAATGGGATCTGGCAAGAAAATTAGATATCAAACTCAACGATCTGAAACACACGATCGGAACCACAAACCGCCGATTAGAAGCATTCCGCAAGGCTGTCGATGCGGCAGGCATTGTGGCCATGATTGATCTTCAAGGTACGATTCTGGAAGCCAACGAAAACTTCTGCACAGTTTCGGGTTATACCCATGATGAACTTGTGGGACAGAATCATAACATCGTCCTGTCCGAGCATCACCCGGTCGAGTTTTTCGAGGAACTGTACGCCACCGTCAAACAAAACAAGATCTGGCGAGGTGAAATCTGTAACCGCGCTAAGGATGGATCACTGTACTGGGTCGATACAACTATCGTTCCCATGCTGGATGAGGATGACAAGGCTGTCAGCTACTTCACGTTGCGTATTGAAATTAGTGACCGTAAGCGGTTGATGGGGCAGCTGCATACCCAGGCCTATAATGATTCCCTGACCGGACTGCCTAACAGAGCTTCCATTCTTGACTCGATTCAGAACGCGATCGACCGTAGCGCTGACCATCATTTCGCGTTGCTGTTCCTGGATTTTGACCGGTTCAAGCTGATCAACGACAGCCTGGGTCACGATATGGGAGATGAGCTGTTAAGGGAAATCGCGCAGCGATTGCGCACGGCATTACGGGGATCCGATCAGATCAAACCAGCCCGACTGGGTGGAGACGAATTTGTCATCTTACTCAGCGATCTCACTAATCTGTCCGATGCGACTGTGGTCGCAGAACGGCTGCTGGAAGTATTTTCAAAGAGTTACCAATTGGGGCCGCATACAGTTTACTCTACGGCAAGCATCGGCGTTGTCACTAGCGCATATCACTACGAAGCCGCCAGCGATATGCTCCGCGATGCCGACCTCGCGATGTACAAGGCAAAAGCGGCTGGACAGGGCAGCTATCTGGTATTCGATCAGACAATGAGATTAAAGGCACAATATCGGCTTCAACTCGAAGGCGATCTGCGGGAAGCAATCTCGCAAGACGAATTCTCTCTCCTCTATCAACCAATTGTCGCACTGGAATCAGGAATGCTGGAAGGGGTCGAAGCGTTAATCCGCTGGCAGCATCCGGAACGAGGTCTGATCAGCCCGCTTGATTTTATCCCTGTCGCGGAAGAGACCGGTTTGATCAGCACGATCGGAAAATGGTGTCTCGACGAAGCCTGCCGACAATTCGCAGCATGGCGGCAGGAGTTCGGCTCTAGTGCTCCATCCTTTCTGCATGTGAACGTCTCGCGCAGGCAATTACTGGATCCGAACCTGACGAAGTTTGTCCAACAGGTGATCGAGAAGCATGCGATTCCACCGGAACGCCTGCACCTGGAAGTGACCGAAAGCCTGATGATGCAGGACCAGAAGACTTTTATTGCAATCTTGAAGGAACTGAGAAAATCAGGAATCAAGATCGACATGATCAACTTCGGTACAGGGAATTCCTCTTTATCATGTCTTCATGAATTTCCGCTGGATGTACTTAAGATCGACCGCTCCTTTGTAATGAATGCCAAAGATGCCTGCGATTATGCAGCCCTGTTGCAGGTCATCATTACTTTAGCGGACAATATCAACTTACAAGTTGTAGCCGAAGGGATCACAGACAGCGATCAGCTGATCCTGCTGCAGGCACTGGGCTGCGAATACGGACAAGGTTACTTATTCGCCAATCCGAGCCCGGCGGAGGAAATCCAGCGTCTATTCGGTTCGAAGATCGATTGGTCTCAAAACCAGATCGAGATGCAATCACAGACGCTATCGACAACATAGCGCAAAACTCTTGCATGTCACAGATGTCATCGCCGCAAATATTGTTGAAAGTGATACGCGCACCGTGGAAACCGAGACGGTGGACCCAAAAATACTCAGCTCATTGAACCTGATTGAATCGGACCTGGAATCACTCACCGTAACGCTAATCGACGCGATTCAGGAAACACACCAGCTACCTGGCAGCAGATGAACAACTTGAAATCGAGCTGGCTCAAGAAGCGTTTTCATTGAGACTCATACTTCTGGCAGTACTTCACCCTGCTTCAGTACTAACCGAAGCCGCCGCCCTCGCCCATGTAGCCTCCATCGGGAACATCCATATTGGCGTAGTTCCCAAATCGCATGGACTCGCGCATCCAGGTCAGATTGATAATACCTGTCGGACCACTGCGGTGCTTGGCGACGATCACTTCTGCCAGACCGGGATGATCTTCCGGGTCGTATGCATCCGGGCGGTGCAGGAACATGATCAGGTCGGCATCCTGTTCGATCGCACCACTTTCACGCAGGTCGGCCAGTCGCGGTCGCTTGTCTTCACGCAATTCCACGCCACGGTTTAACTGAGCGAGAGCGATGATCGGAATATTCAATTCCTTACACAGGCCTTTCAAACGACGTGTGATCATCGCAATCTGCTGCTCACGGGGCATCGTCTTGTCTTCCGGTTCAATCAGCTGCAGGTAGTCGATAATAATCAGCCCCAGATTACTGAGACGTTTTAAACGACGGCAGATCGCACTGATTTCCTGAATCGTGCGTCCCGCTTTATCATCGATAAATAACGGTAATTCGCTGATTTCAGATGAGGCCTCCATCAGGCGATGACGTTCGTCATCTTCCAGATCACCGGCTCGCAATGAATGACCATTCACGCCGGAACGAATACACAGAAAACGTTCCGCCAGTTCGAGCTTGGACTGTTCCAGACTGAAAACGATGGTCGCAGTCCCCCCGTCATCCGCGGCTGATTCCGCGAAGTTACAGACCAGTGCTGTCTTCCCCATACTGGGACGAGCCGCCAGTACAATCAATTCAGAAGGCTGAAATCCATTGATCTGTGTATCCAGATCGAGGAAGCCGGTCGTCAAACCGGTGAGTGTTCCCTCTGATTGTGATCGCTCGTGAATCCGGTCGAAGGCATCCATCAGGATGTCTCTGATTTCGAGCTTATCCCCTTCTCCCTGCTGTTCCAGAATGCTGAAGATGCTCTGCTCTGCCTTGTTCAACACACCCAGCGTGTCTCCCTGAGGCTCATAGCTTTCCCGAATAATTTCCGTGCAGGCATGAATCAGCGTGCGTTGCACCGATTTATCCCGGACAATCTTGGCATAATACTCGGCATGTGCCGCGTGAGGGACGCTTTCCAGAATTTCATGCAAATAAAGGACGTCACCAGCCTCAGCCAGTTCTCCTTTGGAATCAAGTTCTTCGGCAACCGTAATTGCATCAATCCCACGGACACCCGAATCGTGTAATCGCAAAATCGCCGCATAGATGCGCGCATTTTTTTCACTGTAGAAGTGACTGGTCTTCACAATCTGAACCAGATCGTCGATTACAATGTTATCCAGCAGGATACTGCCCAGAACCCCTTTTTCTGCTTCCACATTCTGAGGGGGCACCTTTCCGAACAATTCCTCCACCGACTCCGGTTTGGGACGACGAAAATTTCCTTTTCCGGCAACTGACATAACCATCCCCTGGCTCTGTAGATGTTGTGAAGTGAATAGTCTGAAGCAGAACCGAACGTTCGATCGACGGCGGGAGATCCGGAAAACCAGACCGCACTGCAGTCACGATCATATAAAACTAAAAGAGGCCCGGCAATATACCGGGCCTCTCTGTTATTCGGGAAGTTCAGAGTGGCAAAACTCGTTTGCCAGACCGAGCTTAACTTTTTTCTGCAGTCGGTACGACCCAGACTTTGACTTCTGATTTGACCTTTTCATGCAACTGCAGTTTGACCGTATACATACCCAGCTCTTTGAGCGGGCCTTCCAGCCGAACGCCGTCCGGCTCGATATCATATCCACTCTCTTTGAGGGACTTGCTGATATCAACGGCAACAATCGACCCATAAAGATGGCCTTCTTCGTTGGCATTAGCTTCCATTGTCACACTGTGCTTACTCAGTTTGTCGGCCACAACCTTCAAGGCCTTCAAACGATCTTTTTCCAGTTCAACCAGACGTTTCTGGTGTTGAACCACCATCCGCTGGTTATGTTCTGTGGCGATTGTTGCCAGGCCATAGGGCAATAAATAATTGCGGGCATATCCGGGTTTTACTCGAACAATATCACCCTGCTCACCAAGGCTATCAACCTTTTCTGCCAACAAAACATCGACAGATGACTTCGAACTACCGACGACGGAGGTACTACGTTGCTTGCGAACCATTATCAATCACTTCCGTAATTTTATGTTTTATATAATCGTTTCAATTAATCACTGCTACTTGTTCAGACTTCGCGTCTGCCCGATTCCGGAGAAGTTCCTGTTAGAAAGGAACATCATCGTCGGGTGCTCCGCCAGGAGCCTCATCATAAAAAGAATCCGAAGGGTTTGAAGAACCACCTTGTGCAGGTGCGTTCGCTCCCGCGGAATATCCGCCACCGGAATTCCCGCCACCGCCTGTTTCACCGCGGCCTCCCAACATGGTCATGTTTTCGCCAACCACCTTGAGCTTGCTGCGTTTCTGGCCGGATTCCTTGTCGTCCCATTGATCCAAATGCAAACGACCTTCAATCAGGACGGAACGTCCTTTCGTCAGATATTCGCTGGCAACTTCCGCTGTCCGTCCCCATAAAGTCACATCAACAAACGTCGTTTCTTCCTTGCGGGAGTTGGAATTCTTATCAAACCAACTCCGATTGACGGCTAGTCCAATTTCAGCAACGGCACTCCCCCCCGGTGTGTAACGCACCTGCGGGTCGCGTGTCAAGTTGCCTACCAAAATGACTTTATTGAAACTGGCCATCATCGGCCTCCCTGAGAATAAATAGGAAGTTAATCTTTCTGGAAGATCTAAAGTTCAGATACAACATGAAAACGGGTAACGACTAGTCTTCATCCCCATCATCATCATCATCGATCGCATCATATTCTGGTGCTTCCAGCTCAGTCTCGCTTTTTTCGTCTTTAACAACACCCGGCAAAACTGCGGCAACAGGAGCCGAAGCAGGATCAATTGCAGTTACCATCGCATCAAATAACGATTCTGGCTGATTGATTACTAACTGGCGAATAATAATATCGCTCAGGTGGCACGAGCGGGTCACGACATCCATTCCTTTACCAGGCATTTTGAAATATACCAGGTAATGCAGGCCTTTCATGTGACCTTCAATCTCATAGGCAAGTTTGCCATCCTGCCAGGGACGGTGCGCCACAATTTCTGCACCTGCTTTTTCCAGAATTTCCATTACATGAGCGATCGTACCTTCATGGTCAGCGGCAAATTTCCCACTGTCCAACAGGAACATTCCTTCATAATTAGCCATCACGACTTTTTTCTCTGCTACAGACAAGACTTTTCTCCTGGAATAATTTGACCGCATTACAGGCCAGATTGATGATCAGATTCTCATTTTATTATTATATTAGCCGGTTTGAAATCAAACCGGGATATCATCCTTCAGGCGCATTAACCTGATTCATGGCAATTTCGAGACCATCCTGAATCCAGCACTCAACCCCTTTAGCAGCGGCCTCAACCGCCTGAGGTATCAGTTCCAAATCTTTTTTAGACCGAAAACGCCCCAATACATGATCCGCCGCTGGAAATCCTGCAGGAGGTCGCCCGACGCCAATTCTCAGACGAGGCACATCCTGAGTACTCAACTTTTGGATAATGTCCTGTAAACCTTTTTGACCACCGGCCGAACCAGCCCCCCGCATACGGAGACGTCCGACAGGTAAATTCATATCATCACAAACTACCATCACATCAGTCGAGGGCAGTTTGAAAAACTTAACCAATGCCGCAACACTGCGACCACTTAAATTCATATACGTTTGCGGTGCCACGAGCAAAACCTTGTCACCCGCAAGCGAAAACTCACCCACTAATGCCTCAAACTGACTTTTATAACCAGACACTCCATGCCAGTCTGCCAGTTGAGACAACACATCAAACCCGACATTGTGACGCGTTCGTTCGTATTCTTTACCGGGATTCCCCAGTCCTACGACCACTTTCACAACGTCACCTGTCAGGTTCTTAACTCAATCCCATTATAATCACTCTCGCAGCAGCTACTCTGCTGCAGGAGTTTCTGCTTCTGGTGTTTCGACTTCTGCTTCTTCCTCTTCTCCCTTAGGAGCAACCACATGCACAACAACCTGATCTTCGGCGTTATGCAGTTTGGATCCACGAGGCACGATCACATCACGGACATAAACGGCATCGCCAATTTCCAGCGAGTTGATACGTACAGGAATATCGTCGGGAATATTGTGAGCCAGGCAGTCCAGCTCGAGTGAATGCAGAGGCTGTTCCAGGATGCCGCCAGAGACGACTCCGGGACATGTTCCCCGCAACCTTACTGGAACTTCGACAGTCACGCGTTCTGAAGCATTAATGCGAACCAGATCCACATGCAGAATTTGCAGGCCGAATGTATCCCATTGCAGCTCCCGCAGCATCGTTTCCTCGACCTTACCCTCGACATCAATCTCAAAAACACGTTCCCGGTTTTTGACGAGATTCTCAAGATCCTTGCTTTCGACACAAACATGGGCAGGTTCCTGCTCATGACCATAAACGACAGCAGGAATCCGGCCTGCGCGGCGAACGCGGCGGCTTTCGATTGATCCCAATTTGTCCCGCTTGAAAGCACTGATTTTCGGCAATACAAAATCGTCTGACATTTCCCAACGTTCCTCAAGAAGTGACCTGACTTAACGCCCGATCGACTCTTCCATTAAAGACTTTTGAATCTATAACCTGACACTCTGTAATTTAAACTGTTGATCATCAACAAACACGGCAAGAAACAACCCCATCTCCTGCCCACTCATAGTTTGTGCTTATTTATATCGTATTCTCATCAGGATCAAATCATCACCTGACAGCGCACAATTTTGATTCAGGGGGCAATTGAAGCGACCCAACTCAGCATATGCTGGTTGGTTTTTTCGCTAGTTTGCGATAGTTGAAGCGTGCAAAAATAACTTCCCGCGCGCAAATCTGCAACCGATTCCCCCCTCTATCTTGGCTGAAAGTCATAAGACAGGCTGATTTTTCTGAATTATTACCGTTTCAGCTGCCCTGGCCTGTCCTGTTTCTCTTTGACCTGCCCAGACCACAATACACATGAACATATTCGTTTTCAACCGTGCCGTACAACCCCGGTAAGCAATCTCATAAAAATAAAGAGTCCGAGAATCCGTCAGTTTACGTATTGGCTCAATATAAACTGGCTGTAGAATAGAAAAAGAGTTTTCGAGAACATGCTGACTCCCCGATGTCTTAAGATAGAGAGGCGCTCCTCTTCCTGCTACGGAGCGCCTATGATCTCATTTTACCTGTCAGGCAACCAGAAGGCTGCGTTGATGTATACAAGCATTCTAACCCGGACTATCGTCCTTTTCGTCACAACCTGCCTGATCCTGCCGGTATCCGTCGATCTACTGGCAGATGAGAATGCAGAGAAAGAGAATGCCTTTCAACCCAATGCCCAAAAACAGGCCCCGGCCCAGAACCCGTTGAATCCACTCAAGAAAATCATCCAGGGCTGGTTCGGTCAACCTCAGCAGGCCCCCGGCCAGCAAGCGGACACAACAGCCAAATCGAACGACCCGGATTACTACCGCTTTCCCCAGGATCTGGAACAGGAACGTCGTTTAAAAAACGTTCAACGCCTGATCGTTGATCAACAATGGGAAGCGGCACGGGAAAAGCTGCAACTGATGCTGGAAAACAGTCTCAATCTCCCGGTCCATGTGGCCGGCGAACGTTCTCTGATTACAGATCGGGAATTAATTTACCAGCTATTGGAACTCCTGCCTGCCGAACAACGTGAAAAATTCAACCGTCAATACGAGGCACTGGCTGAAAAACTTTACAATGATGCCCAGTTGAATGACGCCCCTCCAGAAGTTTATGCCGAAATTGCCACCCGTTTTGCCAGCACACCGTCAGGCTGGCAATCGATGAATTATCTGACTTCCTATCATCTGGATCGGGGCGAGTTTGGATTAGCCGAACAATATCAGCAACGTCTGTTGAAGTCTCATTCACCGATTACAGAAACTCCTGAGTGGAAAACAAAAGCTGCTTTTATTTTCAAACAAACGGGAAAACAGTCACTCATTGCAGAACTGTTCCATTCTACCAGGGATTCTTTACTGGAAAACAAGCCGATCAAAATTGGAGGGACTGTCGAAACTCCCAAAAACTGGCTGAATAAACAATCGGCCCTCATGACGTCTTCGAATCTGCTGCTGGACGAATGGCCGATGCTGCTTGGTTCTCCCAGTCGCGCTGCACGGGCAAAAAATGCCGACCCGCTACTGATTCCCCGCTGGTCCTATCCACTGACATCAAACCATGCAATCCAGTCGTCGCTGGATCTGATTCAGGAAGACCTGGTAAGCACCCAGCACGCCACGATTCCCGCACTACCCCCACTCGCGATCAGCGGGAAAATCGTGTTTCGAACTCTGAATGGCGTTCAAGTGCTGGATGCCCGCACGGGAACTCCGCTCTGGGAATCTTCGCTGGAAAATTCGCCTGAAGCGGCTTATATCACTGCACAGTTAAAGGGACTCAACACTCCACAGGCACGTGGCCTGTTTGACTCTGATCCGGAAATACAGGCATTGTCCCCTTATAATGGAACGAATCCGGACGTACACCCTTTGACCAGCCTGATCTACAGGAATGCCAACTGGGGCAGTCAGAGCAGTGATGGTCAGCGTTTATTTATCCTGGAAAGCATGCGACTGAATTTCGGGTCTGCCGGTTCCGTCCGCAATTTCAACCGCTTTCGCCAAAGGGGGCACGAACTCGAAGCTAATGCCTGGTCATCCAATCAAATCATTGCCTATGACCTGAAAACGGGACAACCTGCCTGGAAAACCGGGGGCACCAGATTTGATGAGCCCTTTGATCTGCCTCTCGCGGGAACGTTTTTCTTTGGCGCTCCCACGCCGGCAGGTAACGAATTATATGTTGTAGGGGAACGCGATCGTGAAATCCGCGTGTATGCCCTCGACCCGCAGACCGGGGAAGAACGCTGGTCGCAACAGATCGGCAACGCCGACCAGGACGTTGCCCTTGAGAAGGTCCGACGCTGGTGGATTGCGCCAGTGGCCGTCGACCAGGGGATCCTCATCTGCCCCACAACCATCGGCTTACTGACCGCCATTGATCGTCTGGATCATTCAATCCTCTGGTCAACACAATATACTACTGCCAGTTCAAATGATCCCGATCAGCGATTCAATCGCTTCAGTCAGACCCCCTTTGAACCTCTCAATCAGCGTTGGTGCCCTTCCGCCCCGGTCATTACCGGAAACAAGGTAATTTATACTCCCCCCGATGAAGATGCTTTGATTTGTCTCGATTTAATCACAGGGTCTCCATGCTGGGCAAAACGAGCCAAAGAAACGTTTCTGTATCTAGCCGGTGTTGCAGAAGACCGTATTCTGCTTGTCGGTTTGAACGGCGTCACTGCGATTTCGCTGACCACCGGAAAAACAATCTGGAACACTGCTTTCGAAATATCGGCCGGCTCACCCTCCGGACAGGCCGTGATTGCAGACCAGCGTCTGCATGTCCCTCTGCAAAGTGGTCAGATCTGGACGCTGGATATCGAATCGGGAAAAGTCATCAACAAACTATTCCGCGAAAATCACGATCAGCCTCTGGGCAATCTCATTATCCACGATGGACAATTTTTGTCCCTCAGTGCGACTGGCCTGGTCAGTTTCGAACAAAAACAGACATTCGAAGCACAAATCGAACGGCTCAAGCAGCAAAACTCCCAGAACCATTTAGCACTCCTGCAGGAATCGAAACTGTTGATGATGAGTCGTCACTATCAGGAGGCACTGACGAAACTGCAGCAAATTAACAGCCGGCAACTCACTGCGCCACATCAGGCTGAATTTCAAACACTGATCGTGAACTGCCTGTCTGCTCTCATTCGGTCTGATTTTAAGAACTATGACTCGCTGGTTGATCAACTCAAACAACGCGTCAGTTCGGACAGCGAACGCACCGGACTTCAAAGATTACTGATTGACCGCTACACCGCCAGACAGCAATTTTCAGACGCACTCGACTTGATACTGGAACTGGCAAACACACCCGAGAAAACGTTCATCCAGACGGCTGACACGGAAACGCAAATCGACGCCTGGATTGCCGGAAAAACCTCTGACATCTGGAATCAGGCCAGCCCTGCTCAGCGTGATCAGCTTTCGTACCAGATCGCCCAAAGAACACAACAGGCCTTAAACTTTGAACAGCAAGATCAGGAACGCTTCCTCCAGCAGTTTGGCTTTCTAGAAGCCACGATTCCGGTTTTACAACAACTCATTGAAACTTCGATTCAATCCGGCCACTTCTATGAAGCCGAACTCTGGCTGTCACGGCTGATTAAGCACAAAAAACCACAACTGGCAGCACTGGGACTGGCCCGCATGGTGGAACTTTGTCTGAAATTTCAACTGAACCCGGATGCAGAATTTTATCTGGAACAACTCTCAGGGTATGACCCGAGCCTGATCGTCGTAGAGAATCAGACGCTCCAGCAATTCCTGGAACAGAAACAGCAGGCAACACGCGCGGACGTGGATAAAAACAAACGGGATATCTGGCAACCGCAGAATCTGAAACTGATTGTAGCAGGCAGAGTCCCTCACTTTTCAACCTGGGATCTAAATACCAGTGCTTCCAGCCTCCCTTTCTACCAGAACAGAATTCTGGCTGTGAACCCAAAAGAAAATCGTCTGACGATGATCACACCTTACGATAAGCACATGATCTGGTCGACTCCGCTACGCTCTTCGAGTCATTCGCGGTCTTCCGGTTTCAATGAAAGTGAAGTGGTCGGCCATAACGTGATCCTGCAACACCGGGACATGCTGCACCTCTTCGATCTGGTAGGCCAGCAACTCATCTGGAGCCAGAAGCTGGAATCGGAACAGACAAACCGATATTACGCCAGCTCATACCGATTGACGCCTGCCCCGCTGGGAAATGAAACCACCCTGGTGCATCGGCATCATCCCTCCATCGCGATTCGTAATGTCGGTATGATTGCTGCAGCCAACTCAGATTACACCTGCTATTACAGCCGTCGCAAGATCGTCCTGATTGACACTAGAACCGGCAAAGTACGCTGGACCCATGAGAATGTCGATCAAGATACCAGGGTCCTCGGAGATGAACGCATGATCTATTTTGTCACCCGGGATCGCATCACAAAAAAAATCCTGCGTGTCAGCGATGGCCAACTCGTCGAACCAGGCCATGCACGTGACGATCTCCAAAACGCCATCTATCAAGGCGATACGGGTTTCGTTTCGATTTCGTCCCCAGACGAAAAAAAACGCCCCGGCCAGAAACCTGGACAGACTTCCGTCTACAGTTTTCACCCGCAGTCCCAAGAACAAAACTGGAGTCTTGACTTTCCTCGGAATTCTCAGTTCGGACTGTTTAACCATCACTTTCTGTCCGTCTTGAACACCAAAGGAGAACTCTCGATTGTGGACCTGAGATCGGGCAGGAAATCCTCTCTGGAAACACTTCCGCAAGCAGAACTCAAACAACATAAAAATTTCTATCTGATCTCCGATGGGAAATATATTTACTTTGTCAGTCATTCTCAGTCGAGCAATGACATTTCAGTGAACGTCCCTTCAATTCCCGTCAATGGTATGCTGTATGTTTTTGATCGCCAGACAGGCAAACAACTATGGAACCAGGAGTTTCAGAATCAGCATCTGGTTCTGAATGAGCAGAATTCGCTGCCGGTTGTCCTGCTTGTCGCTCGAAACCACAAACGAACGGGAAATCGCTCCACCAGCATTATCCACTTACAAGCCGTCGACCAGCAAACGGGCAAAAGCCTGCTAAAATGGGAAGCCCCTATCGAGTCAAATATTCGGTCGCTTGATGTGGACTACCGGCAGAAAATGATTGAAATCCTCACGTTTAATGTAAGAATCCGGCTATACGATGCCGATGAACTAGCTGATCGGAGCATCAAACCGACCACCGCCGGTTCGAAATCCGCCCCGAAGAGCCCTACCCAAAGCAATCCCACGGAAAAGAAATAGAAAATCCCCTTGCGAAACTGAACGCATCAAAATACAATGGTATAGTTCCTATTTTGCCAATTCTCTCAACACTGAAGAGAGTAAGTATGCATCCTGTTTGTGTCCTGTTTCTGATTATTTCGCTGCTCCTGCCGGCCGTTCCGGTTTCGGGCTGTGAGTGCGGTCAGAAACAAACCAGCTCCTCGAACGGCTGTTGTTGCAGTAAATCTGCCTCCGAAGAGACACAAAAACAAAAATCCTGCTGCTGCCAGGCCTCTCAACAACGCGCCCAGCAGAAAACGCCGGGAAAGAATCAGATTCAGTGCCAGAAACAAAGCTGTCACTGCCATCAGTCATTCTCGCAACCAGCGACCCTCGCTCCTGTTAAGTCAACAGAGTTGGCACAACAGTTACGCTGCTGTTTTGAATCCATCGATCTGATGTCTGAGCTTGCTCTGTCAGATCACACCGCATCTCCCTTCCTATTGGAGATGTCTCCCGCTGCTCTTCCCCACTCCTCAGGGGAATTTTGCGCGCACTTTTGCCTCTGGTTGATCTAAACCGGCCGCAATTCTAAACCGGATTGATCAGATCCGTTCTGCATGCCCCCAGCATCTTGTGTCTGAAAACATGCGTCTCTTCCTGTCGAGCCAATCGCTTCTGCAGGAAATTTGAACGGAAACTGCTTTCAGCTACGTGTTGTTCAAACATTTTGAAACCATTTACCACTTTTTAACTTTCAAGGAGAAACCGATGCGTCAAATTTTATCGATCGCAGCTTTACTGGCTGTCGTTGCTTTTGTAGGCCAAACCGTTGCCGCTGATGGCGAAGCCAAAGCAGTCTGCCCGGTTGCTGGAAAACCAGCCAACCCTGACCAGACAGTGGAATACAGAGGGGCCAAAGTCAGCCTCTGCTGCGGAAAGTGCAAAGCAGCATTCACTGCGAATCCTGCTAAATTCGCAGCCAAAGCAAACCTGCAACTGGTTGCCACCGGACAGGCTAAACAGGTCAACTGTCCCTTCGCCGGCAAACCAGTCAACCCTGCTCAGTCTGTGACTGTTGCCGGAACTGAAGTCCAGTTCTGCTGTGGTAACTGCAAAGCAAAAGCAGCCAAAGCAGAAGGTGATGCTCAAATCAAACTGATCTTCAATGACAAAGCCTTCGACAAAGGTTTTAAAGTCACCGAAAAGAAGTAGTCTATTTGATCTTCCCCCCATGATGCATTTTTGCGGGCCAGCATGATGGGGGGAAGTGAATTGAGATCTGAATTCACGAACCGTGATGGGGAGTGGGAGTGTCTTTCGAGATACTCCCATTCTTTTTTTACCCCCTCGCTGAATTACGTCGAGTATTCTGAATTCAGACGCACGTATTCCTGCGTCAGATCGCTGGTCCAGAAAACAACCGCTTCCTCTCCAAAAGGAAGTTGCACCTTGATCGACACATCGCGATTATGCCTGATGCTGTCGGAGACGGCCCGCTCATCGAAATCAACTGGCAATCCGTTTTCATAAATCAACGTACCATTGATATGTAGCACAATATCCTGCTCAGTCAATTTCACGCTTGTCCGACCTGTGGCAGACACAATCCGCCCCCAGTTGGGGTCTGCGCCGGCAATCGCAGTTTTGACTAATGCATCATTGGCAATCGTCCTGGCGATCTCATGCGCTTCCGTCCTCTGTTTTGCGCCAGAAACTTCAATAGTGATAAAATGGTCGGCCCCTTCCGCATCGCGAATAATGGCTTGACCCAGTTCCATGGCGACTTCATCTACGGCAGACTGCAAATCATTCAACTCCCGATCCGAAAGTTCTCCTGGTCCCGCCGCTCCATTGGCCAGAAAGAGAACCGTATCACTGGTACTGGTGTGACCTTCCACTGAAACACAATTGAAGCTGCGATTCACAGCGTGCCTCAGCATTTGATCGGTTTGCGAAGCGTTGAGCCGCGCATCAGTCATAATCACCGATAACATCGTCGCCATATTCGGAGCAATCATCGCGGCTCCTTTCGCAACGCCGCTGACCCGTACTGTTGTCCCGCCGAGTGAAAGCGTGCGGGTTGCCTGCTTGGGAACGGTGTCGGTTGTCATCATGCCCCGGGCGGCGTTCAGAAAAGCCTGCGAATCGGAATCCAACTGGCGCACCACTTCGGGAATCCCCTGTTCAATGGGCGCACGTGGCAGAAAGTGGCCGATAATCCCGGTCGAGCAAACCAGAACTTCTGCATCATCGAAGTCAAGCGCGCTGGCCACCTGATGAGTCATCCAGCGTGCATCTTCTATTCCACGATCCCCGGTACACGCATTGGAGTTGCCTGAATTGATAATCACCGCACGAATGGAATCAGACGGTACACGTTCGCGGGAAACCTTAACCGGCGCACCACACACCTGATTTGTTGTGAATACTCCGGCCCCACAGCAGGGCGCATCGGAGACAAACAAAGATAAATCAAAGGTCGATTTGTTCTGCTTGATGCCACAAGCCAGGCCGGCAGAGCGAAACCCTCGGGGTAAGATCATTTCAGCAGTCAACTGCTTCTCCTTGATGTATAAGCGATTTCAGACGATCAAACCTGTCGTTTCAGGATAACCGGCCATCAAATTAAAATTCTGAACGGCAACTCCCGCAGCGCCTTTGATCAAGTTATCGATTGCGGAAAAGACAATCAATTGATCGCCGGCAAACTGCACTGAAATATCACAGTAATTCGTCCCCGAAACGTCTTTGGTCGCGGGAATCCGGTCAATGACCCGCACAAATGGTTTCCCTCGATAAAATGACCGATAAACATCCAGCAACTCGTCCCGACTCACAGGCTGAGTCAAGCGCGGATACATGGTCGCCAGAATGCCCCGATTCATGGGAGTCAGATGCGGCGTGAAGACAACCCTGACCTGTTTCCCGCCGACCGTGGTCAGCACTTCTTCTATTTCCGGTGTATGACGATGCGTGCCGACACTATAGGCGGTAATGCTTTCATTGCATTCGGGATACAATGTTCCCAGTTTGGGATTGCGGCCTGCACCACTCACGCCACTTTTGGCATCAATGATGATTCCGTTTGGCTCGATGAAACCGCCAGACAGTAATGGTGCCAGCCCTAAAATTGCGGTACTCGTATAACATCCCGGATTGGCAATCAGGTCGGCGGAAGGAATTTTTTCGGCCCATAATTCGGGAAGACCATACACGGTGCTTCCCAGACGGGTCGGATCGGTGTGCACATGATGATACCACTTCTCGTAAACGGCAGGATCGCTCAGACGATAGTCGGCGCTCAAATCCACTACCCGACAGCCATCAGCCAGAAGATCGGGGATGACTTCCATACTGGCCACATGCGGAAGTGCGCAAAAGACAAAGTCTGCCCGTTCCGCAATCTCAGCCGGTGAGAGTGATTCACACCGCAGATCCAGGCGTTCTGCGAGACAGGGATGAATTTCGCTGATATGCGGCGCATCTTCCTGACGCGAGGTCAACGCGACAATTTCCACTTCCGGATTTCGTAACAGAATTTTGATCAACTCAAGAGCCGCATAACCTGTGGCCCCCATAATGGCAACTTTCGTCATCTTTTTCCGATTCGACTATGATTCAAGAGCAACAAAAGCCGATCAAGGCTTTTGCCAGAGGTCATTCAATACATACATTTCCAGAGCGAATACGTACACGACAAGGAAACGCTCCCTAAGGATCGCCCGCTTTCTCTACTTTGACCGGATCGTATTCCATAACGGAAACAAACTAAAGCAGACAGCATGCGATAATGCCGCAGAAATAGGATCCCATCCCATTTTCCCGCCAAAACATCCTGTTTTATAATGATTGTTTAGAATTAACAAAGTCAACTCCCACACAGTCAATGACTGTGATTCTTTCAAATTAAGCTGCAAAATCAATTCGGTTTCCTTTTCAAAAACCCCCGTAAACATCACAATAAAACCGTTGATTCAAGTCATTTTTAATGACAGCAATTCATCTGCGGTGTTCAGAGTTCCTTCACCAAATGGCGATTTTTGTATGTGATCGCCAGGAGCCCAAATGAACACCCACCAGTTCAACATGGAATAAAGAAGAGGAAAGAATGTCTAACGTTGCCAAACTAGCCGCCGATGCGCTGACTGAAGGTGGTGGAATTTTTCGATTGTCTCCGACATGGGTCCCCCGTTCGTTTCTTCAACCCGGTCGTCGCTTGAAACTGCATCCAGCCGATTACTACGCTCTGGGAACACACCGCGGCGGGATTGATGAACGCTGGTTTGGCTCAACGACGGCTGCCGCTAACGAAGGGGCACCTGACGACGAAGGTTTAAGCTACTGTGCTTTCGGCGGTGAAAAATTCACACTCCGCGACGCGATTTCCGAACTGGGTGCCGAAGTGATCGGGGATTCGATCTGGGGCAAATACAATCGCTGGCCCGTTTACTCCAAATTCTTCGACAACATGGGGCCGATTCCTCACCACATGCACCAGAATGCCGAGCAGGCAGCTCTGGTCGGACAGGAAGGAAAACCGGAATCGTACTACTTCCCTCCCCAGATGAATGCCATCGGCAATAATTTCCCCTACACCTTCATGGGGCTGGAGCCCGGCACCAGCAAGCAGGATGTGATCGACTGCCTGGATCGGTGGAACGATGGTGACAACGGGATTCTTGACCTCTCCAAAGCCTATCGCCTCAAACCGGGTACTGGCTGGCTGATTCCTCCCTGCGTTTTACATGCTCCCGGAAGTCTCGTGACTTACGAACCGCAGTGGGGCAGCGATGTATTCGGCATGTACCAGTCAATGGTCGAAGGCCGCGCTGTGCCGCGATCTCTGCTGACCAAAGACTTCCCCGAAGACAAACACGACGACAATACTTATCTCGTCGAAGCACTCGACTGGGAAGCCAACGTGGATCCCAACTTTAAGGACAACAACTATCTCGAGCCGATTCCGGTCGCTGATACCGCAGCAGATGGTTATGTCGATCGCTGGATCGTCTACGGTAAAGTCAAAGGCGAGCAGTTATTCACTGCGAAAGAACTGACCGTTGATCCTGGAACGAAAGTGACCATCAAAGATACCGGCGCCTATGGCTGGATCACCGTGCAGGGAGAAGGCACGATCGGAAAACTGAGACTGCAGACTCCCGCCATGATCCGCTTCGGCGAGATGACGGAAGATGAAGTCTTCGTCTCAGAAAAAACCGCCCGTGAAGGGGTCACGATTGAAAATACCGGCAGTGAACCACTGGTTTCACTCCGCTATTTCGGTCCCGGCGCCTGCCCCAGTGCCCCGAACGTCGGTGATTATCGAAAATAAAAAACGATCCGTCACACTGAACTGCCCGAACTTTCGGGCAGTTTTTATTTTGATCTTATAGTTCCTGCTAACATGAAGGACCGTCACATGAGTGATCACACAGCCAATATTCTCCCCAAACTTCATAACGCAGCATGGCCGGGAGTCGTCGGAAAAGGCCCCGATTCTGAACCCCCAATCGACCTGGATACGATGCTTGATCTGACCGCCGCTGCCGAAGTAGACGGAATCAAATTCGATGGAACCGACCTGTTCCTGTTTGACCCGCACGTCAGTATTGATTCCAGCGATGATGATCTGAAACAACTGGCGGAAAAAGTTCAGTCCCGCAATCTGGTAATCGGCTCTGTGGTCGCTCCCGTCTGGCCTCCGACAGGCGGCGGTTCCGCGATGGGCAGCGAAGAAGAACGTGGCCAGTTTCTGGAGCAGGTTCGCAAAGGATGTGGCATCGCTAAAAAACTGCGTGAGCTGGGCGTGCGTCCTTATGGCGTGGTTCGTATCGACTCTGCCGCCGGCCCTGGCGACTGGATCGTTGATCCGGAAGGTAATCAGGCAAAAATCGCCGAAACCTTCAAACAGGCCGCTGATATCGCCGCCGATCATGGCGAGCGCCTGGCCGCGGAAGGCGAAATCTGCTGGGGTGGCATGCATAGCTGGAAACGGATGGTGCAATTACTGGAGCTGGTGGATCGCCCCGATGTTCTGGGCTTCCAGGCCGACATGTCACACACGCTTCTGTATCTGATGGGTTACAACGCCCCCGAAGACCGCCTGCTTCCGGAAAATTTTGACTGGAACGACGAAGCAACCTTCGATGCCGCCTATAAAACCCTGACCGATGCGCTGCGTCCCTGGACCATCGATTTCCACGTCGCCCAGAACGATGGCACCGTGCATGGTACGGGATCTCACGACAAAACAGGCAGACACTGCCTGCCCAATGATCCCAACGGGAAGCTCGATATCACCAGACGAGCCGGCTACTGGTTGCATGATGAAAACGGCAACCCCACGAAAAAGTTCCAGCACATCTGCTGGGACGGCTGCATGTTTTCCAATGAAGTCATGATGAATCCGCAAACGTGGAACGACATTCTGGCAGCAATGATCAACGTCAGAGATGCCCACGGCTGGTCGTAATCACTTTTCATACTCTCGCATTTTCAATCTTTTATTTATCTACAAGGAGTCACACCAATGACCAAGCCAGTACGCGTCGGTCTGATCGGCTACGGATTCATGGGACGGACCCACTCCAATGCTTATAGACAAGTCGGCAAGTTTTTTGATATTGAACACACCCCGGTTTTGCAGGCCGTCTGTGCCCGCAGCGAAGATAAAGTCAAAGCCTTCGCCGAAAACTGGGGCTGGGAATCTTATGAAACCGATTGGCGCAAGCTGATCGAACGGGATGACATCGACCTGATCGATATCACTACCCCCAACAATTCGCACCACGATATCGCCATCGCAGCGGCAGAAGCCGGCAAAATGGTGCTCTGTGAAAAGCCGCTCGCCATGAATACGGCAGAAGCAGTCGCCATGACAGACGCCATCGAAAAAGCAGGCGTGGCGAATATGGTCTGGTTCAACTATCGACGCGTTCCCGCCATCACACTGGCCAAGCAACTGGTCGATGAAAAACGCATTGGCCGACCGTTTCACTATCGCGCCAGTTATCTGCAGGACTGGACGATCGCAGAAGATGTCCCTCAAGGGGGAGCCACACTCTGGAGACTCGATGCCAAAGTCGCTGGCAGCGGCGTGACCGGCGACCTGCTGGCGCATTCGATCGATTCTGCCATCTGGCTCAATGGGCCGATCACATCCGTCTCAGCGGCTACAGAGACGTTTGTCAAAGAACGAGTCCATCAGGACACCGGTGAAAAGACCAAAGTGGAAATCGATGATGCCTGCATGTTTCTCGCCCGTTTTGCGAATGGGTCAATGGGGACCTTTGAAAGTTCCCGTTATGCCCGCGGACGCAAAAACTTTAACACGTTCGAACTGAACGGCGAAGACGGATCGGTTTATTTTGATCTGGAAGATCCGCAGATACTGCAGTATTTTGAATATGCGAATCCTACTACGGGGCAGAAAGTGGAAGATCACCTGACTGGCTGGCGCCGGATTCATGTGACCAACTTTGAGCACCCCTATATGGACCACTGGTGGGTTCCCGGCTGCACAATCGGCTATGAACACACTTTTACGAATGCTCTGGCTGATTTCTTCCAGGGTCTCGATTCCGGTAAGCCGGTCCAGCCTGATTTCCGGGCGGCACTTGAAACCCAAAAAGTCTGCGACGCCGTTTTACAGAGCGCAAAAGACAAGCAATGGGTCGAAATTGCATAGCATTTTCACAGAGAAATCTGTTATAATGCAGACATAACAAGTCTTTGTAAAAACGGGCGGCAATCAAAGTCGTCCGTTTTTGCTATATATTGAATTACACAAATTGATGCTTAAGAACCGGGAGTCAAACTGATGGACCGTCATCCAATTTCACAAGAAGGATACGATAAGCTGCGCGAAGAAATTCGTTTTCTCGAAAACGAAAGAATGCCTGAAATCGTAGAGGGGATTGCAGAGGCACGTGCGGAAGGTGACTTGAAAGAAAACACCGAATACCATGCCCAGCGCGAGGCCCAGGGAATGACTCAGGCGAAAATCAACCAGTTGAAATCCAAACTGGCCAATTGCTATATCGCCGACAAATCCACCATGCCAAAAGGGATTGTCACTTTCGGATCGGTGGTCACCGTGAAAAACCTTGATGACGGCCTGGAAGAAAAGTACGAATTCGTCGGCCCCGGCGAAGAAGACTACCTGGGCGAAGTCATGAAAATCCTTACCAGCAGTCCGCTGGCGCTGGGTTTACTCAACAAAAAAGTTGGTGATAACGTTGCAGTAGAAGTTCCTTCCGGAACGCTGCGATTCGAAGTCATCCAGATTGATGACTGATTCAGACCGCCACCTTTCAAAAACAACAGCGGCGTGGAAAAAATTCTACGCCGCTGTTTTTATTTTCAGAGTCCGGAGTTTTTACTGCTGCCTCCCTCTATTTCGGAAGCAGCATCGTCAGAAAACCCGGGGCTTATTTGGCATGCACCAGCACTCGATTCACGAGTGGAATGGAAGGTGCGAATGTCTGCACAGTTTGAGTCACTAACTGCTTCAGGTAGTAACTGGGGCTAACGCCGTAAACCGTAATTCCAGAATGATCGCAACGTACTTTCACATTGTGTACCTGCTGATGAGTTCCGAAAAGAATTTCGCTTTCCAGCTTGGCCGGTGCCGGGCAGGATTCCCATTTGCCTGAGGCAACCCGCTCGGAAACTTCTATTTCAGGCTGGTACTGATCATTCTCGTAGAGACCCTCCAGAGCATTTGTTGCTTCTGCAAACGAATTGAGGGGCTGTTGTAAAATCTGCAAAGACATTGCCATTATCCAAATAAAAAAGACTGTCGGCTTGGATTCGAACTACTTTCCGTAGAGTCGCGAATCATGTGCCGAAAATGGAGCAGTTCCAAAAAAACTGCTCCCCCGGAATGCCGACATAGATATGAGAAAACCCTATCTAATACAATGCACATGACTTAGTTAAATCAATAATGAACCCAATCTTCACCGTCTGCAAATAATCGCGGCCTCACTGATTCAATTTCGATGTGCGGTGTTTGTTTGCGATCTGCCCAAAAAGTGCGCTGAAAAGTACGACATCACCGGCTTCCGGTTTCATACAATCACACCCGGTAAACAAGGGGAGTAACGAAAATACTTGCTCTGTCTGCAGAAAGAGCGTTCATCCACTCATGACCCCCGCCACATCGCCGGCTTGACAAAAGTCAAAACAGAAAAAGAGGGCAATTTACATTTGGGTACTCGATCGCTGACACCCGGAGAGAGCTGAATAAAGCATGCCCTATTTCTGGGCCTTGATCCAATTCGCAATGTCCGAGACAACGACGCTTGCCACGTTGCCGGGGTTCGAATACTCGGCGGGAGTACTTTTCCCCTCTCCGGGCATGAAAAGGTGGTTCAGCCCAGGATAGGAAATCAGCGTGACATCATCCCGGCTGCCCAGCGCCTGTTTCCACATCTGAAAATCAACCATCGTGACCTGGTAATCCCGCTCCCCCTGCAAAATCAGGAATGGCTTCTCCAGCGTTTTTGCACTCCTGGCGGGGTGATACCCCCTGAGATCAAGCCAGTATGTTGCGGGAACTCCCAAGGGCAACTCCGCTGCAGTGACTTTCTCTGACAGCGCCGGCGATTGCACCGTTTCCACCTGTTTTTTGATGACATCAATCTTCTGCTGCTCCTCAGCCGTGATGGTTCCGTCCAGTGAAAACAGATATTTCACCTGATCCAGCACCAGCACTTCCAGAGGCCGTACCGAGCCGGCGAGGCTGATAAAACCCGCGATTTTGCCTGAGGCAGCTCCCATTCGAGGCAGCAGATTTCCCCCCAGACTGTGTCCCAGGACAAAAATGCGATTGCCGTCAATCCGCGGCGTCTGCGTCAGAACCTCAACCGCAGCCACGGCGTCATCTACGGTTTCCTCTTTGACCGTCATCGTTCCGGAGAGCAGGGCCATTTTGAGGCGGTGGTGCCTGGTCCGTTTCTCATATCGCAAAACGGCAATCCCCTGCGAGGCGAGCCCTTGTGCCAGATCCCGAAAAGGCTTATTCGGGCCGATCGTCTCATCTCGATCCTGAGGACCTGAGCCATGCACCAGCACAACCACCGGCACCCTTTTGTTGCCTGCAGGTAACGCAAGCGTTCCAGGTAGCGCCCAGAGTCCCTGACCGATCGTCAGCTCCACTTCCCTAAACGCTGCTGGATTGACATAAGCAGGAGAGCGATATGACCCCGTGGGTACGAAAAAGAGGCCGGCGATTTCATGCTGCTCTGTAAAGACTACCTTGGCATCCAGCTTGCCTCGCTCAAACTGGCAGGTGATAAACACAATCTGATACTGTTTGAGGGCCTCTGTTCTCGTTTCCTCAATCCGTTGCAAACTGCCATACTGACTGACCAGTCCCTTCCAGATCCCCTTTAATTTCTCTGCGGGCAAGGCTTTGGTCATCACCACGTCAAAAGGTTTGACCGCTTTCTCAAACTCCCCCCGTGAAATCTGGTTGACAAATCCCTTTGCCAGCGTGTCTGGGCCGTTGTTCGCTGACTCATCTGCAAAGGCAGGCTGCCAGAGAATGGCAACAATCATCAAGATGACCAGGATTCTGGTTCGCTGCATCTTGCACCCCATCGTGAAAATAATCAGCCGAAAGGGGGACACGTTCCTTTGGGATGTCTGTGAACAATTCTCTATCATTATGCTGAGTACACTACGGTTCGTCAATTACAGAGTCCTGCAGTTAACGAACCACAGACGATCCTGAGCACCGCATGCAACAAAGATTGATACAAACTGATCGCATGAATTCACTTCACGATTACTTCAAATCAAAATCATGCACATTCTCACCCTCTTTTATCTCCACAGACAAAGTTGAATTTGTGTTGTAGTCTTCAGGAATAAACTGGGCAACTTCCTCTTCTTTTTTTCCTTCTCCTGCAGAAGTGACCACCATTCGCCCCGTGCCTCGATAGCTTTTGATTTCGACACGATTTTTTCCCACGGTTGCACCTTGCTCAGTTGTAAGGTTGTATTTTCCGTCCTTAATGTCTCCAAAAACGGCTTTTCCAGCAACCTGCCCATTCACAACTTTACCATCGGGGATGAATCGGATCTTTCCTGACTCTAAAGGTTTACCCCGGTAGCTTACAGTCCCTTGAACTTGCGCTTTTGAAAATTTCAGCTCTGTCGAACCACTGCAGCCAACGGCCACCAAGAGCAGCATTCCTGCAGATAAAATATTGATCGAGTTCTTCAAATGCATTTTATATTCCAGCAGAAGTAAAATTAGTACGCATGAAAAAGCCGGCTTTGAATCAGCAAAGTCGGCTTTCAGGGGTCAATTAAAAAAGCACAACCGCAACGCATATCACGAAGTCATCGCGGCTGATACTCGTTAGTTCAGACGGGAGATCACATGAAACCCGACTGCAGGAGAAATTAAAATTCTCCAAGAACATTACCATCTGCCTTGTTGCCCAGATTCTGCCAAGTTTTCAAATGGACATTATCGGAAACAAACCTTACCGCACCATCACAGAGCAGGATATGTACGCCTCCCACGTGCTGACTCGCAGGCGATGCATTGGCGTACTCCTGATAGCTCCTGCAAGCGACTTCCGTATTGGGAGGAAAAACCGTCAAGAAAGCCCAGCGGATTGAGGCATCTCCATAAAACCATGACTCACCTCGCTTATTTGCAGACCCTCCCGATGTGCTGCAATCATCCAGAATCCCTCCGGTGTTGACGTTGCCGTAGGTGATATATTTAGAACCTACTAATAACTCGGAAACCATCATTGTGTTGGAAGTTCCGTCAGTAATATCACGAATTTTCGTTTTGCTATCGGTAAAAAATACCGATGTCCCATTATTTTGATACGAACTGCCACCACCTGAGACGGAACCCAGCGGGCTGTTTCCGACACAGCCTGTGTAATTACTCGGACCACTGCCGGACGACCCTGTTGTGCCCCTGCCTCCTGGATCGCTCGGGCAGCGATAGGCAGGCAAGTCGGCATTGCGTACCGTGGCGTTTACAGCGTTTTTTCCTGGATCTGCCACGGCAAAGTTGATCATATTGTAGAGCGGTGCCTGATCCATACTGGGGAGAATGAAGGCAGACCACAAGACTTTCCCGGTATTCCACCCCTCGACTGGACCATAAGGGTGTCCTTGTGCCCTGGTGATTCCCGGAGGGAAAGTGGAATGAATCTCGTGATAGTTGTGTAATGCCAAACCAATCTGCTTCAGGTTATTCTTACAGGTACTGCGACGCGCTGCTTCGCGTGCCTGTTGGACTGCAGGTAATAGTAATGCAATGAGAATCGCGATGATGGCAATCACCACCAGCAGTTCAATCAGGGTAAAACCTCGTTTTTGTTGATTCATAAGTTGCTCCTGAACCGATCGAAATCATGGACACAAACATGCCCAGATCAATCAAATTGATAAATAATAAAAACTAGTTCATGTGGTGGATTGCCCTGGTCGTCTTTAAAACCCATGAAGGAACAGCCAGTTCAAAAGGCGGCCGCCTCTGGTTTCCCGGACACCAAGGAATGGTCGTGGAAGGATTATTAAAAGCTCAGGTGGGGAACTTAATTCCCGGAGCGTGGTAAAAGCGGATCGCTTTCAGGCTCACGACTCATCGATTTTAACGATTGGCATACCCTGTGGCAAGAATGGATTCGCTATGACACCAACAATCCGGAAGCAAATAGTTCGCTTTTAACTACGTCACATGGAATCATATTTTCTTTAGAAAGTTGTGAAAAGAACCAGCCAATCCAGTTGCCCCAGAAATCTTAATCCTCCCAGTCTGCAACTAGTATCACCACCTGACCGGAAAGATCTACGGAAAGCCCAACACATAAAAAGCTCCAGGCGCAAGCAAAGGGTCTTCAGACAGATGTCTAAAGACCCTTTTATATTAAAATAGCTGACTCGCTTAGTGAAATAAACACTGCGAAGTCGATGATTTAAGCAAGAAGTCCTTGCAGCAAATTCTCTCCTGGACCGTGATCATAGCAATCACTGTGATTCCAGAGAGGTAAACCGGCAGCATATCGAGCAGCCAGCATCAAAACTTTTTGTTCTGAACCGGGCTTTGCCTGAGTTGCTTCATCAGGATTGATTCCCATTTCTCGGTACTCCTCTTCGCCAAATAACGCATCAAAGTTAGGATCATACCCATCGTCGGAAAACTCCTGGTATTCACCATCTTCGTAGCTAACCAGCGACTGGTTATCTTCAAGTTCGCATGAAAGGTTATCAACGCCACTCGAACTCATCAAAAATGCCGACATTCGCTTCTTCTTTCTCCAACAACAATACTAAATCCAAGCCTTCCACTCATACCATATGAATGGACACACCTTCTACGTGGAACAAAACAATCAGTCATCTCAAACCAAACCGAGAAATTCAATCGCTCGTAGCGTACGCATCCATTGCGTTATTTGGGAGATTCAAAGCAACACCCTCCAAGGGTGCGGGAAGTTTTTTTCAGGTGGGAAACTCTTCTAAATTTTAGTGGTTAAAAAACATCCCAGAGTTTAGGGCTGCAGTTTAAAACCGCAAGCAAGGACACTTAATTTGTATCCCCTGTTTCTAGGACAATTCTTGAGTTTTTATGATAAAATGTCAACAAGATTTTTGAGATTTTTGCAAACTACTTTGAAATCGAATCCTTGAACAGGTACTAAACCCACAACTCTGCGTACGAAGACATCAATTCGGGTGAGTTTATGGGGATTTCAGAGCAAGGAGCCTGATTTTGATGACTCAAAACTACTCTGGGGCAGTCTTCCGAAAATTGCATGAAGCAATTTCAGGGGCGATTGATGCCATAACGTTTCAGTTTACGATCCAGGGTAGACCGCTCGATTCCCAGAATTTGAGCAGACCGCGACTTATTCCAGTTGGTATTATTCAAAACAGCCATAATATGCTCCTGCTCCACGACATCCAGAGGGACATCCCGAAACCCGATATTAGCAGGAGGCAGCACACATTGAGGATCACTGCCCATTCCCACGGCTGAGAGCTGGATGTCGGAAGCATCAATAATATCACCTGTACATAAAATAAATGCCCGTTCGATCGTATTTTGCAATTCACGAACATTTCCCGGCCAATGATATGTTTCCAGCAGGTCTTTGGCTTCCTGAGTCAACCCTCGAATGGGGCGACCCGTTTTAGTGATAAACCGATTGAGAAAATAATTGGCCAACAACAGGATATCCTCAGACCGAACTCGTAACGGATCAACGCTGACCTCTACCACGTGCAGACGAAAGTATAAATCCTGGCGAAAATTGCCCTTCGCAACTGCTTTTTCCATGTCACGGTTGGTGGCAGCCACAACACGGACATCAACATTGATCGTAGAACTGCCGCCGACCCGTTCAAACGCATGCCCTTCCAGCACGCGCAGAAACTTCGCCTGAATCCCCAGAGACATCTCCCCGACTTCATCCAGGAACAAGGTTCCCTGATGTGCCTGCTCAAACTTCCCGGGCTTCAGGCTCGTGGCTCCTGTAAACGCCCCCCTCTCGTGACCGAACAACTCACTTTCCAGGAGCCCTTCACTCAAGGCGGCACAGTTCATACATACGAAAGGATGTTTTTTGCGCAGGCTGTTAAAATGGATCGCCCGCGCCACCAGTTCCTTACCAACCCCACTCTCACCGCGAATCAGCACGCTGGCATCCGTTGGTGCGATGCGCAGAATCTGCTGCTTCATCGCAAGCATGCTGGGACTGTTGCCGACCAGCTCACTTTCCAGCTCCAACTGTTCGCGCAGCGCTTTATTCTCGCCTTCCATACGGGCCAGGCCATCAGACAGCTTCTTTTTCTCATTCAGATTTTGAAAGGAAATTGCCAACTGATCCGCCAGAGCCAGTGTGAATTCCAGGTCGTCAGAATCCAGCGGGTTATCAGGATTGGTCGAATACAGGTGAATCAGCCCTGTGACTCCCTGTTTATTATTGCGCAGAGGGGCACAGATCACGCTCTGTGCATGAATCTTTCCCAGACTGTCTCTGGTTGAAAGCTTACTGTCTTCCGCAATATTGTGTGCCAGAATTGCGTCCCCCTCACTGAACACCATCTCCGACAGAAAATGGGAAGGCTTCTGGTAGGGAAGTTCGTCCACAGACTGAAAAGCAATCACTTTCAGGTTTTCCGGTTTGCGCGGCTGCTGTTGTGTAGGGTCAAAGTACAGAATGGCCCCGATATCGGCACTGGTTCCTTCAAACAGTCCATTCAACACAATTTGCGAAAGTTCCTGCTCTGACTGGGTATTCCCCATATCCAGAGCGAGACGATACAGACGCCCTAATTCGCGACTCGTGCGATCCCGATCAAGGGTCGACGAGGGAAGCGGTGTATGAAACCGTGTGTGACTTTTACGCTGAACAATTTCGGGGACATTAAACTCTTCCCAACTGGACTGCTGACCGACTCCGATGGTCTCACTTTCCAGCTCATCACCGGCGCCTGCAGACGTAGGTCGCGCCGAAAAACGCGAGACATCAAACGTGAAGATTGCCTCACTGTCTCCGATCTCAATCACATTACCTTCCTGCAGTTCCTGATCCTGAGTAATGGCAACACCTTGAACAAGCGTGCCGTTACGGCTTCCCAGATCTCGAATGACCCACGAGGAATCGCTGTAAAAGATCTCACAGTGATTGCGGCTGCAGACCTCGTCGTCCAGTACAATCCGATTTGTAGGCGCACGCCCCATCGTCGTGACCTGACGATCCACCAGACGATAGACTTTGCCCCGTTCGTCCAACTCCTGGATAATCAGGTAAGCCACCGATGATGTGCCTTTTGAATTTTGTTGATCAGATTTTTGCATAGATTATGTAGATTATACCGCAGGAAATGGTGCACTGTTGAAAATCAATGAGTCTCATCGCATTAGACAGACCGAGGAATTACCGGCTTCCCCAGACAAAGCCGAAATCAAGACACTCTATTTACTTACGATAGCCCCAATAATTATTATATTCAATTAACTTGCACCAGAACATAAAATTCGTCAAGCTAAACCAGTGAAATCTGAATAACATCCTGCCTGTAAGAGAGATTCTCCCATGCCTAGTTTACTTTTCGTCCGCGTTTCCCCCCCCACCCTGCGGATTCTCCTCGGTATTTGCCTCTCACTCTCCACCCTGACTGCATTACAAGCTGAGAACTGGCCACGCTTCCGCGGGATGGGCGGCGCCGGAATTTCGAACGATAAAGGCTTCCCCCTGAAATGGACTGAGAAAGATTTCGCCTGGAAAATAGAACTGCCTGGACTGGGACACTCTTCCCCTTCCATCTGGGGAGATACTCTGTTCGTGACCTCCGCCATTGGTGATGGAGAAACCCGCTATCTGTTCTGCATTGATCCCAAAACCGGCGAAGAAAAATGGCGCCGCGAAATGCAGTTGAAAAAGAGCCACAAACACAGGAAAGGAAGCTGGGCTTCCAGCACGCCTGCCACTGACGGGGAACATGTTTTTGTTGCTTTTGCAGATGAAGAATCATACATGCTGGTCGGCTACAACATTAAAGGCAATAAAATCTGGGAGCAGAACCTGGGCCCCTTCACCAGCCAGCACGGCCATGGCAGTTCTCCCATTATCTATAAAGATCTGGTCATCGCCACAAACGACCAACAAGGCCCCAGTTCGGTAGTCGCCTTCAACAAACTGACAGGGAAACCGGCCTGGCAGGCAGAGCGAACTGTCCGCAGAACCTCCTACGCGACACCGATTGTGATCAATCATCCTAATACCAACCCCCAGTTGATCTGTGTCAGTGGTGCAACCGGCGTCAGCAGTCTCGATCCGGAAACGGGGAAGGTCAACTGGACCACAGGGGAATTTCCGATGAGAACCGTTTCTTCGCCCGTTTATGGCGAAGGACTGATTTTTGCCACCTGCGGCGGGGGCGGCAACGGAAAACTGTTGATCGGCGTCGATCCGACAGGTGCCGGAAACATTTCTGAAACGCACATCAAATACAAACGAACTACAAAACTGCCTTATGTTCCTACGCCGATTGTCTACGAAGGACACCTTTATCTTTGGGGGGATGGCGGTGTTGTCAGTTGTGTTGACCTGGCAACCCAGAAAAATGTCTGGACAGAAAGAGTCGATGGCGGATACAGCAGCTCCCCGGTCTGCGTCAACGGAGTTTTGTACTGTATGAGTGAGACAGGTGAAGTCGCCATGATCGATGCTTCTCCCACTTTTAAATCTTATGGAAAAGTCGAACTGAATGATCCCAGCCATGCGACAGTCGTCGTCGCCAACGGCCGAATGTTTTTGCGAACATTTCGAAACCTGTATTGCCTGGAGGCAAAGGAATAAATTGCACAGGAATAAATTGCACAGAGAAAAAACTGATGTAGTCTGGGGAAAAGTAGTTCAAAATCATGTCTGCCCCTGCTACAATTCAGGAAAATCTCTAGTGCCATAGCGGTTTCATCGGCAACATCTGAACGAGATACCGGGCCATCTCGATTCTGTCAGCATTTCAGAAATACATTGTAAAAGTTAAGGATTTATTATGCCCCCTTGGCCCGGTGGCCCCTGTCCTCAATGTGGGGAGGACATGCCTGCAAAACTGGTTCATTGCCAGACCTGTCGCGAACTGCTGAATGAAGATTTAGAGCATGATACTGTCGAGATCCCGGCATTTCACCCGCTCAAGGAACTTTCGGTTTGCTGTGACGCTTACCCGATTGGCTTTTATCTCGAATGCCCCCAGTGTCAAAAAGAACTGCGCGTTCACAAAAAGTATCTCGGCAAACAAGTCTGCTGCAAGTTCTGCCAGACTCCCATTTCTCTTCAAATCGACTCAAACAAAGCCAGCTCGCAGTTTTTTTACACGAGCTGCCCTCACTGTCGTGAAGAATTACGGATCGCACAAAAATACCTGGGAATGACCGCTTCCTGCAAGTTCTGCCAGGGACATATCCAGTTACTGGAAAAACCTGCTGATCCGGTCGACAGTTAAGACTTCATCTCGCGAAAACAGATCTTTCCCACGCAGCAATCACCGCAAGCTCTGACACGGGTTGATCTCACGTTTTCAATCTCATGTTCGAGCACTGGCCGCTACGGTTTCGTGAGTTGCGTTCCAGCCGTTGAAGCTGATAATTATTTTTCAACGTCCGATCCGTACGCGGAATCCTGATTACTCTTCCAGGAGACATCGGATTGAGCAGGGCGCGTTTTGTAAAGTTCTCCTGCGTCGTTAAACAGCAAAGCAACATTCAAATGCCAGAGATTCCCATTCTCGCGTTTCCACAGATCACAGTAATAAATGGAAGGGCTCGAAGCAAACTCACCAGTAATGCCCGCCTCTTCCAATAACTGAATGGCCTGATCTTTTGGTGTCCCGAGCGGTACAATTTTGAGGAGTTCCTTTGACTGTTCCTCAAATACCATTGGTGCGGGGACCACTTGTCTTAAACCAGTGCATGCCACCAGCGACAGCATACTCAGGGCGAAGATCAGTGCTACTCCCAGCCTGCGGAACAGATGCCGCTTTTCTGACATCGATTCAACATTCTCTAACATTGGCTCCCCGCCTCCATGAATGGGAAACACGACTACCAATTCCAGTAATACACGATTCGGCCTCTCAGCCGTAATGTATCAGAACAACCTCAAAATGCGTACGGCAATTTGACAGACCGGGAAAACCATTCCAGCCGGAAACCCGTATGAATTGAAATCAGACCACCAGGATTTCAAAACATCTGCATCATGACAGTCCCCTGTGCTCCACCTGCGGCGATCGACGATTTTCTGTCTGAGAAGTCAAATGCGGGGAATGCCTGTTATTCTTCTGTCAGAAACGCGCAAAATAAAGACCAAACTATATACTTGGTTTATAGTTATGGAAATACTCCTGAAAAACGTCACAATCAGATCCCATCAGAAAGTATCTGGGCACCAGAGGGTCCCCGGACTCAATCATTGAGGTCAGTATCGACCTTTCAACAGCGAGACAACCTATGTTTAATTACCTGTTACTGCATCCTTCGAATATCCTGTTAATCGCACACCCCCTGCTCGTCATCGCGATCGCAATTCGCGTGATTATGAACCGCCCCGCAACGGGCGTCGCAATGGCCTGGCTGGTACTGATCTCAGCGGTGCCCTTCATCGGCGTTCTCTTTTATCTGCTCATTGGTGAGCGGCGAATCGGCCGTGGTCGTGCCCGTGGCATCAAAATGCTGCGCACCGACTATAAAAAACTTGCGAAAATCGCGACTCAAATGGGAGTCACGAATGTGGACTGGTCACGCCATTCCCCCTCCGTGCGTGGCATGAATCAGCTTGGAAAAACCATGATGGGCAGCTCGACGGTCTGTGGCTGCAGCTTACAACTGATTTCTGACACGCAAGAGATTCTGAAACAGATCACCCGGGACGTGGACGCCGCGCAAACGAGCGTGCTGATGGAGTTTTATATCTGGAATGAAGGTGGGCTGGCAGACGAAGTGCTGGAAGCCCTCATTCGCGCTGCCGGACGAGGAGTTTCCTGCCGTCTGCTGATTGACGCGCTCGGAGCCCGTCCCTGGTGGAAAGGCAAACAACCTCAGCAGCTCCGGGATGCCGGCATCGAAGTGCGCCCCGCTTTACCGGTCGGCCTCTTCCGCACGTTTATCGGGCGCACTGACCTGCGTGTCCATCGCAAGATCATCGTTATCGACGGGGATGTGGCATGGACGGGGAGCATGAATCTTGTGGATCCGCGTTTCTTCAAACAGGGAGCCGGTGTGGGCGAATGGGTTGATGCCATGGTCCGCCTTAAAGGCACTGTTGTCGTCTCACTGGCGGCGACGATGATCGGTGACTGGATACTCGAAACCGGAGAGTCGATCGAAAAACTTGTTCAAAACACGGGCCTCCACATCATGAAGGACCAGGGCCCGGCAGACATCCAGGTCATTCCTTCAGGTCCGGGAGAGAGCGGTGACGGCCTGCTGCAAATGTTACTCGCTCTGATCAACTCGGCACAGGAGGAGCTGGTACTCACCACTCCTTACCTGGTACCAGACGAGTCATTACTCAGGGCACTGCTTGGCGCAGCCGGACGCGGGGTGAAGGTACTGCTGATTATTCCGGAGAAAGTGGACTCACTACTCACACGTTATGCCAGTCGTTCCTACTTTGATGAACTGCTGAACGCCGGAGTCGCAATCTACCTCTACCGAGGCGGATTGCTGCACACCAAATCTGTCATGGCCGACGGTGCTGTCTCAATGTTCGGCACAGTGAATCTCGACATGCGGAGCCTGTGGCTGAACTACGAAGTATCACTGTTTGTCTACGAATCAGAGTTCGCAAAAGAATTGCGGTCTTTACAGCAGAGCTATCTTGACGATGCAGAACTGCTGGACGCGGCACAATGGCAAAACCGCTCGTTTAAGGAGCGGTTTCTGGAAAACACATTGCGGCTGGTAAGTCCCCTTTTATAAAGAGACCCGCTTTGCCAGATCTGTTCCTGTCCAATGCAGGAACAGTTGGCCAAGCCAGCTTCAGACGGCTAACGCAGCCTGAGCAGCTTTCAGAATTTCATCGAAGATCTGAGGCTGAGAAATCGCAAGTTCGCTGAGCGACTTACGATTCAGCGTGATGCCCGCTTTTGTCAAACCATTGATGAACTGGGAATAGTTGGTTCCACGTTCACGGCAAGCCGCTGTAATTCGAGTGACCCACAGCGCCCGGAAATCACGTTTACGTACACGACGGTCACGGTAGGCGAATACTCGGGCACGAATCAGCGTCTCTTTTACGGTTCGCAATAATTTACCACGACCGCCAAAATTACCGCGTGCTTCTTTAAACAGTCTTTTCTTTGCTCGACGTCGAGCTGAACCTTTGCGAACTCTCATTATTACTTTCCAACCGAGAAGTTAAAACTCTGATTCTGTCAGGATCGAATTCCCGTACTCAGGCATCACGGGATCCCAGGCCAAGCTCATGATGATGGACGAAGCGCATTCACGATCAGCTTTGCAAAAGCGCCAGTCACAACACCGTCAGCACGAAGTCTGAGTTTTCGATTCGGACTTTTCTTGCTGAGAATGTGACCACGAAACGCTTTCCTGTGTTTGGCTTTACCAGAAGCAGTAATCTTAAACCGCTTCTTAATTCCCTTGTGTGTCTTTTGCTTAGGCATTATTTTTTCAATCTTCGTAAACGATTCAGAAACGGTATCCGCCTCTGTGAAAACTGAGATTCAGATCGTTAACCTGGGGATACAATTACAACACTCTCTTCATTCAAAAAGGAAGCCTTTTCAAACAGAAGAGAGACTTTATTCAAGCTGACAGTGCTTACTGACATTATTTTGAAAGTTGATCGAGAAGTATAATCGGCGAGACTCTGTAATTTCTAGCGAAACGAGGCTAAAACCGGATTACTTCAGAGAAAAAAAGTGCAATCCACTCAAAACCCCTTTTTTTGAATCAGATACAAGTGGCTGGTTCCGCTCTATTTGCAATAATCCAGAGTGATTTCGCCTGTGTAAGAACGTTACCGAGCCCACGAACCACTAAACATAAAAACAGTAACCGCTGCCAACGAGCCATAATTCGCGTCATTTTGAAATTGACGCCTGCGCTATCTCAGATTTTTTGATTTTATCTTCAATGACATCTTTGGGAATCGCCAACATCTTTTCAATGCTGATCGCTTTATGGCCTTTGTAAACGCCGGGATACGCCGTAAAGACCGGAGAACCTTCTAATTCGACAGTCAAAGATTGCGCACTCCCCTTATTGCACATAATCACATCGCCCACCGCCAAATTCAATACTTCGCCAGCAGTGAGTTTACTATTGTCCAGATCTACTTTCAGACTGATCTTGGATTTCGTAACATTGGCCTCCAGATTCAGTTGCTGTCGCAAGTCGGGTGTTTTCTTCTTATAGGCAGACCAGGTATCTGATGTCAGCTTATTCGAAAGCGGTTCGATCGTATTGAATGGTATACAAAGATTGATGATCCCGCGTGTTTCCCCCATTGTGACTTCAAAAGAAATCAGCACAATCACTTCGTTGGGAGGCACAATCTGGACCAGTTGAGGATTGCTTTCCACCTGTGACACTCGCAGCTTCCAGTCGCACAGGTTGCTCCAGGCAGATTCGATGCCCTCAATGGCGAGCCCTGTAATCCGTGAAACGAGACGGATTTCAATCTCGGTCAAGGCCCGATTGGGATAGGCCCCATGAGAATCCCCGTCCCCTCCCAGGAGCCGGTCAATGATCGGAAAAATGATCGAGGGGCTGATATCCAGAATGATATGCCCGTCGAGGGTTTCCGACTCGAGCAGATTGAAACAGGTCGGATTTTCGAGACTGAATACAAACTCGCTGTAGGTAAGCTGGTCAACACTGATCAATTTCACTTCAATAATGGATCGCAGCATCCCACTGAGTGCGGCACCGAATTCACGACTGAAACTTTCATGTAACGCACGAAATGCCCGCATCTGCTCTTTGCTGACACGTTCCGGACGCTTGAAATCATAAATGCTGATCTGCGAATTGAAGTCCGTATTACGAGATGAAGGACGACTCGAACCTCCCCCACTACCAGCACCGGGATCGAGCGCCGATAAGAGCGACTCGACTTCATTTTGACTGAGTACATCCGCCATCCCTGGCCTCCCTTGAGAACCCTGTCTCTGTTTTCAAACTCAGAGACGAACTGATTTCCTCGACTGAATCATGAATTACCCAGTGCGTTCTAATCTCTGATCTGCCCTGCTCCGTGGGCAACATATTTATAACTCGTCAATTCCACTAACCCACAGGGGCCACGCGCATGAAATTTATCGGTACTGATCCCGATTTCCGCCCCTAAACCAAACTCGCCCCCGTCATTAAATCGCGTACTTGCGTTGACAATCACGGCTGCGGAATCGACCTCGGTAGTAAACTTCTCTGCCGCCGCTAATTCAGTTGTTACGATTGATTCTGTATGCCCGGAACCGTATGTGTGAATGTGCCTGATGGCTTCGTCCATGTCATTCACGATTTTGACGGACATGATCTTGGCACCATATTCTGTGGCATAATCTTTTTCGGTCGCCAGCTTCGCACCGCTGACCAGTTCCCTCGATTTGGGACAGCATCTGAGTTCGACCCCCTGCTCCAGTAGCGCCTGGACAACTCGAGGGAAAATCGTCTCTGCAATATCAACATGAACCAGCAGACTTTCCGCGGCGTTACAGACTCCCGGACGCTGGCATTTGCTGTTCACGGTGATTGATGTCGCCAGTTCCGGGTCTGCTGACTGATCGAGATACACGTGACAAATCCCGTCAAAATGCTTAATGACAGGCATCGTCGCATCTCGGGCGACGCGTTCAATTAAACCCTTTCCGCCCCGGGGAATAGTCACATCGATATATTCATTCAGTTTCAGAAAATGCCCGACCGCTTCCCGATCTGTAGTCTCTACCAGTTGCACCGCCTGTTCGGGAAGACCAACATCCTTCAGCCCCTCTTGCAATAACGCATAAAAGGCCATGTTACTGTGAAATGCTTCTTTTCCGCCTCGAAGAATCACGGCGTTCCCGCTTTTGACACACAAGGCTGCAGCGTCGATCGTCACATTCGGCCGTGACTCATAAATAAAGAAGACCACTCCCAGAGGAACGCGTACGCGTGTCACCAGCAAGCCATTTGGCCGCATATTACTCCCGATGATTTCACCGATCGGATTGGGTAACGCGATAATCTCTTCCAGCGCCGTTGCGATTCCCTGTAATCGAGTCTCGGTTAATCGCAGCCGATCAATGGACGCCTCTGTCAGGCCGTATTCGGGGGCCTGCTGCAGATCCCTGGCATTGGCTTCCAGTAACGCCGGCGTGCGCTCCCCGATCAATTCGATCATTCGGCGCAACCAGTCATTTTTTTGATTCCCATTGGCGGAAACCAATTTCCGGGAAGCATCGCGCGCCTGCTGAGCCAGCAGTTGTGTGTATTGAGGCAGGTCTAATTCAGTCATGATACTCTTAAAAATCTACGGAAAATTGTTCCCGTTCTTCCCAACTTAGTTTCGCAAAACAGATTGACTCATTCTACCAGACACACCGTTCACCAGAAAGTGCGCTCCGAAAATCGAAGCTCAAATATATGATCGACCTGATTTCACTTGCCGGAGTATCAAATATCAGCGTAAATGTGTCAACGGGGGATCCCCGTGTGAGGAAACGGGCTCTCGTTTTGCATGGGACATTTTCTTGTGTTGGGGGAGTTTAGCCCGCATTCGGGCTGAGGGCCAGCGGAGTGTGTGTGACATATAACCATAACGCCACCCAGCTTATGATATTCGATCCGAATGGCCCTGAAAACGCCACAATCAACCTGGATTCAGGCTAAAATTGCCAGTCAGAATACAGCTTGGACCGGAAATCATGCCATTCTGCATTCTTAGTATGCGAACCGCAACTTTCGACCATTTCTGCTGTCCATGTATCCATCATCCTGAGGCGGTCTGACATGATGCGAACGGTATTAAAAACGACCTTTTGAGCCCCTTTTGCCCCTTTTTTCAGCATCTGATCAAATTCACGGCCGGGAATGCGAACCGTGCCCACATCGGTTACAGCGACAACACTAGCCGAATGGGGTGCAGGTTTAAAAAATGACATTTCGCCAAAGATGGAATACGGGCTTAATTGAGCCAGCGCTTTTTCGCTGCCATTGGACAGTTTTTTTCGCACTTCACAGGAGCCGCTTTGAATAATCCAGAGATAACGTGTGGAATTCCCTTCATCAAGAATCCGGGTCCCTTCTGAAAACTCTTCCCCTTCAGAATAATAGAGCAATTCTTCCATTTCATCGGGTGTAACGGACTGAAACAGCACGCAATCATTAATCAGTTGCTCTGTAGATAACATTTGACTACCTCACTGATACTCCCATGGTCTAAACACACGGGATTGAATTTAGTTTTGAGTTGAACTTTGAAATGTAAACAATTGAAACTGAGCGTGAAACAACCCGGAATCAGATACCACCCAGAACGGTTGCGCGACCAACCCGGCCAATCCCCAAAATATAGGCGGCGACGCGTAAGGACACTTTTTTATCCGTGGCGATCTTCCATACCAATTGAAAGCTGTCACTCATAATACGATCTAACTCAGAGCGAACGCGGGATTTTTCCCAGCTAAAATGCTGCCGATTCTGAACCCATTCAAAATAACTGACAGTCACTCCCCCCGCATTCGCAAGAATATCAGGCACCACCACGATTCCATTTTTGATGAAAATTTCATCCGCTTCAGGTTCTGTCGGGTTATTCGCAGCCTCAATAATGCATTTTGCTCTGATATCGCGGGCGATTTCTCCTGTCAGAACGCCCCCCAAAGCAGCGGGAATCAGGACCGTCACATTCGAGGTCAATAATTCTTCATTCGAAATCGCCTCGGTTTCCGGAAACCCTTTTACGGCGCCGGTGTCCTTGGTGTATTCAATCAATTTGGGAATATTAATCCCGTTTGCACTGTAAATTCCTCCGCTGGCATCAGACACCGCAACCACCTTAGCCCCAAATTCGTCCAGAAAGTGAGCGGTATAGCTGCCTACGTTACCAAACCCCTGAATGGCGACTGTCACTCCTGTGATATCAATCTTAAGGTGATCCAGTGTATCACGGGTAATCATGGCAACGCCGCGACCGGTCGCTTCTTCGCGACCATCAATCCCATGTAATTCCAGAGGTTTTCCCGTAACACAGGCCGGATTAAAACCCCGGTATTTCTCATACTGGTTCATAATCCAGGCCATCACTTGCGCATTGGTGCCCATGTCGGGAGCGGGAATATCTTTTAATGGTCCGATGACATCATAGATTTTATCGATGAATTTGCGGGTCACCCGTTCCAGCTCTCCTTGTGAAAGATGAGCTACATTTACCGAAATCCCCCCTTTGGCACCACCGTAGGGAATATTCACCAACGCCGTTTTCCACGTCATCAGTGAGGCCAATGCCAGCACTTCATCCGCGTCGACTTCAGGGTGAAAACGAAGCCCCCCTTTCATCGGCCCACGGGAACTGTCATGCTGAACCCGATACCCGATATAAGTGGCGATCTCTCCGTTATCACGCTCTATCGCGACTTCGACTTTGACCTCGCGTTCCGGAGTCCGTAATAAATCCTGCATGTTGCGCGATAAACCGACCTGGCGTGAAGCCTGGTCAAAATAACGACAAGCTGTTTCATACGAACCCATAAAATTTTTCCTGTTTTCATCGTGGCTCATTTCAGTCTGAAACGAAACACGAAAGCTCCTGATAAAGAAACTGAAATAGTGGTGGCACGAAAATATAATTAATTGACTGATAAGGTTGAAATATCTGTTCTACACTGAAAGATCAAGATCACTTCACGTCTATAACGATATGTCACGTTTTGGCATAAACCCTTTGAAAATCAACGAATTTGAATTTCACTCCTCGAAACAAGGACAATACCTCAAACGGCTCTCTTATAAATTAAACTTGATTAATAATAATCAACTCTGATCTTATCACAATATTAACTGAACCCCTCTTATCTATTAGTACAAACCGCATATTCCTCACCTGACTGCTGTTCAACGCAGGGGAACCGCTGCCTGTTGAGGAGCCCGTTGCTCTGACTCGGAAGGAACCGCATCCGACCAGATTCCCGGTATCTCTTTTAAGATAAATAATGCCAGTTCCCTTGCATACAGAGCATGCCCTTCTCGTGAAAACTGGGGAACACTGTTCAAATAATATCGGTCCGGATTCTGAATCGTTTGAAACACAGATGAAGTATCACAGTATGACAGATTCAATTGCTTTGCATAGGTGTCGAGTAAATCGAACGGGAAGCGACTCGCGTACTTGACCCCTTCCCTGACTCCCAGAGAACTTCTGGCCCCTTTCGCGTTCATTGCGGTTTCCGAAACCTGCCAGGGTTTGGGATAAGCCGCCAGAATGAACCGGGAGTAAGTTCCCTGCGCTACCTGCTGGATATTTTGAATGGGCTCCAGCGTCTGCCTGACATAAACCGACCAGTCAGGGGGATGGTCTTCCAGCCACAGGAATTTTCCTTGTGGCGTATCGATATCACGATCCAGGCCGGCAGGCTGGTTTTCGACCCAGTAATCCCCCAGCCAACGTAACGTATGACGATAGACCAGAAAATGGTTTTCCAGACGTTCGGGAGCACTCATCTGGTCGAATAAAGGATGCATGGAACAGAGTGGGATACCCGATTCACCGATCTGGGTAAAACGCCGTAATGCATGATCATCGGCGACATCCGACATATCAAAATGAAACAGAATCAGATCAGGCTGAAGCCCCAGCAGAGAATGCCTCAATTCCAGGTAAGACATTAAAGGACTGGCATCCGGAACGCCGCCATTCACCACTTCCACTTTTAACTGAGTCTGTTTTTGAAGCAGATTTTCCAAACGAACGCAAAACGTATCAGGGTCTTCCATCTCTGGCGCAAGAACGGTTTCTCCCCCCAGACAGAGAATCCGGAAGACGCCCGCTGGTTTGGGGATGACGTACTCTTTTCCCCTGAGCCCCATACTGTTGATCGTAAACCGGACCAGTTCTTCCGTATCGGGATGTTTCCGGGAAACATGCTGCAAAGGACGAATTCGATGGTAGGTCACATCGGAAGGGATCAAAAAACCTTCCGCATCATAATGACTCACTGATTCCTGCTGCTGATATTCATCAATGCGTAATGCGACTTCGCCCCCTACTGCAAACAGTATGAGCGTCACAATTGCCAGCGTTAAATGCTTGAGCCAGCGCAGACGGGAACGAATCATCTTCAATGATCAGAATACCGATGTTAAGATTCAGACCGGGTAATCGGAGACCCGTTCATGGAATTGAGCAACAAAACAGACGGGATTCTAAGTTTGATCCAGATTTACAGCAATATGAGTCTGCCAGCCCCACTGGAGCGTTTCCTGAATCGTTTCTGAAATCCCATTGAAAAAACTCTCCCGAAAGCATAAGTTGAAACCTCAGCAATTAACACGGACAACTCAGTAGCGTTCCGTATCATCCCTCTTTTTTGATAAAGCCTCCCCATGAGCACCCACGCCGCAGCCTCTCCCCTTAAAATCAATTCCAAACAGGCATTACAGCTTGTCACTGACCTGATGGCCATTCCCGGTAAAAGTGGGGAAGAAGGCAAAATTGCGGCGGAGATTACAGGACGGCTGCTCAAAGCCGGGCTGCCGGAGAAGTGGATCACCTTCGATACCGCCCATAAAAAAAGCCCCATTGGTGGCGAAACGGGAAATTTGATCGTAAAACTCCCCGGAACGATCAAGGGGCCCCGCCGGTTGCTCATGGCACATATGGATACTGTCCCGCTTTGCGTCGGTGCTGAACCGGTCAAAAAAGGAAATCTGATTCATTCAAAAAGCCCGCAGACCGCTCTGGGAGCAGATGATCGTGCAGGGTGTAGCGTCATCCTGAACGCCTTACTCACCATTCTGGAGCAGGAACTGCCGCACCCCCCTTTGTCGTTCTGCTGGATGGTTCAGGAAGAAATTGGCCTGGTAGGTGTGCGACATCTGACGACTGGAAAACTCGGAAAACCAGCGATGTGTTTTAACTGGGACGGCAAACTGGCTGACATGCTCTGTATTGGAGCCACCGGTGATTCCGGAATGCTCATTCAGATTCAAGGCATCGCCAGCCATGCAGGCGCTCATCCCGAACAGGGAGTCAGTGCCGCCGTCATCGCAGCCAAAGCCATCGAAGATCTCTCTTCCAATGGCTGGCACGGCCTCGTCATCAAAGGCAAAAATACCGGCTCCAGTAATATTGGTGTCCTCTCCGGAGGCGCCGCGACCAATGTAGTCATGCCCGAATTAACCATCAAAGCAGAAGCACGCAGTCATAATCCAAACTTTCGACAAAAAATCCTGAATGAATTCAAAAAAGCCTTTCAGAAGTCTGCCAAATCCCTGAAAAGCAGTGCCGGAAAGCGGGGCAGCGTTTCCTTTGAATCCCATTTGAAATATGATTCCTTTCGACTTTCGGAAGACGAACCCGCAGTTCAAACTGCCATACACGCCATTCAAAAACTGGGGGGGCAGCCGGAATTGACGATCAGCAACGGAGGCCTGGATGCAAACTGGATGGCCGCACACGGTTTCCCCACAGTGACTCTGGGCTGTGGCCAGCTGGATATCCATACCACAAACGAAACATTGATGATCGAAGACTATCTCAAAGCCTGCCAGATCGGTCTGCTGCTGGCCACGGCGACTGAAACTGACTGAAAATACATCCCTGGAAACGTCAAGCAAAGATCTTTATTGAATGAGCGATCAATCCCCTTCCTTCAAAGCAATGTGGAGCACACTTCAAAATCTGGTAAATCGCCGTTTGTCAGAATCACTCGATCCGTCGCCAGATTGCCCACCGATTCTCAGAGAAGCAATGTCTTACAGTCTGTCAGCCGGAGGAAAGCGGCTGCGCCCGATTCTGGTTCTGCTCAGTTGCGAAGCGTGTGGCGGTGAAATGGAAGCGGCGTTACCTGCTGCCTGTGCCATTGAAATGGTGCACACATACTCCCTGATCCACGACGACTTACCGGCGATGGACGATGATGATCTCCGCAGGGGCATTCCTACCAGCCATATCAAATTCGGTGAAGCCAACGCGATCCTGGCCGGAGATGCTTTATTGACCCGTGCATTTGAAGTCCTGGCAAGTCAGATTGAAGTAAAATCCTGTGCAGCAGCATGTTGTGTCGATCTTGCCAACGCCGCCGGCGCTGTGGGAATGGTCGGAGGACAAGTTGCCGATTTAGAGTCTGAGCACCGGGAACACTCTACTTTGGAAGAACTGGAAGCCATTCACCGCAGAAAAACGGGGCGACTGATCTGCAGTGCTCTGACAATGGGAGCCAGAATCGGTGGTGCGGATACTGTAACCCTGGAAGACCTGGAAAAATACGGCACCTGCATAGGCTTGGCATTCCAAATTACCGATGACCTGCTTGATTTAACCGGCGATAAAGAAAAAATGGGAAAAGGCGTGCGAAAAGACGCCGAACACGGTAAATTAACCTACCCCTCCCTGATTGGTGTTGAAGAAAGTCGCCGCCGCGCTCAAAATTTGATTGAGGAAGCGTGCCTCTCGATCGCCCCATTAGGGAGCCACGGCCAACGATTGGAAGAACTGGCCCACTTTATATTGGAACGAGACCACTGATGAAAATCGAAATTCTGCCGCGGATCAAGTCACCGCTTGATATGCAAACTTTATCCGGGAGTGAACTCGAAACACTGGCTGCTGAAATTCGTGAAGTTTTGTGTACGGTCGTGGAAGATCGGTCGGCACACTTTGCCAGTAACCTCGGAGTCGTAGAGCTCTGCATCGCCTTGCATATCGCATTCGACTTTTCGCAGGACCGACTCATCTGGGATACCGGGCATCAGATTTATCCCCACAAATTAATCACAGGTCGCTACTCCCAGATTTCCACGATCCGCCGCAAAGGCGGGCTGATGGGTTATCCCAATCCGGAAGAAAGCGATTACGATCTGTTCATGACCGGGCACGCCGGTTCCAGCGTTTCCACAGTGTTAGGTTTGAAAGCCGGTGATGATCTGACCGGTAAAGCCAGCCGCAAATCGGTGGCTGTGATTGGCGATGGTGCGCTCCCTTCAGGTGTCGTCTTTGAAGCCATGAATAATGCAGCCGGCTTGAATAAAGATGTCCTGGTCATTCTCAACGACAATAAAATGGGAATCTGTCCGCGCGTCGGAGGTCTGGCTAAGTATCTCGACAAAGCCCGCGTCGCCCCCTTTTATAATGGCCTAAAACGGGATGTCTCCTGGTTATTGAATAAACTTCCCGTCGTCGGCGAATCGATGGAACACACACTGGGCAGCTTTAAAGAAGCCGTCAAAGGCTTCCTGCATGGTGGGATGCTGTTTGAAGAAATGGGCTTTCGCTATATCGGCCCCGTAGATGGGCACAATATTGAAGAACTCTCCGGTTATCTGCAGATGATCAAAAACATCAAAGGCCCCGTTCTGTTACATGTGTTAACAGAAAAAGGGCACGGCTTTGAACCGGCAACGAATGACCCTGTTTCATTTCACGCACCGGCGCCCTTCCAGCGCAATGAAGAAAATGAAATTGTACCCATTGAAAAACCGGGCAGCAGTGCATCCAAAGCTTTTACCGATGTCGTCAGCAGTTCGATCTTTCAGGCGATGACCGACAATGACCGAGTGGTCGTACTGACGGCAGCCATGTGTGCCGGCAACAAACTGGGCAAAATTCGCGATGGATTCCCCGATCGATTTTTTGATACCGGAATCTGTGAAGCACATGCGGTCGCTTTTGCAGGAGGCATGGCGAAAGCCGGGCTGCGACCGATTGTAGATATCTACAGCACGTTCCTGCAGCGCAGCTTCGATCATATTTTCCAGGAAGTCGCGCTTCAAAACCTGCCGGTCACTTTCTGTATGGACCGGGCCGGTATTGCCGGCGAAGATGGTCCCACTCACCACGGGGTGTTTGATAATACCTATATGAGATGCTTCCCGAATATCGTTTTGATGTCCCCCGGCGATGCCCGCGATGTCGAGCCGATGCTTGATTTTTCCCTGAACTACGCAGGTCCCACTGCCATTCGCTACCCCAAAGCCCCCGCTGATTCTGTCGAACGGCAGGTCGCACCAGTCGAACTGGGGAAATCGGAAGTTTATGTCTGGGGCAAAGACGGAATGCTCATCGCGTTTGGTTCCCTGTTCACCAACTGTATTCAGGCTGCGGAAAAACTGCGGGAAGAAGGCCTCGATGTGGGGGTCATCAACGCCCGATTTGCTAAACCATTAGACACGGAAGTGATCAACCAGGCAATTCAGGAATCGGGCTTTGTGATTACCGTTGAAGAAGGTACACTTTGCGGCGGTTTTGGTTCCGCTGTTCTGGAATCTGCCAATCATGCGGGGCTCAACACAAGTCACCTCAGACGACTCGGGATTCCTGACCGATTTATCGAACATGGTAATCGGAATGAATTACTGGCGGACCTGGGGCTGGATGTTGCCGGAATCGCAGCGGCAGCACGTGAAATGACTCAGCAGACGAAAGTTACGGTAAACGAATAAATTTTCTTCATTCATTCTCCAATCAGTATGGACGCTTGATCCACGGAGCCTTCCGAATGTTTTCATTGACTAGAGCACTTCCCTCACGGATTTTCTGTTTTTCCCTTGCACTGATTGCAGCCAGTTTGATCTCAGAAACGAAATCGGCTGACGCAGAAACCTACGAATTCAGGGAGCCAACCACTGACTCCCGCACCTTTAATGTCGATTCCACCATCAAAGTGGATGGCCTGCTGGAAACGGCAATCAAATCGGGTAAGTCAAGAACTCTCAAACTGGACGTCGAAGGCAAACTCCAATATCTGGAACGCAGACTGCCGGGCACGGGCCGTGATGCGGAAGCACTTCGTTCGCTTCGTTACTATGAATCAGCAACGGCGAACATTGATGTGCAGGGACAAAAAACGTTTGCCCGCGGCCGCGACAAACACCGCATGATTGTCGCGGAAGGCACGACTGAAGGGCTCTCCTTGCACTCCCCTGTCGGACCATTGATGCCATCCGAACTGGAATTGCTCAACTCTCCGGGAGACAGTCTGCCCGTAATCGCGCTGCTGCCACAATCGGATGTGGAAGTAGGTGAAGTCTGGACCCCCGATCGCTGGGTACTTCAGTCGCTCACCGGACTCGAAGCAGTCCTGAAGTCAGAACTTACCTGCAAACTGGAATCCGTGGAAGACGATTTGGCTACCATCAGCTTTCAGGGAAAAATTGAAGGCGCCACCGTCGGTGCGCAAACGGAAATTGCCGTCACTGGTAAGTTCCAGTTTCGAATGAAGGAGCATTTCATCAGCCATCTGGAAATGGACCAGAATGAAAAACGATCGGTCGGCTCAGTCAGTCCGGGGATGAAAGTCACTGCCCGCGTAAAGTGGAATCGCAGACTAGCGTCGGGAGCAGGACCACTGACGGATGAAGCCCTGGCTGCCATCCCGCTGGAAACAAAACCCGAAACCAAGCATTTAAGTTTTGAGCCTCCCTGGGATGTCCGGCTGCTGCTCCCCCGGGACTGGTATGTGTTTCACCAGACAAGTCAGGTTGCTGTCTTGAGATTGCTCGAAAAAGGGAGCCTGATTGCACAAGCCAACATTTCAAAAATCCCTTCGGTCAAAGCGGGCAGCCATACCTCGGAAGAACAGTTCCAGCAGGACATTCGTACTTCCCTGGGCGAGAATCTTGTCAAAATCCTCAAAGCGGAAAACCTCTCTTCGGCGGATGGAGTATTCATTCACCGGGTTACCGTAGCCGGTAAAGCGAACGAAATTCCCGTGCAATGGATTTATTATCTGTGTGCGGCCCCTTCCGGCAGACAAATCTCCTTTGTCTTTACGGTCGATGAAAAACTGGTCGACCAACTGGATAATCGGGACACCGATCTTGTGCTGAGTCTCGAATTTCTGGAGCCCAAAGCCCCCCCGCTTCAGGCGGGGCCCACAGAAGCCAGCGAACGAAAATAATTTCTGCAGGTCTTTACGTACTGCAATGGTTCAGAACAGATCCAGAGATCTTCGTTTCTCTGTCGAAATAATCCCTATAATCATTACTTTCCTCGAGCGGGATTCTCCCTCGACAATGATTTGTAGGCCACATTCATCCCGACTGTGAACTAAGCTTCATAAGTAGTGAACTCATTTTCGAATTCGCTGCGCGGATCATTTCAGATCAAAACACTTTTTCCGGCAACCTTAGTTTCAGCTCCTTTGGTGGAAGCATTTTTGCTTCCTGATCAGGAAGAGAAGCATGACGACCATTCTAACAACCTCCATGATTTCCATGTCGAATGACATTCTGATATGTTTCGGCGCAGGATTACTCATTGCCGTCAGCCTGGGTTTTACTGCTGGTTACTATTTCGGCAAGAGCGCTCCGGCACGCAATTTCCGCCGCGCGAAAAAACATATCCAAAGCTGCTTTCAACATGTTAAGGAGACGCTGGATACCGCTCAGTCCGCATGCTCACAGCTTGAGAAATTTCCTGGAATGCTCCTGACCAAAGAGCAATTCAATGAGCTCAACAGGAAACGTTCCAGTTTGCTGGATCTGATCAATCGGCTGGTCGAACGAAAAGTTTCGGACCAGGAACTAATCCAGCCTGAAAAAAAACCGGACAAAAAGAAGCCTCAGGTTTTCCCGGCAATGCAATGGGTTTTTGAACCGGAACAGATACATTTAAAGCTGCCGGATACCCTGGCCTTCGAAGCCAATCTGGAAATGCTGCTGATCGCAGGCACAGCATCCGAGCTGACCAGCGGCCTGTTACTCGTACAGATGAATCAGTCTGAGCAGCTTAAAGAACGTTTTGGAATTATGGCTCCCGTCAAGTTTATGAAGACGATTTCGCGTCTGATCCTGCACAAAGTCAGAGATGAAGACGTCATCTGCGTCTGGAAATCGGATACGCTGGCAATCCTTTTTCCCGGCGTGCCGATGAACGAAGGTCAAGCCCACGCGGAAATGATTCGCGATGCCATTCGGCACCACCATTTTCGTCTGGAATCGGATAGCCCGGAAGTTGTCGTCACAGCCAGTCTCGCGTATATCACGTGTGTTCCAGACGACTCGGCTGAACTGGTGCTCGATCGTGGTTTACATGCGCTTGCCAAATCACAGAAAAAAGGCCGTAATCAGCTGATCATTCAAGACAGTCACTCTTATGAGCATAAATCAGCGGTTTGAAATCAACACCGCTGTTTCCAGAATCACCCCACTGCCCACACGCTTTTATTTTGACTGCGTCGGTTCCATTTCGCTGATCCATTTCTGGATCAAATCAACGGCTTCCTGATGTACAATTCGATTGCCGATATTAGGCATTCGCGCTGCGAGATCGCTGGATTGCAAGCGATGCATTAAGATCGATTTCTCAGGCTCACCTGGAACAATATCGTAACTGCGTCCCCCCGACCCCCGACCGGCGGCCACCGGCGTCTTCCAGACACCAATTTTGGCAGGATCCGTTTGCGTTAAACGCAAATCAAGGCCCGTTGTCCGGGCGTTTCCACCGGGACTGTGACAGTGCGCACAATTGACCGACAGATAAGCACGCACCCGCTGATCCAGGCTGCCTGAACCCGGATCGTCAAAAGCGGCCAGCGTTTCAATGCTTTCGGTTTCCGGGACTGCTTTCAGTAATTTCTGCCGTTTCAGATAGGCCAGTTGATTTTCTTCCCCCTGGGAATAGTGGAACAAACGATTCAGATTCGCAGCCGTCGGCCCGATGGGTACATACTTGTCATGCTGACTATGACAACTGATGCATTGATTGGCGTTAGGCACGAGATGACGGGTTGATCGTGGTAAACCATCCGAGTGAATCCAGGAGACATCCACTTCGCCTCCCCCTAAACTTAATTCTGCCTCGGTCTGCGCTTCATTCCAGATATAGGCATAACCGTACCAGCCTGACTCTTTCAGAAATTCGACTCTTGTTTCCAGCAGGCGTTCTCCCTGTGAAGGATCGCGAAAGTCCTTGAGGTAAGAAAATGTTTTAATCAGCATCGTTCCCACGGGGAAATCGAGAACGTCTGTTGAATTGAATTTGATGGACTTGCCCTCGGGCAACCGAATAAATCGATGTTTGGATGTGTAATCGGTAAACAAGGTGGTAATCAAGTCATACGGAATCACGCCTGCTGCCGGCTCCTGAGTTGAGCCATTCCCTTTGAAGAGCCCTAATTCCGACAGTTTTTGTGGTGCCTCGTAATATACCTGCAATGTCGTATTTTTCATTGGCTGCGGAATGCCATGCGGTTTGAGCTGAACCGGTTTCAGCGCCGCCAAGGTTCCCTCAAAAGGCGTAATTTCTGCGCTCGGCTGATACTTGCCGGCGGCAATGTTGGCTGGCGTCAGATTGCTAAAATCAATGTTCAAGAACCGGGCAGCACCGTTGTTAAACAAACGCAGGCTTTTCTCAACCGGAAGTTTTCCATCAACGAGCTTTTGCGAATCAACGACGCCATCATAAACAATATCCGGCAATGGCGTACCAATGATTGATTTTAACACCAGTCCGAGTTCGCCGTCAGGCACGGTTCCCCCGCCGCTGATTTGATTGTCATGAATGAATACACCTTCGGGATAAGGATCATAGTTTTTATCTTTGGACTTCTTCTGATAAATCAGGAAGCTGACTACGGAGATGCTAAATGAGTTGTTGTCTTCAATCTGATTGTCAAAGACTTCGACGTCATCTGTCGCCATCACCAGTATTCCCGAACCAGCGGGGACGGATGCGACCATATTACCTTTGGGTGCAAAATTACTGGTATTGTTTTTGAAGATGCGATTTCGAAACAGACGCACATGACGTCCATTCTTTTGAGGCAGCCCCGGCAGGTCAAAAACTAACAGTCCCCCTGTATTGTTCGTGACCACATTATCGTACACGTCCGCATGAATGGTATTTTCGATCTCAATGCCGGCCACATTAAATTCCGCCCGGCAGTTTCTGACAATCACATCGGTCGACTGTCCGACATAAATCCCGGCATCAGCGGCACCGATCGCAATGCAGTTCTCAATCAAAACATTCGTGCATTGCACCGGATAGAGACCATATGCACCGTTTGTTGATTTCGGTCCCCCTGTCCATTCCGTACGGACTCCGCGAAAAGTCACATTGTCTGCCCCTAATACTTTAATGGAGTTATGACTGGTATCCTCGACAGCAAAATTTTCGAGTACGAGATTATCTCCACTCGCCAGTAATCCAAAGCTGCCGTCCGTCTGGTTCTTGAAAGAGAGAATTGTTTTATCATGACCTTGACCTCGAATCGTGACGTTGTCCGTGACCAGATGCAAACCGGACAGTAATTCATATTTCCCTGCCTTCAGCAGCAGCACATCTCCCGGAACGGCTTGAATCATGCGGGTTTGGAATTCAAATTGAAAATCAGGGCCGGGTGAAAAGGTATAAGTCGCCGGCTCCAGTTTCAGCACCTTCGACTCGTCAGCAACGACGACCGACTTCTCCAGGAAATGTCCCTGCATCAGCATGACCACAGTCATACTGAAAACCTTGATTGATGAGATGAGCTGAGATTGTGACATATCTGATGAGCCTGTGTTGGTTTTAATCAAAGTCGGACAAGTTATTTGAAAACGACGGAGAGCCCTATGCGTAACAGATTCCCGAATGAAGGCTGAGTATACAACTTCATCAACCGCCAGCCCACCGCTTCCGGATTGGGATGCGAGGGAAACCAGACCGGTTTCGGAAACAGTGTCAGCGGTCCGGAGAGCACCGTTTTTTCCACATCCCTGAGAAAATATGTGTTGTGAACGTTACCGATTCCACTGGATACCTCTTGCAGATCGGCCCCCGGTGCGCCTCCCCAGGGGGTTGACATGAACGCATAATTCAAAGCTGGCCAGTGATTGATGCCAACGGCCCCGTATTGCATCCGGGATACACAGCGGTCCAGAAACGCACGCTGTGATTTTTGAAACAGATCCGGAACCGTGATCGACGCGCAGAGCGTTCCCCAAACTTCCTGATTCACAAATTCGACAGCCTGTTCGAGAAAGTCCGTTTCAGAATCAGCCTGCAGCGCAGTTTCCGCGCAGACGCAGACAAAAGATTCTTCCTGAAACAGATGCGGCGACTGTTGCAGATCGGCATTTCGAATCAATTTCCAGGGCAGAAACTCCTGGTCATCGGGAACTTCACCGGCAAACCGTTCCCAACGCGTCGCGGCACCCGGATAGTACGCATAACGTCGCGGAATAGAGGCCAGATGCTGCTCGATCATCGCTAAAAAACGATCCCGTTCAGGCCAGTCGGCGGCTGTAATGATCAGCTTGGTCGCCAGGCAGTTAAAGGACGCATTATTCACAATTGAAGCCGCGATATTCTCGGCCTGAAACTGGAGTTGTTTTTCCGAATACTTACCGGGGACAACAATCCAGGGAGAAACGTTGCCCAGCTCACTCGTAATTGGCACATTGATACGAGGTTGATTTTTCTGTTTCCGGGACTCACGTTCCGCAGAATCGCTGCCCCAGACAATCACATCGTGAGTTTGCGTTGATCCGGTGATATGAATTCGCTCGATCGCAGGATGTTCCACGAGCGCGGCGCTTTCTTCCACATTACCACACACGATACGTAACAACCGGGCTTCGATTAATGGCTGAAAAGCCTGTTCAAAAACCGGTTTCAGATAATCGTTGACCGGATTCATTTTGAGCAGAACCCGTTCCCCGTCCTGCAGAATCTTCGTCAGAACATCGGTGGCGGGAATCGCAGACACATTGCCCGCCCCCAGTACCAGCGTCAGGGGCAGCGATTCGGAAGCCGTGCTCTCCAATTGATCAAGGTTAAACAGCGACGCGGACTCTACTCCCGGCTTCAACCAGGCTGCTGCCTTTAATCCGGAAAAGACCAGCGTATCATAAATGCCGATCGTCGGAAAAACGGGCACACGCAGTTGTGCTTCCGGCGCTAGAACGGGAGTTCCCGGCAAGCCGGGTTTTCCCGAACGCTGAATGGTCTTTAAACTGATCAGCAAGACCTGCAGAAAACGGGCAACCGATGTCGGTCCGGCCAGAACCTCTTCCGCGCGCACTCGACTGCCTTCCGGAATCCGTTTGGCGCAACAGCAAAGATCAACCCATTCCTCAGCAGCATCGGAAAGACTTCGCAGACATTGCTCTGTCAATTGAATGCGCTCCGCGACTGAAAAGCCAACCGAGGATCGGTTGGCTTCGGTCAATTCCTTTAAAGCCTGATCGATTTCAGACTGATCTTTACCGGACACAGCTTGCTGATGCAGGATTATCTTCTCCCTCGTGCGTGAGAACTTACACCCGAATTTCATGAAACGGTGAAGCAAACAATCTTAACAGAGACTAAGGGGCCTCGACGACTTCTCCCCCTTGAATCGTTGAAAGTGCCCGATAAAGCCCCAGGTCCACATTCTCACTGATAAAGTGAACTGACCCGTCTGCATAAAGAAAGTGACAACCTCCGATGTGCTGACTGCGGAAGTTACTGGTGGCATCTGTGTTGTTAATAACCATGCAATTGGTAAAGTTTGTCAGATCAATTACAGTTTCAGTGGTATATTTTTTATTGATTCGATCTGCCGTGCTTCCAAAGACACCAGCACGAGGCCCCATAAATAATCCCGCTTTAAAATCGGATGGAGGTGGTTGTGCCACGATCCAGCCTTGAGTTGCTTCCACTGGTATCGCAGGTGTTGCTGGCGGGGTAGTACATCCCTGGCCCGCACAGAGCGTAAACTGAGGGCCGGTTGCCCCTTCCCCCATGGCAATCGTGTTACTGGAACCATCGACGATATCCCGCATTTGGGATCCTCGATTCAGATCAAACATGCCTTTGACGTTACTGGGTTGGGCACTTGTCTTACACCAGGCCACATTCGATCCGCGACTCATCAGGTAAGTCGTGATCCCATAAGTCCCCCCCACCGGAATCAGACTCGCCAGTGCAGGCTCAGTGATCGGATTGGTGCCGACATTGGAAGGGCAGACAAACATGGGAATGATGGTTCTGGCCACCGTGGGAGACTGCTGCTCCCAGGGCTTGGTGGAATTGTAAAGATTGGACAAGTTGCCCTGATCGAAATAAGGTAACATCATCACTATTCCGTTTGTAATGAAGTTTCCACCGCCAGAAGACGTTGCAAAGTTGACACTGGCCCCCAGCGGAAATGTGCTGTGTGCTTCATGATAATTGTGCATGGCCAGCCCGAACTGCTTCAGGTTGTTTTTGCACTGGGTTCGGCGCGCCGCTTCCCGTGCCTGCTGGACGGCCGGTAACAGCAAGGCGATGAGGATCGCAATGATCGCGATGACCACTAACAACTCGATGAGTGTGAATCCTCTGTTCAGAGGCTTACGACGTAACATAGCGCTACTCCTCGCATTTTAAGAAGGGATAAGGAAGTGTCTAATTGTAATTATGCAAAGCACTGATTTGCGTTATTCATCTGATTGATGAATGACGCAAACAAGCACCGTAAAATTGACATATTTAAAAGACTCGAGAGCAAAAGGCATTCATGAAGAATTCAACCCCTCTCGCATCCTGACAGTTCTTTAAGAAATAGAGATTCGTAGCCAGCTCTGTTTGATTACAGAAAAACAGGCTTTCATGTTTTGTCAACCGCACTAAAAACAGTCTGTATCCGGATTCGATCACGCTGGTTTGCTGCCGAGAACTACTTCTCAGTAATTCTGAATAAGAACTGGAATGACAGGTTTTCATCGAAAAAAAGATTGGATAACCGGTAACGTTACCGTTACAATGTATTCAATACTAATCTTCATTCACTCAGGTTTCAACAAAATTCTGGACATTTTGTTTTTCCTGAAAAAAATACCCTGTTTCGGAACCTGCACGTCAGGAAGTGCTGCGGTACTATACAGTTTTTCTCTTAAACCAGGGAGCATCGATGACATCTGCTGATCCAGAAACGGTCCTTCCCAAAAAGGAAATCAATTCCCAGGAAGCCATCCTGAAAGCCGCTATCGAAGAATTCGCAGAACGAGGCGTCGATGGTGCCCGGATTGAAGCCATTGCCCGCCAGGCAAAATTCAACAAATCACTCATTTATCGGCATTTTAATGATAAACGCGGGCTATTTGAGGCGGCCCTGCAGAGCAAGCTTGAAGAACGAAACGAGAGTGTCGAGAAAATGCCCGTCGACATCACCGAAATTTTACAGTTCTACTTTGAAGAAAATCTGCGAGACCAGAATTACGTACGCGTGCTATTAAATGAAGCGCAGCAAAATAACGGAGAACCTCTCATCGACGAACCCTGGCGACGGGACTATTATCAGAAGCACCTTAATCGCCTCAAAGCCTTGCAGACGGAAGGTACACTTACTGACGAATTCGATCCGGTCTGTTTGATGCTCATTTTCACCGCCCTGGTTTTTTTCCCTGCCACCCTGCCACAGTTGGCTCAACTGATTACCGGGCATAACGTCAATTCCGAGGAGTTCAAAACACTTTGGACTGATTGCTTGTCTGCGATCACCAAACTATTCCAACCAGACGTAATGTGATCAACCTGAAACGGCGGCAGACAAAACAACACATAAGCCACTGCAGATATTTAACTTACAGTAAATCACCCGTTTATTCTGTGCTAAAACAAGCAGCGTTCGCGATTAGAATCATTGCCTTTTTTCCTATTTCAACAACTTTCGAATCAAATGCTGGTAAATCGACCAACAAAGGCCCTTTAAGTGACGTACTAAGTTCTATCGAGGCCAATTTCGGATAATAATGGTTTCTGAAACGTCATTCATGGTAAATCAACGGCTGATAAGCAGATGGGGATTCAGAGAACCCCAAATGTCGCCTTGTCCTGTTTTCTCTGATCTTATAATATCAAACTGCTGACATTAGTGGATTCCCGATTGAAAACCGGTTTCACTAACGGTTTCCCACTTCACATAAAATTCAATTAACGGACGAAACTTATGAAGTTAAATCCTCCTTCAAAAGCAGCCTCTGCTCTCAGCCTCTGTATGTTTCTCCTTCTGGGAACAGCAATTTTTGCGCAGCAGGCCACTGTATCTGATTCATCCACTGATTCTGACACTGCGAAACGCGTCTGTGCGATGGTCAGCCGTTTTCACATTAGCGGCAAGCCCATCAATGATGAAATCTCTCAAAAGCTGATGAAACGATTCATCAAACAGCTCGATCCGCAAAAACTCTACTTCTACAAATCGGACATTGCCAATTTCGAAGCAGAAAAAAATCAACTGGATGACAAGTTGACGGTGGGAGATGTCAAGTTTGCCTATGATTGCTTTGATCTTTATTTAAAGCGTTTACAAGAACGCATGGACTACGCCGAGCAACTGGTTGACGTCGACCATGACTTCACTGTCGATGAGTCGATCGTAGTCGATAGCAAAGAACTGGATTTTCCCAAAGATCAGTCCGAAATGAATGAGCGTTGGAGAAAACGCGTCAAATACGACATCCTGAACCTGATTCTGGATGACACAAAAATCGACGAAGCACGCAAACAGTTACATAAGCGTTACAGCAATAACGTGAAAACAATGGCCCAGACAGAGAAAGCTGAAAAGCTGGAAATGTACTTAAGCGCATTGACTCACTGCTTCGATCCTCACTCCAGCTATATGTCACCTCAAACACTGGAAGATTTCCGGATCAGCATGGAACTCAGTCTGGATGGAATCGGTGCCGCTCTCCGCTCGGATGACGGTTATACCGTGGTTGCCGAGATTGTTCCCGGCGGTGCAGCCGATGCAGACGGTCGTCTTAAAGCGGGTGACAAAATCATCGCGGTGGCTCAGGATGATGGCGATTTCGTAGATGTTGTTGAAATGAAACTCAGCAAAGTCGTGCGATATATTCGTGGAAAACGAGGTACCATCGTTCAACTGCGTGTGAAAAAAGAAAAAACCAGTGCTGCTGAGGTTTATCAATTAACGCGACAGAAAATTGAATTAAGCACATCTGAAGTCAAAGGCAAAATCATTGAAACCGGTGAACGGGTTCCCGGCCAGACCGGCCGCATCGGCGTCATCAGTATTCCTTCGTTTTATCGTGATTTCCGTGGTGCCCAACGTGGGGACGAAAACTTTAAGAGCACGGCTCGTGATGTCCGAAAAGTACTTTATGATTTCCGTGATCAGGGAGGCGTTGATGGAGTCGTCATCGACCTGCGGTTTAATGGCGGGGGTGCTTTGAGTGAAGCGATTGAAGTTTCCGGATTATTTGTTGATGAAGGCCCGGTAGTCCAAGTCAAACAAATGGACGGCGAGCGAAAAGTTCATAGCGATGTTGAACCGGGTGCGGTTTATACGGGTCCACTGGTGGTGGTCTGTAATCGTCTCTCAGCTTCGGCATCAGAGATTTTCGCAGGCGTCATCAAAGACTACAAACGAGGCATTATCATCGGCGACACAACCACACACGGTAAAGGCACCGTGCAGAATGTCATGCCCGTCAGCAACCAGATGTTTAGCTTCCTGAAAGGTCAGGATCTGGGTGCTTTGAAGCTTACGATCAATCAATTCTATCGAGTCAACGGCGACAGCACTCAAAACCGGGGTGTTCGTTCTGACGTCGTGCTCCCTTCACTGATCGATAATATGGATCTGGGTGAATCATTCCTGGATGATGCAATGGAATTTGACAAAACGGAAGTCGCTCAGTTCTCAGCTGTCGGGATGGTAAATCCGCAAATTCTGAATCGCCTGCAACAGTCCAGCGCGAAACGAATTGTAGCTGACAAAGAATTCAAAGAGACTCAAGACGAGATTGATAAATATCTGAAGAAGAAAAACCAAAAGACCATTTCTCTTGTGGAAACAGAACGCCGCAAAGAACTGACAAACGACAAAGATAAAGACAAAGAAGAAAAGAAAAAAGAAGAAGAGAAGAAAGCCGACAAAGATATTTTCAAGAAGGATTATTACAACGATGAAATCCTGAATATCACCGTCGACTACATGAACGTTCTCAAAAACATGAATACCGTTCAACGATAAACTGTTTGAAGCTGAGTTCCCCCCGAGCTCCGACCCCTTTACTGGGTTCGGAGCTTTTTTTATGGTCGGTCACATTTTCCAGAAGACGCTTTTCACGCTCGTGAAACTGTCATACTCAATCCGCGACTGTTACACTTTCATAAGATGCGTTTGAAATCGTGTATCAGCCTGTGTCCAGGTTTAATGTAGCGTCTCCAAGGCCATTCGAATCGAGTAGCATCGCACGGGGAATTATTGTTAAACGGGACGCACTCTAATCCTACTTTTCAGGTTTCCCGATGCAGAGCTCACAGCAATTGCCGCGTTACGATCTTCGGCAAACATATCAATGGAATTATGAAAACGCTCCCGAACCTGTTGATCTCAAGCAACAAGCGGTCCCCGGTCACTGGTCATTTTGTGGACTGCCAGTTCCTTCTCCTCTGGGAATTCCGGCAGGCCCATTACTGAATGGGAAATGGGTGCTGTATTATGCCAGTCTGGGATTTGATGTTCTCACGTACAAAACGGTCCGATCCACATTCCGCGCATGTTACCCGCTCCCCAATTTACAACCGGTCAACACAACTTCGTTACATGGAGGCGAGCAACGGGTCTCGATCTCTGACTCGATGCAAGGGAGCTGGGCTGTTTCTTTTGGTATGCCTTCTGCATCTCCAGATGCCTGGCGAAAAGACATTGAACAAACCCGCAACCGGCTTGCCGCTGACAAAATCCTGTCTGTCTCTGTGGTCGGCAGCCTGCAACCCGGCTGGTCGCTTGAAGATCTGGCCGACGATTATGCATTGTGTGCACGGTGGGCCATTCAAAGCGGTGCTGATTGTATTGAAACCAACTTCTCCTGCCCGAACGTCTGCACGCGAGACGGACAGCTTTATCAACAACCAGAAGCGGCAGCACTGGTCGCCGCACGTGTGAAAGCGGTGACAGGTTCCGTCCCTTATCTCATCAAAATCGGACACGTCCCAGACAAAACGCAGGCTCAGGAATTCCTGCAGGCAATCTTACCCTATGCTTCAGGCATCGTTATGACCAATAGCGTGGCAACATCCGTCAGCGACGAGCGGGGTAAACTATTGTTCGGAGGCGAACAGCGGGGCATCTGTGGTGCAGCGACGAAAGCAGCTTCCCTCAAACAGCTCAAAATCTTCACACAACTGATCCAGGAACTGCCGGCCGGCGCTGCCCGACCCGGTCTGATCTCCTGTGGAGGCATCAGCTCTGCCGTTGATGTCAAAGCGTTTCTTGCTACCGGCGCACAAGCGACACATCTGGCAACCGCGGCGATGTGTGACCCCCTGATCGCCTGTCAGATCCGAAAAACCCTGGCAAAACCATCATAATGACGCGTCAGTTTCCAGGCGAATCGTATCAAAGATAGTTGACGCTTCTGTTTTTTCTGAATCCTCTGCTTTGTCGCTCGACCGGCAACCACGGGTACCGTAAGATGACGACATGAATGCCATCGTCGTCAAAAATCTTGAAAAAACCTATAAAGTCTATCAAAAAAAAGAGGGGGTTTTTGCTTCACTCAAAGGACTTTGGCGGCGAGATTATAAAACGGTTCACGCCGTTTCTGATGTGAGTTTTTCCATTGGACAAGGCGAAATCGTCGCCTTCCTCGGCCCGAATGGCGCCGGTAAAACCACCACCCTGAAACTCCTGTCCGGTCTTATTTTTCCCTCAGCCGGCGAAGCAACCGTTTTAGGATATGTTCCCTGGAAACGTGAAAATGAGTACCGCCGCCGGTTTTCGCTGGTAATGGGACAAAAAAACCAGCTCTGGTGGGATCTGCCAGCCCAGGAATCCTTTCGTCTTCACAAAGAAATTTACCGGATCGATCCTCAACAATATACACGCCGGCTTGATGAACTGACCAGCCTGCTCGAAGTGCGGCATCTGATTGGCCAACCGGTACGGGAACTTTCACTGGGGGAACGCATGCGGATGGAACTCATCGCGGCCTTGCTCCACAAACCGGATGTCTTGCTGCTCGACGAACCGACGATCGGTCTGGACGTCGTTTCCCAACGGCGCGTGCAGGAATTCCTGAAATACTATCAGGTCGAACAGAAAACCACCGTCGTTTTGACTAGTCACTACATGAAAGATGTGGAAGCACTTTGCAAACGTGCCATTATCATCAATCAGGGCCGTATCAAACACGATGGCCCTTTAAGTGATATCCTTGATCGGTTCAGCAACTATAAAATTATGGATGTCCAGTTTGATGGAGATGATATGCCCCGCGACTTTTCACAGTGGGGAGAGGTCATTGAATGTGAAGCACCCCATGTCAAATTGAAAGTCCCTCGCAATAAAATACCGGAAATCCTGACCAACCTGCTTTCCAGGTATCGTATTCTGGACGTCGGAGTGCAGGAAAGACCTCTGGAAGAAGTTATTGCTGAAGTATTTACCGAACAAAAAAATGAGGCGGACCATTCTCAAAACGAGAAGAATATGCTGCCTTCAAAAACCGATTAAGATCCGTCACCGAGTTCGACCTGAGCGGCAGATCTGTCTGCCCCACTGTTTTGAGCACAACTTTTTGATATCAGGACTATGATCGCCAGCCTGCGTACCAACTGGATTATCTTAAAGACGTCCGTGGAAGAACGACTCGTCTACCGGGGAGATTTCGTCTTTGCCACTTTGATTCGCTTCCTGCCCATCGTGACTCAGATTTTTCTGTGGGGAGCCATTTATGGAATTCATACCAGTTCTCCCATTAAGTCCATCAAGAGTTACAGCTACCACGAAATGGTTGCTTATTATCTGCTGGTTATGGTAGGGCGGGCGTTTTCCAGTATGCCCGGACTGGCCAACGGAATTGCCAACGATGTACGGGACGGGACCATCAAGAAATACTTAATTCAGCCGATCGATATGCTGGGTTATCTGTTCTGGGCACGCGTGGCTCATAAACTGGTCTATTATCTTGTCGCTCTCGGCCCGTTTATTCTCGTGTTTTATCTCTGCCGCCATTACTTCGAGGGCTGGCCAGACGCCTTTACAATCACAGCCTGGATTCTGTCACTGATGATGGCATTTCTGGTCGGCTTCTTGATTGAATCGCTGATCGGGCTCATTGCATTCTGGTTTCTGGAAGTCAGTTCGCTCATCTTCATCTACATGATGTTGAACTACTTTCTTTCCGGACACATGATTCCGCTGGACCTATTTCCGGAACCTCTCAGCTCCTGGATGCAAATGCTGCCGTTTAAGTACCTGGCCTATTTCCCGGGAACCGTGATTCTGGGAAAGTATTCCCATCAGGAACTCATTTTCGAATTGTCCATTGAAGTTGTCTGGATCGTGGTCCTGTTTTCTTTAAATCGCATCGCCTTCCAGCGGGGGATCAGGCGCTACAGCGCTTTCGGCGGATAATTCAGCAAATCAGGGCAATCTGTTTCACAAAACCATCAAATTCAGGCGAAAATCACACCCATCGCTTCGATCTCTGGCAAATCTACCGCAAAGTTTCATATTTCTCCCTTAGACGGATCAGTGCCAGTCTGCTAAAATAACCGTGAAGGGTTTGGTGTGCTTTTGTTTTTTGATGGCGTTTTGCTAAATAAAAGTCTCTCCCTCCTCAGGATTACGAACTTAGATCCGTTTTTGGTGTCTACAGGTTGTTCCCCTGTCGGCCTCATTCATACGAATCAAAGATCGTAGAACGATTTCCCTGCCCGGGATTTATGATCAACGGGTCTGCTCGCGGGAATTCATTATTACGGCAATGTGCCCCAACCTTATTTAAATAATCGAATGTCTATTACCCCTATTACTCCCAGTGATGACGATGAGCCCATCTATAACCGGCTGTTCTGGCTCTGTTATCTGGCGAATGTCCTATTGGTGACCGCAAATGCCCTCACGTTTCGCTTTGCCGATCTGATTACCTACCTGGGCGGAACCGAAGAACTCGTTGGTGATATTGTAAGTTGTGGCGTCTTCGTGGCGTTAATTGCCCGCTTCTTCCTGGGACAGGGGATCGACCGTTACGGGGTCAGACGACTCTGGGCCCTTTCTGCAGTCATATTTGTGATCGGTGCCGGTGGATTGGCATTCTCTCGATCATTAGACTGGGAAATCTTCGCGTTAAGAACGTTTTTTGCGACAGGGATCGCAGGCATGTTTACCTGCTCCGTCGTGCATATTCAGCAACGGGTTCCCCATCATCGCAGAACGGAAGTCATCGGCAGCCTGGGTAGCAGTGGTTTTGTCGGAATGGTTCTCGGAACTCAGGCCAGCGACTTCATGCTCAAATGGTTCCCCCCCGGAAATGACCAGTTTTATGCCCTGTTTGGCATCCCGGCGATTCTTGGAGTATTTTACTTTGCCATTGTGCTTGCGGTGACACGCAATGATATTCATCGCCGCCCCAAGGAAACACCGGCCGCCCATCAGTTACTGTTCCGTTATTGGCCCGGTCAGGTGGTCGTCGTCGCCATCATGATGGGGCTCAGCTTTACGGTCGTGAGTGTCTTTTTAACCCGTTTTGTCACTCTGCGCGGGCTGGGAGGCATCGGGACGTTTTTTGCCGGCTACGCCATCTCCGCTTTTTTTATTCGCATTCTGACAAGACGCTGGGGTGAAACTGTCGGCCGAAATAAAATGATTACGCTGGGCTTGATGGGACACGCCATCGGTCATCTCATTCTCCCTTCCATCACGCGGGAATGGCAATTGATTGGCCCTTCCATTTTGTGTGGATTTGGTCATGCCCTGCTCTTCCCCGCAGTGGTTTCACTGGGTACGGAATCTTTCCCCAAACACTATCGTGGCACAGGCACGACCATCGTGCTCGGATTTTTCGACGCGGGAGCCATCATTTTTGCTCCCATTCTGGGGAGTATTATCGATACCTGGGGAATCGTTCCCATGTTTTATACATCGGCATCGATCATGACATTCACAGCCGCCGTTTACACCGTTACGGCAAACCGCAGCGTCAGTAAAGATGTGGCAATCCCGCAGGAACTTTGCGTCGCGCTGGAGGAAGCCATCGATTGACAAAGTTTTAACAGACTCGCCCGCTCTGGCACGAATCGACTTGAAATACGTGCCGCAGGCCTCGATCTGAATTAACGAATCGCGCCCGATTCAAGATCCTGCACTACTTCCGCCAGGACGGCTGGATCAGCAGATTTGAGAACATGATCAATGCGTGAGGGGGGTACATTAAGACGTTCCATGATCTCACGGGCTTTTTCCCAAAGCTTTTCTTTTTTCTTACCTTCGGTCAAAAACAGATTGGTACAGAGCTCGGAGAGTTTTTGTTGATCGATCGATTCCCGATTATCATAGTAGCGTTTGATCACGTCTTTCTGGTAATTTGAATAGTCGGCCATGTGAGAGGCTTAGCTCCTAAGATCATCGGTACACAAGGATAATGATAAAACAACAATAGATTATATCCCTGCCAGACAGAGATAATGCAAACTTTTATCGGTTTGAAAGATCAAAGGTCTGACTAGAATTTAGACTCAGACCTGACATTTTAATAACTGTATGAAATTGCTGAAAAGTGTGATTCCGGACTAAGAAAAAATATTGCCAAATTTTGAAGTGCTTGTATACTCGCATATCACTGCAATTATCGTAAAATTCCTATTGCATGCATTATTCCTGAATAGTCCGTTTTACAGAAATAATGTTCTTATGACCTTGGGATGACAAGACTGAATATAGTCATCGACCAAAATGGCCGAAATTTCTGATATGTTGACTCTCGCATTTGCTGTGAGTACCATTTTATTGAGTTCAAATTATATTCATCGTAGCGCCTGGCGTTACACATCGCTGGTTAAATATTAGAAACAATGCTGGCAGTATGAAAGACCGGAGCTAAAACGTGTCCGTCACACAATTCACTGAGCAGGAATTAAAGGATCTGGAAGAAAAAACCACAATCCCACGTTTCTTATTCTTACCGATGGGACTTTTGGGACTTTGGTGCTTAGCCGTTTACTGGCCAAGTCATGCGATTGGCTGGCAGATTTTCTGGACACTCTTCACTTCTTATTGCCTTTTCTGCTGGACCAGTTGCTTTCACGAGTGCTCACACCATACGCTCTCCGGTTCAAAATACGCCAGTATCTGGCTGGGACGTATTCTGGGAACGGCGATGTTTGTCCCGTATACGATTTACCGCGAAAGCCACATTCGCCACCATGCCTACTTGAACAAGCCCAGTGACTGGGAACTCTGGCCTTATTCGGACCCGAGTACCTCATTGCGTTTTCGCCGGGTTTTCATCTGGTTCGACCTCCTGATGGGGCTTTTTATGGCGCCGTACATTTACGGTCGAATTTTCTGGCATAAAGACTCCCCGTTGACTGATCCCAAACTCCGACGGACGATCCGCTATGAATACGCGTTTATGGTTCTCTTCTGGGGATCAGTGCTGGGAACCTGTGCCTATTTCGGCACGGTCTGGGACCTCGTACGCGTCTGGTTCCTGCCGCATTATCTGGCAGGTATTTATCAGAATACCCGGAAGTTCACCGAACACCTGGGAATGAGCAGTTACGACCCCATGCTGGGAACACGTACGGTCGTCGGTTCCAACATCATTACGAAGTGGTGCACTTACTTTAACTTTGACATTTTTGTACATGGCCCACACCACCGCCACCCCCGAATCGCCCACAACCTCCTTCTGCAAAAAATGGATGACTACCAGGAGCAGAACCCGGACGTGAAATATCCGGTCTTCTCAAGCTACTGGGGCGCCATCATCGACATGGCTCCCTCGTTTATCAAAAAACCCGGGGTTGGCATGAACGCAGGTGCACCTCCGCCAGCCAAAGAGAAAAAACAGATCGACAACTTTGTGCAGGATGTCGCAAAAGAAGTTCTCGCCGACACGGATACTAGCGGCAGCTAGTCTGTACCCAGGTTTGTTGTAGCGTCTCTGGAGCTATTTGGATATGGTGTCATAGCCCGTGAGATATGGTCAAATGGGATGCGATCTAGCCTGTGTCCTGCGTAAAACGATTGTCGGCTTGCTTCCTGCTGTCGCATTCCAACACGTAATCTTAAGTGTCGCGTCGATAGAATGGGAGCGTGGTCACTTTTACCGGAAATCGTTTCCCGCGAATGTCGGCTTCCAGAATCTGTCCCGGTTCTGCAAACGCTGGTTCGACATACGCCATTCCAATCGGCATGTCGAGCGTGGGAGAAAAGGACCCGGATGTCACGATTCCCACCTGTTGGTCTCCCTCAAACAGCAGAGACCCTTCACGGGCGGCCCGCTTTCCTTCCAGGGTGAATCCCACGCGAACTTTTCGATCCTCGCGCCCCTTGGCTGAGATTAACGCAGCCTTACCAATGAAATCGGTTCCCTGCAATTTGACAGCGAAGTTCAGGCCGGCGGTAAACGGTTCGGTTTGCTCATCCAGCTCATGCCCATATAAAGGCATCGCCGCTTCCAGTCTCAAAGTATCCCGACAGCCTAATCCGGCCGGAATTAACCCGACTGATTGCCCATCAGCGATCAAACGCTCCCAGAGCATCACTGCCTGTGATTGATCGAGCACCACTTCGAAACCGTCTTCGCCGGTATAGCCGGTTCGACTGACTAGCGCATCCACACCCAGAACCCTGGTTTCCACGCCGTAATAGTATTTAATGTCACTCAGCTCCGCTTCTGTCAGCGGATTCAGAATGCCTAGTGATTCCGGCCCCTGCAAAGCCAGCATGAATTTTTCACAGGTCTGGTCTTCGATTTGCACATCAAATCCTTCTCGCTGTTTCCCGATCCAGTCCACAATCTTTAAGCGATTCGAAGCGTTGACCACCAGCATATAAAAATCAGAGAACCGGTAAACGAGCACGTCGTCCAGAATCCCGCCTGATTCATTTGTCACCAGAGAATAACGAATCTGCCCCGGCTTAAGTGACTCCACATTGTTCGTCAGCAATCTATCCAGAAAACGGCATGCATCCGGTCCTGAAAAAAACAGACGCCCCATATGGGCAATATCAAATAAACCCGCCGTTTTTCGCACAGCATGATGTTCTGCGGTAATGTTGGAATATAGCAGGGGCATTTCCCAGCCGGCAAAATCGACCATGCGACCACCGTGGTCGACGTGCCATTGATGACAAGCAGTATATAACAATGAATCAGACACGCGATTTCTCTCTTTTATTCCTGTTGGTGACAGCAATTTTCCCAAAATAATTCGGGCTACGCTTTTGAAACGAGTCAGTTCTATTGTGGAAGTTCACGTTCAATCACGCAATCATCAGGCAGTGAGAATCTAAAAAATCCAAAACTCTTCGCGCATAAAAAAGCGAGGTCCTGAAACAGGATGCCTCGCTCGTATACAGTTGCTGAATTGATTGTCCCGTTTATTCGTAGGAGCAAAGTTTGGCACGCAGATATTCACGGTTCAATCGGGCAATGTTTGAAACAGAAATTTCGGCGGGGCAGGCGGCCTGACATTCTTCCGTATTCGTACAGTTACCGAATCCTTCCAGATCCATCTGCGCGACCATATTCTGTGCTCGGGCAGCCCGTTCGGGCTCGCCTTGAGGCAGCGTTGACAGATGAGAGACTTTAGCAGAGACAAATAACATCGCAGAGGCATTTTTGCAGGCCGCCACACAGGCACCACAGCCAATACACGCCGCAGCGTCCATGGCGGTTTCCTGAATATGCGCGGGAACAGGTATCGCATTTGCTTCGGGTGCATTTCCGGTATTCACCGAAATGAACCCGCCTTTTTCTATGATGCGATCAAAGGCACTACGATCTACGACCAGATCGCGTATCACCGGAAAGGCTTTGGCACGCCAGGGTTCAACCACAATCGTATCTTTGTTTTTAAAACGCCGCATGTGCAACTGGCAGGTTGTGGTCCCGGAATCGGGCCCATGCGCCTGACCATTGATCATCAGGCTGCACATGCCACAGATCCCTTCGCGACAGTCATGATCGAAGGCAATCATTTCTTCGCCTTTTTCAATCAGTTGCTCGTTCAGGACATCCAGCATTTCCAGAAATGACATGTGCGTGGAAATTCCGGTCAACTTGTATTCCACGTAACGTCCCGGAGCATCAGATCCAGGCTGTCGCCAAACTTTGAGCGTCAGATCCAGTGTCTCGCTCATTATTTATAACTCCTCGTAGCCAGAGGTACTTCGACAAATTCTAATTGCTCACGATGTTCAACAGGTTCGTTGCCGACTCCCTTGAACTCCCACGCTGCTACATGACAGAAATTTTCATCGTCACGTAACGCCTCGTTTTCTTTTGTCTGATGTTCTTCACGGAAGTGACCGCCACAGGATTCTTCCCGAACCAGCGCGTCACGCACCATCAATTCACCAAATTCCAGGAAGTCAGCCAGACGACCTGCATGTTCCAGATTCTGATTGAGCTGCTCACCCTGCCCCAGCACTTTGATACTGGACCAGAACTCATCTCGCAGGTCACGAATTTTGCCCATCGCGGTTTCCAGCCCCTGCCGTTCGCGCGACATGCCGCAATAATCCCAGAGGATATGGCCCAGCTCTCGATGAATACTGTCTGAAGAACGCGTGCCCTGAATGCCCAGAATTTTGGCATTTCGATCCTGTGCATTGGCCATTGCTTCTTTAAATGCATCATCGTCTGTCGAGACAGCAGGCAGACTATGCGAGGCCAGGAAATTACCGGTCGTATAAGGGGCTACAAAATAACCGTCAGCGAGTCCCTGCATCAATGCGGAAGCTCCCAGTCGGTTGGCACCATGGTCTGAGAAGTTGGCTTCTCCCAGGACGAACAGACCGGGGATTGTACTTTGCAGTTGATAATCGACCCACAAACCTCCCATTGTATAATGCACGGCGGGATAAATTCTCATCGGAACCTGATAAGGATCTTCCCCGGTGATTTTTGCATACATGTGGAACAAGTTACCATATTTTGCTTCGATGGCGTGTCTGCCATCACGGGCAATCGCATCACGGAAATCGAGGAAGACAGCCTGTTGTGTTTCCCCGACCCCATAGCCGGCATCACAACGTTCTTTCGCAGCCCGGGACGCCACATCGCGTGGCACCAGGTTTCCAAAGGCAGGATAACGGCGTTCCAGATAGTAATCGCGTTCGGTATCGGGAATTTGGTTTCCGCGTCGTTTGTCGTCTTGCGATTCAGGCACCCAGACCCGCCCATCATTTCGCAGGCTTTCACTCATCAGCGTCAGTTTGGACTGATAATCGCCGCTGACAGGAATGCAGGTCGGATGAATCTGCGTGTAACAGGGATTCGCAAAATAAGCGCCCCGTTTGTGACAACGCCAGGCTGCCGTCACATTCGAACCCTTGGCATTGGTGGAAAGATAAAAAGCGTTTCCGTAACCTCCCGTGCAGAGCAATACGCAATCCGCAGAATATTTTTCGAATTCGCCTGTGATCAGATTCCTGACAATAATCCCGCGTGCCACACCATCAACCACGACCAGATCCAGCATTTCCCGTCGCGGGAATAATTTGACGCGTCCGGTGCTGACCTGTCGCATCAACGCGCTATAGGCCCCCAGCAGTAACTGCTGTCCGGTTTGACCGCGCGCGTAAAATGTACGGGAGACCTGGGCACCACCAAATGATCGGTTCGCGAGAGACCCGCCGTAATCGCGGGCAAAGGGAACTCCCTGCGCCGCACATTGATCTATAATATTATTACTGACTTGTGCCAGACGATGCACGTTCGCTTCACGGCTGCGAAAGTCGCCCCCCTTGACGGTATCGTAAAAGAGCCGCCAGACACTGTCTCCGTCATTCGGATAGTTTTTCGCCGCATTGATCCCTCCCTGCGCGGCAATACTGTGAGCCCGTCGCGGGGAGTCCTGAAAACAGAAAGATTCGACCTGATATCCCAGTTCTGCCAGGGAAGCGGCAGCGGATGCCCCTGCCAGACCGGTTCCCACAACGATGATTTTTTTCTTCCGTTTATTCGCCGGGTTAACCAGCTTCATTTCCTGTTTGCAGCGGTCCCATTTCTCGGCCATCGGTCCTTCTGGAACGCGAGAATTGAAAACCGGGGTAGCCGTCTCGGCCATGATAAAAACCTTCAAAACGGAAATAGTTGAACTATTGAGTTATCTTTGACAACAAACGCAATGGAATGACAATCATCAATGGATGAATAAACCCCAGATTGGCAGGCTGGCAAAGCCGGCTGCAATCACAAACGCGAAAAGGATCGCCAGTTTTTTGATCCAGGGCATATACTTGGGATGATTCAAACCCAGCGACTGAAACGCACTCCAAAATCCGTGCGATAAATGAAAACCAAGTACAATGGTTCCCACGATATAGATGGGAGCAGTCAGACTGCCAAGCACCTGAATGATAATGCTGTAAGGGCTCGCTTCAACAACTCCTTCAGGAGTTTTGATTGTGTACTCAACGCTGGGATTCAAATGCAGCTTCATATCGATCATATGTACGATCAGAAATGCCAGAATGATCGCCCCCGAGATAAACATCCAGGAGCTGGTCCGGCCCATCGGAGTTTGCCCGAACAGAGACGGTTTTTCCTGGATCTTACTTTGCGTCTGCTGATAGCCGACCTGCCGCGCCCGCTGATTATCACGGGTCAGTTTGAATGCCAGAGCGATGTGAGTAAACAGCAACAGAAATAATCCGACTTCCGCCACAGGCAGCAGCAGCATGCTATGCAGATCTTTTGCATACGTGTTGTAAGCATCCGCCCCCACATAAACGAGCAGGTTGCCCGCCAAATGCACTACCAGGAAGCTGCATAATAAAAGTCCCGTGATACCCATCACGAACTTTTGGCCAATGGAAGACGACAGGAGAGCCATGATCCATTTTGTCGCTGATCTACCGCCGGCTGGCGGAGATGGTTGCTGTTTTTCAGCCAATTTTGTCACCATAATCAAGCTCTCACCCGGTTACCCTGAGGCGATCCCGTGAACAGTATGTGATATTAACTTCCCCCGAGCGGCTTTTCTCAGCCCCTCATCCTGAATTCATTTCGTACACGAAAGACAGGTTGTCGAATTCTTAACGCAGCTTAAGTTATTATATTTCTCTGCCTTTGAACATCAATCTTCACTCAATTATAAAGTTGAACCCTTTTACAAATTTCAAGCATTTCACTCTGTTTTAGAATGATGCTGTCTGTTTTCAAGGGAAAGATCCGGAAACCATCGCCGTTCCCCGGGCAGAACAATTCGTGCCGCTCAGATCCCTGCTCTTTACATCGGATAGTTGGCCAATGATCTCCGCTTCTGTTTGCTCTTTACGATTATTTTCTCTTTTTCTTCTTTCCTCGTTGCGATTTAGGCTTTCGACTCTTCTGTTTCGTATTCGATTGCTCTTTTGATGGTGGCTTTGCTGACTTCTTGCCCTGGTAAGGAGATTCCTCATTGGCAGGCTTCGCTGCCTTGGGGGAATTAGGCAGACGGAAATCCAGCTCGCGTCGATCCAGGTCGATCTTCTCGACCTCAACAGTCAGGTAATCTCCAACACGAAATTCCTGTCCGGTTCGTTCACCGACAATACTGAATTTGGCGACATCCTGATGAAAGTAATCGTGTTTTCCCAGACGGCTGATGTGCAACAGGCCCTCAACTGGTACATCCGTCCCTCTGCAGAACAGCCCAAAGGTTTCCACGCCCGTAATCATGGTCTTGAGCGTTTTGATATTCTTATCGATCATCCATGAGAGCAGTTTGACTTTGGTTAATTCGCGTTCTGCTGATTCTGCCCGTCGCTCGCGCAGCGACAGCTCATGCCCCAACTGCCTTAATCCCTGCGGGCTTTGTCCTTTTCCCTTATCCGGACGTTCCAGAATGTCATCGATCATTCGATGAATGGTTAAATCGGGATAGCGGCGAATCGGGCTGGTAAAATGGCAATAATGGTCGACAGCCAGAGCATAGTGGCCCAACTCTTCATCGGTATACTCCGCCTGCTTCAAGCTGCGCAACAAAGCATAATTGATGGCCTGCTCAACGGGCGTCCCATGAACCTCTTCGACGATTCTCTGCAGATCTTTTCGGCTTTGCACCTTATTAAGCGTAAAACCCAACGCATTGGCGAATTCTGCAAATGCCACCTGCCGCGGTAATTCCGGAGAGGGATGCACGCGTCTCAAAAAACGCAGTTTTCGGTCATTAAAGGCTTCCGCCACCGAAATGTTTGCTGCCAGCATAAATTCTTCAATGATCTGATGGCTTTCATCGTGCTCACGTTCGACAGCACCTGTCACACGATGTTGCTCATCAAAAGTCAGCCGAACTTCGGAAATGTGTAATTCCAGGGAGCCAGCTGCAAATCGACGCTTGCGCAGAGTCATTGCCAGATGATGCATATTTTTCAGTAAATCACGAACGTGAGGGGAAACATTTTCGCCTTCCGTATCACGCTCCTCAATGAGGGGCATCACCTGCTCGTAAGCAAATCGTTGAGTTACATTAATCGCGGAATTGGCAAATTCCGTATGTACAGGAACGCCATCGGGTGTGAATTCAATAAAAGCAGATTTGGTAAATCGGACCTGCCCTTCCTGAAGGCTGGCCAAACCGTTCGAGATAATTTCCGGTAACATCGGAATCACCCGGCCGGGCAGATAGACACTGGTCCCCCGACTTTTGGCTTCCCGATCCAGTACAGAACCTTCCTTCACGAAATGCGCCACATCTGCAATATGGACTCCCAGTACCCAGTGTCCTCTTTCATTTCGACTTAAAGAGATCGCATCATCAAAATCGCGTGCGTCGGCAGGATCGATCGTCACAATGGTTTCTTTGGTCAGATCGCGTCGGTTGCCCAGTTTTTTTTCATCAAACAGACTGGCCTGCTCGCGTGCTTCTTCGAGCACTTCCTCTGGAAAATCCAGCGGGATGCCAAACTCATAGATAATGGAGAGCAGATCAACGCCCGGTTTTCCGTGCGGGCCAAGTACCTTGGAGATCACACCGCGACCGAGATAATTTTTGGACGGAAAATGCAGAATGTCGATGACCACTTTATCTTCCGAGCTGACTCCTTTTGCGCCCGGATCGCCGACATGGATGGGCGAGTTGAAGATTTTCCCATCCACGTGGACATAACCTTCACCCTGTGCTTCAAAATAGGTCCCGACAAAGGTTGTCGAAGCCCGTTCGATAATCTCCACGACGCGACCGCAAAGCTGCCCCCCACTGCGGCGGCGATTGATCACAGTCCCATATACTTCGTCACCCGTCTGGGCGTCTCCCAGATCGCGTTCTGAAATATACAAATCTCCCGCGTGACGCTGGTCGTGGGCAATATCATCGGGTTTATGATGGGGAATCAGATAACCTGCACCAGAGCTGGTTTTCTTGATCATCCCTGCAATCCAGTCCTCTTTTTTGACGGGACGAATTAATCCGGAATCTGAAACCAGAATATCCTTCCTGAGACGCAGATTTTGCATTGCCTGCTCAAATTCCGTCGACGATGACTTCGAGCCTCCCACTTTTTTCAGTAGCGATTTTTCGCGCACTGGTGTGTAACCGGGCCTGGTTACATACTCGAGAATCTTCTGCTCAAAATCGGGCATCGCCTCAGTCCTCGGTTGTTCCCTTGAATAGTTTCCGCTGCAAGCGAGGCGAATAAGGGGTCCAGTTTGATGTGGAATTCAGATCGTCTTCGATGAATCGAGTGAATTCATTTACTTTGGCATCCAGGTTATCAAGATGATGTAAGGCGACCGCTTCTGGGGTCATCGGCAATCGGGCACTGCCAAATTCGTATGTGCCGTGATGGCTGACAATCATATGTTTCAACCGCAACTCAGCCTCTTTGGGAAACGATTCCCCGGTCATTTCCTGATAAGCGTTGATTTTTTCGGTCAGCATCTCGACACCAATAATCAGGTGCCCTAACAACTGACCTTCATCCGTATAAACGAATTCGTTCTCGTAACCGAGTTCCCGCACTTTTCCAATATCATGCAAAAAGACCCCTGCCAGCAGCAGATTCATATCTGCTTTGGGATACAGGTCGGCCACGCGTTGAGCCGTCTCCATCAGATTGACCACATGCTCAATCAGGCCCCCGTGATAAGCATGATGTGTTTTGACGCCAGCGGGTGCTTTGCAGAATGATTCCATCAGTGCTTCATCAACCAGAAAACACTCCATTAATGTACGAATCTCATTGTTTTCGATGCCCAGCAGCATCTCACGCAGTTTTCCTAACAGTTGCTGCACATCCTGTGACGCCTGTGGCTGAAATTCGGCAGGATCAAGATTTTCGGCAGAGACCGGTTCGATATAGGTCAGGATGACTTGCAGTGTTCCCTGAAAAAGATGCACCTTCCCTTTCGCCTGCACATAATTGCCTGGCTGGAAATGCTGCATCCGTTCTTCGAGCACGTTCCACATCCGCGCGTTGACGACCCCGGTGCTATCTCTCAAATCGGCTGACAAAAAAAGGCTTGCATTACGATTGGCACGTAACTGCTTGTCAACCAACAGGTAAACTTCATTGACCGGATCGCCATCCTTTAATTGATTTATATATTGTCGAGACATCTCGAATGGGCTTTCAGTATCACTTTCAAAACGCAGTTGTCGATCTAAAGTTTCGCTAAGAAACACAATAGAAAGATCTTAAGCCGTTCGATTCTGCTCAACAAGTCCGACACCAGTCCGTTCTGAAAGTCTGTCCCATTTGCTTTAGACGACTGCTCCTGAAATCCGAGACGCGAATTCTGGCGGTTCGAGGAAAGTAATCCAAAACCCCCATAAGCATGTACTTGCGTCGATTTAAATATTTTTTCACCATCCAATTCCGAACCTTTTGAATACGAATCTGTTCTGCTAGACTGTGTCCAGTTTTACTGTCGCGTCTCCAAGGCCATTTGGACCGTGTATACTAGATCGAGAGACGCTATGGCAAAATGGGATGTGCTCTAGAATACGCGGCCATCAACGGGATGGACATTCCAAACAACTCCCGCTGAGAAACATTAATAACGTAACCATTTTATAACGAGATACTTAAGGAAATAACGTGCGCTGGACGAATACTCTGATCCCCACCATAAAAGAAGTTCCCGCTGATGCAGAAATTCCCAGCCACCAACTCATGTTAAGAGCGGGACTGATTCGCCAGTTGATGGCAGGAGCCTATACGTATCTCCCGCTGGGCTGGAGGTCAATTCAAAAAGCGGCCCAGATCGTGCGTGAGGAAATGGACGCCGCCGGCGCCGCAGAACTTCACATGCCGGCCCTGCAACCACTGGGTCTGTTTGAACGAACGCAACGAAAAGACGCCTTTGGCTCCGTATTGATACAATTTAATGTACCACGCGGTAACCGTTTGATTCCGATGGCATTAGGCCCCACTCATGAAGAGGTGGTAACCGACCTGATCAGTCATTGCATCAGCAGTTATAAACAACTGCCTTTGACCGTTTATCAGATACAGACCAAGTTCCGCAACGAAGAACGCCCCCGCTTCGGCGTGTTGCGCACCAGCGAATTTCTGATGAAAGACGCCTACAGTTTCAGCTCCTCTGTTGAGCAACTGGATGAAATTTACGACCGCATGTATCGCGCTTACTGCCGAATCTTCGCCCGTTGCGGGTTAAAATACCTGCCGGTCGAAGCAGAAAGTGGCCCGATTGGTGGCGACGCCTCACACGAATTCATGATTCCGGCAGACAACGGAGAAGATTCGATCGTGTACTGCGAAGCTTCTGGTTACGCCGCGAATATGGAACGCGCCGATACTGGTCGCAAAGCGCCAGAAATTAAGACATCCTCCAAAGCAGCGACACTCGAGAAAAAAACCACTCCCGAGGCGACCAGCATCGAACAAGTCAGCAAATTCCTGGGGTGCGAACCTTCACAAATGATTAAAACGCTGATCTACGTCGCCGACGGAGAACCTGTCGCCGTCCTGATTCGTGGAGACCATGAAGCCAACGAAGGCAAGATCCGCCGCGCCCTGGGAGCAGTATCGGTAGAACTGGCCGACGAAAAAACCATTCTTCAAGTCACCAGCGCCCCCACCGGATTCGCGGGTCCCGTAGGGATCAAGTGCAAGCTCATCGCCGATCACGACATTCCGTTGATCGAAAATGCCATTACCGGCGCCAACGAATCCGACATGCATTTATTGAATGTGAATGTCGGCCGCGACTATCAACTGGATACCACGTATGACCTGCGCAACGCCGAAGCCGGTGATCCCTGTCCCAAAAATGGTGAGCCACTCAGTATCGTGCATGGCATTGAAGTTGGCCACGTCTTCAAACTGGGTACGAAATACACCGAAGCCCTCGATGCCAATTTTCTCGATGAAAAAGAAAAACGGCATCCGATTATCATGGGCTGTTATGGAATCGGCGTAAACCGGATTGTCGCCGGCCTGGCAGAAACACGGCATGATGAAAAAGGCCTGATCTGGCCACTCTCAATCGCACCTTATGAAGTGCTTGTGATTCCGCTCAATACGAATGATGAGGAAGTCATGCAGACTGCGGAGCGCTATTACAGCGAGCTTAAAGCGGCTGGCGTGGACGTACTGTTTGATGATCGTAATGCCCGCGCGGGGGTCAAATTCAACGACGCCGACCTGATTGGAATTCCCTATCGCGTTGTCATCGGCGGCAAAGGGCTCAAAAACGGTGAAATTGAAACCAAATGGCGGACGGCAGAAAATGCAGAAATGATCGCCCTGGATGCCGGTATTACTCCAGTCCTTGAAGCATTGGAAGCAAAGAGGCAGGAAGAATATCAGGCAGCCAACGTCCCCGAATGAGCCAGACATCCTGGACAATAAGACCACAATAAATAAAGCCGGCGGAGAACCATTCCCTGCCGGCTTTTTGAATGCATCAGTTCGTGATCAAAATTCAATTATTTGAGTTCTTTGATCCGAATATCTTTCCAGGCAACAGAGTAAGGGCCAGCGCCCTTTGGAATGCCGTGAACCTGCAGGCCAATGAAACCTGATGGATGCGACTTATAAACTCGCTCATCGGTCAGATCTGAGACTTGATGACCGTTGATCCAGGTCTGGATCCGCGGTCCCTTGGCGACAACGCGGAACTTGTTCCATTCTCCATCTTTTAAATATTTATGAGGTTTACGCTGATCGTCTGGTGTCATCCAGCCGATGCCTTTTCCATCATACTTGATCGATTCGCCATAAATATAACCGGCTTCGGCACCGCCATCACCACTGGCTTCAATTTCTACCTGGGGACCATTCACGGCTGAATCGTCTTCATTTTTCCGGCTGCGAATCTGCACACCCGAGTTCAATTTGTCGTGAACTTTGACTTCAAACTCAAGTTCGAAATTTCCGTATTTTTTCTTGGTACACAAAAAGGTGTTACGGCTCCCTTCCGCAGTCGTCCCTTCAACCGTTCCATCGACCACTTTATAGGTGGCTGTTCCGTTTTTCACTTCCCAACCTTTGAGTGTCTTGCCGTCAAACAGTTTTACCCAATCGGAGTCCGCTCCGGCTTGTACGCTGCCCGTCAGACACACAGCCGCCAAAACGGCCAGACTGAATCCCCATACGCGATTTCGTCTCATGTTTTCTCTCCCTCAAAAAGTCTCAGTGTTGATAAATATTCGTTGTCATTTCATCTAATACAGATCTGCTATCCTAACAATGCGGAAACCACAAATCGAGCAGCCGAAACGGAGTCAAACCTGTTAGCGGGCCAGAATCGGTCCCGACGCATTGATCGTTTTCGCCTGTTTTGCATCTCCCGGCATTTCACGGTGCTCAAACTCAGGCGGCTCAGGTTCACCAGGGCGCTGATTTCGATCCAAAGTCGGATTTTGGGGAACCGTATCGCCAGTCTCTTCAGTCCATTGATCTAGCACTTTCCGGAGCCGGGATAATTCACCGGCATTTTCCGGTTTCGCCGCCAGATTATGAAACTGATACGGATCTTCTGTCACCAGATACAGTTCTTCTGCCGGCCGTGGCTTCAAAAAGACATCCTGCTGAAACTCATTCAGTTTATCCTCTTTGAATCGCTGCCAGAGCACTTCGCCTGACGGAAATTCGATCGATTCAACACAGAGGTTCCGTTGTTCCGGCCACGCATTTCGGATGTAAAGCCAGTCTCCTGAACGAACCATCCGTTCGTGGGCTTTAAAGACATGCCAGTTGTGCTCGGCAAAAGCATAGTCGCGCACTTTGGCGTCAGGTTGTGTGAGCACGTTCTGAAAACTTACTCCCTGAATGCGAGGATCAGAAGCGACTCCCGCCACCGATAACATCGTCGGACCAATATCAATTGAACTGACAAGGCTCTTCGTTACCGTTCCCGGTTTCACGACAGCAGGCCAGCGAACTATCATCGGCGTTTTAATTCCACTGTCATAGAGCCTGGTTTTGCAACGGGGAAAGGGACGACCGTTATCTGCGAAAAAAAGAACCAGTGTGTTCTCGGCGATTCCCTGGTCTTCCAACTCGTCGAGAATTTTGCCTGTAAAGAAATCGATGCGGCTGATTTCATCATAATATTGCGCGAGATCCTGGCGGGTCTCCGGTGAATCAATCAGATAAGGAGGCACAACCACTTCATCAGGCTGATGAGGCTGGTATTCTTGGGACGCCTGCCAGGCTCTGTGTGCATCAACCGAGGCAAACCAGCAAAAAAACGGCTTGTCGCGGGGACGCTTTTTGAGAATCGGAACCCAGTCTGCTTCTTTACCCGGTCCCTTACCTTTCGAGACATGATCAAAGGCAGTTAACGCATAATTCCCCATATGCTGTTTGCCGGAGATGACCGTGTAATAGCCGGCATCCTGCAGCAATTGCGGAAACAAAACCTGACCTTCGGGAAGCGGTGTGTGTAATTCCGGAGCCCCTGTATTATGCGGGTAGCGTCCCGTGATCACACTGCAACGACTGGGGCTGCAACTGCTGGTTGTAAGATATGCGTTGTCGAACCGCAGCCCTTCTCTGGCAAGACGATCCAGATGCGGGGTTCGAATCGAAGGATGCCCGTAACAGCCCAGATCATTCCAGGAAACATCATCTGCAAAAATCAGAATAATGTTGGGCTTGGGGATTGTTGCCTGATTTTCTGCAAAACCGGATTGATGAAACAGAACAACGAATAAGAGTAAAAGAAGCCTGTGCGATGAACGCAAAAGAATAAGCATTTTGCACGCTACCTCAAGTAAAAAAAGAAAGACCAGTCTGAAACAGCACCCTCTACGGTACTAAAACAGGTCAGACATCTCAATCTTGAGGTGGTTAATCCGTTACTACGAATTTGGAAACGGTCTGCATCTGCAATCGTTAATAATCATTAGAAATAAAGGCTTAATCTTCTTCCGGATCGATTCCGAATTCTTCCGGCGGCTCAAAGCCAAATTCTTCCGGTTCTTCTTCATGCTCCAGCAGAAATGTTTCGTCGGAATCGGATTCTTCGACTTCCTCTGCCGGTTCAAAGGTAATCGTGAGGTGAACTTCATGGTGGACGACCGGGTTAAACTGCGTGCCCAGCGGTTCAAAGCGCAAATGGATATTTGCTTCAGAAGCAATTTCATCGGCAGTCCGTTCTGCCGTCTCTGCCAGATCATTCTGGCCGCTTTCCCGGTAACAAGCCCCTAAAGATTTCCAGGGAAGCTGGCTATGGGGAATGGGTAATAAATCAGCCGCATACTGCAGCGGTTTGATCGCCTCCGAATAGCGACCGATTCTTTTCAAAGATTCCCCCCGCAAGAAAGAATAAGACGCGGTCAACGAACCGGGATCGCTGACTTTATCCAGTTCCCTGAGCGCCTGGCCGGGCATCCCCAGCTCCAGATAACCTTCTGCCGCCATTAATCTTCGTACTGTTTTTTGAGGAATTCGAGGGATCATCATCATAACCTCCAGTTTCACCTGATCTGGTGAATCTTGCTGGTTGAACTTTTTTTGAAATCAACGCCTCACAGGACTAAGTTGACATCTTCTAAACTTTATAAAAAACGCAATCCCTGGTCCTCTGGATCAATTTTACCGCATAGAATGTGCCAAATCTCTCTCCTCCCTATTAACAAAAGACATAACCCATTTAAAATAAACAACTTACCCACACGTAACAGTCTTACAAATGAGATACGACAGTGCCATTTTGACAGGCATTCTGACATCATTCTGGTTGCAGTCTGCATCAAATCTGCACACTCAAGTGGCTTCATATCAGACAAGTCATAATACAAGTCGGTTCGTCTCAATCATTTCTGATTTATCTCAGAAGGTGATTCTGACTCTTGAAACCGCTTTCTTCTATTACGTGCAAATGAGCATTTATTCAGAAGGAATTTGATGAAATGTGTCATCAAATTCAAACTTTTTTTCCGGCTCGGGATCTGCTGTCGTCTGAGGGGCCTGCTTCTGTTCCGCTTCCGGACCTTGAGGCCAGACTGTAGAGATTCGGGAAGAGTCGCCTTGCAGCCAATCCTGATGGCTGCCTGCTTTATCCGGTTTCAGGAAGAGAACCGTTTTAATCTTGGAAGGATCAAGTTCGACCTTTGGTTCGGCATCGGCCTGTTCTTTGGTCACCGTTTCAGCCTTTTTCTCCTGACCAGTATCAGGCTTCTTTTCTGTCTTTGGTTCTTTGGAAGCTGCTGCGGTTTTCTGCTTTTCTTTTTCCACAGTCTCTGCTTTGATCCACTCATCCAACGTTTTTACTGCACGCTGTTTCGTCCCACTCTTGGCTGCAGGCTCAGGTGCCTGGGAAGTTTCAATAAACCGGGCCGGTTCCAGATAATCGACTGTGCTGGCATTGGAAAACTCATCACCGCCAGGCAACGCAAGCTTCGCGCCGGCAAACTGAGCTCCCCCCTTATAGATTGTTCCGTGCTGGAATGGCCCTGCACCGAGAATCCACGTATCGCGGGCCGTACTTTTCGCTTGAAGAACACCGGACTGCCAGACCCGTTCACGCGTTTTCTGATTGTAGGCAAACACACTGATTTTTGCGGCCGCGGACTGATTATTCTTTTTTGCCAGCGAGATTTCAGGAATAGTTGGGATCACCGGGGCCGATGAGACCAGAGTAGCCGCAGAAGACAACATATTGCTGGCCGGAATCCCATAGTTTACCTCATGTCCATTGGTGGCGAGAGCGCCCACACGCGCTTCGATCACATAATCCGCCTCCTCTTGTTTCTCCTGAATCAGACAATTCGCAGCGACAATCTGCTGCCGTAAGGAACTGATAATGTAGTCCCCGTTCACAAAGCCCACCCCTTTGATATTTTTGATATAGGAAGTATCAAAGTAGACTTTTTTATTTGCCATCGTACTGAAGTCAAGATTTGAAATTGTCTGATCGACGGCATCGGAAGTCAATAACTGTTCGGTCGCGCTGTTGCTCAACATCTTGCCGCACCCTGATAAAAGGGTCAGCAGCACGATAAGCGACCAGCCGTGAATGCGATTGTGGATGAACCGAATTAAATGAAACATGAGTTTTGGCGATTGTCTTTTCAGCACAAAGTTTGTCGACACGATTTCCACTGCTTGCCTGGAAGACTCCCAGCAGACAGTAGCCCGGAAACACGATGTGAAATGCAACATCCATACGTCATGAACCGACCCTCAATGCTGGCATTGAAAGTTTGATCCGTATGTCTGTTTAATTGTGTGGGAAAGGTGGCCAGAACCAGGAAGGAACTTTGACCAGGAGGTAACTTTGTCCTGATCGGTATGAGATACGATCAAAGACACAAATCAATCAGAGTGAATCCTTAGTTGAGAGGGGTTAAGGAATCAACTGATGGGCGGAGTATAGCGAACACATCGCGAAAATCATATATGACTTTGACCTTGCATTAAAATGATGCAAATCACTGTATTACATAAACTTGCATTAATTAAACAATCTTAGGAGAAGTAAGTATTTTGATCGATTTTTGGATTTTTACCGGGGAATCCGGAGCCGGTCAAACCGATTTGCCTCGATGAAATCAGTCATGCGGGAAGAAACAGTATCCCAGCCTGAGGTTGGGCAACGGATCTGTTCCTGATACAGGATCTCGTAGTTGGCTTCAATCTCTTCAACTGCCTCTGCGGTGAGGGTGGCAACTTCTGCTAATTCCAGATAACCGCCAAGGCGAAAACACTCGCTCAAGGAACACCACGCTTTGCGGCTTTCCATCACGGGAAACAAACGAGCAGCCTGATGCAAAGGTTCAATCGCTTCGTGATATTTTTCCTGCCGCAGATAAGCTTCGCCAATCAAATACAGTCGCAGAGCTTCGAGCGGACCGGCATCTTCGACGGTATTCAAGGCTTCCAGCGCCTGAATGGGCATGCCCAGTTCCAGGTAACCTTCAGCGGCCATCATTTTGTGAATCACTTTAGGAGAAACATTTTCTAACATGATCAATTCCTTTTTTAACCGGTGGGGCAAGCAATCCTTTGCCCGGCTGCAGTTGTGTTTCCAAAACAGGTCTCAATCCTCTGAGACATAAAATTCATTGAGATGCTTAAATGCAACACCCGTACCAAACCGGAATCGTTCGCAGACGAATTCACCTATCTCGCTGCCCACAAACGCCTTTTCACAATAATTAAATTTCCCTCGTGTTCAAAGAAAAGCTGAATATGCACTTTCTACCCTATCTGAACCTGTAAATTCTACATCCCTGCTTTTCACAGCAGTCCGTTCAATCAATTTCTAAAGTGAACGCAAAACTTGCACTTCCTCTCCTGAACCTGCATGATAGGGTAAACTTCAATGATCCTTGTTCCGGCTTAGTATCAGCTATCATTTTTGAGACTGAGGATGTACCCCATGCCGTCACGCTTCAAACCGTCTGTCCGATTTTCTCTTCCGCTTTTACTGAGTCTGTTCTTCAGCCAGTTCATCCTGATGGACGGCGGGCTCACAGCAGCCGGCGCCAACCAGCAACAGCGACCGAACATTCTCTTCATTTTCACCGACGATCATGCTTCGCATGCCATGAGCTGTTACGGATCGAAAGTCAATCAGACGCCACATCTCGATCGCATCGCCCGCGAAGGAATGCTGTTTAACAACTGCTTCTGTACAAACAGCATTTGTGGCCCCAGCCGTGCCGTGATTCTGACGGGTAAACACAGTCACCTGAATGGCTTCAAACAGAACGGCAACAAATTTGACGGTTCACAGCAGACGTTCCCCAAGATCCTCCAGAAAAACGGTTACCAGACCGCTATCGTCGGAAAATGGCATCTCGAGACCCAGCCCACCGGATTCGATTATTCGGAGATTCTGATCGGTCAAGGTCCCTACTATAATCCACCGATGATCCGCAACGGTGAGCGCACCAAATATGTCGGCTACACGACAGACATCATTACTGATCTGGCTTTGGATTACCTCAAAAAAGACCGCGACCCGAACAAACCGTTCATGCTGATGTTCCAGCACAAGGCACCACACCGCAACTGGCAACCCGGGCCGAAGTATTTACACATGTATGATGATGTGACCATTCCCGAACCCGATAACCTGTTTGATAATTATGAAGGACGCGGGACAGCAGCCAAACAGCAGGACATGACTATTGCGAAAACCATGACTGCTTTCGACCTGAAATTAACGCCGCCCAAAAACCTGACCCCCGAGCAATTGAAGGTCTGGAATGCCGCATATGAATCTAAAAATGAAGCATTTCAGAAAGCCAATCTCACCGGAAAAGATCTGGTCCGCTGGAAATATCAGCGTTACATGAAAGACTATCTACGATGTGTCGCTTCGGTAGACGATAACGTCGGTCGGGTACTTGACTACCTCGAAAAATCGGGCCTCGCGAAAAACACCATCGTGATGTATTCCTCAGATCAGGGCTTTTATCTGGGAGACCACGGCTGGTTCGACAAACGGTTCATGTACGAAGAATCCTACCGTATGCCGTTTCTGGTCCGCTGGCCCGGCGTGATCAAACCAGGCAGCGTGAATAACGAACTGGTCTCTAATCTCGACTTCGCTGAAACGTTTCTGGATCTCGCAGGCGCAACGATACCCGATGACATGCAGGGTGTGAGCCTGGTTCCTCTCTTTAAAGGAACTGCCGACAAATGGCGCGACAGTCTGTACTATCATTACTATGAATTTTATAACGACCGTCGTGCCGCCCACATGGTCCGCCGGCATAATGGAGTTCGCACGAAACGCTTTAAGCTGATCGACTTCTATAATCTCGGAGAATGGGAACTTTACGATCTGGAAAAAGATCCCCGCGAAATGAAAAACGTTTATACCGATCCGGAATATGCTCAGGTCGTCACAGATTTGAAAGTAGAATTGAAACGCCTGCAAACACAGTACCAGGTTCCCGATGACACGGGCTCGGTAGAAAAAGATCCCCCCTCGCTCTACTCCAAGCCTCGAAACAACGGCGCAGCACAGAAAAAGAAACCTGCCGGGAAAAAATAAACCCGGCTGCTTCTGCTGCAATACGAAATCAGGATCGGGGCAGTCGATGAAATCGAATCGCGGCAACCGCGTATTGTCGTGCCCCGAGATCCCAGCGCCACGGCGGTAGCATTTCCACATTCCGGACCAAACCTGCCAGCCGCGTTTTCCCTTTCAACTGGGAAAATAACACTCCCGGATGCACGCCGTGAAAGAAATTGCGTGACGAAAGTAACTGGGATAGATATTGGGTGAATTGAAAATCCGGCACCTCTTTCAAATCTGCTGCGGACTCGGAAGAAACAAAGTCACTCACTACTAAACCAGCCCCACTATCGATGATTAAATCAACAACGGTTTGAAAATGCTGGGAGCGAATGGCAGCCAGCAGTTGCTCAAACTGAGGATGAGTGTCTCCGACTGCATTCACGGCCTGCAGAATCAACTGACTCAATACGCACGTCGAACACACCACCTCAAACGGACCGGGCAAATCCAAGTCAGCAGGCTGTGAGAACTGCTGAATGAGCTCGCTCAAATCGGTTTCCGATGAAGTACTCGTCGCCTCGAAGCCAGCCAGTTGCTGACCTGCTCCGGTGATATCCCGCACATACCGAAAGACACGCGGATCATCAGAAACGGCCTGCGTTTCCACCGCGTAGTCTAAAGCACTCTGATCTACGTCAACCAGATGAACCTCACTATACACATGCAACAACTGCTGCAAATCAAGATCATTACAGTTGCCCGCCCCCAGCACACACAATCGCCCCTCTCGGTTTCCAGCCAGACCAGTCAGATACCCTCTGAGCGCATCACGATGGCTGGCTCCCGACTCCCAGTTAGGACGACTTGCTTGATTAAAACGGAACTCTTCCTCGAATAATTTGTTCATTGCAGCAGTTAGCTGTCTCCATAAGACATAGCGGTTTCACAGGTTATACAGATAGAATTAACTTTAAGTCATACGACAGATATATCAATCGAAAACTGATGAGAAATGCATTTTTCGCTACCACTAAATCCGTTCTTCAGCCAAACTAGGACAAATATCGCGAGACTCTCTTTATATTTCTTATCCTGAATGTCATCCGTAATGTTATTCTTTGTAATTGCCTGCCTTGTTCCTGCATTTTTGATTTCGTTCCTGGCCACAGCAGCGATGCGCAAACTGGCCCCCAAATGGGGGCTCATTGATCAGCCTGCGCAAAGAAAAGTACACACAAATCCCACCCCCCTGGGAGGTGGAGTCGGAATCTGGCTGGGAGTGATCGTTCCCATAGCCGTCGCTCAGTTGGTAGTCCTGGTCATTGTAAAATCTGGGGCGACCCCCACGTGGATTCCCCAGGAACTGGTTCCCCATTTAGAAGGGGTTCTTTATCGTTCAGGACAATTATGGGCCGTGCTGGCAGGTGGTACGATCCTGGCCGGCATGGGACTGCTGGACGATAAACTCAATATTTCCTGGAAACCCCGCCTCTTCATTCAATTGCTGGTGGCCTTTGGACTGGTTCTGGCGGGTGTGCGGGGGACGCTGTTTATCCAGCAGCCCTGGATCGGCATTTTATTGACGGTGGCCTGGATTATTGTGCTAGTCAACTCTTTGAACTTTCTGGACAACATGGATGGTCTGACATCGGGAATCGGTCTGATCGCAGCGGTATTGTTTGCTTTAATCATGCTGCGATTCACGGGCGAACCGCGGTGGCTTGTGGCCGGCGTCCTGCTGGTTCTGGCTGGTTCGATTGCCGGCTTTTTGTGCCATAACTGGCCTCCTGCGAAAATTTTCATGGGAGATTCAGGAAGCTATTTCATCGGCCTGATTCTGTCTACCATGACGATACTGGGAACGTTTTATTCCGGAGCTGCTCCCTCGGGAGACTCGGTTGCTGTCAGCCGGCATGTCATCCTGGCGCCCCTTTGTATTCTGGCGATTCCCCTGTATGATTTCTGTACGGTGATGATCATTCGCCTGAAGGAAGGACGCAGCCCATTTCATGCTGATAAAAGCCATTTTTCACATCGGCTGGTAGAACTGGGTCTAAGTAAAAGAGACACAGTCCTCACCATTCATCTGGCGACTCTGACTACCGGAGTGGGGGGACTGATTTTATACGAAGTCTCATCCTGGAATGCAGCGCTGCTCGTCATATTGATGATTGTGTGCGTGCTTTCCATTGTCACCATACTGGAGAACGCAGGTCGGAAAAATCGGGAATGAGTAAAAACCGAAAACAAAACCGGTCACAGACACCTCATGCCAAGCCCAATCCGTCTGCCCCCGCGTTTCGTACACTTCCAGGGGTTTTCGACGGAATCCAGCTGTTCCTGGTCGGCACTCTCATCACTGCCCGGTATTTGCTGCCTGCAGAATCGGCGCCTCTGGGAGATACGCTGCACATCGCGCTGGGCTGGTTGATTGTGGCGATTCTGTTTTCCGGGACGCTACTCATCGATCGCTCTCGAACAGTCTGCACTGACCGCTTTGACATTGGCGTCTGGCTGCTGGTCTCGGGGCAAGTCATTTCAACATTCGTCATGATTTACTTCTCGGAAGGCCAACAGCGAGCGGCTTTGAACATGATGTGGGAATGGGTGTCTTTGGGTTTGACCTTCTCACTAACGCGACGACTGGTCGCGACACCACAACTCCGCACCACACTCTTGCAGGGATTCTTAGCAACTGTTGTGCTGTTATCGCTCTACGGTATCTGGCAGCATCATTGGATGTACGAGCAACTGTCAAAAGAATACTTAGGGGTTCGGCAGCAACTGGATACGGCTGTCTCGCCCTCAATCCGTGACGAATCTCAGCAAAAGCTGCTTTCAATGGGAGTTCCAGCAGACGCCTTATCAGGCAGTGGCCGTCAATTATTTGAACAACGTTTGTTGAACAGCTCAGAACCCCTGGGCATGTTCGCACTGGCGAATACCTTTGCAGGTCTGCTCGCAGTCGGCTTCCTGATTGCAGTGGCGCAAGCCATTCAGATCCTGTTTTACAAAACGGAACACGTCGCTTCAAAATGGAATCGATGCAAAGCCTGGCTCTTAGTATTACCCCCGCTGCTCATTGGCTATTGCCTGATTCTCACTAAAAGTCGCACTGCCTGGATCGGTGTTATAGCAGGCTTCGTCAGCCTGGGTCTCTTGAAACTGATTCAAAATCGACAAAACACGCCGAAACAGAGACAACTCTGGAAAAAACGGGCTCTGAAATGGGGCATGACAGGTACGGCCCTGCTGCTGGGGTTTTTCCTGCTGGCAACATTCAGCGGCGGTTTTGACCGGGCCGTTTTGACGGAAGCTCCCAAGTCGCTCCAGTATCGCCTTGAATATTGGACTGGCACCTGGGAGGTCATCAAAGAAAACCCGCTGTGGGGCACAGGCCCCGGAAATTTCCGCAACCATTATCTGAAACACAAGTTGCCCGGCTCGAGTGAAGAAATTGCCGATCCGCATAATCTGTTTCTCGACGTCTGGGCCAACGCCGGCATTGCCGCGTTCGCAGGATTGCTGCTGATACTCTTTCTGGCCTGTTCTTACTGGATCATCAATCCGAAGGCGATCCAGATCGATTCAACAACAGAGACAAACTCTGCCCGTCATTCTTTTTCCTCCGCTCAGGTCGCTTTAGTTTTGGGCTTTGCACTCTCTTTCCCGCTGTTATGGGGCGTTCAACTATTCCTGCAGTCGGTGGATGAATCTCTGCTCTGGCTCTTCTGTCTAGGCTGGCTGGTGATTTATTTTGCACTCAATGCAGGCTGGCAAGCCGTGAATGGTGCAAACCAGATGGGTTCGACTTCCTCACTCATGCCTCTGGCTCTCGCGGCCGCTTTTATCGCACTCTGTGTTCATCTCTCAGGAGCGGGGGGCATTGCCATGCCGGCGGTTACACAAACCTGGCTGCTGCTCCTGGCGTTGGCGTTTCCTGTCATCTCTCAACAGTCAAACTCCGACGAAAGCTCATTTACCGTAATAGGTTATGGTCAACTACTGCCCCTGAAAACGATCCATTTGAAAACTCTGTTTTTGAGTGTTTGTCTCTTGTTGACGGTTTTCTTCGTGATGTCTTCATTTGCGCCAACAATCCAGCGAAAAAAACTCGTAATGAAAGGTGAGCAGGCGCTATTGCGCGGTCAGTCCGCTCGTATTGCGCAAGAGTATTTCCGTCAGGCCAGCCAGGCAGATACACTCTCTCCGGCTCCCTGGCAGGCTTTGGCCGCACTTCAGTTTAACCAGGGAACTCAAGATCGTGATGCATTTGAACAAGGGGTCAAACTGAAACAGGCAGCCATCCAACGGGATCCTGTGAATCCACTGAATTATTTTGAGTTAGGCCACCATTTTTACCAGCAGTATCAAGTTTCAAAAATACAGGAGGATCTGGCCGGCGCGATCAAAAATCTGAAACAGGCAGTCACCGGTTACCCGAATAATGCCCGCTATCGAGCCGTTCTGGCTGAAGTCCTGTCTGATGCAGGTCAAGCCAATGAAAGCCTGGAACAGGCAGTACAGGCAATGGCGCTGGATGAGGCCAATCGTCGTGCCCGGCATGTGGACAAATATTTGACTGAAGAGACATTAAGTCGAATGAAACAAATAATTAGCGTAAGTCAAAGGAATCAGAATTGAACTCCGGTGCCCTTCAGTTCATAATGGTAAAAGAGACCCAAAGGGGTTACTCCTGAGTCGAAATGCCTGATGTTCTATTCTCAACATTTATCAACCAAAATCTTATTCGCTGGTGTAATTATGAATCTTAGAACCATTCTCACAACAATGGTTGTTCTTGTTGTCGCTCTTGTGGGTACTGTCTGGTTAGGGCGGGGCAATGGCGATCTGGATCCTGCAAAACCAGCGAGGCCTGTTAATAATCCTGCGGAGGACCGTCCCAGGTTGGCAACCTCCGGGCCTTATCCCAAAGCAGTGGTAGATAATTCAAGCTATCACTTCGGTGAGATGGCGGTCGGCCAGTCTCTCTCTCATAAGTTTGTCTTAAAAAATGAGGGAGAAGTCCCTCTCGAAGTAAAAAAAGGGAGTACCACCTGCAAATGCACGCTGAGCGAAATGAAAGAGAATTCGGTCGCTCCCGGTGAATCCATTGAGATTGAACTCACCTGGACACCCAAAAGCCCACAGGAGCATTTCGGACAAACGGCGACGATCTTCACCAACGATCCCAAAAATCAGGAACTCAAGCTGCAAATCGAAGGCACTGCCAATAACCTGTTTGCCTTTACCGGTGATTCCACAGGCAGCCCGCACTGGTCCCTGCCTGTCATGTCGAGCGATGCCCCTGTTTCATTCACGGGAAGCATTCATACCAAGTATATGGATGAGTTCAAATTATTAGAAATTGAATCGAGCAAGCCAGGTCTGACCTCTTCGTTCAAGCCACTCACGCCTGAAGAATTAAAGGAAGTCGATGCCAAAAGCGGATACTCGATTAAGGTCACTGCAGATCCTGGTCAGTTTCCTCTTGGTAGTTTTTCCGAACGCCTGACTGTCAAAACGGATATTCCCAATGACCTGGAAGCCCCCCATTCCGAAGCAGATCATAAACATCCGGAGGGAGAGGATCACAAGCACGAACCTCAGCCCGGGAACAAAAATTTTGTCATCCAAGTTTCAGGAAATCATACCGGACCGATCCGAATCGTCCCCACATTCGGAGTTCACTGGAATCCCGAATCGATGGTTTTGAGTCTGGGAGAATTTTCTGCCAAAGAGGGAATAGAGGTGATTCTCTCCATGTTTGTGGAAGGTACAGAACAACCGCTGGAAATTGTGAATCAGGAGATCGCGCCTGATTTTCTGAAATTTGAATTGAAAAAAGATGACAGTTTTGAATCCAAGACGAAGCAACGCTACATATTGAAATTTGCCGTCCCGGCCGGTCTCCCCTCGGTTTCATTTGGACGAGGTAATCTGGCTACGGTGAAATTGCAAACCAACCACCCGAACGCAAAAAACATTGAATTCCGAGTCCAGTTTGTTTCGTTATAAACGCTAAATCTCTTTCCATAAAATTCCCGATACGCCTGAAGCACTTATCGTTGTTTCTCTGATTTAAATGTAACCGTTTCAGGGCCGAGGCCAGATCCACTTTGACGCAACACCATGTTATGAGCTAAGATAAGCGGCGAGGAACCCCCTACTCTGTTTATTTCCCTCAATCATCTCCAGGGAAGGTCGCATTGAATGTTATGTAAACGAATCTCAGACTCGCATTGCCTGCTTGCCTTACTCGCAGCAGTCCTGCTACTGGCTGGCTGCGAAACCAACTCGCCTCAGCCCGCCCCAGCGCAATCCGATGCCGCAGTATCTGAAAATAAACCTCCGACGCAGTCTGATTCCCCCGTTGAAAAACAACATTCTGATCCCACAGCGGACAAGCCCGCTGTCACGCATTCTGAAAAAGTTACCCCTGCTGAGAAAACAGACTCCAAAATAAGCTCTGGTGGTACGAAACCGATCTCGCACAGCACGCCCAAACCGCTGTTCAAAGACTGGCCTGCTCCCAAGCTCGCAATCGTGTTGACCGGCGAACGTCATGGCTATCTTGAGCCGTGTGGCTGTACTCAGAATCAAACCGGCGGCGTCTCACTGCTGGCCAATCTCTTCAAACAAATCGAAGATCGAAAGTGGCCCGTGACTGCCTTTGATCTGGGAGGACTGGTCAAACGCAATCGCCGCCAGAGCCAGATTAAATACGAAACCATTCTGGCTTCTCTGAAAGATATGAAATACGGCGGAGTCGGATTGGGACCTGAAGAACTCCGCTTCGGTGCTGATATTTTTCTGCAGTTACATAACCCCGAACCAACGTCTCCCAATACGACCCCCACGTTCCTGGCAGCCAATATACTGATTCTGGAAACTCCTGATCTGGGAAAAAGCCATTCCAAAATTATTGAAGTTGGCGGCGTCAAAATAGCAGTGACTTCCATCATCGGAAAAAGCCGCATGGAAAAGCTTCCGGATATTACCTGGCAGGAACCAGCGAAGGTGCTGCCTGAACTCATCAAAAAAATGGAAGCAGCCAAGCCAGATCTGATGATCCTGCTGTCTCAATCCAACAAGGAAGAATCAAAATCGCTGGCAGAAAAATTTCCCGTCTTTGATATCCTGTTGACCGCAGGTGGCGTCGAAGATCCGATCGGGGAACCAGCATATATCGGAAAAACGATGATGGTCGATGTCGGCCACAAGGGAAAAAGTGCCGGCGTCGTTGGTTATTATCCTCAAGAGGCAGCGAAGGCTGATCCTTCAAAACGGTTCCGTTTCACGGTGATCGAGCTGGATAAGCAACGCTTTCAGGATACACCACGCATGGCTGAGCAAATGCAGTTTTATCAGGACCGCCTGAAACAGGAAGATCTGGCAGCGAAAGAACTCCCCATCGATCATCCGCGCGGCGCCACATTCGTGGGGGCAGAAAAGTGTGGCGAGTGCCATACGAAAGCATACGAAAAATGGTTAACCACCGCACATGCCCATGCGTACGAAAGCCTGATTACCGGCCGGGAAGATCAGAAAGGCCAGAACGTCATTTCCCGTATCTATGATCCCGAATGCCTGTCCTGCCATGTAACCGGGTGGAATCCTCAGGAAATGATCCGCTATAAAAGTGGTTTTGTCAGCAAGCAGGAATCACCGCTTCTGCTAGGGCAACAATGCGAAAACTGCCATGGCCCGGGTAGCGGACACATCGAACTCGTTGATATGGACAAACTCGAAGAAGCTAAAAAAGTCATGCGGGTCACACTCGCGGAAGCAAAAAAGAATACCTGTTACCAGTGCCACGATCTCGATAACAGCCCCAAATTCGAATTTGACTCTTACTGGGAAAAGATCAAACACCCCTGGCGCGATTAGTTGTCTTCCCTAGTCTGCAGATAATCTGCCCCTCGATAGATATGGTTTCAAATGCTGGAAGTCGAACAAAAGTTTGCCATCGCTGACAAAGAGGCTTTGATTGTTCAACTCGAGCAGCTCGGCGCCACACGGGGCATCAACCTGGAGCAACAGGACTTCTACTTCATGCACCCCGTTCGTAATTTTGCCGAGACGGACGAAGCCCTCCGCATCCGCTGTAATGGATCAGACAACCGCATCACCTACAAAGGTCCGAAACGGGCGACTGTCAGCAAGGTACGCAAAGAAATTGAACTGGCGTTTGAATCAGGCCGTCCCGCGTTTGCACAATTGTCGGAAATGCTCACGCTGCTGGGGTTTCGACCTCTGAGATCTGTCAAAAAACTGCGTATCCCCTTCACCTATCTGCATGGCCAGCACGCATTTGAAATTACCGTCGATGAAGTGGAAGGACTGGGAATCTTTGCAGAAATCGAATTGCTGGCAGAAGAGTCGGAACTTCAGGAGGCAGAATCCGCCATCATTCAGCTGGCAGAATCTTTGGCGCTATCTGATCCCATCCGAATATCGTATCTGGGAATGCTGATCGAAAATGAAAATCAGTCTGACAATGTCTGAAACTCTTATCGATTTTCAGATCTTTCCCGTGATTTATTCCTTTTCACACAGGTAGAATTCTGAAATAATTGATCCCAGTGAGAATCTCTCACGTTTACTATTGTGACAGGAAAAAAATCGGCTAGTATATCTTCGTCCACAATAGACATTTCCTTTTAAATCCATGGGTCGAGACGGCGTTCAATAATCAACGTCCCCGCAATTCTCGACAAATTAGGCACTTGCTTCGCCTGACGAAATCGAACTCAATTGCGGGGCAAATGTCATATTATTGAAGGAAGACCTCAATGGCTGCAAAGTCACGATCAAAACGAGCCGCAACGCCCGCCCCCGCTCACAACAACGGCTCCGGTGGTTCTGAGGGGATGCTCGACAACGCACTCGGACAAATTGAGCAGGCGTTTGGCAAAGGCGCCATTATGAAACTGGAGGGAGAGAACGCACAAGTTGTTCCCTCAATTTCCAGTGGTGCACTTTCACTCGATCTGGCCCTTGGTGGCACCGGTTTTCCCCGCGGACGGGTGATTGAACTGTACGGCCCGGAATCGAGTGGAAAAACAACTCTCGCATTACACGTGATTGCGAACGCCCAAAAAGAAGGGGGCATCGCCGCCTTTATCGATGCCGAACATGCACTGGATCCGATCTGGGCCAAAAAACTGGGAGTCAACATTTCCGAAATGCTGGTCAGCCAACCCTCCTACGGAGAAGAAGGGCTGCAAATTGCGGAAATGCTGATCAAATCGAACTCGGTTGACGTGATTGTGATCGACTCGGTCGCAGCACTGGTCCCCAAAGCAGAACTGGACGGCGAAATTGGCGATACTCACGTCGGCCTGCAGGCCCGTATGATGAGCCAGGCCATGCGAAAATTAACCGGAGCCATTTCCAAATCCAAAACGACCGTAATTTTCATCAACCAGATTCGTGAAAAAATTGGTGTGATGTTCGGTAGCCCCGAAACAACACCCGGCGGTCGCGCCCTGAAATTTTACAGTTCCGTGCGTGTCGATGTCCGCCGTATTGCCACTCTGAAAGATGGCGATAACGTCACCGGCATCCGCATGAAAGCCAAAATTGTCAAAAATAAGATTGCTCCCCCTTTCCGGGTAGCCGAATTTGACATGCTCACGACGGGCGGAATCAACTTCGAACTGGATCTTCTGGATCTGGCCGTGGAAAACAAAATCGTTAAAAAGAGCGGTAGCTGGTTCAGTTACGGGGAAACACGCCTCGGACAGGGGCGAGACCGTTCCAAGGTGGTCCTGGAAGAAAACCCCGATATGTGTCAGGAAATCAAGCAGAAAGTTCTCGAAGCACAGGGACTGCTGCCCGCTTCGAAACCGGAAGTGGAAGCTGTTGAAGCCTGATTCAGCAAACGCTCTGTAAAATGAGACTCTCATTACAAGTGATCTAAACGACCTTGATGCCGACAGTGGTATTCAAGGTCGTTTTGCATTGGGTTCTCCCTGGAAACACGGTAAAATTGCTATGAAACATCGACAGACCAGATTGCAATAATTTCTTCTGACTCAAATTACGTCTTTTTTGATTGAATCCAAGGCAATGAATGTTTGATGCACAACCAGCAAAATTTGCTCGAAGCCGTGTCTTGTTGACGAAGACTTTACTGGCTGGTCTGTTTTTGTTTGCACTGGAACAGAGTCCATCGCTTTATGCGCAAGGTCTGGATGCCAGGGCGGTTGCATTCGCCCTGGAAAAGCAACTGATTAAGGCCATCGACAAGGCTGAAAAATCGGTGGTGGCGATTTCCAAAATCAAAACAAGAAAACAACAGTTCCCAACCCGCATCCCCGCCCCGTTCGGCTTGGACCCCAATCAGGGATTAAATATATCCCAAGACCCACAGGATCAGAATTTCATTCCCAATGAGTTCGGGTCAGGGGTTTTCATTCCGGATCCGACAAAACAGAACCGGATTTTGATCCTGACAAACTACCACCTCATAGAGGGAGGACCTGTTGCGGGGAAAAAAGTGATTTCTGAAAATCGGATTTATGTGCATAGTTCCCACCGACAGGGCTTTTATGCTGAAATCCTCGCTGCTGACCCGCGCAGTGATCTCGCCGTCCTCAGTCCGGAACGAGAGCTTCCCAATGAATATGCCCGCTCATTGCTTCCGATCATGTATGGAAATACCGATTCCCTTCGAAAAGGACAATTTGTGATCGCGCTCGGAAATCCCTACGCGATCGCCCGCGATGGCTCTCCCAGCGCCAGCTGGGGAATTGTAAGTAACTTTCATCGGTTTCCGGTGCCTGTCCCGAAACATTTTTTCAATCAGGAACTTGATAAAGAAGAAACTCTGCATCATTTTGGAACTTTAATGCAGGTCGACACACGCCTGGATCTGGGAACCAGTGGAGGTGCGTTACTCGATCTCGATGGTAATCTGATCGGGGTGACCACCGCGCTGGCCGCACTGGACGGATACGAAAAATCGTCCGGTTACGCGATTCCCATCGACAGCGCGACTCTGCGCATCATCAACAGCCTTGCTGAGGGTCTGGAAGCAGAATATGGTTTCCTGGGCATCGGACCACATACCATCGAGCAAAAACAGGCACGTCTCAATTTTGTGGGAAATTTCGCGTTGCCAGAACCTTATTACGTGGAAGCCGATAGTGTAAAACAACACTCTCCGGCCCAATTGGCCGGCATGCTGCCACATGACCTGATTCTCTCAATCAACGGTCAAAAACTGACCAATGAGCTCGACTTGATGCGGGAAGTAGGTAAAGCTGGTGCGGGAAGTGAAGTAAAGCTTCAAATCTTGAGAGGAAAAAAACCGCGTGAGTTGACTCTGACAGTGAAACTAGGAAAATGGCCGGTGGTTGATGATGAAGGGATTGTTCAAACGCAATTTCGACATCCCCTCTGGCGCGGACTGAGAGTCGATTACCCCACTGCTCGCAAGAAATACACATTCAGTCCGTTCAGTTATCCACCTGCTGTCGTCGTGACTCATGTTGTTCCCGGAAGCCCCGCTCAACTGGCAGGTCTCACGGAAGGGACGTTTATCAGCCATATTAATGATCAGGCGGTTCAGACACCTGAAGCCTTGTATCAGGAAGCACAAAAAACAAATAACTCACAAGTCATATTACAACTTTTGGATGGCCGAAAGGTAATCCTTCCCCTCCCTAGCAAGTAATTTTAAAAACCAATGAAAACAGACGAACTTCGCGAGAATTATCTTTCCTTCTTTGAAGAAAAAGGATGTATCCGACGACCATCCGATGTTCTGGTCCCACGCGATGACCGCACCGTGTTATTCACACCTGCGGGAATGAATCAGTTCAAGGATCAGTTTCTGGGAGTGGGGAAACTCGAATTCACACGGGCAACGACCTGCCAGATGTGCCTGCGAACCGGCGACATTGAAAATGTGGGAGTGACTGCCTATCACCACACCTTTTTTGAAATGCTGGGCAACTTCTCTTTCGGCGATTATTTTAAACGCGAAGCCATCCACTGGGCCTGGGAATACCTGACAGATAAAAAATGGCTGGGGCTCGATCCCAAGCTGCTGTCTGTAACGGTCTATAAAGAAGATGAAGAAGCCTACAATATCTGGCACGACGAAATCAAACTTCCCGCCAACCGCATCAGCCGTGAAGATGAACACGAAAATTTCTGGCCCGCTGGTGCGCCTTCCTTAGGCCCCGATGGCGTTTGTGGGCCTTGCAGTGAGATTTTCTATCACCCCAATGGCGGGAAAGATAACGTCGAAATCTGGAACCTGGTTTTCACCCAGTTCAATCGCGTCGGTGATCCCCCCAACAATCTCAAGCCGCTGCCCAAAAAGAACATCGACACCGGTATGGGCCTGGAACGGACCGCTTCCGTCCTGCAGGGTGTTCGCAGCAATTTTGAGATCGACACGCTCAAACAGCTCTGTCTGGCAGCCGCTGATACGGTGGGAATCGGGTATGATTTTGAAAAGCCGACCGGTCGTCCGATCCGACGTATTTCAGACCACGTCCGGGCCATCACTTTCAGCATCCATGAAGGCGTCAATCCAGGCAGCGAAAAAGAGAGTTATGTCGTGCGTCAGTTACTCAGACGGGCGCTCCTGGAAGGCTACCTGCTCGGCAAGCATGAACCCTTCCTGCACCAGCTCGTCCCCGCTGTCGTGGAGATTATGAAAACACCTTATCCGGATATTGTGAAAACGGTCCAGAATGTCCAGCGGACAATCAAAGACGAAGAAGAACAGTTTCTGGGCGTGATTGAGAAAGGACTCACCCGTTTTGAAGGGTTCCTGAAAAACGCGGAAAAGCAAGGCCTTTCGGAAATCTCGGGGGAAGACGCATTTGACCTGCATCAGACAGACGGTTTCCTGATCGAACTGACAGAAGCACTCGCCGCCAAAAATAATATTGCCGTCGACCGCGTCGAATTCAATACGCTCATGAAACGGCACAAAGAAGGCAGTGGTAGCGGCGCGTTTCTGGATTCGGTGATGTCAGAAGGTCCATTGACGGCTTTGCATAAAACCACCAGCGATACCATTTTTACAGGGTATGAAACCACGCAAGCCGAATCAAAAGTAATTGGCATTATTGCCGAAGAGAGACTCGTCGAGTCCATGGTGGAAAAAGGGCATGCTCACCCGGTTGTCGTCGTTCTGGACCAGACTCCCTTCTATGCAGAAGCCGGCGGTCAAGTGGGAGATATTGGCTTCCTGGAAGCAGACGGAGTGAAATTTGAAGTCATCAACACCCAGAAAAACGGGGGATTGATTCTTCACATCGGCCATCTATTGACAGGCAAAATGGAACAGGGGCAAACTCTCACAGCAAAGGTTGTTGAGACTCGGCGTTCCGGAATTCAACGTGCCCACTCGGCAACTCACCTGTTGCATCATGCACTGCGAACCGTGTTAGGTGAAAACGCCATGCAGCGTGGTTCGAAAGTGGAAGAAGATACGCTCCGCTTCGATTTTTCGCACAGCAAAGCACTCACGCCGGAAGAAATCAGCACGATCGAAGATATCATCAATCAACGTATTTCGGAGGGAGCCAGCGTCAGTACTCAACTGATGAAACTTCAGAAAGCCCGTGAACTGGGAGCAATGGCTTTGTTTGGTGAAAAATATCCGGACAATGTACGTGTTGTCCAGATGGGAGATTTCAGTATTGAACTGTGCGGGGGAACTCATCTCTCAAATACAGGGCAAGTCGGATTATGCAAAATTGTCAACGAAGAACCCGTTGCCAAAGGAGTGCGCCGCATTCATGCACTCACCGGCTCCAAAGCACTCGAAAAGACCAGAGTGACCGAAAAACTTCTGCAGGAAATCGCCTCACAGCTCAAGGCGCCGCGTCTGGATGAGCTGCCTCAACGAATCCACCAGTTGCAGGAAGAATTACGGGAGACGAAAAAGCAACTCCTGAAGTACTCCAGCAAATCGCTGGCAGGCACAGCAGATGAATTACTGGAACGGGCTACGATCATCAATGGCGTAAAAATCGTTGCCTATCATGCACAAGATGCTTCTCGCGATCAATTAAGGGAACTCGCAGATCACTTGCGTAAAAAAGGAAAGCAGGTCGCTCTGATTCTGGGTACTGTTCTCGACGGTAAAGTCGCTCTGATGGCGGCCGTCAACCAGGACCTGATCAAGCAAGGGCTGAAAGCCGGTGATTGTGTCAAAGCTGCCGCACAGGTTGTCGGCGGCGGCGGCGGCGGAAGACCCGATATGGCAGAAGCCGGCGGCAAAGATCCAGAAAAACTGGATGACGCTCTTTCCACCGGCGCAGACTACTACCGCAGTCAACTGGAAGGTTAACCGCGGCTTCAATCTGACTGAACCTAAATCAAATTACGGCGATTGAGTTCTGCAACAACACGTTGAACAATCTGTGAAACTTCGTTGTTGTCGAGCTCTTCCGTAATCCCGGTAGAACAGCCACCAATCGGTTCGTTGGTTATTCCGTGCTCGGAAAGCATACATTGCAGCGTGCGGCTCAATGTGGAAATGTCGGTTTTCTGTTCCGATGTGATCGGCTGGCGCCCTTGCCCCATCTGAAAACCACGCAGCTCAACGGCGGCACGGAATCCTTCCGGAAATTCGGCAGAATAGATCATCGTATCGAATAAAGTTAACAGATCGTATTGAACGCGGCGAGCCTCATCCAGCTGTGCAGACATCGTCAGATCATAGAGCTTTCGTGTCAGTTCAGGGACAACACCCGAACTTGCATTGGTTCCGCCGTCTGCGCCGATCAGCAATAAAGGCATCAACGCCGCATCCCAGCCAGTCAGAAATGAAAACTCAGGACGATTCGGACGCACGGCCTGAATCATGCGAATCATATGGGGAATATCACCCGATGAATCTTTGATGGCGACGATCTTCTCACATTCTTCGGAAAGACGCTGAATCGTAGGCACATCGATGGGGCTGGCAAACATCGGGATGTTATATAACGTCACATCAATGGGTGTGTTATCGCCAATTTCCTTAAAATAGGCATAAACAGAAGCAGGGCTCAGTTTGTAATAAAAGGGAGCCACAATCGCCACGGCCCGGATTCCCAGTTCATGGTAATACTCGCAGGCTTTGATCGTTTCGCGTACATTCGCTTCTGCCGCTCCCGCCAGGATCGGCACACGCCCGCGTGTCTGGTCAGCAATGATCGCCACAATACGGCGACGTTCTTCTGGAGTAAAACGGGTGAATTCGCCAGTGGAACCATTCGGATACAGCCCATGAACACCTTTTTCAATGAGCCAATCGATGTAACGACGTAATTCCGGCTCGTTGATTTCGCCTTTTGAATCGTAGGGAACCAGGTTCGGAGTAAAAATTCCACTGAGTTTTGACTGGGGTTGCATGCTAAGGGACACCTATACATAAAAACAAAGCAGTTGCGAGTTTACGGAATATAGGAGAATTATAGCATACAAATCAGCGGGAAGACACGGTTTCAGCCCTCTTCTACAGACTCTTCCGGGGACTTCTCCGATTCTTTGGTTTCTTCGGTTTCTTCCGTTTCCGACTCTTTTTTATTGGCTGATTTCCCCTGCTCATCCACTTTCCCCCTGGGAGCATTAAATTCCTCAGCACTGATCCCCGCCTCCAGAACCTTGGCCGCTTCGGCCTCTGCAGAGCGTCCATAAAACTGCAAGATCAGGAATAATACGACCAGACCAACCGGCAAAAGAATATAAGGCTGAATGCCAAACCCGACTGGAATATAGCCAAATACGACAGAAACTGCGGCAACGGTGAGTGCATACGGCATTTGCGTGAGCACGTGATCGAGATGATCAGAGCCAGAAGCTGCCGAGGAAAGTACCGTCGTATCAGAAATAGGTGAGCAGTGATCACCGAAGATCGCTCCCGCCAGCACGCCACCGATAGTGCCCAGCATCAGATGATGGTTCGGACCGGCTTCATTCAAGGGAACCAACAGGCTATACGTGACCGAAATCGATAAAGGCATTAACAGTCCCATCGTCGACCAGGAGCTGCCGGTGGCAAAACTGACCGCTGCGGCCAGAAGAAAGGTGATTGTTGGCATCCAGTTCGGAGAAAGACTTCCCGAAAGCATTTCGACGAGAACTCCTGCGGTATTCAGATGACTTTCGTCGCAAACCGTGGCAACCGACCAGGCCAGAACCAGAATCAGGATTGCCAGAAACATGCTTTTCGCACCGACCGACCAGGCTTCAACACATTCATTGAGTGAAAGCGCTTTTGAAAAACTGCAACTGGCAATGGCTGAAATCGAAGCCAGGAACGAAGAAATCAGTAATACTCGATTGGGGGAAGCATGTTCCAGAATCGTGCGAAAATTCTTTGCCAGTGCTGGTTGCCCCTGCTCAAATCGCGCGAGATTGAGTTGCTCGACGGCAACAGCCCCCGTCCACCACAGCCCGATCATTGCCAGCCCCAGCAGAAGGGATAAAGGTATCAGCGCATTTCGCAATAACTGACGATGTGCCAGTTCGCCTTTT